>Ga0070733_10000057_pt1 | contig 108485 bp, 94 predicted proteins | sample Coa_R1_9_FD_66450 | JGI IMG/M metagenome (GOLD analysis project Ga0070733, IMG submission 66450) | Surface soil microbial communities from Centralia Pennsylvania, which are recovering from an underground coalmine fire - Coalmine... | ecosystem: Environmental > Terrestrial > Soil > Unclassified...
GGGACTGGGACTGGGGGCGGGTCAGGATTTGCCCGGCGCTTAGGTATCACGAAGAAACGGCCGCAACGTACTGCGGCCGTTTTTATGCCGGGTCAACTCGCGGGCGGCACCGCCATCCCCATTGCGTGATAGCCCTTGTCGACGTAGATCGTCGCGCCCGTTATCCCGGCGGCGAGGGGGCTCGCGAGAAAGGCGGCGGTGTAGCCTACGTCGGCTGGCTGCACCGGCTCCGGGAGTGGTGTGTTGGCCGCGCAGTACTCGACCATTTTCTCGATGATGCCGATGGCGCTTGCCGCCCGCGAGGCGAGCGGGCCGGCGGAGATCGTGTTGACGCGGAGGCCGTATTTCCGGCCGGCTTCGTAGGCGAGCACTCGTGTGTCGCTCTCCAGCGCGGCCTTGGCGGAGGACATACCGCCTCCGTATCCGGGGATCACGCGTTCGCTGGCGAGATAGGTGAGCGACAGCACGGAGGCGCCGGGGCGGAAGAGCGGGCCGAGGCGGGCGACAAGCGCGACGAGGGAGTACGCGCTGACGCCGAGTGCGGCGAGGTAGCCGGGGCGGCTCGTTTCGAGCAGTGGCTTCCTGACATCGGGGCCGTTGGCGAGAGAGTGGACCAGCATGTCGAGGGGGTGTTCGCCGAAGTCGGCCGTGAGGTGATCGGCGAGGCCGGCGATCGAAAAATCGCCTGCGTCCTTGTACCGCTTGTTGGTGCGGATGTCTTCCGGCGCGTCGGCGAGAGTGTCGTAGGCGGCGTCGAACGGATAGATCCGCTCGAACTCCAGCTTCGACCCGTCCCGCATCCGGAGGCCTTCGTCCATCTTCCCGCGCTCCAGGAGGTTCCGGAAAATCGTGAGCGCGGGTGGCCACGTGGCCACACACACCGTTGCGCCGGCCTCGGCCAGCGCCTTGGCGATCGCAAAGCCGTAGCCGCCGTCGTCCGCGACGCCTGCCACGAGTGCCCGCCGTCCCGCGAGATCGATCTTGAGCATGGCGGGATGATGCTCTCGGCGAACCGCGTGGGGGAAGCCCGGGGTAGGCGAGCACCGTTGCGCCCGCCATTACAGGTCCTGCCGCAGCCCTGAGCGCGGGGGTGCCGGGAGCGTGGCGCGGGGCACCTGAGGCGGGCATGTTCTTCCCTGTGAGTTCCGAGCCCCTCTCCCGAGTCACCCCGCCGGTGCCGGCGGCCGCCGCGGCACGTGCCCACGCGGACCCCGCGGCCGTCGCGGCGGCTGAGGAGCAGCTTCCGGCGCCGATCGGGCCCGGGCCGTCATTCGCCCGCGGACTCTGGCGGATCGCAGCAGCGGACGTGTCGAGTGGCAACCGCGTCCAACTGCTGCGCGACGGCGCGGCGACGTTCGGCGCGATGCTGGAGCTGATCGACGGGGCGCGGGAGAGCGTGTCGCTCGAGGGTTACATCTTCCGGGGCGACGAAGTGGGGCAGCGGTTCGCGGCGGCGCTCCGCGCGGCAGCCGCGCGCGGCGTCATCGTGCGGCTGCTGGTCGATTGGGTCGGGCGGATGGGGACGCCGCGGTCGTTTTTCGAAGACCTGCGGAAGGGGGGTGTCGACGTCCGCATCTTCAATCGGCCGTCGCTGACGCGCCGCTGGCTGGGTCTTGTTCCGCGCGACCATCGCAAGCTGCTGTCCGTGGACAACGCCGCCGGTGTCACCGGCGGGATCGGCATCGGCAACGAATGGCGGACCGGCGTACTCAAACGCCGGCGGTCGCCGTGGCGGGACACGGCGGTCCGCATCGACGGACCGGCCGCGATTGACATGGCGCGCGCATTCGATCACATGTGGCAGCGCGCGGTGGGGGAGGAGCGGCGCGGCATTCACCGGTACGTGATGCGGAAGTCGCGTGGCGCGCATCTGGATCCGTCGACCGACGCGCCGGCCCTCGTGGGGATCATCGAAGGAGAGCCGGGGCGGTTCCGGGTGGCGCGCGCGCTCCAGATCCAGGCCGTGTCGGCGGAGCGATCGATCTGGATCGCGAGCGCGTATTTCGCGCCGTCGTATTCGGAAGTCGAGGGGCTGAACGGCGCGGCGCGCGACGGCGTCGACGTGCGCATCCTCGTGCCGAGCCGCTACGATCACCCGTGGATCCGGCTGCTCACGCGGCAGTTCTACCGCCGGCTGCTCATGAACGGCGTGCGCATCTGGGAATGGAAAGGCGAGATGATGCACGCCAAGACCGCGGTGATCGACGGGCGCTGGCTCCGTGTCGGGTCGACCGATTTCAATCCGCTGGGGCTAGCGGTCAACTTCGAGCTGGATGCGGTCATCGAGGACCGAGCCGTGGGGGCGGAGGCCGAAGCGATGTTCGAGGCCGATCTGCGGCAGTCGCGGGAGATCCAGCCAAGCGCGTACCGGGCCGCTGGCGACGAGCGTGACCCCCCGTGATGTTCGACGACGAGATCGCGGACTGGCGCCGTCCCCCGGGGTTTTTCGTGCTGGCGCCGATCGGCGGGCCGGCGTCCGCGGTCATCCGCGAGCTGCAGCTTCGCTACGACCCGAAGCTGGCCGCGGGGCATCCGCCGCATCTGACATTGTCGGGATCATCCGGCGTGGGGCCGATCGTTCCCGGGACGCCTCCGGAAGAACTGCAGTGGCGGCTCGCCGAGGTGGCGCGCGCGTCGACGCCACTCTCGCTGCCATTCGGGGCGCCGCACCGGTTCATGCAGACCAACGTCGTCAGCCTGCCGCTCGATCCACATGGTCCGATCCGGGCGCTGCATGAGCGGATCGCGCGGTCCGGGCTACCCTTCGGGCCGAGCCGGTTCACGTTCACGCCGCACGTGACCCTCAACCTGTACCGGACGCTCACACCCGAGGCGATGCGGGACCTGCTTCTGGTCCGTGTGCGGGAGCCCGCGGTGATCGACCGGCTCGTCGTGACGGCGACCGACGATCCGCGACCGCCGCGGACCGTGCTGGAGCTGCCGCTCGGGTGACGGGCGGTCCTACAGAGCCGTTTTGATGGCGGCCGTGAGGTCCTGGTCGCCGCCCTCACCTGTGTAGACGATCGATCCCTTGCGGCCGATGATCACCACGTACGACGTCCCTGGAGCGCCGTAAGCGTCCACGGCGGCACCCGTCTCGTCGTATAGCACCTCGGGCACCAGGGCGTGCGCCTTGGCGTACGCACTGACCTCGGCCGGGGTCTCGCCGACCGACGCGGCGATCGTCAGGAACGTGACGCGCGATCCGTAGGCGCGGTACGCGGCGGTCATCGCCGGCTCGAGCGCGCGGCAGTTCGGACACCATTTGGCCCAGAACTCGATGACGACGGGAGACTTGCCGATATAGCGCGACAGGTCGACGGGGGCACCGCCGAGCGTCTTGACGGTGGCGCCGGGGGCGCGTTGGCCGGTACCGAGCGGCGGCGGCGTCGCCGCCTGGCCTGACGCGGCGCATGAGGCGCCGGCGGCGAGCGAGACAGCTCCGAGCACGGCCGTGATCAGAAGCCGTCGCATGTCCCCTCTCCCGGTAAGAGCGGCGGCGGCCGGAGTGGCCGGGTTGCGCCCGAGGGGAAAACTAAGGGACGAGCGTGACGACAGCGATGCTCGACGGCGGCACGGAGACCGCGTACACACCGCCGCTGGTGTAGACCGGGCTGTACGTCCCGGGCGTCCACGTGCCGTCGGATCCGACCGTGGCACCGGCGTAGGTGACACCCGAGGTGGCGTCGAGCGATGGACCCGTCATCCGCAACGTGCCGGCACTTCGGAACGTCCGTCCCGGCGCGATGCGCACCTGCACACCGGTGGACGCCTCGTTGTTGATCGCGACAACGCGGAGCGTGCCGTCGGCTGCGAGCGCCGCGTGCACCATGACATTGCTGTGGGTCGTGACCGTGACCGGAATCGTCTGGCCCTGGGCGGCGTTATGGAACAGGAGCATCGCGTAGTAGAGCGGATGCGCGACATAACTGCCGCCGCCGCCGCTGACGGCCTCGTAGTTGCCGCCGCTGAACGAGCCGTGGAAGTTCACGCCGACGGCGCCATTTTCGGCCAGCGTAAACATGTGCGCGACCGCCCACAGGCTCGTGGCGTACACATCGCTCACGCCGGCGAGGCCGCTGCCGCCGACCGAGTTCGACTCTGTGATGCGCAGCGGCAGGCGGCCGCCGACGCCCTGGTAGAGCTGCTGCACGTCGGACATGACGCGGTTATCGGTGTACTGGGAGAGCAGGTTGGGGATGCTGGGATAGTACGTCGTACCGGGGCTCGCGCCGTTGAAGGTCGGGTAGATGTGTTCACCCGCGATGACGAGCCGCGATTCCTCGGCGCCCACGAACGTACTCATCCAACTCGTGCCGGCGGCGCAGCATCCATCGAGCCCCGAGAACTTCACGCTCGACGCCCGTGCCGTGATCGCGTTCGCATAGCTCTCCCATTCAGTCTGGAACTGGGTGTAGCCCCAGCCGCTGCTCCGGAGACCCTGCGTGACGTATTGATCGGGCTCATTGCCGATCGAGACGGCGAGCAGGGAGTTGCCACCGGCGGCAGCGAGCGCCTGGACCTCCGCGGCGGCGGTATCCGGGAGGAGGCCGACGAGGTTTACCGTGTAGATCACCGGCCATCCCGTTGCGCGGGAGAAAGCAAAGACGTTCGCGAAGTCCGAATTGATGAGCGTAGGCCCAGCGGCGGGGCACGTTGTGCGAGTCGTCGGATTCCAGCACTGCTGGTCGGCGGTCGCGCCGCCGTAGCGGAGGATTCCGGGGCCGAGGTTCTTGAGAAACTTCGGGAGCACCGGATCCTTGAGGCGTGCCTGGTCGGTCGCGTCCCACGCCTCGAAGCTCAGGCCGAGGAAGTTTGCGGGAATGGTGAAGCCAGGCTGATTGATCGCGGGCGTCGCGTAGACCGTGTCGGCTTCGGTGGGCGCGGCCGCACCGCCCGAGGGCGGAGGCGGCTCATAGCCCAGTGTGCCACGGGGCGCGGTGGGGTCGCTCGTGTCGTCGACGAGCGAGCGTCCGCGCTCACACGCGGTGCACAGCACGACGGCCAGCAGAGCGGCGAGGGTTCCGGCGAGCGCGCCGAGCCCGCGTGAGCGTGCGGCCTGCACACCAGCCCGCACAACGGCTTGAAACACCGTCCGCGCTGCCGCCGGCAACGGGGCACCTGTCGTACGGCGAATCCACGGTCCTTGAGACTGAGGCGTCGTTCCGAGCATGGCGTCCCCCTCGGGGCATCGCGGACGTGAGCCGGGTCCGCTCTTCTGCACGGGGACGATCATTTTTCGGGGTGGTTACATCGCCTAACTCCTTGTGGTTGAGAGACTTACGTTCGGTCAAGAGAACCGAAAACCGCGCCCGTGCAAAGCGCCCGATGCGAAGCTGGCCACCGCCCGGGCGGAGGCGATTAGGATTCGGGCGGCATCGGCCGATGCGGTCGTTTCATCCTCATCAACCGGACATTCCGTGGCACCGCAGTTCATCTATGTGATGAAGGGTTTGCGCAAAGTGGTCCCGCCGTCGCGGGAGATTTTGCGCGACATCTACCTCTCGTTTTATCCCGGCGCGAAGATCGGCGTGCTTGGCGCGAACGGCGCGGGCAAGTCATCGCTCCTGCGCATCATGTCGGGTACGGACCAGGATTTTCAGGGTGAGGCGTGGCCGCATGCCGGGACGCGCATCGGGTATTTGCCACAGGAGCCGCAGCTCGATCCGGGCAAGGACGTGCGTGGCAACGTCGAAGAGGCGGTGAGCGCGACGCGCGGACTCCTCACGCGGTTCGAGGCGATCTCGGCGAAGTTCGCCGAACCGATGACGGACGACGAGATGACGAAGCTGCTCGACGAGCAGGCGAAAGTGCAGGAAAAGATCGAGGCGGCGAACGCGTGGGAGCTGGACCGGCAGATCGAGATCGCGATGGATGCGTTGCGGCTGCCGCCGGGGGATGCCGGCGTGGCGACGCTGTCGGGTGGCGAGCGGCGGCGGGTGGCGCTGTGCCGTGTGCTGCTGGAGCAGCCCGACATGTTGCTGCTCGACGAGCCGACGAACCATCTCGATGCCGAGAGCGTGGCGTGGCTCGAACGGCATCTCGCGGAGTTTCCGGGGACCGTGGTCGCGGTGACACACGACCGGTATTTCCTGGACAACGTCGCGGGGTGGATCCTCGAACTGGATCGCGGGCACGGGATCCCGTACGAGGGGAACTACACCTCGTGGCTGGACCAGAAGCGCACGCGGCTCGCGCAGGAAGAGAAGCAGGCGTCGGCGCGGCAGCGCACGCTCGAGCGAGAGCTGGAGTGGGTGCGGATGGCGCCACGCGCGCGGCAGGCGAAGTCCAAGGCTCGCGTCCAGCGGTACGAAGAGCTGGCCGAGGCGGATACGGGCGACCGGGTGATGCAGAACGAGATCGTGATCCCGCCGCCGCCGCGGCTCGGCAACGACGTCGTGACTGCCGTCAATCTCAAGAAGAGCTTCGGCGACACGCTCCTGTTCGATGGGATGTCATTCGCGCTGCCGCGCGGCGGTATCGTGGGCGTGATCGGACCGAACGGCGCGGGGAAGACGACCCTGTTCCGGATGATCGCCGGGCAGGAGAAACCGGACAGCGGGACGCTGTCGATCGGGGAGACCGTGCAACTGGCCTACGTGGACCAGGCGCGCGAGCTGGACGGGGTGAGGACCGTGTGGCAGGAAGTGAGCGGCGGCCAGGAGACCATGCTGGTCGGCAAGCGCGAGATGAACACGCGCGCGTACCTGGCGTCCTTCAATTTCCGGGGTGCGGACCAGCAGAAGAAAGTGCAGGATCTTTCAGGTGGTGAGCGCAACCGCCTGCATCTGGCGAAGCTGCTCAAGACGGGTGCGAACCTGCTGCTGCTCGACGAGCCGACCAACGATCTCGACGTCGACACACTGCGCGCGCTCGAAGAGGCGTTGCTGGACTACGCGGGTTGCGCGGTGGTGATCACGCACGACCGGTGGTTTCTGGACCGGATCGCGACGCACATCCTCGCGTTCGAGGGGAACAGCGAGGCGGTGTGGTTCGAGGGGAACTACCGGGCGTATGCCGAGGATTTCCACCGGCGGAAGGGTGTGGACGCGGAGCGGCCGCACCGGATCGCGTACAAGAAACTCGTGCGGGCGTAAGAAAGAGAAAGGAGACAAACAGAGAGGAGCCAGGAGAGAAGGAAAAAGGAGACGGCGCAGCGCGTCCGTCTCCTTTTCCCTTTACTGGGGCGGCAGGAATCGAACCTGCAACCTCGCGGTTAACAGCCGCGCGCTCTGCCAATTGAGCTACACCCCACCGCACGTGTCCGCGCACGACGGCCCTCGCTCGTGCAGCGAGGGCCGTCATCCGCAACATACATGATCGGGGAGCGGCTACAAGCGGCGGTTCCGGCCTGTGACGTACCGAAAACTGGCACTGGCGCCGCCATCTCGCATCGCGAGCTATTGGCCCGGCAACGCCTCGACCGTGGACTTGATGACTTCCTGGATCGGCTGGCTCTCGCCGCCGGCGGTTTCGTTCATCGACATCTCGACGTGGGTGGACTGGGTGCCCGCCGATCCGAGGAAGACGCCAGTCTGGCCCAGCACCTGCACCGAGCGGATCGTGCCGTCGGCCGTCAGGTGAATCGGAATTCCCTTCTCCACGGCCTCGCCGGTGGTGGATATGACCCCGTTACGCTCGACGCGCCACGCGTGCTGTCCCGCGACGGTCGTGTCGCCGGACACCTTGGACGTCGTGACGGTCGACGTCTTGATATCGAACTCGCCGTGTTTGAACGTGTCGGTCGTGGTGTCGCTCCACGTCGTACCGGCCGCCAGCTGCGGCGGGACCACGGCCAGGAACCGCGAGAACGCGCGGTAGAGCGCGATCTTGGTGCGGTCCGTTTCTCCGGCCGCGGGTGCGAACATGTAGGTCTTGCCCTGCGGCGAGATCGTCCCTTCCATCCGCGCGCCCCGGAGGCCGTCGGTGTTGGCGGGCGGAGCGTCGAGCGTCGAAGTCACGCCGACCGAATCGAGCGTGAGGGCGAGGGCGAGCGTGTCGCGTGTGTGCGGCGTGAGCGTCAGCGTGACGAACTGCGTCGTCGTGGTCGTGAACTCGAACGGCGCCCGGCCGCCCGACTGATTCTGCGTTCGCGTGTCGACCGACGTAATGCGGTAGTGACGGGTGCCGCTCGCGTACATGAACGGGCTGGCGGCGACCATTTGGACGACCACGTGGGCATTGCCCGCGGGCTGCGCGGCCGCCGGGCGGGCGATCGCCGCGGTCACGGTTGTTGCCAGTGCCGCGGTCATAAGGAGGGCGGACGGGCGATCGGCGCCAGGACGTCGGTACATAAGGTGCTCCCGTGGAAGGACCCGTCGTTCGAGCGGGCCGGGTGGTGCGGGGGCGGGGCCCGTATCCCCAAAGTTACAGTCCCAGACTCTGAATCGGCATGTTCCGCTCGAGCCCGGTAGGGCGGGGCGCACCGTTGGGCGTCGCGCGGGGTATCGGAGCGACGGGTCCGGCATCTACCCCAGAGATGGCGGCACCGTTCGGACGGGCCACGGGTTGTGCGACAAAGAGCAGGAATACAGAGCGCCAACCGAGAGTAGCAACACAGAGAGTAGAAAGTAGACGAAGAGCTTGGGCAGGCTAGATATTGGCGTACAGAAAACCAATAGAGAGTAGCAACACAGAGAGTAGAAAGTAGACGAGGAGCTTTGGCAGGCTTGATATTGACAACGTATCCTGAGCGTCCGCATTGTCGAATCGCAGCGTCATGACCCTCTCCACCCCGATCCGGCCTGTGTCCGAGGCGTTGGTCCCTGCCACCACACTCGAGCGGGGGCGGGCCGAGGACGCCCGCCAGCAGCGGACGTTGGACGGCGCGCCGCTCGCGGAGCTGCGGGACCGTGCCGAGCGGCAACTGAACGCGGTCCGCGCGGTGGTGCTCGCGCTGCTGGCGATTGCGGCGTTCGCGTACGCGCCGTCGCTGACCCCCGCGCTGCGGGTGGTGAACGTGTCGATCCTCGTCCCCGCGCTCGCCTGGACCCTGGCGCAGTATCTCCAGTGGTACGACCGGCCGCAGCTGCCCGGGTGGCTGACCCTCGCGAATCCCGTCGTGGACATCACGGCCGTGACGGCAAGCATGGCGGGGTATGGTCTCACGCAGTCGGCGACCCTTGCCCTTCGCTCCCCGATGTTCCTCGCGTACTTCGTGATTCTCGCGGCGCGCCCGGTGACCTCGTCGACGCGGCGCGCGGCCGCGGCGGCTGCGCTCACCGTCGCCGAGTACAGTGCGCTCGTGGCGTTTCTGGTGGTGCAGCGCGGCGTGTCGTTCAAGGCGAGCCCGCTCTCGGCGGCGGCGGGTACCGGCATCGCGCCGCTCGATGAGGGCGCCAAGCTGCTGCTGCTGGCGGTGGCGGGAGCAGTCGCGACCTACGCGACGGCGTGGCACGAGCGGCTGGTGGTGGCGTACTCGCGTGCCGCGCGGGAGCGCGAGCGGCTCGAAACGCGGCTGACGCAGGCGCAGCTCGAGAGCCTCAAGAACCAATTGCAGCCGCACTTCCTGTTCAACGCGCTGAATGCGATCACGGCGCTCATCCCGACCGACGCGCGCGCGGCGCAGCGCACCGTGCACGGGCTGAGCGAACTGCTGCGACTGTCCCTCAACAGCTCCGCGGACGACGAAGTCCGTCTGGACCGGGAGCTGGAACTCCTCGGCCATTACCTGGCGATCCAGCGGTTGCGATTCCAGGAGCGGCTCACCGTGCATCTGGAGGTCGATCCGGAGGTGCGGCGGGCGTTCATTCCGAACCTGCTGTTGCAGCCGCTGGTGGAGAACGCGATCCGCCACGGCATCGGGCCGCGTGCGGCGGGTGGATCGATCGCGATCCGGGCCGGGCGCCATGACAACGTGTTGCGGCTGCGGGTGGCCGACGACGGGGTTGGCGCGCGGCTGTCGGCGGAGCAGCGGCTGGCGCGGGAGGGTGTGGGGCTCGGCAACACGCGTGCGCGATTGCAGCATCTTTATGGAGACCGGCACCGGCTGGCACTCACGACGGCTCCGGGCGCGGGCTTCGCCGTGGAAATCGACGTTCCCTACCGTATATGACCATGCGGCCATCGCCGGCATCGACCCCCATACCGAGTCCCGCACCCGGCGCACCGGCCGAGGGACGGCGGTTGCGCGCGCTGATCGTGGATGATGAGCGGCTCGCGCGCGAGCGCCTGCGGGAGCTGCTGGCTGATGACGCCGACGTGCACGTCATCGGCGAATGCGGGAACGGCGACGACGCCGTGACGGCCATCGCGCGGGATCATCCCGACCTCGTGCTGCTCGACATCCAGATGCCGGAACTCGACGGCTTCGGCGTGGTGCGCAGGGTGGGCGTGGAGAAGATGCCTGCGGTGGTGTTCGTGACCGCGCACGACGAGCACGCGGTGGCTGCGTTCGAAGTGCACGCGGTGGACTACGTGCTCAAGCCGGTCGATCCGGACCGGCTCGCCGAGGCGGTGCGCCGGGCCAAGCGGCGGATCGCGTCCGCTCCGGGCAGCGGGGGGGGGGCGCGCGACGACGACCGCGATTTGCGCGAGCGGCTCGCGGCGCTGGTGGCCGAAGTATCGGCCGCGGTGGTGCCGGGACAGGCGCCGACGGGACGGCTCGCGATCAAAGGCGAAGGGCGAGTGGTGTTCGTGCGCATCGCGGACGTGGATTGGGTCGAGGCGATGGACAACTACGTGCGGCTGCACGTCGGGCGGGACGTGCACATGATGCGCGAGACACTGTCGAATCTCGAGGCGCGGCTGGCGGGCACCACATTCCTGCGCATCCACCGGTCGTCGATCGTGAACATCGATCGGATCCGCGAGGTGCAACCGTGGTTCGCCGGCGATTACGTCGTGATCCTCAACGACGGCACCAAACTGACGACGGGCCGCCGCTACCGCGCGGCCGTTCAGGGGCTGCTCGAGCGCTGACCGTTCGGGGCGGCGGCCGCGTGCGGCCACCGCCCGCCCCATTCGCCCCGCTTTCCTAGTCATTCGCCCCAGGCGGCGCGCGGCGCGTCTTCGCGTCATCTACCATCCGCGAGCCACGACCCTGGGATCGTGGCCGGCATTCTTTCGATTGGAGCAGGGGTCATGCACAACATTCACCCTCGTATAAATCTTATGATCAGCGGAATCGCGGCCCTGGCAGTGGCCGCTGCGGGATGCACCAACGTGCCTGCGCTCGATGTCGCGAGCCCCGGGACGGGTGGCACGATGGCACTGGGCAGTGCGAGCAGCGTCATCGAGGCATCGGGTACGCAAGGCAGCGCGACCTACGGCAATCCGACGCCCGGGGTCTACTTCTTCAGCCCGACCCCGGACACGGTCGTCGCCGGATCGGCGGTGACATTTCAATTCGACGACGTGACGCACACCGTCACGTGGGACCAGAATCCCGGCGGTGTGGCGAACATCCCGCCCACGAGCAACGCGGATTCGACGCGGGTGCTGCCGGCGGGCACCTATACGTACCATTGCTCGATCCACACGTACATGCACGGGACGGTCGTCGCACAATGACCAGACATGTCGTGGAATCGAAGCGCCGGCCGCCGGGCGCGGTGATCGGGCTGGCGGGCGCGCTGTGCGTCCTGCACGCCGTGTCACTTGGCGCGCAGTGTACCCCGCCGGCCAACAGCAACGAGGCGCGGCTCCTGGCCTTCTACGAGGCGCCGATCGTGTTCTCGACGGCCGATGCGCCGATGCGGCTGGCACCGGGGAGCGTGGCTTTGACGGGCGAACTGACGGGTGTGCCGGCGGCACCCAAAAATGTGCAGGAGACGAACTTCTGTTACCCGGCCAAGCAGGACGCGACGAATCTGTCGCCGCTGCTTCCGCGGCTCCGCCTGACAGTGGGCTTGCCGCTCGGGTTCGCGGTCGAGGGGGCGTATCTGCCGCCGGTGACGGTGGACCGTGCACAACCGAACCTGGGCAGTCTCGCGCTGTCGTACACGCGGAGCCTGGTGTCGCCGCCGGCGAATGCGACCGGCATCGGATTGCTGCTGCAATTGCGGGCGCATGCGACGATGGGGAGCGTCAAGGGTCCGATCACCTGTCCGAGCTCCGCGCTGCAGACGTCGAACGAAGGGCAGCCGTGTTTCGGTACGACTCCGTCCAGCGATGCGTTCTACGCGACGTCCGAGGGTGGCGAGGGTACACTGGGCATCACGGCGCCTGGCGGGCGGGTCTCGGCGTTCGCGGGGGCCGGGTACACGTCGCTCTCGCCGCATTTCCGTGTCGGCTTCACCGACGGCAACGGCGTGACCGACCGGACGCTCGTCGAAGTGAATCTCCAGCGCGGAGCGGTGTTCGGCGGAGTGGACGTGCAGATCATTCGTGCGCTCGATGCGGGCGCGGAAGTGTATTCGGTCCCGGCCGACGTGACGACATGGCGGCTGACCGCGCGCTACCGGTTGTGGTAGGTGTTCCCGTGGTGCCTGACGAACCCGTCGGGGTGCCCATGCCCCGCCGGCCCGCCGAGCGCGCGCGGGCGGCGCGGCTGCGGCCGGCGGAGATTCTGCGGTGGGTCGTCGTCGCGATCTTCGTGGGCGCGGGGAGCGCGAAGCTGTTGGGGTTCCCGTCGATGGTCTCGCTTTTCGACGCCGTGGGGATGGGACAGTGGCTGCGCTACGCGGTCGGGATCGGCGAGTTGACGGGCGCCGTCCTGTTGTCGATGCGGCGAACTGTGCTGCCGGCGACGGTCCTCTTGAGCGGGCTCCTGATAGCGGCGGCGGCCACCGAGATGGTGGTATTGCGGCGTCTGCCGCTCAAGTCCGCCGGCACCCTGCTGATGGTGCTGATGGTCGCCATGGCGCGTCTGCGGCCGCGTCCGCGGCAATAAACGAGAAAGGAGAACGAAGAAAGGAGAAAGGAGAGGAGGTCAGAACAGGCACGGCTTGACAGGCCGCTCCGCCGCTGTGTAGCCTACGCGCAATGACCTCGCGCTTCTGCCGCCGCCCGTCCCGCCCTTCCTGCATGTGTTGTCGTGCCTGCGCCGCTCTCATGCGGCCCGGACGGAATGTGCGCGCGGCGTAGCAGACGAACCCGAAGACCGCGCACGCCAGACCGGCCGGCCGCTCGAAGGCGGCCGGTTTTTGTTTTCATGAACCCGCAACTGGAGTACGACATGGCACCAACCACAACAGCACCGGGCTCTCCAAAGGCGGGAGCCGATCCCGCGATCGTCGCGAAGGGATACGTGCATCCCGAAGTCCTGGTGACGACGGCGTGGGTCGCCGAGCATCTCACGGACCCGAAAGTGCGCATTCTGGAGAGCGATGAAGACGTCCTGCTCTACGATACGGGCCATATCCCAGGCGCACAGAAGATCGACTGGCACCAGGACCTCAATGATCCCGTGATCCGCGACTATCTCACCCGCGAGGCATTCCAGGCACTGCTCCGCCGGCTCGGCATCGACGACAGCACGACCGTCGTGTTCTACGGCGACAAGAACAACTGGTGGGCGGCGTACGCGTTCTGGGTGTTCAAGCTGTTCGGGTTCACGAACACGCGGCTCGTGGACGGCGGGCGGAGCAAGTGGGAAGCGGAGGGACGGCCGACCTCGACCGATGTGCCGCACTATCCGGCGACGCAATACGTGGCGCACGAACGGTCGGACAGTGCGATCCGCGCGTTCTTCGCGGAAGTCCGCCAGCACAAGGGCAAGCTCGTCGACGTGCGGTCGCCGCAGGAGTTCACCGGCGAGAAGCTCCACATGCCCGACTATCCGCAGGAAGGCACGCTGCGGGGCGGCCACATCCCGGGCGCGAAGAGCGTGCCGTGGGCTCGGGCCGCGAATCCGGACGGGACATTCAAGACGGCCGCGGATCTGCGGGCGATCTACGAGACGGAGCAGGGTCTCAAGTCATCGGACGACGTGATCGCGTACTGCCGCATCGGCGAGCGGTCGTCGCACACGTGGTTCGTACTGACGTATCTGCTCGGGTATCCCAAGGTGCGGAATTACGATGGCAGTTGGACCGAGTGGGGGAATGCGGTGCGGTCGCCGATTGCCAAGGGAGCGTAGGCGAAAGAGGAGCGAAGCAGAAAGGAGAAGCGAGAGAGGAGAGAGGAGAACAAGGCTGGTGGGGCTCGCCGAAGCAGATTGGGTCCCAGAGCAGGTGAATCCAGGCAGGCGACAGTGCACGGAGGCAGGTGGGGCGCCGTTGACAGTGGGGGCCGTTGCCCGAACAGGGCGACCTTCGGTTCTCGAACGGCCCCCGCTGCGTTTGGCCGCGGGTTTGGCCGCGCGCACCTGGTGTGTGGGATGTGGGTCTGATCGCGACGGCTCGCCTGGGAGGAACGGCAACTACAGTTCTGCCGAGTTGGCCTTGGTGGGACGGGGACCACGGTATTACTGGGCCGGTCATGACCGGCCCCTACCAGGGACGGTTGGCCGGCGGACCGCTGGCATCGGGGACGGCCGCTATTGCAAGTAGTTGCTTGCTTACAGGCAGGTGGGTGCCTAACTTCCGCGCCCCGATGTCACGAATCCTCATCTCGCATCAGCTAGCGCCGACGCAATTCGGCTGGAGCGCTCTTCGTCTCGCGGGTTCGCGATGACGATTGAGCGCGGGAAGCTCGTCGCGGCGGCGGCGCGGGTTTATGGGGAGTTCGGGTTTCGCGGGGCGACGACGCGGCGGATCGCTGACCAGGCCGGCGTTAACGAGATCACGATCTTCCGGCAGTTCGGATCCAAAGAGGCGCTGATCAACGAAGCGGTGCGGACGCATGCCGTGCGGCCGCCATTTCCGAATCTTCCGCTCGTGCCGGTGGATCCGCGGAGCGAACTGACGGAGTGGGCCGACGTCGTTCGCGCGCACATGAGTGACGCGCGGTCGCTCGTCCGGCGGATGATGAGTGAGATGGAGGAACGGCCCGTGGTCGCGCCGTGCATCGGGGAGGGGCCGATGCGTGCGGCGTCGCAACTTCATGCCTACGTCGGGCGGTTGAGCACCCATGGGTTTCTGCCGGCGGATTCCGAGACCGGTGCCGGGCCCGACATCCCCGCGGCGACCTCAATGCTCATGTCGGCGCTCTTTGCCGATGCCATGGGACGCGACCTCATGCCGGCGATGTATCCGGAGCCTGCCGAGCGCGCACCGGCCGCCTATGTCGAGATCTTCCTGCGAGCACTCGGCGCGCGACTCACGCCGCGCACGGCGTCGAGCACGGCGTCGAGCACGAGGCCGCGTGCGACGCCGAGCTACACGACCGCGGCTCCACCACGTTGACCGCCGGCATGACACAACTAGCGCAGGGTGAGCGAGAGAGAGCGCGCGCGCGACGCAGCAGTAGGGTGGCCGCGATCGTCGCCGTGTTGGCGGTGGTGTCTATCGCGCCCGCCACGTACGCGCAGAGTGCGGGCCCGCCGAGCGCGGGCTCGCAGCGTGCAGGCGCCGATAGTGCGGCTCGCGCGGCCGCGGCCACCGGGGCGCCCGCGACGCCATCCGAAACGGCGCCGGGCACGATCGTGCTCGCGTCGGGAACCCGGCAGCCGAACGCGTCAGTGCTGTCGCTCGCCGAGGCGGTGCGGATCGCGTTGTCGAAGAGCGAAGCGGTGCGGATCGCGCAGGCCGGGGTGTTGCGGGCGCGCGGAGAAGTGTACGAGGCGCTCTCGAACTGGTTCCCGCAACTGAGCGGAACGGCCGGGTACACGCGCACCCTGCAGACCCAGTACACCGCGCTCGCGAAGGCGACGGCGACGCCGATTGATACGAGCAGGACATCGCAAGTCGCGCTGTGCTCTCCGCGGATCGACTCGCTGTCGACACAGGTGCAGCGCCAGGCGGCGCTCAACGCCGCGCTGTCGTGTCCCAACAACAACGGATTCGGCGGCATCAATTTCGCGAACGTCGGGTTCGGCTCGCTCAACCAGTACACGCTCGGCCTCAACTTCTCGCAGACCCTGTTCAACGGCCAGGTCCTCGCGCAGAGCCAGGCGGTGAAATCGCCGCGGCGTGCGGCCGAGATCGAAGTGACGGCGCAGCGGGCGCAGGTGACATTCGACGTCACGCAGGCCTACTACGATGCGGCGCTGGCCGACCGGCTGGTGACGATCGCCGAGTCCACCCTCGCCCAGTCGGATCGCACGCTGCAGCAGACGCAGCTCACCAAGCGAGTCGGGACCCAGTCCGAGTTCGACCTGCTGCAGGCGCAGGTGACGCGCAACAACCAGGTGCCGATCGTGATCCAGCGGCGCGGGGAGCGCGATATCGCGTACTACCGGCTCAAACAACTCGTGAAGCTGCCGCTCGACGCGCCGCTGCAACTCACGACCGACGTCGAGGATTCGACCGCCGCGCCGGATGGCGTGCATCTGGCGTCCGTCCAGACGGTGCTGGACTCGGGCGGCGTCGTCATGGCCGCCGAGAACATCAAGTTGACTGCCGACACCGGGGTGGACCGGCGGTCGACCGTGCGCGAGCAGGTCGAGACCGTCAACGAGAACTCCGCGCTGTTGCGAGCCGCCAAATCCGAGCGGCTGCCGGCGGTGGTGCTGACCTCGCAGTACCAGCGTGTGGCGTATCCGCTCAACCTGCCCTCGTGGGCCGATTTCCTGACGAACTGGAACGTCGGCGTGGGGTTGTCAGTACCGATCTTCACCGGACGCCGGATCCAAGGCGACAAGATGGTGGCGCAGGCGAACCTCGACGAGTCGCGCACGCGGTTGCAGCAGACCCGTGAACTGGCCGTGCTCGATGCGCGGACGGCGATCGAGACATTGCGGGAAGCGCAGGCGGCCTGGGCGGCGAGCGTGGGCACCGTGACGCAGGCGACGCGTGCGTATCAGATCGCCGAGCTGCGCTACAAGGAGGGCATCTCGACCCAGATCGAGCTGACGGATCAGCGGATCGCGCAGCAGCAGGCCCTGGCGAACCGCGCGCAGGCCGCGCGCAACCTGCAAGTCGCGCGCGTCCGTCTCGGACTGATCACGGACCTGCCGCTGTCGAGCGCGGGTGCCGGGGCGAGCGCGTCGCAGAGCGCGGCGCAGGGGAATCCGACCGTCGCCCCGCCGGCCGCCACGCAGCAGCAGACGACGACTACCGCACCGGGCGGTCCGGTCATCCCCGGATCTCCATCGACGACCGCAGCGCCGCCGACACCGACGTATCCGGCCGCGAGCCAGACGGGGGCTCCCGCGCCGTGATGGCGAGACGCACCGCGACGAGACGGGGGGTGGCGCGCGGGGCAGGTCTGATCGCGGTCGTGCTCGGCGTCCTCGCGGCATCGGCGTGCGGCCAGCAGGCGGCGCCGGCCGACAACGCCATCCTGCTCGGCCCCGAGAACGTCGCGGTCGTGACGACGGCGCAGATCCGGAGCGGCCCGGTGATTTCGGGGACACTCGCACCCGTGCGCGACGCGCAGATCCGGGCGCAAGTCGGCGGGTCCGTGGTGCGCATTTCAGCCGATCAGGGGCAGCACGTCGCGGCCGGGCAAGAGCTGGCGCAGATCGACGCGACGGGATTGAGCGACGCCTTCGCGTCGGCCCGGTCCGCGGTCACCGCCGCGCAGACCGCGGCGGACTACGCGGCCAGGCAGAGCCAGCGGTACGACACCCTGTATGCGGCGGGCGCGATATCGGACCGGGACCGCGAGACGGCCGACGAAGCGAACGTGCAGGCGCAGGCGGCGCTGACCGACGCCAAGTCGCGGCTCGTCTCGGCGGGCAAGCAGCTCGCGTACACCGCCGTTCGTGCGCCGTTCGCGGGCGTGATCTCGGCCCGCAGCGTGAGCGCGGGCGACGTGGTGCAGCCGGGGGCGATGCTGTTCTCGGTCGTGGACCCGTCGGTACTGCAACTGCAGGCTGCGGTGCCCGCGGAGCAACTGGGGGTCGTGCGCGTCGGGCAGCCCGTCGCGTTCTCGCTGAACGGGTACGGCGACCGGCCGTTCTCGGGTACCGTGACCCGCATCAATCCCGTCGCGGACCCGAGCACCCGGCAGGTGCAACTGTACACGACCATCCAGAACCCCGACAACTCGCTCGTCGCGGGATTGTTCGCGAGCGGCCGGGTGGTGAGCGACAGCGCGCGTGGGCTCGTGGCGCCGGTGGACGCGATCGACACCCGGAACCTGCGTCCGGCGGTCGAGCGGCTGGCGCGTGGCCGGGTCGAGCGGGTGGACGTCACCCTCGGTCTTCGCGACACCCAGGCGAACCAGGTGCAGATCACCGCCGGCGTGAACGCCGGGGACACGCTGCTCGTCGGGTCCGCCCAGGCGATCAGCAGTGGGACCCGGGTCCGTATCACCGCGGTCACGGATTCGACGACCGCCGCGAGATAGCCCGTGTTCATCTCCGACTTCGCGATCAAGCGGCCGATCGTCACGGTGACGACGATGATCGCGATCGTCGCGTTCGGCATCTACGCGCTCTTCAAGACCGACGTCGATGAGTTCCCCGATATCCAGCAGCCGATCGTGCTCGTGGCCGTGCCGTATCCGGGGGCATCGCCCGGACAGGTCGAGCTGGAAGTGGTGGACCGGATGGAGGAGCAGTTCAACGCGATCAGCGGGATCGACCAGATCACGTCGACATCGACCGACGGCTTCGCGCAGATCGTCGTGTTCTACGTCTACGGCAAAGACCCCGACCAAGGCGCGCAGGACATCCGCGACGCGATCTCCGAGATCCGGGACAAGCTCCCCGCGGAGATGAAGGAACCGATCATCAAGAAGCAGGATCCGGGCGAGCTGCCGATCGTGTCGCTCGCGCTCACGTCGCAGACGATGAGCCCGTCCGAGCTCACGATCCTCGCCGACCCCGGGATCACGAAGGAGCTGCGGTCGATCACCGGCGTCGCGCAGGTGACGATGTCGGGGGGTGTGGACCGCACGATCGCCGTGAACGTGCGGCCCGCCGATCTCCAGGCCGCACACGTGAGTGTGGCCGACGTCGTGAACGCGCTCAACTCGCAGAACCTGGCGGCGCCCGTGGGCGCGGTCGTGGGGACCCTGACCGAGCAGCAGATCCGGCTGCTCGGGCGGCTCCAGACGCCGCAGGATTTCCTGCAACTGGTCGTCGCGAGCCGGGGCGGGCAGCTCGTGCGGCTCGGCCAGGTCGCCGACGTCAAGGACACGTCGGTCGAAGCGCGGTCCGTCGCGCTGTTCAACGGCCAACTGGGCATCGGGATGGACATCACGAAGTCCAAGGGGATCAGTACGACGCGGGTGGCCGACGACATCAAGGCGCGGATCGCCGAGCTGCAGAAGACCCTTCCTCCGGGCGTGCACCTCACCCTGGTTCGTGACGCGGGCGTGCGCGTGCGCAACTCCGTCCGGAACGTCGAAGAGGCGCTCATCGAAGGCGCGCTGCTGACCGTGCTGGTGGTGTTCCTGTTCCTCAACAGCTGGCGGTCGACGATCATCACGGGCCTCGCGCTCCCGGTGTCGACGATCGCCGCGTTCATCGCCGTCTGGGCGTGCGGGTTCACGCTCAACACGATGTCGCTGCTCGGGCTCTCGCTGGCGATCGGCATCCTGATCGACGACGCGATCGTGGTCCGGGAGAATATCGTCCGCCACATCGAGCTGGGCGAAGATCACGTCGCCGCGTCGCATTCCGGCACCGACGAGATCGGGCTGGCGGTGACCGCTACGACATTCTCGATCGTGGCGGTATTCGTGCCGGTCGCGTTCATGAATGGCATCGCGGGGCAGTGGTTCAAGCCATTCGCGCTGACGATCGCGTGCGCCGTGCTCGTCTCGCTCTTCGTGTCGTTCTCGCTGGATCCGATGCTCTCGGCCTACTGGCCCGATCCGCAGCTCGAGGCGCATCAGCGCCGGAACGTGCTCGCCCGGGCGCTCGACCGGTTCAACGTGTGGTTCGACCGGCAGGCCGACGCGTACAGGAGCGTGATCGGATGGGCGCTCGACCACCGGGCCGCGATGGTGAGCATCGCAGTCATCTCGTTTGTCGGCGCGATTGTATTTCAGAGATTCTATGGGAAGGGCGAATTCATCCCGGATAGCGACCGCTCGGAGTTCGACATCGACGTGCAGACGCCACCGGGATCAAATCTCGACTACATGCGGCTCAAGCTCGACGAGCTGGGGCGTCTGGTTCGCTCGCATCCCGAAGTGGACTACACCTACGCAACCGTTGGCGACGCCGCCGGATCGGGGCGGGTGGACGACGCGGACATCTACGTGCGGCTCGTGCCCAGGTCGCGGCGCCACGTATCACAGCAAGATTTCGCGCAGACGATCCGGAGTGAGATCGCGCGTGTCGGCGGCGTGACGCCGTACATCTTCTCGAATGGGTTCGGCGACCGGCGGAAGCAGATCGAAGTGCAACTGCGCGGGACGGATGAAGCAGTGCTGGCACGATTTGCCGACCAAGTGCTGGCCCAGGTGCGGACGGTGAAGGGCGCCGCGGATGCGGGCTTGTCCACGAGGGGGCAGCGTCCCGAATTGCAGATCGATCTCAATCGGGGGTTGGCGGCCACGCTCGGTGTGACCGTAGGAACGGTCGCGCAATCACTCCGTCCCGCATTTGCCGGCGTCCACGCCGGCGACTGGGTCGATCCCACCGGGAAGACGCGTGACGTGACGGTGCGGCTGGCGCCCGAGGCGCGGACCAACCTCGCCGACCTCGCGCAGCTCCCGCTCGTGCTCCCCGGGGCGGCGGCGGTGGCGAATCCCGCTGGCGCGGCAGCAGGCATGGGCGGTGCCGCGGGCGGGGCTCCGCTCGCCACCATCCCGCTCGGCCAGGTCGCGACCATCAGCACGACGCTCGGACCCGCCGAGATCGACCATCTCGACCGGGACGAAGTGATCACCGTGGGCGCCAACCCGGTGGGCGCGTCGCTCTCCGACGTCTCGGACGCAATCAATGCCAAGGTCGCGAAGCTGCAGCTCCCGCCGGGCGTCCGGATCTCGCAGGGCGGCCAGGTGAAGGACAAGGACACCGTCTACGGCAGCATCTTTGCCGCGCTCGGCCTTGCGGTCATGCTCATGTATCTGATCCTGGTGGTGCAATTCGGGTCGTTCCTCGATCCGCTGGCCATCATGATGTCACTGCCGCTCTCGCTCATCGGCGTGGTGATCGCGCTCAGGGTGACCGACGGGAGCATCAATATCATGAGCCTGATCGGCGTCATCCTCCTCATGGGGATCGTGGCGAAGAACGCGATCCTGCTGATCGATTTCGCGAAGTGGTCGAAGGAGAAGAACGGATCGTCGACCCGCGACGCCTTGATCGAGGCGGGGCGCATCCGGTTGCGGCCGATTCTGATGACGACGATGGCGCTGATCGCGGGGATGATCCCGGTGGCCCTCGGATTTGGAGAAGGTGCCGACTTCCGCTCCCCGCTGGGGCGGGCGGTGATCGGCGGCGTGATCACGTCGACATTCCTCACATTGCTCGTCATCCCGACCTTCTACGAAATCCTTGACGAGTGGCGCACCGGCATGCAGGTGTTCTTCCGGCAGCGGGCCATCGACTCGAAGAGGGCGAAGGGTGAGCCGAGGGAACCTGGCGCACGTGGATTGCCGGGTAATCCGCCGGTCCCCGGACCCGCTGCCGGAGACTGACGGCACCGGTCCCAGTCCCTCACTATACCTTTCCCCCGTGTTCGCCTTCATGGATCAGCTGAGCTCGGTGTGGGCATATATCACACTCGGAGCAGTCAGCTTCATCACTGAGGAGTTCGCGCCCCTTTCCGGGGGCATCGCCGCGCACAACGGCCACCTGGTGATCATGTGGGTGGCGATGAGCTGTGCGGTGGGGACGTGGGTGGCCGACATCGCCCTCTACTACCTGGGCCGGTGGCGTGGCGCGTGGGTACGGAACCGCTGGCCAAGGATCGGCCGGGCATTCACGCGGACCCTCATGGGTGTGCGGCGAGCGCCGTGGCGGTCGTCGCTGGCGGTGCGGTACGCCTACGGGCTCCGCATCACGCTGCCGATTGCGTGCGGGGCAGCGCATGTGCCGGTCGCCGAATACGTGGCGGGAAGCGCGATCAGCGCCCTCACGTGGGCGAGCATGTTCACCGTGCTGGGGTGGGTGTTCGGACGGTCCGCGGAACTCGTGATGCGGCACATCCGCCGCTACGAAGACGTCATCGGACTCGCCGTGGCCGGGCTCGTGGGCGTGCTGGTGCTGCTGTACGTCCGGCGCACGGAAGAGCCGGCTGGAGATCCGCCCGCGCGTGAGTTCGAGCGGCAACTCGACGTCCTGAGCGGCGAGTATCCCGTGCTGCGTGACGAGGGAGAGCCACCCGCGGCCGATCGGCCGGGCTACGGCGATGCCGGTGCGGCGGGCGGCGATCCCGGGGACGAGATGGAGCCACCGGAGCAGGGGCGCCGGCGCGCCTAGCAACGTCGCCCTCAGCAACGTCGCCCTCAATACCGCCGCCCCTGGCGACGGCACCCCGCCGGGCATGGCGCGCTGTCGTGCTCTCGCTGCTGGTTCCCGGACTCGGGCATCTCTACGCCGGGGATGCGGGGCGAGGGGCCGTCGTGTGGCTGGCGACGCGGGTGGCGACCGCAGGGCTACTCGAGGCCGCGGTGGCCATTGGGGGGCGGCCAGGGCTCGCAGTGCAGACGGCAGGGGCGGTTGCCGTGTGGGCGATCGCGGCGGCTGGCGCAGCGCGCACCGCGCGGCGAGCCTCGCCCCACTACACCCTCCGGTGGTACAACCATGGCCTCGTGTATCTCGGCATCTGTGCCGGGATCGCCGTCGTGACCGTGCCCTGGCACGCACTGCTGGGGGACACGGTGGCCGAGATGCGGCGCGTGCCGAACGACACCATGGCGCCGGCGCTCGTGGCGGGCGATCACGTGTACGCCGTTCCGCGGCGCGGCGGAGATGTCGGGCGCGGCGACATCGTCGTCTACCGCAAGTGGGGCACGGGCTACATCAAGCGTGTGGCGGGAGTGGGTGGCGACACGCTCGCGATGCGGGGCGGCGTCCTGTCAGTCGATCAGCGGCCGGTCCGCGAGCCGTACGCGATCCATGCGGGCGAAGGAGAGAGCGTCGACCGGCGGTTCGCGTGGCAACGTCCGTTCGTGGCCGACTCCCTCGGCGGCGCGCATATGCCCGCGTATGCGCCGACGGCCGCGACGTGGGGGCCGATTGTCGTGCCCGCCGGCGAGTACTTCCTGCTCGGGGACAACCGTGGGGAGAGCATCGACAGCCGGTATACCGGTTTTGTCGCCGACAGCGAGATCATCGCGCGCCCGGTGATGATCTCGTTCTCCGTCGAGCCGCGCAGCCTCCACCTCAGGTGGGGCCGTTTCGGCCAGCGGGTGGAAGAGTAGAGCTATCGGCCTGCTGTTGACCCGAGGGACCGCCTCGTAACTGAATCTTGCATGTGTTCCACCGACAACCTACTGTTCCATAATGACGGAACGTGGCGCCATAGGTGGATCAGCTGCAGGCATCCCGCACCGGGCACTAATACAGTACCTGGGGTCAGCCCTCCCTTCCTCGGTACGGGTGGTCGGACACCCGGACGACCCCTCTGGCTTGATCGTGGCATCCGGACGCGACTCACGTGCGGCGTTCCACCTCGAATCCTGGTCGGAGGATACGTACGCGAGGCGTTCCCCCGGCAAATGGCGCACCGTTATCTGGGTGATTCGCCGCGGCCGACCGGATCTCCGGAGGGCTCTGCGTGACGCGAACCAGAACTACATCGATTTACGGGGCGCGGTCCGTCTCCATTTACCTTGGCTGTTAATAGACCGGACAGATCTGGGACCGCTCGCAATGCCCAGCACCATCGGCACGGATGCTTTTGCGGACCGAAGCTCGTTAGTAGTCCGTGCACTACTTGCGGAAGCTGCACAATACGTGTGGGGTGTGCGCGATCTTGCCGCTAGTGCGGGCGTCGGAATAGCAACCGCCTCCCGTGTGGTGAAGCAGTTGTATGATTCCGGTTTAGTTCAAAGGCGCCTGGGAGCCGGTAATCGAGCCGAAGTACGTGTTATAAGTCCCAGTCGGCTGTTTAGCCGCTGGACCGATGTGTACGCATGGAGTCGCAATGCCATGCTCGCGGTTCACGCTCCGATTGGGGACCCAATAACGTTCATTGGCCGACTCAAGGCACTCATGTGGAAGGATCGGCTATGGGCGCTCTCGCTTCATGCCGGCGCCGCATTTGTATTGCCACATGCGACCTGGGATCGCCTCCACCTCTACGTCGATGTACACGACGCGGGCGAGTTGGCGTCGTTGGCGATCGCGAACCGGTGGCCCGCTGCTGACGATGGGCGACTCGTATTGATGCGGCCATACTATCGAACATCGATCTGGAGCGGCGTCCGAACTCTCGAACGCGATGGGGTCTCGGCACCGGTGGTAGACGATCTGCAACTGGCTCTCGATCTCTGGCATTATCCGCTTCGTGGGCGCGAACAGGCTAACGTCATCCGAAACGGCCGACTCCGGTCCCTGTGGAAAGAGTGAGTCCACAGGATGACCTGCGGCTGTCCGCTCACGGCACGACTGGTCAGCCTGCACTGGAGCGAACTCTCGTCAACGTGCTGCTTGCACTCGGCCCGTACCTGCCAGACCTGATCCTGATCGGCGGTTGGGTGCCCTATCTGTACCATAGGTACGGCGGATTCTCGGGCTGGATTCAACGACCTTCGCTCACCACAGAAGCCGACATACTTTTTCCGACGAGCCTGGATTCGTCGACACGGCCAAGTCTGGCCAGCGTACTAATCGATTCGGGATTTAGGCCAGAGAGCGATGGTCCGAGCACGGCTGTGTGGGTGCGCGACGCATCGCGAGGTGAACGGATTGAGTTTCTGATAAACCACAACGTGCCTGCGCGCAACCAAGGACGTTCAACCAGCGTTCCGGGGCAACGAGGCATCGATGCAATCGCATTCGGCAGTCTCGGTATTCTCGAACGCCATACCGTAACGCTGTTGTTGCCGCTTGCGGATAGAATCGCCGTCACGTCGCCGAGCGATGTTCAGCCGACTGAATTGGTGGTTCGCGTACCATGCCTCGGCGCTTTTGTGCTCAACAAGTCGGCAACATTTCCACTCCGCCTTGGAACGGGCAGTGCAACGGCGCGCCTGGAAGCGGCGAAGGACATACTTTATCTGCGAGATGTATTTGCGGCTGGGCAAAGCGTGGTCGAGACTGTACGAGAGGATATCAAACGCATTGTCGCGACCGACTCACTGGCTGAATCAATCGTGAGAAGTGGCGCATCAAATCTGAGCGGCCTATCTCGTGGAGCGCTACGCAATCTCCACGACCAAGTCGCCATGATGCGGCACGAACGTGAGCCATCTGTTACGACGGTGGCGGCACGAGCCGACGCGGAAGGGTACTTAACTGACGCCTCAGCGATGCTGGACATGCTAGTGAAGTAGGATAGGAGCCGCGGCGTGCCTCTCCGAGTCCAACTAAACCCAGCCCGGCGACAATGAGCTAGGGCCGCGGCTAACGGCCTGCCACGAGGGCATCCCGCCCCTTGAAGACCCGGAACAGGTAGGCGAGAGACGGGAAGAGAACGAGGGCGCCGGCGGCGAGGGCGGTGAGGATCAGTACCAGCGTCGCGCGGGGCGCGGCGGCGCCGCGGATCGTGAGATCCGGCGGGATGATGAACGGGTACTGGGAAATTGCCCAGCCGCTCAGGATGAGGATCACCTGCACCGCGGCGGCTATGCGGGCCGCGTGGTAGGCGCGACGGATCAGCGCGGCGATGGCGGCGACTGCGGCGGCCCCGGTCGCGAGGTGGAACGGGATCGCCCAGCGATTCATCACCAGCGCGTCGCGCACGCGTGGTGCGGTCAGGTGTGCCGCGAGCAGGGCGGCGGCCGCCGTCGCGAAGACCGCGGCTGCGGCGGCCAGGGCCCGGCGCCGGAAATCCTCCTGGAGCGCCCGATCGGTGGCCGCTTCCACCGTGAGATAGACGGCCGCAAGGAACGCGAAGAGCGAAAGTGTGAGCGCGCCCACGCATAACGCGAACGGGGTGAGCCAGGGCGCCAGGTACTGATCCGCGAACGACGCGCCGGGCACTCCCACCGGCGCGCGTCCCACGCGCTCCGAGGCGATAGCGCCGATGGCCATGCCAAGGAGTACCGGAGTGACCACACTCGCGATGGCGAAGATGCGGCCCCATCGCTCCTGCACGGCGCTGTGCGCACTGTCGTAGGTCCGGAAGGTGAACGCCGAGCCGCGCATCACGATGCCGATGAGCAGCAGTGTGAAGGGGATGTGGAGGACGACCGCGAGGCGCGAGAACGCCGGCGGGAAGCAACTGAAGAGCAGGACGACGACGATGATCAGCCAGACGTGATTGGCTTCCCAGATCGGTCCGATCGCGTGCGCGATGAGGTTCCGCTGTGCCGTGCGCCGCGGGCCGGACGCCAGGAGGTCCCAGACCCCGCCGCCGAAGTCGGCGCCCGCGAGCAATACGTAGGCCGTGAGCGCGACGACGATGACGCCGGCCATCACGACCGCGAGCGGCGACGCATCCCCTCCGCTCATCCCCGGAGCCCCGTGTCCACCGGCGGCTCGGCGATCCGCGGGCTCTTGACCACCTGCTGATAGAGCAGATAGGCGACGATGGCGCCCAGGAGGCAGTAGAGCAGCGTAAAGGTCAGGAACGGCACGATGAGACCGGGCATTGGCGTGACCGCGTCCGCCGTCCGCATGATGCCGTACACCACCCACGGTTGGCGTCCCACCTCGGTGACCGTCCATCCCGCCTCGATCGCCACGAAGCCGGCCGGCGCGATCGCGCTGAGTGCCCAGAGGAGCGGGCGCGAGCTGGCCGGTTCGCGCTTGCGCAGCAGCAGGACGAGCGCCCAGAGCGACACGAGCGCCATGATGGTGCCGAGTGCTACCATGAGGTCGAAGGCGATGTGTGTGATCGCGACCGGCGGCCACTGGTCCTCCGGGAAATCGGAGAGACCCTGGACCGTGGCGTGCGGGTCGTGGAACGCGAGAAGGGAGAGCGCGTACGGGATCTCGATCGCTCCGCGGGTGACCCGTCGCGACGCATCCGGAAGGCCGCCCACGTGAAGCGGCGCGCCGCGCTGCGTCGTGAAGTCCGCCTCCATGGCTGCCAGCTTGACCGGCTGCCAGGCCGCGACATAGCGCGCACTGATGTCGCCGGACACCGGCTGCACTACCGCGGCCGGGGCGCCCACGTACAGTGCGATGAGGAGGGCGCGGCGGTGGAACGCGTTGCGAGGATCGCGGAGCAGCATGAACGCGTGGATGCCCGCGACCACGAGACCAGTCGCCGCGTAGGCCGCGATCGTCATGTGCAGCGTCTCGGGGAGCGCGGCCGGCGTGGCCATCGCGCGGAGCGGGTGGACGTCCACGGGGACGCCGCCTGAGAGACGGAAGCCGGCCGGCGTATTCATCCAGGCGTTGGCGATCACGACGAAGATGCCCGAGACGGCACCGCTGACCGCGACGATGATGCCGGCGGCGAGGTGGGCGCGGGGGCCCACGCGCTCCCACCCGTAGAGGTAGACGCCGAGGAAGATCGCTTCGGTGAAGAAGGCGAAGCCCTCGAGCGAGAACGGCATCCCAATGATCGCGCCCGCGTACTGCATGAACCGCGGCCAGAGGAGTCCCAACTCGAACGACAGGACCGTCCCGGAGACCGCGCCGACCGCGAATAGAATTGCCGTGCCGCGCGCCCACCGCTTCGCCAACTCGAGATAGTGGACGTCGCCCGTTCGCAGCCACCGGGACTCGGCGATGACCATGAGGGCGGGCATTCCGATGCCCACGACCGCGAAAATGATGTGAAACGCCAGCGACATGCCCATCTGGGAGCGTGCCGCCAGCAGGTCACTCATCAGCGTCCCGGAGGATTCCAGCGCGCTCGCCGGGCCGAGGGGCGAGCGTCGTGATCGCGACCGCGGCGACGATCGCGGCGCCGGCCGCGGCGGTGCGTCCGCTCAGCGGCTCGCCCGCGATGGCCCATCCCAGCAGCACCGCGACGACCGGGCAGACGAATGCGTAGGTGGCCGTCATGGCCGGCGCGACATTTCGGACGAGCCACATGTACGCCGTGAAGCCGATCAGCGACCCGAACACGATCAGGTAGACGAACGCGATCCACGACGTCGCCGAGATGCGGGCGACATTCAGCTGTCCGACCTCACCGGTTGCGAGCGCGGCGACCCCCAGCGCGAGACCGCCCCAGACCATCTCCAGGCCGGTGGCGAGCGCCGGCGAATCCGGGAGCGGCGAGTAGCGGGCGTAGAGCGACCCGGCCGCCCAGCAACAGGAGCCTGCGATGAGGACGATGGCAGCGATCGGCGACACGTGCTGTGGCCCTCCCTGGCGGGGATCGATCAGGATCGCGAGACCCGCCATGCCGAGAATGATACCGGCGATCACGCCGCGCGAGGGCCGGCGGCCGCGCATCCACTCGAAGACCGACATCCAGAGCGGCGTCGTGAGCAGCAGCGCGGTGATCCCGGTGGGCACCTGCTGCTCGGCCCAGATGACGCTCCCCGTGCCGCACGACAGAAGCAGGATTCCGGCCACGGCGGTGGTCCACATCTCGCGGCTGCGCGGCCACGTGGCGCCGCGGGCGAGTGCGACCGCGCTCAGAATCACGCCTGCGATGAGGAATCGTCCGGCGCCCATGAGAAAGACCGGAATCGACTGGATCGAGTAGTAAATACCGAGGTACGTCGATCCCCAGATCGTGTAGACGGTCGCGAAGGCGAGCACGACCAGCCGCCACGGCGGCCGGTGCGGTGCGACGGGCGTGCGAATCGGCGACAGGATCGTCGCGGCAGCCGACACGGCACCCGCACGAGGACGGGTGGTGGCGCCGGCCACGGGACCCGGAATCCGCGCGGGCGCTACGGGCGTGCGCGGGTGAGAGCGGGTCTCTCCCGTCTCACTGCTCGCCCAGGAACGGATACTTGTGATCGAGCGCGGGCGTGAACGTCTCCTTGACCGACCGGGCGCTGACCCAGCGGGTGAGATTCAGCTTCGAGCCCGCCTTGTCGTTCGTGCCGGATGCGCGGCCGCCGCCGAACGGCTGCTGGCCGACGACCGCGCCGGTCGGCTTGTCGTTGATGTAGAAATTGCCGGCCGCATGGCGCAGTGCCGTCGCGGCCTCGCCGACCGCGCTCCGATCGCGAGCGAAGACCGCGCCCGTGAGCGCGTACGGCGACGTGCGGTCGACGACATCGAGGATCTCGGCCCACCGCGCGTCCGGGTAGACATAGGCGGTGACGACCGGTCCGAAGATCTCCTCGCACATGAGGCGTGCGCCCGGGTCCGTCGTCTGCACGAGCGTCGGCTCGATGAAGTACCCCGTCTCACCGCGCGACCCGCCGCCCTGGATGATCGTGGACGACTTCTTCGCCTCGGCCTGGTAGCCGCTGATCTTGGTAAAGGCCCGCTCGTCGATCACGGCGCCCATGAAATTCCGGAAGTCGGTGACATCGCCGACGCCGATCTCGCGCATCATCGCGACCATGCGATCGCGGGTCTCGGGCCAGAGCGACGCCGGGATGTAGACGCGGCTGGCGGCGGAGCACTTCTGTCCCTGGTACTCGAAGCCGCCACGCACGATCGCGACCGAGAGCGCCTGCGGGTCGGCCGATGCATGGGCGACCACGAAATCCTTGCCGCCGGTCTCGCCGACGATGCGCGGGTACGACCGGTAGCGCGACATGCTGGCGCCGATCGTCTGCCACATGCTGTTGAAGACGCCGGTGCTGCCCGTGAAATGCACGCCGGCGAGATCCGGGTGCGCGAGCGTGACTGCGGAGATCGCGGCGGCGTCGCCCGAGACGAGATTGATGACGCCGGGCGGCAGACCCGCCGCCTCCAGCACGCGCATGAGGTAGTAGGCGGACAGCATGGCGCTGCTGGCCGGCTTCCAGACGACCGTGTTGCCCATGAGGGCCGGCGCGGTCGGGAGATTCCCGGCGATCGACGTGAAATTGAACGGGGTGACGGCGTAGACGAACCCTTCGAGCGGGCGGTAGTCGAGCTGGTTCCAGGCGCCCGAGCCGGCCGGGCTGATCGGCTGCTCGCTGTAGAGCTCCTGGGCGTAGAACGGATTGAACCGCCAGAAATCGATCAGCTCCGCGGCGGCGTCGATCTCCGCCTGGTGCACCGTCTTCGACTGGCCGAGCATCGTCGCGGCGTTGACGGTGTCGCGAAACGACGACGCCAGGAGATCGGCCGCGCGCAGGAAGACACCGCTGCGGTCTTCCCACGACCACCGGCTCCAGTCGCGGTGTGCCTCCGTCGCGGCCTCGATCGCCTGGGTGACGTGCGTCTTCGTGGCGCACTGCCAGTCGGCGAGCACGTGGCGGTAGTCATGCGGCATCACGGCGGGCTTGACGGTGCCCGTCCGGATTTCTTCACCGCCGATGATGAGCGGGATGTCCACGCGCTCGCTCGCCATGGAGGCGAGCCGCGCCTTGATCGCGCGCCGCTCGGGGGAGCCGGGCGCGTAGGTGCGGACCGGTTCGTTGATGGGTGTCGGGACGCGCCGCACGCCGGCGAAAGGAGTCATGCGGGAAAGTTACCGGGCAAGGGCGGTGCACTACAGTCCCTGGGGTGGGGTCCCACGTTATGGTGTCGGGGGCGATCGCTAGTTTCACGGGTGATGCCTCTGCCTCTGGTGCAAGGCGGTGCCGTTTTCACCCGTGGATACCGGTGTTCATCCAGACTTGCGCGTTTCTCCCTGAGTGTCGCGCTGAGCGCCGTGTGCGGCCTCGTGGCGAGCGGGTGCCAGCAGGCGGCCGTGGCATGGGGTGGGGATCCGGTGCCGCTTGGGGGGGCGCTCACGGATGCCAGCGTGCTCGTGCTGCGCGGCGTGCCGGATGACGTTCGGGCGGTGCCGCAGGCGGTGCCGGTTCCGCAGGGGGGATTGCCGCCGCTGGGGGCGGGGAGCTGCCTCGCATCCATTCGGTTCGCGCGGCCGGCCGTGGAGGCGCGGCGGCTACCGCCGGGGGAGCGCGATGAGGTGGCAGCGGTGTGGTGGGCGGCGCGGCCCGACAGCAGCGTCGTCCTGGATCTCGCCCGATCGGCGGACGATGGTGCGCACTGGGATACGACAATGGTGGCCGACGCCCGCGATCGCGGCGTCCGCGGGTGCGGGCGGCCGCCGCCGGCGATCGCGTCCGATCCGGTGAGCGGGTACACGCACCTCGCGTATTTTCTCGAGCCCGCGCCGGGCGCGGGCGTGTTTTACGAGCATTTGATGGATCTTCCCGTGGCCAGCGCACCGGGCGCGGCGGCTCGCCGCATCGCGATGTTTCACGCCCCCGTTGCGATCGTCTACGGCGAGGTACCACGGCGTGCGAGTGTCACGGGGCATGGCGACACCGTGGCCGTCGCCTATGAGGACCCGAATCGTGCCGCTCCACAAATCGCGCTCGCGGTGTCAGTGACCGCGGGACACACGTTTGCGCCGGCCGTGCCGGCATCAGGGGACAACGTGGAAGCGCGTGATCCCGTGATCGGACTCGATCGCGCGTCGGTGGCGGTCGCATGGCGGGAGTCGGCGATTCGCGCGGATGGCGCCGCGGACACCTCGGCCCTCGCGCGTGGCGTCGTGCGCACCGGAACATTCCGATGACGGATCGCACGACGCCCCTCGTCCTCGCCATCACGGGGCTGTCCGGCGCCACGACGCGCACGGTCGTCGCTCGCAGCCGGGCGCTGGACACCTGCCGGCGGGGCGGCGCATGAGGGCGCTCGTGGCAGACGACGATGAGGCCATGCGGCTGCTCGTCGAGGCGATCCTGGCCGACGCCGGGCACGAGGTGCTGTCCGCGGGGGACGGGGAGACCGCGTGGGCCGTGTACGAGCGCGAGCGCCCTCCGCTGGTGCTGCTCGACTGGCAGATGCCCAAGCTGAGCGGGATCGACGTGTGCCAGCGCATCCGGGCGGCCGAGGCGACGCGGGACGCCTACATCGTGATGGTGACATCGCGCGGGGCGACGTCGGATCTCACGCAACTGCTCGACGCCGGCGCGGACGATTACGTGTCCAAGCCGTTGACCCCCGAGTCGTTGCGCACGCGCATCGTGATTGCCGAGCGGGCGATCGCGGTGGATCAGGCGCGCCGGGCGGCGGAAGAGGCGCTGGCGCGCGCGCAGTGGTACGCGGGCATTGGCGAGACCGTGGTCGCCGTGCAGCATGAGATCAACAATCCCCTCGCTGCGCTCCTCGGCAACGTCGCGCTGCTGACGGCGGGGCTGGCCTCTCCCGCAGAGGAGAAAGAGTGCATGGCGGTGATCGCCGAGCAGGCGATGCGGATCGCCACCGTCGTGCGGCGCCTCGGGTCGCTGCGCGAGCCCCGGTCGGTCGAGTACGTAGCCGGGTCGAAAATGCTTGACCTTAGCGGGAAAGACAGCGGGTAGCGGTTCCCCTCTCACAGGTGTGGCTCGACTGAGCCACTACCCTCTCACCTTGCGCCTTCGTTGGTGGGGTGTACTTTGCACCGCGTCTGCCCCTCCGCGCGCGGGCGCGTGCGCTGGGCGGGCACCGGACCCGCTTTTGTCCCACTTCCGAGGAGCGACACCCGATGGCCACAAAAAAGAGGAAGGCCGCAAAGAAGGCTACGAAGCGTCATGCCGCGAAGAAGGCGAAGCGCCCGGCGAAGAAGAAGGCGGCATCGAAGCGGAAACCCAATGCCGCATTCATGAAGCCGATGCATCCGACGGCGGCGCTCGCGGCGGTGGTGGGTTCGTCGCCGATGCCGCGCACGGAAGTGACCAAGAAGCTCTGGCAGTACATCAAGCGGAAGGGCCTCCAGGATCAGAAAGAGCGCCGCATGATCAACGCCGATGACGCGCTCAAGGTGGTGTTCGGTGGCAAGGCGCGCGTGTCGATGTTCGACATGACGAAACTCGTCAACAAGCACCTCAAGGACGCATAGTTCCGCACTGGCCGCGGGCGCGTCCCGGTGGGAGCTGCCGGGCGACCGCCAGCGGCGAGCGGACACAGGGTGGCAATGATGGCCGGAACGCCTCAGGGCAAGTCACCTCGGGCGTCTGGCGCAGCGGGGTCCGGCGCACCACGGAGCACGGCGGGCGAGCAGTCGGCGTCCGCCGGCGGCTCGCCGGACCGCCGCCCCTGGCTGGAGGCGGCCAAGTCGATTCTGGCCGCGGTCGTCGTCTTTCTCTTCGTTCGCACCTTCCTGGTCGAGGCGTACCGGATCCCGTCGGGCAGCATGGAGCCGACGCTACTGGTCGGCGACTGGCTGTTCGTCAACAACCTGGCATACGGGCCGCACATCCCGCTGACGAACTCGCATCTCCCGGGATATGCAGTCCCCGCGCGGCGGGACGTCGTCGTGTTCGTGTCGCCGCCGCAGATCGATGCACCGGATGATCCGACCCCGATCCTGGTGAAGCGGCTGTGGGGCACGCCGGGCGATACGCTGTTCATGCGCGACGGCGTGCTGCACATCAACGGCGATTCGTTACCACAGGGTCCGGAGTTCGCGGGCAACACCAAGCCGACCGACGGCACGAACCTGCTCAACAATCCGCTGTTCGACTGGCAGCGCCGTTACTCGCTCTCGGCGTCACGTTTCGGGACCGCGCCGCTGGATCCCTCGCTCGACAACTGGGGCCCGATCGTCGTACCGCCGGATCACTATTTCATGATGGGTGACAATCGGTACGATTCGAAGGACAGCCGCTATTGGGGGTTCGTGCCGAGGGAGAATTTGCGCGGCCGGCCGCTCTTCGTGTATTACTCATACGACCCCGAAGCCGGGCTTCCGTATTTCCGGATCTTCACGAACATCCGGTGGAGCCGCCTGGGGCACTGGATCCACTAGGGCGTCCCGCCCGGATTCACTGCCGGGCCCACACCCGCGCCACGCCGGCGGGTCCCGCTTTTGCACGGCACGGCTCGCACGTTCTCTCCTCCCGAGGAGCCGATTCTATGGCAGTCCGCCTCCGCGAAGTTCATCCCGCCGTCGTTCACGCGCCGATCGCCCTGCTTCCGCTCGCGGTCGTGGCAGACGTACTCGGCCGCGTCACGCGCCGCCGGTCGCTCCGTGAGGCCGGGCGCCATCTCATGCCCGTTGCCGCCGTGGGTGCCGCGGCAGCGGCCCTGACGGGGCTCGTGGCGCAGCACGAGGTGCAGGCCGACGGGCGCGCGCGCGACATGCTCGTGACGCACCGGAACGTGAACCTGACGGTGGTCGGCCTCACGACCCTGTTGGCGACCTGGCGGTGGCGGCAGCGCGCGCCGTCGTCGGGGTATCTCGCGCTCGGGCTCGCTGGCGTGGGACTGTTGGGGTATTCGGCGTATCTCGGGACGAAAATGGTGTATGCGCACGGCGTCGGCGTCGATGCCGCTGGCGGAATTCGCCCCGCTGGAAGGACAGGTCCGGAGCGTGGAAACGCGGCTGCCGTGCGGACGGCGGCGGGGGACATGCTGCGCGGGCTGACGCACGCGGCGGCAGCGCGCATGCAGCGCGTGGCGCTTCATCGGGAGCCGCCGATCCGAGTGCTCAAGCCGAGCGCCGCGCCCACATCGGCTACGGGTCCCGCCGGAAACTGAGCACGCGTTCGGGCCGGGCACGGGTCGCGTCGCGGCCCGGGGTCCAGTAGGTTAGGCACTACATGCCCGGCTTCTTCCCGCGACACTCGATCGCTTGGAAGGTCGAAGAGCCGCCAGCGTTTCGAGCCCTGACGCTGTCGGTCGTGGAAATCGGGCTCCTGACCGGGGTGAGCTACCGCCTCGTGCGGGCGCTCCTGCTGGCCCACGTGCCGGGCGGGCATCTCGTGTATCTGGGTGGCATCTACGTCGCGCTCGCGCTACTCCTCTGCGGAGCAGCGGCGGCACATCTCGGCAACTATCCGATCCGCACCTGGCTATGGCGCGTTCCACTGTTCGCGGTTCTCGAAGTGTGCGGGGAGATTGGCACCAGCATCGTGCTCGTCGCGGCGCATCGCGAGCGTCAAGGCACCTCGCCCGCCGACTGGGACGACGTCCCGTCGATGGCATTGAGCGCGCTGGAATTCCGGACGCTGGTGCTGTGCATCTTCGCCCTCGTCCTGGCCGGCGTCGTCCAGGTGGTGCGCAACGTGTTGTTGCGGCGTGCCGACCGCGGATCCACCGTGGAAGCCATTCGTGAGGGCCGCACGGGCGGCTAGCGCGCTCCACCCGTGGCGCGCCCAATGAGCCGTACCTCCGCCCCGGTGACCGCCGCACACGGGCCGCTCCGCCGTGCGCGTGTCCGGGTGCCCGGCAGCTCATCCAACCTCGGCGCGGGCTTCGATTGTCTGGGGATCGCGCTCGCCCGATACGTCACCGCCGAGTACGTGCCTCACCACCCCTCTCACGACCCCTCTCACAACGCCCATCACGACGCCCATGCGCTTCATGTCGAGCGGCGCGGCACACTCCGGGCACTTGGCGAGGGGCCCGACGACCGGGACCTCATCGTCCGCGCGTTTCGCCGCTACACCGAGTCGCTCGGGATCGCCGCGACTGGCGGGGCATTGACCCTCGACTCCGAGATCCCCATCGCGCGGGGGCTCGGCTCGTCGGCGGCCGCCGTCGTCACCGGCATCGCGCTCGCTGCCGCGGCCGCGGACGTCCCGCTCGACCTCGCGCACGCGCTCCGCATCGCGCGGGAGTTCGAGGACCATCTCGACAACGTCGCACCGTCGATCCTTGGCGGGCTGGTGGCCGTGGCGAACGGAGACGACGGCGTGCCGCATGCCTTCCGCCTGCCGCTGTCGGACCGCGTGGGGTTCGCGTTCGCGGCGCCCGGAGTGGAGCTCGAGACACGGCGGGCGCGGGCCGCTCTGCCGTCCACCGTCCCGCACGCCGACGCCGTGCACAATGTGGGCGCGATGGCGGCGCTGCTGCGGGCGCTGGAGACTGGCGACGCCGATCTGATGCGGCTTGGCCTCTCCGACCGCCTGCACGTGCAATATCGCGTGCCGCTGATCCCGGGGGCGGAGGACGCGATGCGGGCCGCGCGGGACGCGGGTGCGTGGGGCGCGACGGTATCGGGCGCGGGATCGGGACTTCTGGCGTTCGCGGCGCCGGACCGGACATTCGACGTGGCGGACGCGATGGCGGCGGCGTTTCGCGCGGCGACCGGCACGGGTGTGGTGTTCTTCGCCGCCGAGCCGGACGCGAGAGGTGCGACCGTTGAATGATGTCAGGGGTGAGACCGAGCCCGCCAGCGTGAACGGCCGGGCGCGGGGGGTGCTCGAGCGCTACGCGGCGCTGTTGCCAGTCACGAGCGCGACGCCAGCGCTCTCGCTTCAGGAAGGTGACACGCCGCTGCTCGAGGTGCCGCGACTCGCGGCGTGGGCCGGCGTCGCGTCGTTGTACGTGAAGTTCGAGGGGATGAATCCGACGGGATCGTTCAAAGACCGCGGGATGGTCGTGGCCGTGGCGAAGGCCGTGGAAAGCGGAGCGCGCACCATCCTGTGCGCGTCGACCGGCAACACCGCGGCGAGTGCAGCGGCGTATGCGGCCCGGGCCGGCGTGACCGCAGTGGTGCTGCTGCCGCGCGGCAAAGTCGCGGGCGCCAAAGTGTCGCAGGCCCTCGCGTACGGGGCGCGGGCGATCGCGCTCGACACCGGGTTCGATGCGGCGCTCGACGTGGCGCGCGGACTGACGGCGCGGTACGCGGTGGAACTCGTCAACTCCGTCAATCCGCACCGGATCGCGGGGCAGGCCACCGCGGCGTACGAGATCTGCGACGTGCTGGGGCACGCGCCGGACGTGCTGGCGCTGCCCGTGGGGAACGGTGGAAACATCAGCGCGTACTGGGCGGGATTCCGGCGTTACCGCGACCTGGGGCGTACGCGGTCGCTTCCGTCGATCGTCGGCGGCCAGGCGGCTGGCGCAGCGCCGCTGGTACTCGGCCATCCGGTCGAGTCACCGGACACGATCGCGAGCGCGATCCGGATTGGCCGGCCGGCGAGCTGGGAGAGCGCGGTGGCGGCGGCGACCGAGTCTGGTGGTGAGTTCCGGGCGGTGACCGACGCCGCCATCCTCGACGCCTACCGGCAACTGGCCCGGCGCGAGGGGATCTTCTGCGAGCCGTCATCGGCGGCCGGACTCGCCGCGCTCCGCGCCAGCGTGGCGGCGGGACGGACCCCGGCAGGCAGCGAGTGCGTCTGCGTCTGCACGGGCCACGGCCTCAAGGACGCCCAGTTCGCTCCGGCGCTCGAGGACGACGCGGCACCATTGCCCGCGACCGTCGAAGCGGTGGCGGCCGCGCTGGGCGTCGCGGAACGGCGGGGCTCGTAGGGCGTCCTTCCGGAGTGGTGGCGAGCCGCGAAGGGCTCCAGAGGGCATTGCACGGAACCCCGGGGCATCCAGGCGGATATGTTTCCGACCTGGCCTGTATCTCAACGGAGTGACGCGAACCCATGTATGACGAACGGTTTGTGGCGCCTATGCGCCAGGAATTGACCCGCCTCGGGGTCTCGGAGCTGCGGACAGCGGCGGCCGTGGACGATGCGATCAAGAACACGCCCGGCACCACCCTCGTGGTCGTCAACTCAGTGTGCGGCTGCGCCGCGCGCAACGCCCGTCCGGCCGTGGCGAAGGCATTGGCCCATACGGTGCGCCCGGATCACCTGACCACCGTCTTCGCGGGGCAGGACACCGACGCCACGCAGAAGGCGCGGAGCTATTTCACCGGGTACGCACCGTCGTCGCCACAGATCGCGCTCATGCGCGATGGGCGGGTGGTGTTCATGATCGAGCGGTATCAGATCGAAGGGCGTGAGGCGGCCGAGATCGCGCGCGACCTCACCGACGCGTTCGACCGGTATTGCCAGCCGGCAACGACAACTGTGCCGGCGGAGCGGGTGACGGCCTGACCGCGGCCCGGCAGGCGGCGAGGCGGGAGCGGCGGCATGCGCGTCCTCGTCGTCGAGGATGATCGGGAGCTCGCCGGAATCCTGGCTCAGGGTTTCGGCGAGCATCACATCGAGACCGTCGTGGCGGAGACCGTGGCCCGTGGCCGAGAGCGGGCCGCGCTCGGGACGTACGATGTGATCGTGCTCGATGTGATGCTGCCGGACGGCGACGGCTTCGGTTTGTGCGCCGCGCTCAGGGCACGCCACATCGCCACGCCGATCCTGATGCTGACCGCGCGTGACGCCGTCGATGACCGCGTCCACGGGCTGGAGGCGGGCGCCGACGACTACCTGGTGAAGCCGTTCGCGTTTCGCGAGCTGCTGGCCCGCGTGCGGGCGCTCGGGCGGCGGCGGCCGGCGATCGCCCCGGAGCAGGTGCGGATCGCCGATCTCGAAGTCGATCTCGCCGCGCGCCGCGTCGTGCGGGCCGGGCGGCCGATCTCACTCACGGCGCGGGAGTTTGCGCTCCTCGAGTTCTTCGCGCAGCATGAAGGTACGGTGGCCGACCGTGCCGCGATCGCGGCCCACGTGTGGGACGACAACCATGATCCTTTCACCAACGTGCTCGAAGTCCTGGTCCGCCGGCTGCGGCGGAAAATCGACGACGAGTTCGAGCCCAAGCTGATTCACACCGTGCGTGGGGCCGGGTATCGTTTTGGACTCTGATCCCGAGGGCGTGCTGGTCGCCGGCACGGCTGCCGGAGGCGTGACCGAGGGCGCTGCGTCATCGCCCGATCGTCCGCGTGGCGGCGCCACGGACCGGGGCCGCGTGGCCCCGGAGGGTCTCTCACGGGCTCCCGCGCCGGTGACCGTCCGCGCGCTGCGCCGTATCCGGCTGCAACTGACCGCATGGTACGTCGGGACCTTTGCGCTCGTGCTCGCGGTGCTGGGGATCTCGCTCTTCTCGGTGATCGCGCGGCAACTGGCGCGCGACCTCGATGCATCGCTGCACGCCGCCGCCCGAGCCGTCGCGCAGGCCGCCCAGATCCGCGAAGTCGAGGCGGTTTCGGCGACGGGCGGGGTCGTGGACGCGGTCGAGGAACTGACCATCCCGGGCCGCGAGCTGTATCTGTTCGACTCGGCGGGCCGGCCGCTGACGCCGCCTCGGGCCGACCCCCATGTCATCTCGGTGGCGACGCGCGCGGCGGATGCGGGCGTGGCGGACCAGCACTTCAAGCGGCGGGATCCTGCGGGCGATCGCAACCTGCAGGCGCACGCCGAGCAGTTCACGTTGAAGAGCGGCAAGCGCTACGTCGCGGCGGTGGTGGCGGACCGGGTGGAACTCGAGGACCGGTACGCGGCGCTCATCGGCGCGTTCGCGGGGGCGGCCGCCGCGGCGCTGCTGCTGGTCGCCGCGGGCGGCTGGTTCCTGGCGGGAAAGGCGACGGCGCCGATGGCGCGTACGCTCGCCCACATGCGGCGGTTCATGGCCGATGCCGCTCACGAGCTGCGGACCCCGGTGGCCGTGCTGAGAAGCCGTGCCGACGTGGCGCTCCAGCGTGAGCGCGATCCCGCGGCGTATGTCGCGGCTCTGTCCGCGATCGGAGTCGAATCGGAGCGCATCGGCGGGATCGTGGATGATCTCCTGATGCTCGCGCGGGCGGACGCCGGGGAGCGGCCGCTCGTGAGGCGGCGTCTCTACCTCGATGACATCGTGCTCGAGGCCGTGGCGGGCGTGCGGGTCCTCGCAGAGCGGCGGGGCGTCGAGCTGGCGGTCTCCGAGTACGAGGAAGCGCCGGTGGATGCCGATCCGGTGCTGCTGCACCAACTGGTGGTGATCGTGCTGGACAACGCGATCAAGTTCACGCCGTCGGGCGGCCGTGTCTCGCTGCGGGTTCGTGCGGAGGACGGGCGCGCGGTCGTCACCGTGGATGATTCGGGCGCCGGGATCAGTGCCGCCGAGCTGCCGTTCATCTTCGACCGGTTCTATCGGGGTGTGGATGCACGGTCGCATGGCGAAGGCGCCGGGCTGGGGCTGTCGATCGCGCGGTGGATTGCGGACGCGCATCGCGCGACGATCGACGTCGAGTCCACGCGTGGATCGGGCACCCGCGTGACGATCCGATTTCCGGTATCCAGCGCTCAGCCAGCGAGCCGATAGCGAAACGGCGGGGGCGGGTGCCGGATCGCGGCGCCCCGGACCAGGCCCATCTCCCGCCGTTCGCCAGTCAGATCCTGTTGGCGATCACTTCGCCGGCGCGACCACCAGCAGCGTGAAGCTGCCCGGGATCGGCTTGGGCCGTTCATTGCCCTCAGCGGGCGCGAACTTCGCCGTCACCAGATAGATCGTGTGCGTGGCGGGGTCGAGCGCCATGGTGCGGGCGCCGAGCAGCGTCTGGACCGAGCCCAATTCCGTGAACTTGTCGGGCGAGTCCTCGTGGACGACCGTGAGTGTGCCATCGCCATTCGAGCTGAACGCGTCGCCCGTTCCGGCGTCGAAGCGATTGGCATCGACGCGTCCGCCGATCGGTACGGTGGTGATGACCTTGCCGGCATCGCCATCGGAGATGGCCATGAGCTTGTTGTGGCAGCCGCTGAAGAGCCGGTGATGCGTTGCGTCGATCGCGAGGCCCGACGGGCTTTCGCAGGGGGCGAGCGGCCACTGGCGGACGACCTTGAGCGACGCGAGATCGATGGCGACGAGGAGGCTCTTGTCCTCCATGTTGGCGTAGACCGTGCCGCGCCCGTCGGAGACGGCGAATTCCGGCTTGCCGGGGAGCTTCACCGTGCCGACCACCTCTCCCGTCGCGCCATTGACCACCGTCGCGGTGCCCGCATCGCCGTTCATGCTCACCGCATAGTGCGTTTTGGGATCGTACAGCATGGCGTCGTCGTCCGGATCGGCCTTGGCGGTGCCGATCTGCTTCAACGTCTTCAGATCGAAGATGTGGATGGCCGAGTCCCCGGCGGCAGTAATGAATCCACGCCCGAGATCGGGGGCGAGGGCGACGCCATGGACGTGAGGCGTGCCGGTGATGTCACCGACGAGGGCCCCGGTCTTGGGGTCGATCACGATCACGTGTGTGCCGTGCGTGATGAACAACCGCTGGCCGGCCGGGTCGAACTCCAGGTAGTCCCATCCACCGTCGCCGGGCAGTGGGATCTGTTTGGCGAGCGCATAGCCCGTGTTCTGCGCTCCTGCTGTGACAGTGACGGCAGCCAGCATCGCGAGTGCCGCGGCGAGCAGCATGACCGTGTCCCGAATGCGGCCGATAGAGAGGTGAGCGGACATACGTCCCCGAGTCAGAGGTGAGTCACGCGGTCCCGCGCTGAATCGCGCCTTCGGGGACGAACCTACTCCGCGAATCTGACCGCACGATTACAAAAGACACCCGGCGGCGGCCGCCGCCGGATCGTGACACACCTGGGACCCGCCGGGCCTGGCCGGAGCGCGTCCTGTAATCGTGGCGACAGCTTATCGCGCTACCGTTTGCGGTATGGGTGCCCGGCGTGGTGGATACATCTCGAAGGGCCGGGCGGCGAGGCGCGCCCTCATCGTGATGGCGGCGGTCGTCGCGGCGTCGGCGATGGCGGGCGGCGCGAGTCATGCGCAGGGCGCCGCGCAGGGCGTGGCGCCGGGAGCGCAGCCCATCCTCATGCCGATGACTCGCGCGGCGGCGATCGATGCCGCCGCCAGGCGGGGGTTGCGGGGCGCCTTTGCGCTGCAGGACTCCGTAGCCGCGCACGCGGATCTGGACGTGGCGCGTGGCTATCCCAACCCGATCGCGCAGTTGACGTATTCGCGAGCCGTGCCGTACTACCACGGCGTCCTGAGCCTACCGGTCGACTATCCGTGGGTGCGGGGGGCGCGCGTGCATGCGGCGGAACTCGGCCTGCGTGCGGCCTCGTACCACTACGCGTTCGAGCGGGCGCAGACCCGGTACGACGCGGACACCGCGTACACGCGGGCGCTGGTGGAGGCCGGGCATGCGGCGCTGTCGCACCGGAACGCCGTGGACGCCGACAGCCTGCGCCGGCTGGCGGTCCTCAGGCGAGAGACCGGCGACGCGAGCGATCTCGACGTCGATCTCGCGACCATCAACGCGGGGCAGGCGGCGAACGTGTCGGCGGCGGATTCCATCGCGGCTATCGGCGCGCTGCTCGATCTCCAGTCCGTGCTGGGGCTTCCTTCGGACCGGCCCGCCGTGGTCCTCACGGATTCGCTCGCGATGCCGGGCGATCCGGGGGTGGGAGTGCAGGGAGCGGATGGAGCCGAGCCATTGCCGGTTGCGGCGGCCGCGGCGGCGGTCCAGTCGAACGAGTCCGCGCTCACCTTCGCGCGGCGGTCCGTGCTGGCCCAGCCGTCGATCCAGGCGGGGCTCGAAGGCGGCGATCCGGAACAGCCGTACCTCCTGCCCACGGTGGGACTCTCACTACCGCTGCCCCTGTTCAACCACGACCACGGTGAGATCGCGCTGGCGACGGCGAACCGCGACCGCGCCAAGCTCGAGCTGGAGCTAGCGCGCCGTGAATCGGCGGCCGCGATCGCGCGGGCCTCGCGGGAGCTCGATGCGGCGATGACCCGCGCCCGGCGTGACAGCACCCTGCTCGACGCGGCGGACCGCGTTGCGGCGCGGTCCCTCGTCGCGTTCGCCGAGGGCGCCAGCGGATTGGCCAGCGTGATCGAAGCCCAGCGCAGCGCGCGCGATGCACGGGGGCAGTATCTGGACGATCTCGCGGCCGCGAACACCGCCGTCGCGACCGTGCGACTGGCCGGACTCACAGCATCGTCGCAATGACACAGCACACAGCGATCCACGCGCAGGAACCTCCGGCAACGACAGATGCGCCCTTCTCGAAGGGCGCCTCCTGCCCTCGACGACTGGCGATGGTGGGACGGCGGGCCCGGACCCCCAACTGCTGCGTGGCGGCCTGGCGGTGCGCGAGCCGAATTGCCGTCGCGTGCACGTTGGCGATCGCGTTCGTCGCCGGGGCCGGGTGCCGGGGGAAAGGCAGCGCCGCGGCGGCGTCCGATACGACCGCTGCAGCGGCACCGGCTGCCGCTTCGGCGGGCCATGCGGACGCCGATACGGGAGGCGCGGACAAAGCGCAGGATGCCGCTGGCGGGGGCGATGACGATGAGGGTGCCGTTCCGCCGGTCGTGGGGGCGCACACCGCCGTGGTGGCGCGGCAGGCGTTCGACGAATCGATCACCGCGATCGGTGTCGTCGCGCCGAGGCCGGGGCATTACGCGGAACTCGCTCCGGCGGCGGCGGCGCGCGTGGCGCGGATCTTCGTCGCGCCGGGCGATCACGTGAACGCCGGCGATTCGCTCGTCGAGTTCGAGCGTGCGCCATTCGACGCCGCGGCGGCAAGTGCGGATGCGGCACTCACGATGGCGCAGCACGCGTACGACCGGGCGCAGCGGCTGGCCGCGGCGGGGATCGCTGCTCGCAAAGACGTCGATCAGGCGGCCGCCGATCTGGCGAGCGCGCGGAGCACCGACGTCGCGGCGCAGCGGGCGCAGCAACTCGCGACGCTGCGTGCGCCGTTCAGCGGCGTCGTGACGCGGCTCTCCGCCGTCCTCGGCGCGACGGCCGATCCGGGGCAGCCGGTGGCGAGTATTGCCGACCCCAACGCATTGGACCTGGTGTTCAGCCTGTCGGCGGGGGAAGCCGCCCGCGTCCGCTCCGGCGCCACGGTGACCCTCACCAGCGGGCAGGGAGTCCACGGTGATGCCCTCGGGCAGGCGGTCGTGAGCACCGTGGGAGCGGCGCTCGATTCCACGACGCGCACCGTGGCGATTCGGGCGCGGCTCACCCGTCCTGCGCGGGCGCTCCGCATCGGAGAGACCATCTTCGGCCGCATCGACGTTGGCGTCCGCCGCGACGCGGCGACGGTGCCGGTGCAGGCGCTGGTGCCCGACGGCGACGGACTCAAAGTGTTCGTGGTGGGGACCGACGGGATCGCGCACGCGCGCGCGGTGGTCGTCGGCGGGCGGACCGAGACGACGGCGGAGATCGTGGACGGCGTGCACCCGGGCGAGACGGTCGTGACCGACGGCGCCTACGGCGTGGAAGATCGCGCGAAGGTGGTGCCAGTCCGGTGACACTGTTCGACCATCTGAGCGCGCACCGGCGTTTCGTCTACCTGATCGTCGCCCTCCTCAGCGCGGCGGGCATCGCGGCCGGCCTGCGACTGCCGTCGGCGATCTATCCCGAGCTGACATTCCCGCGCATCACGATCGTGGCGCGCGGCTCCGCGCTTGGCGCGCGGCAGGTCGTGTTCAGCGTCACGCGGCCCATCGAAGAGGCGATCAGCGTGGTGCCCGGGGTCTCCCGCGTACATTCACGGTCCATCCGCGGGGCGAGTGAGATCACGGTCACGTTCGCGCCGCGCACCGACATGCTGTACGCGCTGCAACTGGTGCAGGCGCGGATCAACGAAGTTCGCGGCGATCTGCCGGCGGGACTCGACATCCAGGCGGAGCGGCTGACCCCCTCGATATTCCCCATCCTGTCGTACAACCTCGAGGGTGGCGACGCAGCCTCGCTGTTCGACATCGCGCGCTACCAGGTGCGTCCCGTGATCTCGCGTGTGCCGGGCGTGGGCCGCGTCGACATCGAAGGCACCGACATCCGCGAGATCGAGGTCGTGTGCGATCCCGCGCGCCTCGCGTCGCAGGGGCTGTCGTATGACGACGTGGCCGCCGCGATCCGCCAGGCCATCGCCGTGGACGCGGTCGGGCGCCTCCAGCAGGACTACAAGCAACTGCTGATCGTGACCGACCAGGAAGCGCATACGCCCGAGGACATCGGCAACATCGTCGTCACGACCGCTGCCGGCTCCGGCGTGCGAGTCCGCGACCTGGGCACCGTCGCTCTGGGAACGGAGGATCACACCCACATCGTGGCGGGCGACGGGCGGCCGGCGGCGCAGATCAACATCACGCGGCAACTCGGGGCCAGCACGGTCGCGATCGCCGACAGCGTCGCGGGTGTGATGCGCGCACTCGCGCCGATTCTGCCGCCGGGCGTGCGCGTGGAGGCCGTCTACGATCAAGCGGCGTTGGTCCGGGATGCGGTCGCGTCGGTGCGGGACGCGATGCTCATCGGAGCGCTGCTCGCGGCCACGGTGCTGCTTCTGTTCCTGCGCGATGGAGCCATGACGGCGGTGAGTGCGGCGTCGATTCCGCTGACCCTGGCGATCACCGTGTTCGCCATGTGGCTGGCCGGCCAGACGTTCAACCTCATGACCCTGGGCGCCCTCGCGATCGCGATCGGGCTGGTGATCGACGATGCGGTGGTGATGACGGAGAACATCGCGCGTCACGTCGCCCTGACCGGCGGGGCAGACCGCCATGCGGCGGTCCGGGATGCCGTGCAGGAGCTCATCTGGCCCGTCTGCTCATCGACCATCACCACCGTGGTCGTGTTCCTGCCGCTGGGGCTTCTGGAGGGCGTAGTGGGGCAATTCTTCATCGCCCTGTCGGTGACGCTCACCATTGCCGTGCTCGTGTCCCTGGGCTTGGCGCTCACCGTCATCCCGTTGCTGGCCGGGCGCTTCATCGGCGCCGGCGCGGGCGTCGTCCACGATACCGGCGCGATGGCGAGCGAGCGGGATCCCGGCGTTGCGGCGCCCGGCCTCGTCCAGCGGCCAGGCCTGTTCGCCCGGCTGCTGAGAGCTGCCGGTGCGCTCGCCGACTGGTACGAGCGTACGCTGGCCGTCGTCCTTCACCGTCCCTGGACCGTCGTGGCCGTGTCCGTCGTACTCATCCTGTCTGGCGCGATCGCACTCCGGTTCGCCGAGACGGGGTTTCTCCCCGAAATGGATGAGGGGGCGTTCGTGCTCGACTACATCAGCCCCGGGGGGACGGCGCTCGCCGAGACTGACCGCCAGGTGCACGTGATCGAGCGCATTCTGGGCCGCACCCCGGAGATCGTGGCGACCTCGCGCCGGACGGGCGCCGAGCTGGGATTGTTCGCGACGCAGCAGAACGTCGGGGACATCGTGGCAAGGCTGTCTCCGCGAAGCGAGCGTACGCGGGGGATCGAGGAAGTCATGGCCGACGTGCGCTCGCAAGCCGAGCGAGCGGTGCCGCGGCTGCACATCGAGTTCGTACAGATCCTGTCCGACGTGATCAACGATCTGGCGGGCGCGTCGCGCCCGGTGGAGATCAAGCTGTTCGGCGAGCAGCTCGTTCAGCTCGAGCAGTACGCCGGCGTGCTGGCTCCGGACCTGCGGAAAGTGCCCGGCCTGGCGGACCTGTACCCGGGTGTGAGCGATCCGTCGGCCGAGCTGTTGCTGCACATCGATCCGGCGGAGGCGGCCCGAGTGGGTATGACCCCGCAGGAAGTCGGCGCCGATGTGAGCGGGTCGATGCTCGGCGTGCCGGCCGGCGAGATCCGGCGCGACGACCGCTCGATCGGCATCCGCGTCCGGGCGCCGGATTCGGTCCGGTACGATCCGCTGCGACTCGAATCACTCCCCATCATGGGGCAGGGCCGGCGGGCGACACCGCTGAGCGCCCTCGCGACCATCCGGATGGCCGATTCCCGCGCGGAGCTGACGCGTGAGAACCAGCAGCAGATGATCGCCGTCACGGCCGACGTGGACCAGCGATCGCTGGGCGACGTGATGCACGGCGTGCTGGCCGTGCTGAAGGCGCATCCGGCGCCCGCCGGGATCCGCGTCGAGGTCGGGGGGCAGTACGCCGGCCAGCAGGCGGCATTCCGGACGCTGCTGATCGTGCTGGTGCTGGCCGCCGTGAGCGTCGTGGCGGTGATGGTGGTGCAGTTCGAGTCCTTCGTCGAGCCGCTGGTTGTCGTGCTGGTCGCGCCAGTGTCGTTCGCGGGCGCGATCGCGCTGCTGCTCATCACGCGCACGCCGCTCAACGTCTCGTCGTTGATGGGGCTCATCCTGCTGGTCGGGCTGATTGTGAAGAATGGGATCATCCTGCTGGATTTCACCCGGCTGCGGATGCAGCGTGGCGACGTGTCACTGGAGGCAGCGATCCGTGAGGCCGCGCGGATCCGGTTGCGGCCCATTCTGATGACGACGCTCTGCACGCTGTTCGGACTGCTGCCGCTCGCGCTCGGCGTCGGCGCCGGCAGTGAACTGCAGCGTCCTCTCGCGCTGGCCGTGATCGGCGGATTGGCGCTCTCGACGCCGATCACGCTGTTCGTGGTCCCGACACTGGTCCTTGCTCTTCGCGGCGGACGCCCGCACCCCCTTCCAAAACTCGTCGTCACGGGATGATGACGGCCGAGAGAGGAGCAGGGCAGAAACGAGAGAGGAGCAGGGCAGAAAGGAGAGAGGAGATAAAAGGCGTAACACTCGGGTAACGTGGTCTGGCTGGTGCGACACAATGCAGTCGAGGAATCCATTTTCATGGGCATGAAGAGCGATATGAGCCGCCGCGAGCTGCTGCGGGCGGCGACCCGCGCTGCGGGTGGCGTGACATTTCTCGCGATCGTGCCAACCGGGTGGCGGCGGTTTCCGTTCGCGCTGCCGGCCTCAGTGCCTGCTTCTCCGGCGACGGCACCGCGAGCGCACCTCCGGCCGCTGCTCTTCACCGCGCTCCCCTATATCCAGCCGGGGCCGGCGGGGCGACTGGTGGCCGGGCAGGAATCGCTCGTGGTCGCCTGGCAAACCGAGGATCGGGCCGCGGAGTTCTCGGTCGAATACGGGGCGACGCGATCGTACGGGCAGAATACGACCGTGTCCATGACCACGCGCGACGCCGGCGCCGGCCCCGCGGGCGGCGCACGCCGCAACTATGCGGCGACGATCTCCGGTCTCGCGCTGGGCGCGCGATACCACTACCGCGTCCGGGAGTCCGGGCGGCCGATCGTCGAGGGGTACGTGACGACACGCCGGCCGCGTGGCGTGGCCACACGCTTCGTCGCGTTCGGGGACAATGCATATGGGTCCGCTGGGCAGCGTGCGATCGCGTGGTATGCGCACCAGATGCGGCCCGACTTCGTGATGAACACGGGCGACAACGTGTACGAGGGCGGTCTGGACACGGAGTACGCGCGCTACTTCTTCCCGATCTACAACGCCGACGTCGGGGGCCCGCGGACCGGGGCTCCGCTCCTGCGCTCGGTGCCGTTCTACACCGTGCTCGGGAACCACGACGTCCACACACCTGACGCCAACGGGCTCCCGGCCGCCAATTTCGACAAGTCGCCGGACGCCCTCGCGTATTACAGCAGCCTCTATCTCCCGCTCACGGGGCCGGAAGCGCCGCCTCAGGCGACGCCCGTGATCGCGGCGGGCGATGGCGCGGCCGCGTTCGCGAAGTTTCGCGAGTGCGCTGGCCCGCGTTTCCCGCGCATGGGCAACTATTCGTTCGACTACGGGGACGCGCACTTCCTCTGTCTCGACTCCAACGTGTACGTCGATCCCACCGATGCCGGGTGGCACGATTACATCGAAAGTGACCTGGCCGCGACCGACGCGACGTGGAAGATCGTCGTGTATCATCATCCGGCATTCAACGCGGGCGACAAGCACTACAAGCACCAACACATGCGGGTCTTGAGCCCGCTATTCGAGCAGCACGGTGCCGATCTCGTCCTGTCCGGCCACGAGCACATCTACCAGCGGACGCGCCCGTTCACGTTCGTGCCGGCCGGACCAGGGCTTGCTGCGGCGCGGGGGAAGTCCGACCGGAGAGTGCCGGGCACCTTCACCGTCGACACCGAGTTCGATGGCCGCACCAAGACCGTTCCTCGCGGGATCATTTACGTGACCACGGGGGCGGGAGGAAAGGAGTTGTACGATTCCGGCTTCACGAACGATCCGTCGCGATGGGTCCACGAGGAGGACGAGCGCGTTCCCTACACCGCCCGCATGCTCACCGACCGGCACTCGTTCACCGTGATCGACGTGGATGCGAAGCGCCTGCTACTCCGGCAGATCGATGAGGCCGGACACGAGTCCGATCGTATCGTGGTGAGCAAGCCGGCTTGACGTGTGTGCCCGGGGGCATGGCAGGAGCGAACCCATTGCGGGCTGATTTAGGAATACCTAATATATCGCACAATGCGAGGCGAAACTCGGATATTGGCAGTCCGTATCCCCGACTTGTGCCAGGCTATTGCCGACCGGTGGCGTTCACGCGAGCCGCTGTCTGACGCTGGCCGTGTCCGCACACTCCGGCGGGGGCTGGGGATCGCGGGCCTTTGCGCAATACCGGCCGCTCGAGCGGTCGCCCAAGGCGTGGGGATCGCCGCGCCCGGGGCGGAGTGGAGTGCCTGGGAGGTGGGCGCTCAGGTGGGTTATAGCCAGGGCGACGTAACCCGAGTCGTGCAGGCTGCCAATCCCACGGGCGCGCGGGCGACGTTCGGCCGGCCCGATGGAGGTGTTCACATCGGGTACGACCACGTGGGCGGCCCGCATCTGCTGCTCGGCGCTGAGGCCGATGTCTCATTTCCGTATTTCTACGAGGACGGAGCCGTCGCCTCGCCGTCGCCCGCGCGGTCCGTCGACATGAGCGAAAAGATCGACCTCATCTCGGCGTTGCGTGCCAGGTTCGGCTACGCTCGGGAGCGGTGGGCGATCTATGGCACCGGGGGGCTTGCCCTGGCCGAGACGCACGTCACGGACGATGCTGCGGCTCTGAGCGCCGGTCAGGGCCGAGTGCTGCGCTGGCAGCCGGGATGGGTGATGGGAGCGGGGACCGAACTCGCCATCAGTACTGATTGGAAAGCGAGAGTCGAATACGTCTACACGCGTCTTAGCCCTGCGGCAGTCGCGTTCGCTGGAGGGATGGGGATCAGGTCGGGTGCAGAGCTCAACGGGCTGCGAGTGGGCCTCACGAGAAGCTTTCGGTTTCGACGTGCACGGGCCGCGAGGGATATCGGCCCTCCGGTTGCGCCAGAGGCTGCGCGATGGACGATGCACGGCCAGGCAACCGCCGTCGAGCAGGGCTATTTCGGTTTTCGCTCGCCGTATGAAGGGGCGAACAGTCTCACTGGAGCGAGTCAAGTCAAGAATACCGTGAGCGCGACGGCGTTCTTGGGTGTTCGTCTCTGGGGCGGCGCCGCCGTGTACGCCAATCCGGAGATCGACCAGGGCTTTGGTCTGAACGACACGCACGGTGTGGCCGCCTTCCCGAATGGAGAGGCGCAGAAGGCCAGCTTCCCTTTACCGCGTTTCGTCCCCGACCGGCTGTTTCTGAAGCAGACATTCGGGCTTGGTGGCGAACGCGAGACGGTCGCCGATGGTCCGAATCAACTGGCCGAGACGCGCGACGTCTCGCGCGTCACACTCGTCGCCGGCCGGCTCGCCGTGACGGATTACTTCGACAACAACCGCTTCGCAAACGATCCGCGCATCAACTTCCTCAATTGGAACATCTATGGAGCGGGCGCCTACGACTGGACGATGGACCAACTCAGTTGGACGTGGGGGACGCTCGCCGATCTCAACGAGAAAACCTGGGCGGTCCGGGCCGGCTACTTCCTGTTGCCGACGGTCTCGAGCACCAACTCGTTCGACATGCACATCCCCGAGCGCGGTGAATACGTGGCGGAGGGAGAATGGCGCTACGCGCTGGGCGAGCAGCCGGGCGCGCTACGCGCATTCGGCTGGGTGAATCATGGGACGATGGGATCGTACGCGGCCGCTCTCGCACTTCCCACGACATCGCCCGGGTATCCAGACATCGCGCTGACACGTTCGGTGCGGACGAATCCCGGGGTGGTGCTCAACGCGGAGCAGGCGATCACCGGGGACATCGGCCTCTTCTCACGTGCGAGCTGGAGTCCCGGGCGTGTCGAGATCCTCGGCGGGACAGACTGTAGCCAGAGCTGGTCGCTGGGGACCGTGCTTCAGGGACGCATGTGGGGACGCCCCGCAGATGCGATCGGCCTGAGTGGAGCGATCGGCGGCCTGTCATCGGTGGCGCGAGCGTATTTCGCGGCCGGCGGTCTCGGAATCCTGATTGGCGATGGGCGACTCGACTACCGGCCCGAAGCTGTGTCCGAGGGTTACTACTCGTTCGCCTTCAGCAGATGGGCGACGCTCAGCTTCGACTATCAATTCGTCGCTGACCCGGGCTACAACGCTGACCGCGGGCCCGTTTCGATCTTCGCCCTGCGGATGCGAGCTGCGTTCTGACGCCGCGACAGTGGCGCCCCCGACACCTCGCCGGCATCGGGCCAACGTAGCGTCCGGCCGCGACGAGCTGTAACGTCGGAGGCATGCCGCGGCCAACCCAGCACGAACTGCCCGATCCCGGAGATCGCCCGCCCGAGATCAACTGGCGGGTCGCGTTCGTGTTGTTCACGCTCGCCGGGCTGCTGCGGTTTCTCTACTTCTATCTCGACGATGTGACGCGCGGCTTCCCGGGTACGCTCGTTCGCCGTGCGCTCGAGGAATCCACGGGAGCGTACGCGGCATTGCTGCTGTTCCCGCTGATTGTGGTGGTGGAGCGGCGGTATCCGCTTTCGGCGGGGCGGTGGCGCCGAAGCTGGCCCGTGCACGCGGCCGCCTACGCCGTCTACACCGCTGGGCATACGACGCTGCTGGCGCTCAGCCGCGCCGCAATCTATCCGCTCATCGGACACGGCCCGTACGACTACGGGCGGATGCCGGTCCGTTATTTCATGGAGTCGGCCGAAGACGTCATCACCTACGTCGTCCTGGCTGGCATCCTCACTTTCATGCGCGTGCAGCAGTACCTGCGCGATCGCGAAGTGCGGGCTGCGACGCTCGAACGCGATGCTGCGAATGCGCGGCTGGAGGTGCTGAGCCTTCGGCTGCAGCCGCATTTCCTGTTCAACGCGCTCAACACGATCTCGTCCACCGTCTACGACGACCCGGTCGCCGCCGACGACCTGATCGGACGTCTCGGCGATTTGTTGCGGCGGGCGCTGCGGACGAGTGAGCGGCAGGAAGTGACGCTTGATGAAGAAATCGAGACCCTCCGAGCCTATCTCTCGTTCGTCGAGGCGCGGTTCGGGGACCGAGTCCACTGTACGCTCGATGCGGCGCCAGCGTGCGCAGCGATGGGGGTGCCGCCGCTCCTCCTGCAGCCGCTCGTCGAGAACGCCGTCGTGCACGGGGCAGCCGCCGAGTTCGGAAACACGGACATCATGATCCGGATCCGGTGTGATGGCGGAGATCTGGCAATTCTCATCGAGAATACCGTGGTGGGCCCCTTACCAGACGCGTGGCGGGCGGGAACGGGTCTCGGGACGACGCGGGACCGGTTGCGGCTGTTGTACGGTGCGCGGGCCTCGCTGGACGCCATCGCGGCCGATGGCTCGTATCGGGTGACGGTGCGGCTGCCTGCCCGCGCGGTCCCCGCGATCGTGTCCGAGCCCGGTGCGGAACATGCGCGCGCTGATCGCTGATGACGAGGCGCCGGCCCGCGCGAAGATCCGCCGCATGCTGGCGGCGGCGGGTGACGTCGAGATCATCGGTGAAGTGTCGACGGGGCGCGAGGCGATCGCCGCGATCAAGCGTACCGGCCCGGATATCGTTTTTCTCGACATCCAAATGCCCGGACTGGACGGGGTCGGGGTAGCTGAGGCGCTCGATCGCGACGGCGGCCCGTACGTCGTCTTCGTAAGTGCGCACGCCGACCACGCGATGCGTGCCTTTGAAGTCGGCGCGGTGGATTACCTCTTGAAGCCGTTCACCCCCGACCGGTTCGATCGCATGCTGGAGCGCGCGCGCGAGCGGATCCGGGGCGACAATGGGGCGGGTCCCCGAGGCGGAGGCGCGCAGCCACCGGCGGTACAGGGAGGGGGCGCCAAATATCTGCGCCGCATCCTCGTGATCGCGGAGGGCCGAGCGCTGTTTCTGCCGATCGAGCGGATCGATCGTGCAGAATCGGAGCGCAACTACGTGGTGCTGCACAGTGGTGCCAATCGTCACCGGCTGCGTACGACCATCGGGTCGTTGGCCGAACGGCTGGATCCCGCGCAGTTCCTGCGCGTTAACCGGTCCCAGATCATCCGGCTGGATGCCATTCGTGAGATGCACGAGTGGTCGCACGGCGATTTCCGCGTCGTGATGCAGGATGGGACGGAACTGAACTGGAGCCGGCGATACCGGGCGAGCGCGGCGGAGGAATTCGGTCTGGGCGGCTAGCGCGTTCATCCTCGCCGAATCCCGTTGGTCCCGGTTGTGACCTGCTCGTCCCAGGCGGCTTCGCGGACACCGTCCGGACCCATAGCTTCGAGGCGACCCTCACCAGGACGCGTTCGTGGATCCAGTCCGGCTGCCTCTCGTTGCTCGTTCGCGCCTTCGTGGCGCGATGGGTTTGGTCAGTCTGTTCGTGCTGCCGGTGTGTGGTGCCGGCGCCCAAACCGGGTCCTCCGACGAGTGGGTCGCGTACGGGCACGACCAGTCCGGCAGCAAGTTCTCGCCGCTCGCGCAGATCACGCGCGGCAACGTCAATACCCTGGCCGTGGCGTGGACGTACCGGACCGGCGAGCTAGGTGTTGCGACACAGCAACCTCCCAAGCTCGAGGCGACGCCGCTCCTGGTGGACGGGACGCTGTATCTCTCCACGCCATTCGGCCGCGTGGTCGCACTCGATCCGGCGACCGGCGCGGCGCGGTGGACCTTTGACGCACACCTTGATCGGGGTGGCGACTGGGGAGACTTCGCCAACCGGGGTGTCTCGACGTGGCTCGACCCTGGTGCCGCCCGTGGCGCAGTGTGCCGGCGACGCATCTACCTCGGCACCATCGACGCGCGGATCATCGCGCTCGACGCGGTGACGGGTGCCGTGTGCCGAGGATTCGGCGACAGCGGGACAGTGAACCTGCGGCGGGGTTTGCACAACGTGCCGTACTATCCTGAGGAGTATGAACTGACATCGCCGCCCGCAGTGGTGAACGGCGTGATCGTCGCCGGCTCCGGCGTGGCCGACAACAACCGCCTCAACGCCGCCAGCGGTGAAGTGCGTGCGTACGACGCGCGGACGGGCGCGCTCCGCTGGAGCTGGGATCCAATCCCGCGCGACTCCGCCGATCCGGCGTGGAGGACTTGGCACGGCCCGATGGCGCACATCACCGGTGCGGCGAACGCGTGGTCGGTGATCGCCGCAGACTCGGCGCGCGGCCTGGTGTTCGTCCCGACCACGAGTCCCAGTCCGGACTACTACGGCGGCGAGCGCACCGGCGACAACCGGTATGCGAACTCGATCGTCGCGCTGCGAGTGTCGTCGGGCGCCGTGGTGTGGTCGTTCCAGACCGTGCATCACGATCTGTGGGATTACGACAACGCGTCCCCGCCGGCGCTGGTGACCATCACGCACGACGGCAAGCGCGCCGACGTGGTGCTGCAGGCCACCAAGACCGGCCAACTCTTCGTGCTGGACCGGGATACGGGAAAGCCGGTCTTTCCCGTCGAAGAGCGGCCAGTGCCCGCGAGCCAGCTCTTCAGCGAGCACGCCTCGCCGACGCAGCCGTTCAACACGGTGATCCCGCCGCTCAGTCCCCAGGGGCTGACTCTCGACGACGTATGGGGGCCGACGCCCGAGATCCGCGAGGCGTGCCTCGCCATGGTGCGGCCCCTTCGTAACGAGGGGGTGTTCACGCCGCCCAGCCTGCAGGGGACCGTCTCGCGACCCTCCAACATCGGCGGCGCGCAGTGGGGCGGTGTGGCATTCGACCCGCAGCGAGAGATCGCCGTCGTGCCGGTCAACACGATCGCGGCCCGGGTGCAGCTCATCCCGCTCGACCAGATCGATACGGCCGAAGCGACGAAGAACTCTTCGCGCCTGGGGGATCAGTACACCCGGATGCACGGCACGCCATACGTGATGCGGCGCAACATGATCAAGACCTCGGACGGAGTCCCGTGCACGAAACCACCGTGGGGCTTGCTCGTCGCGATCGATCTCAGGACCGGTGCGCGGGCGTGGAGCGTTCCGCTCGGCGATCCTACGACCCTGCTGCCGGAGCTAGGTGGACTGTCCGCGGCGCCGCTCGGCACGCCCAACCTCGGTGGTCCGATCGTCACGGCAGGAGGCCTGGTGTTCATCGGCGCGACGTTCGATCACGTCCTGCGGGCGTTCGACATCGAGACCGGGCGGCAGTTGTGGCAGGGACCGTTGCCGGGTGGCGCGCGTGCGACGCCGATGACGTATCAGGCGGCGGGGCGGCAATACGTCGTCATTTCCGTCGGCGGCAGCGAGGATTGGGGCAAAGGGGATTACCTCGTCGCGTTTGCGTTGCCAAGGTGAGGGTGTGCCGAAGCACCGGCAATCATGCCAAGGCGGAAGGGTACCAGGGACGAAATGGTGTGATGCTGATGGTTCTGATGCTGGACCAACCGCGTTGGCTGCCGCATCCGTCTGGGGGCCGTTCACGAACGGCCCCCGCTGCGTGGGCCGATGCAATGTGGCGCGCCCGTGGAGTGTCGGCTGACGTCGCGGGGGGCATGACGGGATGGCGACGGTGCGACGATTGCATCGATGGGCCGGTCGCGACCGGCCCCTACCAGGGGCGAATGGTGCGGCAGCACCGGCCAGCGTTTGCGGGAACGAAGGTACGGCAGGACCGGCCAGCGTTTGCAGGGACGAATTGTGCGGCAGGACCGCAGGGTGCGCGGCAGGACCGGCGGCTATTGCGTCAGGATGCTTGTCTGATCCAGCGGCCTAGCTCGCGGAGGCTTGGGCGCTTGCCGTACATGAGGAGGCCCACGCGGTAGAGGCGCGCGGCGATCCAGACCGAGACACCGCAGCCGATGGCGACGCCCAGCAGCGCCGAGACGACCTCGTACCATGAAACCTGCGTCACGCTCATCCGGACCGGCATGATGATCGGTGCGGTGAACGGGAACCATGAGGCGCCACGGGCCAGTGTGCTGTTCGGATCGAGAAGCGCGGGGACTACGAGCACGACCGCGAGGACGACGAGCATTGTCACCGGCAGTGCGGCCTGTGTGGCGTCCTCCTGGTTGGTGACGATCGCCCCCATCCCCGCGAAGAGCGCGGCGTAGCACAGGAAGCCCAGCACCCAGAACGCGATCAGCGCGAGGATCGAGAGGCCGCTGATCGTGGGAAACGGGATCGCTGGAATGTCGAGGTTGAAGAGATGCAGTAGCGGGCCGCGAGTCTTGTAGACCACCGCCGACATCACGACCCACAGCAGGACCTGCGTCACCGCGACGCTGCTGACGCCGAACACCTTGCCGGCCAACAGCGTGTCGGGTGACACACTCGACACCACGACCTCGGCGACCCGGGATGATTTTTCGTCGACGACGGCCCGGAGGATCACGTTCCCGTAAAGCACGATCATCGTGTACAGCGTGAACGCGACCAGATAGGCGAAGATCGTGCTGAGCTCCGCGGACCCTCCTCGTCCCTGATCGGTGATCCGGTCGGCATTGATCTCGCTTCGCACGTCGGTGAGCGCGCGGATGCGTTGCGGATCGAGTCCGACCGCCTCGAGGCGTTGCGCGAGGATGCCCCGCCGGACGGCCGCGGTGAGCCGGTTCATGTCCTGCACGCTCGAGGCGTTGCGGCCCGCGTAGTACACCTCAGCGCCGGCCATCGCCGCGCTGTCGATGACGAGGTATCCGGTCCACTGATGGTTGACGATCTCCGCGGTCGCGGCATCCTGCGCCGACGTGAGGCCCGCAGACACCACGGGCCGGACTACGGCCGACAGCGTGTCGCCGAGGAGGCCGCCATTCAGCACTTTGGCGACGCGGGCGCCGAGGCCCGTGTTCGTCGCATCGAGGATGACGATATGGGAGACATCGGCAGACGGGTGCGCCTTGCGGGTCAGGATCTGCGGAACCGTGATCACCGACCCGAAGAAGACCGGGCCCGCGACCGTGGCGAAGATGTACCAGCGGGACTGGATCCGCTCGAGATACTCGCGGCGGAAGACCGCCCAGAACTTCTGCATTGGGCCAGCGGGGCGCCTACTCATCGCCGATGACTCCCGGTTCCACGCCGTTGGCTCCCACGGTCTCGAGGAAGATCTGATGCAGGGAGGACCGGATCAACTCGAACCGCTCGAGCTTTGCGCCCGCCTCGATCAGCCGGCGCAGCAACTCCTGGGCGTCGGCGCCCGGGGCCAGCTCCACCTCGGCTGACCGGTTCGAGTCATCCGAGCGGAGTACGAGCGCCCGGTCGCGAAGAACCTCGACGACCGCCTGGGGCGGGTGCACGAGGAATCCGAGCGCGACCGACCGGCCACTGTGTGCATCGCGCACCGCGGTGACCTCGCCGTCGAGCACCTTCTGGCCCTTGGCGATGATGCACACCGAATCGCAGAGACGCTCAGCATTGTCCATCAGATGCGTGCTGAAGATGACCGTGCGTCCTCGCGCCCGGAGATCCAGCACGGTGTCCTTGAGTGCCTGCGCGTTGATCGGATCGAGGCCGCTGAACGGCTCGTCGAGCAATACCAGCTCGGGATCGTGGAGCAACGTTCCGATGAACTGCACCTTCTGCTGCATCCCGCGCGAGAGCTCATCGACTTTCGCGTCGCCCCAGTCGCGCTCCGGGGTGATCAGGCCGAACCGGTCGAGCCATTCGTCGATTCGCTTATCCGCCTGCTTGCCCGGGACGCCCTTGAGCTCCGCCAGGAACCGCAGCACACGGCGCACCTGCATCTTCTTGTAGAGGCCGCGCTCTTCGGGCAAGTAGCCGACGCGATCGATGACGCCCGGCGTGCTGTTGGAGGTACCGAGCACGCGGATCTCGCCCTCATCGGGTTCGATCACATTGAGCAGCATCCGGATCGTCGTGGTCTTGCCCGCGCCGTTGGGTCCGAGCAGGCCGTAGACAGCGCCTGCAGGAACCGTCAGGGACAGGTCGCGGACCGCTACGTGACCATCGAAACGCTTCGTGACGTGCGTCAGCTCGAGTGCGGCGGGCATGACTCCCAGTTCGTAAGGCTGCGTTACCGGCAGCCCACGGCGTCATCACTGAGGATGCCGTCCGCGCCTGCTCCGTGTCTCTTCATTGCCAGTTCAGTGTCCCGTGAATCTACCCGGTCAGGCTCCCCGGCGGGATGCCGCGCGAGTACTGCGGCGTGCGGGCCACAGGTCCCGTTACAGATGCCAGATGGCCAGACGCTTCCGTGTCCCGATGCCGCCCACCGGCATCTCTCTCGGGCGATTTGGCCCGACGGCCGGGGCGAAGCGATAATATGCGCCATGCCCAGGGACGGCGGAGCCCGTGCGACCCAGCGAGAGCGGATAGTGGCCGGTGGCTGACCGCGCGGGGTATCGGATCGCGAGCGTCGTCACGGCGTTGGGCGCGTCGTTACTGCTGCTGTTCCTCACACTACCCGTCGCCCAACTCGTGGCGGCCGCGGGGCTGCCGGGGCTCGCGCAGCTTGGCCATGACGCCGAGCTTCGTGATGCGCTGGTCCTGACTGCCGTGACCGCGTCCGCAGCGACGCTCCTCGGTATGATCGGAGGTACGCCGCTGGCGTATCTGCTTGCCAGGCGCGCATTCCCCGGCCGAGCGGTGGTCGCGGCGGTCCTCGATCTGCCGATCGTGATTCCGCACCCGGTGGCCGGCATCGCGCTACTGCTGGCCCTTGGCCGCCAGAGCGCGGTGGGTTCCGGACTCCTCGCCCTCGGGCTCCGTCTAACGGGATCGGTGACGGGGATCGTGTGCGCGATGCTGTTCGTCGCTGCACCGCTGTATCTGAGCGCGGCCAGGGAGGCCTTTGCCCGGGTCGATCCCCGCTACGAGGCCGTCGCCCGGACCCTGGGCGATCCGGCGTGGCGTGCGTTCCGGCGGGTGACGCTTCCACTGGCTTTTCGAGGGCTCGTCGCGGCAGCGGTCGTGATGTGGGCGCGCGCGATCAGCGAGTTCGGCGCGATCGTGATCCTTACCTACAACCCCAAAGTCGCGAGCGTACTCAGTTACGACCGGTTCACCAGCTACGGGCTGCCCGCGGCGCTCCCAGTCGCCGCGGTGCTCGTGATCTTCGCGCTGATTCCGCTGATCGCGCTGCGCGCGCTGCGTTACGACCGGAGCGCGGCCGGCCTGTGATCACGGTGGCCGGTCTCTCCGCGCGGGCCGGATCGTTCCGGCTCGCCGACATCACGTTCGAGGTGCCGGACGGCGAGTACGGCATCGTCATCGGGCCAGCGGGCGCGGGCAAGACGACACTACTCGAGGCGATCGGCGGCATCGTCCCGGTCACCGGCGGGGCTGTCACCCTTGGCGGCCGCAACGTGACCGCACTCCCCCCGGACGCGCGTGGCGTGGGCCTCGTGTACCAGCACGGATATCTCTTCCCGCATCTGTCGGTCGAAGCGAATATCGCGTACGGGGCGAGCGACGCGGCGATCGGGCGCGAGCTGAGCCGACGGCTCGGCGCGAGTGACCTCTGGGGGCGCGACGTCCGGTCGCTGAGCGGGGGCGAGCGGCAGCTCGTCGCGCTTGCGCGCGCCCTGGCGCGGCGGCCGGCAGTCCTGCTGCTCGATGAGCCCTTCAGCGCGCTCGATCCGCGGCGCCGTGCCAGCGTGCGCCGTGAGCTTCGGGCCATGCATCGTGAGGCCGGATTCACCGTCCTACAGGTCACCCATGACTTCGCGGAGGCGGGACTGCTCGGTGACGTCGCGATCCTGCTCGATGGCGGACGCATGTTGCAAGCCGGCTCGCCGGAGGACGTATTCCGGAAGCCCGCGTCGCCCTATGTGGCCGAGTTCCTGGGTGCGGAGAACGTCTTCGGCGGAGAGGTGCGCGTCGTGGACGCCGGTCCGGCGGACCGGACCGGCGAAGCTGGCGTGGCGGACCGGACATTCGAGTTTCGGACCACGCCGGGCGGGTTCACGATGATCGCGGTGGGCGACGCCGTTCCGGGTCCAGCGCACGCGGTGATTCGCGCGGAGGAGGTGGTGGTGTCGGTGGCGGAGACCGCGTCGTCCGCGCGCAACGTGTATCAGGGGCGGATCGTGGAGATGTCCGCGTCGGGGGCGCTGGTGCGGGTCACCATCGATGTCGCCGGAACGCCGCTCGTCGCGGCGCTCACGACCCGTTCGGCGCGGGACCTCGGTCTTGTTGCCGGGATGACCGTCCATGCCTCGTTCAAGGCGATGGCGGTGCACCTCTGTTAGGACCGGGTCGTCTCAGGGCAGGATGTTGCGCGCAAACCTGCGCCCGTAGTACGCGCCGAAGCCCGTTGCGATGGTGCTGATGATGAACGCGGTCATGATCCCCATACCGCTGCCGATCCACCAGCCGATACTACCGGCGATCGTCGCGACGATGCCGGTGATGATCTTCTCCACGTTGCCTCCGGTGACACAGGACAGACGACTGAGCGGCGAGAGGGGTCAGGCGGTTGGGGATTGGGGACTGGTGACTGGGGACTGGGGACTGGGCGTTGGGGCTGGCGGGTGGGGCTGGGAGCAGCGACCTGACCCACTCGTCTCGTTAACTGGGCGGGAGGTTGCCGGGCACGGCTACGGCTTCCCCATGTAACTTTATTAGCGACCAGAGAGCACCTGAGAGGTGAGGTAGAGTCATGGCTCAAGCGACCGTAGCTCCGCCGGCCCGCCGTCAGGGCAGCCCAATCGCGGCCTCGGATCCGCGCGGGGCGGAGCCGTACGCCGCGCGGAACAAGATCCGGATCGTCACGGCGGCGGCGCTGTTCGACGGGCACGACGCGGCGATCAACGTCATGCGGCGGATCCTGCAGGCGAGCGGCGCCGAAGTCATCCACCTGGGCCATGACCGGTCGGTGGACGAGGTCGTGAACTGCGCGATCCAGGAAGACGCGAACGCGATCGCGATGACCTCGTATCAGGGTGGTCACGTCGAGTACCTCAAGTACATGCACGACCGCCTGAAAGAGGCCGGCAGGGAGGAGATCCGGATATTCGCCGGTGGCGGCGGTGTGATCCTGCCCCAGGAGATCGCCGACCTGCATGCGTACGGCATCGAGCACGTGTACACGCCCGACGATGGCCGCGCGATGGGACTGCAGGGGATGATCAACGACCTGCTGCGGCGCAGCGACCGGCCGATTGGCCGCGATGCGGGCCAGGCGGAGCTGGAGGGAGCGAGGCGCCGCGATGCGGGCTCGATCGCGCGTCTGATCTCGGCAGCCGAGAACTGGCGTGAGGAGCATGCGGCGCTGCTGGACGGGATTCGCGCGGAGGCGGCGCGCAGCAAAGTGCCGGTTCTGGGCATCACGGGCACGGGCGGAGCGGGCAAGTCGTCGCTCGTGGACGAGCTGGTACGGCGTTTCCTGATCGACCTGCCGGACCGCACGATCGGCATCCTCTCCGTCGATCCGACCAAGCGGAAGACTGGTGGCGCGCTGCTCGGCGACCGGATCCGCATGAACTCGATCAACGACCCGCGAGTGTACATGCGGTCACTGGCGACCCGGCAGGCGAATCTCGCGCTGTCGGGCCATGTGCGCGACGCCTCGTCGATCCTCAAGGTCGCCGGCTTCGACCTCGTGATCCTCGAGACCTCGGGTATCGGGCAATCGGATACCGAGATCGTGGACCACTCCGACGTCTCGCTGTACGTGATGACGCCGGACTACGGCGCGCCCACGCAGCTCGAGAAGATCGACATGCTCGACTTCGCGGACGTGGTGGCACTCAACAAGTTTGACAAGCGCGGCGCGCTCGACGCGCTACGGGATGTGCGGAAGCAGTACCAGCGGAACCACAAGCAATTCTCGCGTCCCGTGGAGCAGATGCCGGTGATCGCGACGATCGCGTCGCAATTCAACGACCCCGGGACGACGCGGCTCTACCGGACGCTGATCGACCGGATCGCGGAGAAGAGTGGCGCGCACTTCGACACGTCGGTGACGGCCAGCGCGGAAGTGCCCGAGAAGATCCACATCATCCCGCCCGACCGGCAGCGGTATCTCTCCGAGATCACCGATACGATCCGCCGCTACAACGCCTGGACGGCCCAGCAGAGCACCGTGGCGCAGCAGCTCCAGTCGGTGATCGAAGCCGAGCGTCTTGCGGAGGGCGATGCGGGCGTGCTGCCGGCGAAGCGGAAGGAGCTGGAGCGGCAGCTCGACGGCGACAACCGGGCGCTGCTCGACCGCTGGGGCGCAACGCGCGAGAGCTACGAGGGATCGGAGTACGTCTACCACGTACGGGGCAAGCCGATCCGCGTGCCGTTGACGAGCACCACCCTCTCACATCTCGATGTGCCGAAAGTGGCGCTCCCGACCTATCGGGGGTGGGGCGACATTCTGCGGTGGAGCCTTCAGGAGAACGTCCCGGGCGCGTTTCCGTACACGGCGGGCGTCTTTCCCTTCAAGCGGGAGGGGGAGGATCCGACGCGGATGTTCGCGGGGGAGGGGGCACCCGAGCGGACGAACCGGCGCTTCCATTACGTATCGGCGGGGCAGCCTGCGCGGCGGTTGTCGACGGCGTTCGATTCGGTGACGCTGTACGGGAACGATCCCGCGACGCGGCCGGACATCTACGGCAAGATCGGCAACTCCGGCGTGTCGGTGTGCTGTCTGGACGACGCGAAGAAACTGTATTCGGGATTCGATCTCGCGGACCCGAAGACGTCAGTGTCGATGACGATCAACGGGCCGGCGCCGATCCTGACGGCGTTCTTCATGAACGCGGCGATCGACCAGCAATGCGAACGGTACATCGCCGAGAACGGGCTCACCGACGAGGTGAACGCGGCGATCGATGCGCGGTTCGCCGCGCTGGGCGTGCCGCGCCCGCGGTATGCAGGTCCGCTTCCCGAAGGCAACGACGGCCTCGGGCTGATGCTCCTCGGCGTCACCGGCGATACCGTGCTGCCCCGGGAGGTCTACGAGCGGATCCGGGCGGATACCATCACGAAAGTCCGCGGGACCGTGCAGGCGGACATCCTCAAAGAAGACCAGGCGCAGAACACCTGCATCTTCTCGACCGAGTTCTCGCTCAAACTGATGGGTGACGTGCAGGAGTACTTCACCCGGCACGACGTGCGGAACTTCTATTCCGTTTCGATCTCGGGGTATCACATCGCCGAGGCGGGGGCGACGCCGATCACGCAACTGGCGTTCACGCTGGCGAACGGGTTCACGTACGTCGAGTACTACATCGCGCGCGGGCTGCCGGTGGACAGCTTCGCCCCGAACCTGTCGTTCTTCTTCTCGAACGGCATCGATCCCGAATACGCGGTGATCGGGCGCGTGGCGCGGCGGATCTGGGCCAAGGCACTCAAGCTCAAGTACGGCGCCGGCGCGCGGTCGCAGATGCTCAAGTATCACGTGCAGACCAGCGGCCGCTCGTTGCACGCGCAGGAGATCTCGTTCAACGACATCCGGACGACCCTGCAGGCGCTCTACGCCATCTCCGACAACTGCAACTCCCTGCACACGAACGCGTACGATGAGGCCATCACGACCCCGACCGAGGAGAGCGTGCGGCGGGCGATGGCAATCCAGCTCATCATCAACCACGAGTACGGACTGTCGAAGAACCAGAATCCGCTGCAGGGGTCGTTCATCATCGAGCGGCTGACGGACCTCGTCGAGGACGCCGTGCTCAAGGAGTTCGACCGGATCAGCGACCGCGGCGGCGTGCTGGGCGCCATGGAGACCATGTACCAGCGCGGCAAGATCCAGGAGGAGTCGCTGGCCTACGAAACGCTCAAGCACACCGGCGAGCTGCCGGTGATCGGCGTCAACACCTTCCTGTCATCGGAGGGATCACCGACGGTGCTCCCGCGCGAAGTCATCCGGTCGACGGAGGCGGAGAAAGAGGCGCAGATCGCGACCGTAGCGGCGGTGCAGGCGCGGTTCCGGACCGAGGGGCCGGTGGCGTTGGAGCGGCTGCAGCACGTCGCGCTGCGCAACGGCAATGTGTTCGAAGAGCTGATGGAGACGAGTAAAGTGTGTACCCTCGGCGATATCGCGCGCGCGTTGTTCGCGACCGGTGGGCAGTACCGGCGGAACATGTAACGCGCCGGAGGCGCGAGAGGGGAGAGGGGAGAGAGGAGAAAAGAGAAAAGGCTGCGGCAATCCGTCGGCGCGGGTCGCGACCGGCCCCTACTGGGGACGCAATGCGTCGGCCAAGGCCTTCCAGGCTAATAGGGCGCACGGAATTCGGGCCGGCACGCGGGATAGCGTCGCGAATGCCTGCAGCGGGCCCAGGGTCTCGTCGTGAGTGGCGGCTGCGTCGCCCCGGAGCAGGTCGGCGAATCGGTCGGTGAGTGCCGCGATCTCGGTGGCCGTGCGGCCGCGGGCGAGATCTGTCATCATCGACGCCGACGCCTGCGAGATCGAGCAGCCGTCACTGGTAAAGCGAATGTCGCGGACACGGACGTCCGGGCCTGTGCGGTCGAGCGTGACCGTGACGGTCGCTTCCTCGCCGCAGAGCGGGTTGCGCGTGGTGACGGTGGCATCGGCGGCTGCGAGAGTGCCCTTGCCGTGCGGGTGCCGATAGTGCGCGAGGATCTGCTCCTGGTACAGCGCTTCGAGCGCCGCCGATCCGGCGGGGTGAGTGGCCGTCACGCTCAATGCGCCGCGGTCCGCGCGTCCGCTCAGCGGCTCGCGGTAGCGGGCCGCGCCGGCGTCCCAGGCGAGACCACTCGCGGTCCGTGAAAGAGGGTCTGAGCCGATCGCACTCCGCTCACCAGTGCATCCACGTCGGCGGCGTCGTTGTAGACGAAGAACGACGCGCGGGCCGTCGCGCTCACGCCCAGGCGGCGGAGCAGCGGCTGCGCGCAGTGGTGGCCCGCGCGGACGCAGACGCCTTCCTGGTCCAGGATCGTGGCGAGATCGTGCGCGTGGATGCCGTCCACGGTGAAACTCACGACACCGCTGCGCCGGGTGGCATCCGGCCCATAGAGCCGCACGCCGGGTAGTGCGCCCAGCCGCTCGATCGCCATCGCGGTGAGCGTCTGCTCGTGCCGGCGCACCTCGGTCATGCCGATCGACGTGAGATAGCGGACCGCGGCCGCGAGGGCGACGGCGCCGCCCACATTCGGTGTGCCCGCCTCGAACTTGTGCGGGAGCACATTCCAACTCGTGCGCTCGTCGCCGACGACTTCGATCATGTCGCCGCCCATCTGGTAAGGCGGCATCGCCTCCAGGATCTCACGGCGTCCGATCAGGCCGCCGATGCCGGTCGGCGCGCCCATCTTGTGTCCGCTGAAGGCGTAGAAATCGACATCCAGCGCCTCGATGTCGACAGCCATGTGCGGCGCACTCTGCGCGCCATCCACGACCACGAGCGCACCAACCGACCGCGCGATCGCCGCGACCTCGCCGAGCGGCGTGATCGTGCCGAGGGCGTTGGAGACGTGGGCGACGGCCACCACCTTCGTGCGCGGCGTGACGGCGTGGCGCAGCAGATCGATGTCCACCCGTCCGTCCGGCGTGAGCTCGACGATCCGGAACGCCGCGCCGCGGGCGAGCGCGAGCTGCTGCCAGGGGACGAAATTGGCGTGGTGCTCGAGGCGTGTCACCACGATCTCGTCGCCCGGGCGGACATTGTGCATGCCCCAGGCGGTCGCGACGAGATTGAGGGACTCCGTCGTGCCGCGGGTGAATATCAGGCACGCGGCGTCCCGGAGACCGAAGAACCGCGCGACCCCGGTGCGTGCGTCGTGATAGCACTCGGTGGCCCGGGCAGAGAGCGCGTACGCGCCGCGATGCGGATTCGCGTAACTCGTCTCGTAGAACTCGCGCTCGGCGTCGAGGACGACCGCGGGCTTCTGCGCGGTCGCGGCCGAGTCCAGGTAGTGGAGCCCGGGCTGCCGGACGAGGAGGGGGAAGTCGGCGCGACGAGTCATGACTGTCGTCATGGTGATGGCAGGCGAGGGCCGAGCAGGATCGCATCCCCTTCGATGCGCACGGCGAATGCGGGGACTGGCTCGACCGCGGGCAGGCCGCGAACCGCGCCCGTGTGGCTGTCGAAACGGGCCCCGTGCCAGACGCATTCAATCGTGCCATCGTCCAGCACCTCACCCGCGGAGAGCGCGTACTCCTGGTGGGAGCAGCGGTCGAGGAGCGCGCCGATCTCGCCGCCGGCATTCACCAGCACGACCTGCTCACCATTCGGCGCACGGACACTGAGGAGTCCTCCGGGCGGAACATCGGCGAGCGTGGCCACTGGTGTGAAGTCCCCGTCCGTCACGGCGAGACGCGGGCGTCCGGGACGCCGGCGTCCGGCGCACCAGCGATCGCGGCGTGCAACGCGTGCCAGGCCAGCGTCGCGCATTTGACGCGGATCGGGAACCGTGAGACCCCCGAGAGCGCGGCGAGCCGGCCCATCGCGCCATCGGACGGCGGCGGCGCGGGGACCTGGCCTGTGACGACGGCCCGGAACTGATCGGCGAGTGTGGTGACTTCGGCGGCCGTCTTCCCTTTGACCGCCGTCGTCATGAGCGACGCCGACGCCTTGGAGATCGCGCAGCCGGTCCCGACGAAATGGACATCGGCAACGCGCTCGCCCTCCATCCGGACCCAGACCGTGACCTCATCCCCGCAGAGCGGGTTGCGGCCCTCGGCGTGTCCCGTGGCGTCCGCCAGGGGCCCGTAGTTGCGAGGGGCGCGATTATGGTCGAGGATGACACTCTGGTACAACTCGCGGAGGTCGCTCATGGGCGGATGCTCACCGGAGCGTTGGTGCCGGCCGGCCGAGCGAGACCGCTACCCGACACTCGCCGGCATCGGGCCCACGAACCGTTCGCGGGCGAGCGCCTCCAGCCCGGCGCGTACCGTGAGATCATCGATTCGCTGCACCACGTCGGCCGCAAAGGCGTACGTGAGGAGCGTCTTCGCCTCCTCGAGCGCGAGGCCGCGGCTCCGGAGGTAGAAGAGCGCCACCTCGTCGAGCTGTCCGACGGTCGCGCCGTGCGTGCACTTCACGTCGTCGGCGAAGATCTCGAGCTGCGGCTTGGTATCGACGTGGGCATCGGGGGAGAGCAGCAGGTTGTTGTTGGTCTGTTTGCCGTCCGTCTTCTGCGCCTCGGGGTGCACGTAGACCTTCCCGTTGAACACCGCATGCGCCGCACCGTCGAGCACACCCTTGTAGACCTCGTGGCTCGTGCAGTTGGGTGCGATGTGCTCGATGCGCGTCTGGTGATCCAGGTGCTGCGATCCGTCGGCCATGTACAGGCCGTTGAGCGTGACCTCCGCCCCCGGCTCGGCGAGCGCCGTGTAGATGTTCATGCGCGACAGCGCCCCGCCCGTGGCGAACGAGAACGACGTGTACCGCGAGTGCCGGGCCTGGTGGGCCTGCGTCGTGCCGACGTGGAACGCGCGCTCGCTTTCGCGCTGCATCCGGAGATGCGTGATGTGGGCATTCTCCGCGACCGCGACCTCGGTGACCGGATTCGTGAAATACACCGGGTCCCCGACGGCCGCGTAGCTCTCGACGATCGTGGCCTGCGCGTTGCGGCCCGTGACGATGAGATTACGCGGGTGCGAAACGCCGCTCGCGGCGCCGGCATCGGTCACGAACAGCAGGTGGATCGGGTACTCGACGATCGCGTTCGCCGGGATGTGCACGAACGCCCCGTCCACGAACAGCGCGGTATTGAGCGCCACAAATGCGTCGTGGCCGAGTGCGGCGAGCGAGCCGAGCCGCTCGCGGACGAGGGGGACGTCATCGCGGAGCGCGGCGGCCAGGCTGCGGACCTCGACGCCCCGGGGGAGCGTGCCCGCGGACGACAGCTCCGGGGTGTAGCGTCCGTTGACGAACACCAACTGCGTCCAGCCCGTCTGTCCGAAGCTGAGCGCGTCGAGATCGGCCAAGTCCACGTCGCCTCCGCCCGCCATCGGCGCGAACTCCGCGCCGGCGATCGGCGCGACACTCGTGAAGTGCCAGTCCTCGTCGTGCGTGGTGGGGAACCCGCGCTCGCGGAACCGTTCGATCGCGGCGCGCCGGACCGGGAGGAGCCAGGCCGGATTGCGTCCGTGGTCCCTGGTGAACGCCGAGTACGCGTCTACGTACGACTGGACCGTCACACTCCTGCCCCGGCGACGCCCGCGGGCGCGCTCGCGGGCGCGGCATCGACCAGCCAGTCGTAGCCCTTCGCCTCGAGCTCCAGCGCCAGGTCCTTGCCACCGGATCTCACGATGCGGCCGGCCGCGAGGACGTGGACCTGATCGGGCACGATGTAGTTGAGCAGCCGCTGGTAGTGCGTGACGACGATCGTCGCGTTGTCGGGCCGGCGGAGCGAGTTCACGCCGTGTGCGACGACCCGGAGTGCGTCGATGTCCAGCCCCGAGTCCGTCTCATCGAGAATCGCGAGGCGGGGTCCGAGCACGGCCATCTGGAGGATCTCGTTGCGCTTCTTCTCGCCGCCCGAGAAGCCGGCATTGACGGCGCGCGAGAGCATGTCGGGATCCATGTCCACGAGGCGGAGCCGCTCCTCGACCAGGTCCCGGAAGTCCATCGGGTCGATCTCGTCCTGGCCCCGCGATTTCCGGATCTCGTTGAAAGCGGCGCGCAGGAAGTACGCGTTGGTGACGCCCGGAATCTCGACCGGGTACTGGAACGCGAGGAAGAGGCCCTTCTGGGCGCGCTCCTCCGGGGGGAGGGCGAGGAGGTCCTCGCCATCGTACGTGGCGGAACCGCGCGTGACCTCGTAGCCCGGATGACCGGCCAGCACCTGGGCGAGCGTGCTCTTCCCGGATCCATTGGGTCCCATGATCGCATGCACCTCCCCCGTGGCCACGGAGAGAGAGATGCCCTTGAGAATCTCGCGGTCGCCGATCGCGGCGTGCAGGTCCTTGATCTCGAGCATCAGCCGACGCTGCCTTCGAGCGTGATCCCCAGCAACTGTTGCGCTTCGAGGGCGAACTCCATCGGCAGGTTCTGGAAGACCTCCTTGCAGAACCCGCTCACGATCAGCGAAATGGCGTGCTCGGCGCTGAGCCCGCGCTGCTTGCAGTAGAAAATCTGGTCCTCTCCGATCTTGGACGTGGAGGCCTCGTGTTCGACGACCGAGGAGTTGTTGCCGACCTCGATGTACGGGAACGTGTGTGCACCGCACTGGTTGCCGATCAGCATCGAATCGCACTGCGTGTAGTTTCGCGCACCTTCCGCCTTGCGCAGGACCTTGACCTGGCCGCGATAGCTGTTGTTGCCGCGGCCGGCCGAGATGCCTTTGGAGATGATCGTGGACTTCGTGTCGCGGCCCATGTGGATCATCTTCGTGCCGGTGTCGGCCTGCTGGCGATTGTTGACGACGGCGACCGAGTAGAACTCGCCGGTCGAGTGATCGCCCTGCAGAATCACGCTGGGATACTTCCACGTGATGGCGGAGCCCGTCTCGACCTGAGTCCAGGAGATCTTGGAGCGGACGCCCGCGGCCTTGCCGCGCTTGGTGACGAAGTTGTAGATGCCGCCTTTGCCTTCGCTGTCGCCCGCGTACCAATTCTGCACGGTCGAGTACTTGATCGACGCGTGGTCGAGCGCCACCAGCTCGACGACGGCTGCGTGGAGCTGATTGGTGTCGCGGCGCGGGGCGGTGCATCCCTCGAGGTAGCTGACCGACGCGCCCTCGTCGGCGATGATGAGCGTGCGCTCGAACTGGCCGGTGTCCGCGGAGTTGATCCGGAAGTACGTGGAGAGCTCCATCGGGCATTGCACGCCCTTGGGGACGTAGCAGAACGACCCATCGCTGAATACGGCGGCGTTGAGGGCGGCGAAGAAATTGTCGCTGTACGGGACGACCGACCCCAGATATTTCTGCACGAGCTCGGGGTGTTCCTGCACGGCCTCACCGAACGAGCAGAAGATGATGCCGAGCTTCGCGAGCTCGGTCTTCATCGTCGTGCCGACCGAGACGCTGTCGAAGATCGCATCCACGGCGACGCCGGAAATGCGCTTCTGCTCGGTGAGCGAGATGCCGAGGCGCTCGTACGTGCGCAGGAGCTCGGGATCGACTTCGTCGAGGCTGCCGAGGGTCTTCGCCGACTTGGGCGCGGAGTAGTAGCTGGCGCTCTGGTAGTCGATCGCCGGGTACGTGACGTTGGACCAGTGCGGCTCTTTCATCGTGAGCCAGCGGCGGTAGGCGCGGAGGCGCCATTCGAGGAGAAACGCGGGCTCGCGCTTCTTGGCCGAGATCTGCCGGACCGTCTCTTCGGAGAGACCGCGTGGCAGCGTATCGGCCTCGACATCCGTGACGAATCCGTATTGGTAGTCACGGTTGACCAGGTTCTCGATTGCTGTGCTCATCCCGACTCCATGTCCGGCCGACGCGCGTCAGATTGTGCGAGGGGTGTGTCCCAGGGCTCGCCGTGCGGGCCGCACAGTGCGAGCCGCACCCGTGGCGCGGTCCCTGGTCCGACGGCGTTGTGGTGCGGAATGCCAGCCAAAATGCGCCGCGGCCTCTAAGGAAGCGAATCCTAAGTGAATTTGTCGGCATTGTCAATCGAAAGCGGCAGGCGTATACCAGAGTGTAAGCGATTATGCGACAAGTGTTTGAAGCGTTAGGAAAAAACGGGCGGCTGCCCGATTGGCAGGCTCGAGCGTGAATATTTCGAGCGGCTTCCGGAGTGGCGAACACGTGGGTTGGCGACGGTGCCAAAAGCCGGCCGGGATCGTCGAACTCATGCGATGGCCTATGTCGAGTTCGAGGGGGACGTGCGCCCGCTGGGACCTGGCGTGCTCACGATCGGGAGTGCGCCTGGAGCTGGCTGGCGCATCCTGGGGCGCGGGCTCGACCCCGTGCATCTGCTGCTGTCGGCGGAGACAGGCGGCCGCGCGCTGCTGATCCGTGGCGCGGCCGGATCGGCCATGCGCGTCAACGGCGTCGAGCTGACCGTGCCGCGGGCGCTGTTGTCATTCGGCGATCGTGTGCAGGCCGGATCGGCGGAGCTGCGCTACCGGCGCATGCCATCCGGGCCGGAGACTTCGCCCGACGCGTATCTGCGAGACACCCGCCACGGGCGGCTGTACCGGTTGCACGACCGGAATACCATCGGCCGGGATCCCGGGAGCACCGTCGTGGTGCAGGAGCCGGACGTCTCCCGGGTGCACGCGCATCTCGTGCAGGGCGGTGAGTCGTACGTGATCGTGCCGCATCCCGCGTGCGTGATGTCGCTCAACGGCAAGCGGCTGCTCGTGCCCACCGGATTGCAGGAGGGCGACGAGATCGCGATCGGCCGCACCCTGCTCCGGTTCACGACCGTCCTTCCCTCGGGCGCGAAAGTGGCCCCGGAGCCGGCGGCGCGGGCGGACAAGGCGGGACGCGAGGCCCGTGCGGCGACGACATTCATGGGCACGATCGAGGCCCGCGATCAGCGCTCGCGGGTGACGCACCGCCGGATCATGCGGATGACGACGATCGCTCTGATCGCACTCGCGATGGCTGCGGTGGCGCTCACCGTGTACGCCGACGTGCACAATCCGGCCCGTGGGGCCATCCGCACACTGCGCCCGGGACGCCGACCGGCAGGGAGTGCATCGAGCAGCGGCGCGAGTAGCGCGAGCAGCTCGCCTAGTGGTGAGGCGAGCCTCGCAGCATCCAGAGGGCGGCCAGCACCACCACCGCCACCAGTATCGCGGCCGTAATGGCGATCAGCCGTCCGCGCCGAGCGGCGCGCGGCTCGATCGGGGGCGGGACGGTGTTGGGCTCGTCCGAGCGGTAGATGGGCGTCGGTTGGTGGGCGCGGGGACCGGGCGCGACGTCCCTGGGTGCGACGACGCGTGTGCCGGGCGGTGGCGTGGTGGTGAATCGCAGCGACGAGCCGCCGATGCGGATCGTGTCGCCCTCGGCCAGCGCGCGGGGTGTGCGTCCGGCGGGTGTGTCGTTGAGCGTCGAGCCGTTGGTGCCCATCGAGCGGAAGACAAATGCGCCAGTCGGAGCGCGGTGGACGTCGGCGTGGAAGCGTGATGTCGCGGCGTCCTTGAGCACGATCTGGTTGACCGCGTCGCGGCCGATGCCGACGATGTCGTCGCCGAGGGGGTAGGCGAGCGAGGTGGTGACATCGACGAGGTACGCGCGGGCGGCGGGGGGCGTGGTGGCGGCGGTGCGCGGCGTGTCGGACGCGGGAACTGCCACAGAAGCCGCCGCGGGAGAGGTGACAGGAGCGGCGACAGGAACCGCGGATGCGGGGGGTGGCGTTGATGGTTCGGTCTGCACCGGGACCGGAACGGCGATGCGCGGGCCCGGTGCATCGAGGCGCGCGAGGTAGACGAAGATGCCGGCGCCCGCGATGATCTCATCGCCGTGCTCGAGCGGGTGAGGGCCCGAGAGCGGTGTGCCGTTGACTTCGACCGGCTGCGCGCCGTAGGCGGACAGGACCGCGTGGCCATCGCCGCCGACCGAGACGGTGAAGTGTCGCGGTGCGAGATTGATCGTCTGCAGGCGCCAGCCGGCTTGGCTGCCGGCGCCGACCATCGTTTCGCCGGCCGTCAACTCGCGAGTGACCCCGTCGTGCTCGAGAAAAGGCATATTAGGTGACACCTATGCGAGTCTTGGCCACCGCGCGCGCGTCATTGCGCCGCGCGCCGCGGGCACACGGTCCCCGACAGCGCTCCTTCACCAGACTGGCCGGCAGTCTCACCCTCGTGGCAGTGGTGTGTGGCGGTGCGCTGGCCTGTCCTGACCGCCGGGCCGCTTCCACCCCACAGGACGATACCACTGCGGCGGCCGCGGACAGCGCCGGCCGTACCTCCAGCGACACGATCCTCGCGCCGACTGACCGCGCGGTGGCTGCGGCGGCGACTGCCGCCGTCGCGCCGCCACCGCCCGCACCGCCGCCACGCGTGCTTTCCCCCCTCGCCGACACGATCGCCCAGTATCTGGTATTCGCGCCGACAGTGCAAACATGGTTTCTCGCGGCGAAGCGGGGCAAGAGACTCCTCGTGGATATCGGGCGGGTCGACACCGACGTCCGGCACGACCACCACCGGGCGCTCGCCTTCGCGGAAGCCGTCGATGCACTGACGCCGGTCCCCAAGGGATCCCGCCTGCGGCTGTTCGGCCAGTGGGGAGCGGATACCGTGGCGGTGACCGGGTTCGGCGACTGGAACGGCCGCATCGTCGCGACCATCAAAGTCCCGCCGCACCTCGATTCGCTCGTGCGGGCGGCGCCTGCGGCGTTCGCGGCGGCCGAGCGGGTGGATACGACGGCGCGGGCGGACAGTGCGGTGGTGGACTCGACGCCCCGGGGCGACTCCCTGCGCGCCGCCGACAGTACACGCCGGGCGGACAGCGCGCGGCATGCCGACAGCGTCAGAGCCGACCGCGACAGTTGCCTGGCCGACAGCATTCCGGCGGCGCTGCTCGCGCGCGCGGCCCTCGTCCGGGACTCGATCGAGCTCTGGCTTCGCAGCCAGCCGCCGCCGCCGTACGACCGGCTCCTCGCGACCGAGAAAGCGCAATCCTCGCAGGTGGCCGGGTGCTTCGGCGGCGGCAACCGCCTGGCGCTGGCGGTGGATCTCCGGGCCGGCGCGAACGAATGGGTCAAGGAGCGCGCGGTCCTGATCGATACCGCGGGGCGGGTGACGACGCTGCGGATCGACGACTATCGGTTCAAGGGCCACGATTTCCTGACCACGCTCGATCCGAACGGAGCGGGGATCGACGGGATCGTGGCCAAGGGAGTGACCGAGGCGTCGGGCGCGACGGTGATCCTGGCCCTCGGTCCCCACAACCGGGCTGCGCGGTGGGTGAGCGGGTTCGCGTGGGAGTCCCGGTAAGCGGCCAATAGCCGGCACCGCTGGGACGAGCCACCTGGGAGGCGCTTACCGGCCGCCGGCGACTTCCGGCGTTAATTTGTTCCTCATGGAATCCCGGACGCAGATGGCCGCGGCCCGCCGCGGCGAGATCACGGCCGCCATGGCGGTCGTCGCCGCGCGCGAGCAACTCGCGCCGGATCTGGTGCAGGCTGAAGTCGCGCGTGGCCGGCTCATCATTCCCGCCAACATCCATCATCTCGCGGGTGCGCTCGAGCCAATGGCGATCGGCAAAGTCGCGCGCGTGAAGATCAACGCCAATATCGGCACCTCGGCCGTCACATCGGATCTGGCCGAAGAAGTCGCCAAGCTGCAACTGGCGGTGCGCTACGGTGCCGACACCGTCATGGACCTCTCGACCGGCCATGACATCGATGCGGTGCGCGAGGCGATCATCGCGGCGTCGACGGTTCCGATCGGGACGGTACCGATCTATCAGGCCGTGCTGATGGGCAAGGAGCTGGAAGAGCTCACGGCCAACGACCTCCTGGACGTGATCGAGCATCAGGCGCGGCAGGGCGTCGACTATATGACCCTGCACGCGGGGATCCTCCTCGAGCACCTGCCGCTCGTGTACGGCCGCGTGACCGGGATCGTGAGCCGCGGCGGCTCGCTGCACGCGGTGTGGATGATGCACCACCGCCGCCAGAACCCGCTCTACGAGCGCTACGATGACGTCCTCGACATCCTCCGCCACTACGACGTCACGATCTCCCTCGGCGACTCACTCCGGCCCGGCTGTCTCCACGACGCGAGCGACCGCGCGCAGTTCGCGGAGCTGGACACCCTCGGTGAGCTGACCCGCCGTGCGTGGGCGCGCGATGTCCAGGTGATGGTCGAGGGGCCGGGGCACATCCCGATGCAGCAGATCGAGATGAACGTGAAGCGGATGAAAGACGTCTGCAGCGAGGCGCCGTTCTACACACTGGGGCCGCTCGTCGTGGACATCTCCCCGGGGTACGACCACATCTCGAGCGCGATCGGCGCGGCGATGATCGGCTGGTACGGCGCGGACATGCTGTGCTACGTGACACCGAAGGAGCATCTCGGGCTCCCCAACGCCGAGGACGTGCGGCAAGGCGTGATCGCGTACAAGATCGCGGCGCACGCGGCGGACATCGCGCGGGGCCGGTCCGGTGCGCGGGATCGCGACGACGCGCTGTCACGCGCGCGGTATGCGTTCGACTGGAACGAGCAGTTCCGGTTGTCGCTCGATCCCGAACGGGCGCGCGAGTTTCACGACGAGACGCTGCCCGCGGAGTACTTCAAGAGCGCGGAGTTCTGCGCGATGTGCGGGCCCAAGTTCTGTTCCATGCATCACTCGCGGACGATCGATGAAGGGATCGCGGCGATGGCGCGTGAGGCAGGGCTGGTGGGGGAACAGCTGGCGTCGGTGGAGGGGTAGGGATTAGGGATTAGGGATTAGGGATTGGGGATTGGGGATTGGGGACTGGGGACTGGGGACTGGGGACTGGGGACTGGGGACTGGGGACTGGGGACGGGGGACTGGGGGTTGGCGAAGGTTGCTAGCGGGCTTTTGCCAGCGAGGCTTCGCGGCTCGCGCCGATCGTGTCGCCCGTCGAGGCCAGCATCGCGGCGTAGCTGCGGTGGAGTGCGCGGTTGCGCGGGTGGTCCGAGAGGCCCAGCCGAAATGCGATCATGGCGTCGCGGACGTCGTCGATTTGTTGGGCCGCCTGGGTCAGCACCATGAGTGCGTCCACCGAATCGCGCTGCATCATGTAGGCTGACCGGGCCCAGGCGATCGTGCCTCGGTAGTCGCGCGCGGCGTAGCGCACCCATGCGCGGCGTATCGCGTCCGCGTACGGGCTCGGATCCACGAGGCGCGCGCTGTCGAGCAACCCGCTCGCCTCGGCGTCGCGGCCGTGCGCGGCCAGCAGCGCCGCCGGGGCCTGATAGAGCAGGGGCGCAACCGGGTACAATGTGCGCGCGATCGCGTACTCCTGCACCGCACCGTCGAGATTACCCAGGCGGTACATGACGTCGGCCGCGCGCTCGTGCACACGGTAGGATTCCGGCTCGCCCGCGAGCGATGCGACCAGCATCGTCTTGTCGTTGCGCCAGACCGGCGTACGGGTCCACGTGCGTGCAGCCAGCAGGATGATCGCGACCACGAGGATGCCGGCCGGCAGCCGGCCATTGGCAGCCGGGCGGGCCGCGGACACCCTGCTGCCGTCCGAGAAACGGTGTGGGGTGACGACGCCCGAGACACGGCCGGGTGCAGCGCCGCGTGAGAAACCACGTTGTGTGGCCCCGCCGGCGAAACTGCCGGCTGCGGCGTCCGCCATACGTTCGATGGCGCGCATTGCCGTCTGGCGTCTGTCCGCGAAGAAATCCCACGAGCACGCCACCAGGACCGCGAGGCCCAAACTCGGCAAGTACAGCGTGCGCTCCGCGACCATCACGCCGGACGCGAAGAACACGTTGGCCACCGGGGCGATCGTGCACGCGAAAGCGAGCACCGCGAACGCCACCGGCGGCGCGCGTCTCCACGCGCGGATCGTGACGATCACGGCGGCGATCACAATGACGATGCCCGCGAGTACGCCGATCGTGGGTTGCTGCACCACCTCGACCGAGCGTGGCATGTAGTCCACGTGAAGCTGAAGCGGCACCAGCAGCAGACGCACATACTCCGGGACAATCCGTGCCACCGTGAGCAGCCGTTCGCCGGCGCTCGCGTGCATCCATGGCTCCGCCACGCGCACGAGCGGCATGTCGCGAAAGAGGCGGGCGAGGATCGCGGCGTATGCGGCGGTGACAGCGGCGTAGCCGGCGTACAAAGGCCACCGCGCGACCAGATCAGCGGGAAGCGAGGTGCGGTGCTGCTTCCGCGGTGCCGGCTCGCGCTGCCACACGGCCAGAGGACCCGGCAGCAGGAGATCCGACGCCAGGGCGAGACCGATGAACGTGATCCCACTCTCCTTGGCGAAGAGCGCGGCAGCGTAGCAGGGCACCGCGATCCAGACGCGGCGCCGGTGGGCGAGCAGTGCGGCCAGAGTAAAGGCCGCGCAGATGACGTCAGCCCGGCCCACCAGGTTCGACACCGCCTCCACGTGCACCGGATGCACCGCGAATACGAGCGCGCCGGCGAGCGCGCCCGATCGCGATGTGAGATCCGCGAGGACCCGCCAGACGAGCAGGCAGGCCGCGACGTGCCACAGAACATTGGCCGCGTGAAGCCACGCCGCGTTTCCACCCGAGACGACCCAATCGAGCGCGAACGTCGCCATCGTCAGCGGGCGGTACTGGCCGGCGCCGGTGGCTTCCGGCCAGTACGAGTGCGCGAACGCCTGCCACGTGCCGGCGAGGTGGTGGATCAGAGGGTTGTTCAGGACGACATCGTTGTCGTCGAGGGCAAACCGATTGGCGAGGGCGTTCGCGTAAACGAAGGCCGCCACGAGCACCACGACCAGGGCGTCCCGGCCGTGCCATTCCAAGTCCGGCCCGCGGCGAGGGGCTGAGCCGGTCTGGGCATCGCCATCAGTAGTCGTGAAAGCCATCCCGCGCTCGACGCCTCACGGGGGCCGCGAGCAACGGGGTGGGGGTGGGCGGGGCCGCTAGAAAGTAGACGAACAGAAAGTAGAGAGTAGAATAAACCACATCGGCTGCGGCATCCGTTTGGGGGGCGGTTCGGTGCCGCCACGGACAATGCCCATTTGCTACGCCGGATGCGCGCGGGGCGGCTCTTCGAGGGGGAGCGGGAGCTGGCCGTCGTCGGGGGCGGAGGCTCGGGCGCGGTCCTCTTCCGCCCGGCCGCAGCGGATCCCGTGTACGGCGCACAGCTGGCGCACCACGCGGTGCAGGCCCTCGCGGTATCGGGCGCCTGCGTCGTGGCTTCCGGCGTAGGCGACGCGGTAGCGGGCCGCGAGGTGGGGAAACTCCGCCTCGATGAAGGGGAGATACCGTTTCCGCGCTTCCGACTGGAGGCGGAGCGCGCCGGCGTTGACGTGCGACGCGCCCGCCGCCGCCACACGCTGGATGAGGGCGCGGATGCCCGCGGGAGAGTCGGTGATCCCGGGAAGCACGGGCATGATGTTGATGCCGGTGTCGATGCCGGCAGCGGCGAGGCGCGTCAGCGCGCGGATCCGCGCGTCCGGCGTCGGCGCGCGCGGTTCGAGGCGCCGAGCGAGGTCGCGGTCGAGCGTGATGAGCGAGAGGTTGACTGTGACGCGCGAGTGGCGGGCGAGCCGCCGCAGCACGTCGATGTCCCGGGTGATCAGCGCACTCTTCGTGATGATCACCACGCGGAGGCCCGCGTGCTCGGCGAGCGTCTCCAGCACCGACCGCGTGAGTCTGAAATGCCGCTCGGCGGGCTGGTACGGATCGGTGGCGGTCCCGATGACGAGCGTTTCGCCGCGCGCCAACTCGGCGTGCCGCGCGCTGCCGTTGCGGAGAGCGTCGCGGAGCACGTCAGCGACATTGCGCTTCACGAAGATCCGCCGCTCGAACGCCAGCCAGGGCGGCATCGCCGGGACGGGCGGCGTCCCGTCAGACGCGTCCAGTGCGATCGATTCGGCCGGCTCGCTTGCCGCCGCAGTCCGTTCGCTCAGATAGCGATGCGCGTAGCGGGCGTAGCAGTACGCGCATCCGAAGGCGCATCCGACGTACGGATTGATCGACCAGTACGGCATGCCCGTCTGTTCGGGGCGGTTGAGCGCGGTGCGCGCGGAGATGCCGACATACGCGATGTCGCCTTGCTGGCCGATCGTCGGGAGGACCCGGGGGAGCCGGGCCATCGCGTCGTCGAACAGGGCGGTCTGGCGAACCGGGAGAGAGCGACGCACGTTTACGGGCCGGTGGAGGGAGCATCCATCTACCGAACAAACACCGAAATACCAAAACTAGCATTTGCCGCCGCCGGCGCAACCGCCTCCCGTGGTTTATGGGGGTATTCAGTCTTAGTTCCGCGGTCGGTGGTTTTCCCCTGGAGATGTGCGTGATCCGTGAGTTGCGCCGGCTCGCTGGCCGGCAACTTTGCCGTCTTGTTTACCGTCCCGCCCGGCGGCTGGCTGCAGGCAGCGGGCTCGTGGCCACGTCCGCGGTGCTGGCCGCGTGCGCCTCGAGCGGCGCCTTTCCGGCTCCGATCGGTGATCCGGGGAATGTCGTCGCCCATGCGAACGCGATGATCGAAGAGGCATCCGTCGCTGGCGCTGACACACTCGCGCGGGACGTCATGGCCTCGGCGCGCCAGCATGTCGCCGACGCGCAGATCGAGCTCCGGGACAAGCACACCGCGCGGGCATCGCTGCGCGCGCGGGAAGCGGTCGCCGACGCGACCTACGCCAAGGCGCTCGCGGACCGGATCATGGCGGAGCGTTCGAGGTCGGCCGAGGAGGCCCTGCTCCAGCAGTTGCCGTTGACGCCTCCGGCGACGCCGGCCAAGGCTCCGGGGCCTGGGGGGAGCGAGTGAGCGCGAGGCGGCGGATCCCCGTGCTGCTGGCTATCGCCGTGACCGCCGCGGCGATTGTGGCGTGCGCATCGACCCAGAAGCCGGCGGCGCTCACACAGGCGGAGAGCATCTACTCATCGCTCCAGAGTGCGAGAGCGGACCAGCGAGTCGAGGGGGACATGATCCGCACACGCGCGACGCTCGACACGGCGCAGACTGCGGTGGCCCAGGGGCAGACACAGGAGTATGCCGACGGGATCGCGGCCATCGCGCTCCGTACCGCGCAGACGGCCGAGGCGCATTTCGCGCGCGTGCTGGCATTGCAGGGGGCGGACAGCTTGCAGAAGCTGCGGCTGTCGCGCCAACTCGCGCTCTCGCAGGCGCGGCAAGCCGTACTCGAAGCGAGGCAAGCGGCGCTGGAGCGGCAGGCCGCCGCCGCGAACGCCAGAGCGGATTCGCTGCGCCGGGCGGCGGCACTCGCGGCGGCAGCGGCGACGGCCGACAGTGCGGCGCGGGCGGCGGACAGTGGAGTGCAGGACACGGCGGCACCACCCATGGGGGATTCGGTTCCGCGGCCGCCGGCCGACACATCTCGCCGTCCCTGACCGCACGCCGCAGCGGAGTGGCAGCCGGGGGATATCAGCGCGTGACGGCGGGCCGGTTCGGCGCCGCGTTCCTCGTGGGTGCGCTCGCGTGCGTCATCGTCGCTCTCGCGACCGCGTCCCCGGGGCCGGGACTCGATCCTGATGCCATGTCGTATCTGGGCGCCGCGCAGTCGCTCGTGCGGTACGACGTGTATCGCGTGCCCACGAGCAGCTGGGCCGCGTCAGACTCCTCCGAGCCGCTCTCGCATTTCCCGCCCGGATTTTCGACCGCGATCGCCGTGCCCGTGAGCGAGGGACTGTCGCCCGTGCAGAGTGCGCGGCTCCTGATCGTGGTGGCGGCATTCTGCACCTGGGCAGGCATCGTGCTCGTCGTGTCGGCAGCGGCTGGCACCGGTGTGGGGGTGATGACGGGCGTCGTGGCGCTCGCGACGCCTGCGCTCCTCAACGTGCATCTGTCGGTGCTGAGCGAGCCGCTGTTCCTGGCGGTGCTGGTGGCGATCCTCGCCGGCATCGTGGAGATCATCGACCCCGGGCCCCGGCTGCGTGGCCGGCGTGAGTGGCGTGGCGTGTGGGCGGCGTCGTGGACAGGGCCGTTGTTGCTGGCGGCCGTGATGCTGCGATACGCGGGCGTGGCGCTCGTGGGGGCGGCGGCGATTGCGGCGCTGATCGGGCCAGTGGACCCGCGGCGCCGGTGGCGGACGAGAATCATCCGCCTTGTGCTCATCTCCGTGCCGGCGGCGTGGGCGCTCTCGGCGTGGCTCGTGCGGTCGGTGCACCTCGCCGGTGCCAAGAGCGTGCGGGCGCTCGGCCTCTACGGCAATCTGGGCGAGACCGTGCGCGAGGGGTTGGGGACGGCGAGGGACTGGCTGGTGCCGGCCGGCGACGGGCAGTGGCGCGGTCCCGTCGCGTGGATGCTCGGCGCCGGGGCCGTCATGTTGGCGATCCACGCGTGGCGGCGGCGCCGGCAGGGTGCGGCCGCGGTCGCATGGCTCCGGCAGAATCCGGAGATCGATGCGCATCGCGCGGCGGTGCTGCTACGCGCCGTGGTGCTCACGGGAGGCGTGTATCTCGCGTTCGTTGCGGTGTCGCGGGCAGTGGCCGACCCGAGCATCCCATTCGACGAGCGGATCCTGTCGCCGGCGATCCTGCTCGCGGAGATCGGGCTTGGCGTGGCGCTCGCGCTGTGGTGGCCGGGGCGGGGGCAAGTGGCGCGCGTCGCGGTCGGATTCGTCGTGATGGCGTGGTTCCTCGCATCGGCCGTGACGAGTGCGACCCGGGTGCAGTTGGCGCTCGGAGACGGCAACGATTTCGCGGGCAGCGACTGGCGCGACTCCCCGACCGTGGCATGGGTGCGGGCGCCGGACGGGGGAGCGAACCGGGTGTTGTACACGAACTGGCCGGCGGCGCTGTATTTCAACGCGGGGCGGGCGTCGCACGACGTGCCGGACGTGACCGACGCGCTGACCTTGCGGCGCTTCCGGGACCGGCTGGCGCGGAGCCATGGCGTGGTGGTGGCGTTCAGCGCGCCGAACTCCGACGTGGCGCCGCCCGATTCGGTGGCGCGGGTGCTGGGGCTCCGGCAGATCGCGCGGTTCAGCGACGGGTCGGTGTGGGGGCTGGCGCGCGACAGTGCAGTCGTGGGCGCTGGCGTGAAATGAAAACGCCGGCCCAGGGGGCCGGCGTTCTGGCTGATGCGGGGAGCCGAGCAGGAACAGTTACGAGCGGCGGCCGCCGGCGACGATCCGAAGGATCGCGAGGAAGAGGTTGATCAGCGCCATGTAGATGCTGATCGCCGCCTGCACATACTGGTCGGGCCCGAAGACATTGCGGATCTGCCACGTGCGGAAGACCAGCAGGCCGCCGAAGATGAACACCGTCATCGCCGCGAGCCAGAGATCGACGTGGACGTTCTGGAAGAAGAGGTTGATGACGCTGGCCCCGATCAGGACCCAGAGACCCGTCACGAAGAACCCGCCCCAGGCGCTGAAGTCACGCCGGCTGACGAATGCGTAGGCGGTGAGGACCCCGAACGTCGAGCCCGTGAGCAGAGCGGCCTCGCTGATCACGCCGGGCTGCGTGCGGTTGAAGAAATAGAGCAGGGGTGAGAGCCAGAGCCCCATGATGAACGTGAAGAGAAACATGAACCCGACGTTCGCGGGGAACGCGGTGTCCATGCGTCCCGCCATCCACAGCGGGGCAAAGACGATCAGGAAGCTGATGAACGGGTGTGCATTGACCGCGTCCATGATCTGGGGCTGCGTGAAGCCGAAGGCGACGCCACCCATCGTGACCAGGATGCTGGCGAAGACCAGCAGGTAGGTCCGGCGGATGAGCGTGAGCCGTTCTGCCCCGGTGCGGACGACGGCAGTATTAGCGGCGTACGAGACGCCCATAGTCCATTCCTCGAGAGTTAGCGGACGGAGGAAATATAACCGTGCGGAGGGCCGAGGTTCCTCCTGGACGGCTTGCCGGAGTCGTGCGCCAGCCGTCCTATCGCGTGCTACCGAGCGCTGCGCGGGCTAGCGCTTGTGCGGCGTACCCGACCGGAGCTCGATGTCCCCGCTGAACGTAACGACCGTGATCCGGGCGCCGCCTTTGCCGAGTGTGGCGTCGAGGTGCTGGGCGGCGGGGCCGGATTCGCCCCGGGGCTGGATCGTGATCGGGAAGTCGGACGTGATCTCACCGCTGAAGGAGTCGAGGGACACCGTGGCGCCGGCATCGGCGGGGAGGTCGATGTGGACATCGCCGGAGTGGGCGTGCAGGTCGTAGGTCCCTGAGGGGTCGAGCGTCCCGCCGTAGGTCAGGTCGCCGCTCACGCTTTCCATGTGGACGTTCCGGCAGGTGGCCCGGGTGAGGTAGCCGTGTCCGCTGACCGACGTGAACGTGACGTCTCCGGTAACCGCATCGGCCTCGGCGTCGCCGCTGACCGTGCGCATGTGGAGGTCGCCGCGGACATTGTGGACCGTCATGTTGCCCGAGAGGGATTCCAGCGTGGCGTTGTGTGCGACATCATCGACGCGGACGTCGCCGCTGACCGAGCGGGCCTCGATCTCGCCGCGGGTGCCCTGGACCTCGAGGTCGCCGGAAATGCTGTGGAGGATCACGCGGGTGCCGGCGGGGACCGTGACCGTGTACTCCACATCGTCGTCGCCGTCGTCATCGTCGTTATCGCCGCGCATGTGCCGATGGCCGCGTGAGTCGAGGACGAGACGGCCGGCCTCGTGCTCGAAATGGACGGGCACGTGGTCGCTCGTCACGTGCACCCGCGCTTCGGGGCGAGTCCAGGCGGTGACCGTGATCTTGCCGGATATGAGCGAGAGGTCCGCGACACCGCCCGTGGCGGCGAAGGCGATCGTCGTGTCGATCGTCGTGGTCTCGTCCGCATCCATGCCGCGGGAGTGTCTGCCGCGGTTCCTGCCGTGCTCGTCGTCCTGCGCGCCGGCACGCGGCGCGATCGCGGCGAGCACCAGAGCGGCGGCGGTCAGAGCTGGCAGCGTGAAACGCGACATCATGTAGCGCGACATCTTCGGAATCCGTGCTGAGAGTGGTCGGTCAAGTGCGAGCGGGGAGCATTGCGACCGTGCGCAGGAGCTCGAGCTTGGTATTCAGGGACGCGTCCAACTGACTGGCGAGGAACCCATTGGCGGGGTCGCGGGCGAGTGCGGCGCGGCTTTCGGCGATTGCAGTATCGATTACGCGGAGGTTCTTCTCGATAATCGCGACCGTTTTGGGGTCGAGCTGGTCGCGCCGTGCGTCGAGGATCTGGCGCATGGCCGAGATCTGCTGGTCGTAGATGAACTCCGACGTGGGGGCGGCGGCGGGGGTATTGGAGACAGTGGAGAGCCCGGTGCGCGGCGTGGCAGCCGGAGCGGCGGGCGAGCGGGATTGCGCGGGGGGGTTGCTCCACTGGTGCGTGGCGAGGAGCGTGACGCTGGCGGTGGCGATGATCAGGACTGCGGCGCGGGCGAGTGGCGCGCCGTACCACCGCTGGCTCAGCCAGCGGGTGGCGAGCGGCCGTCTGGGAGCGATTTCCTGTGGGATCGTCTGGATGCGCGCTTCGATCCCGGCCCAGAGATCGCGGGGCGGGTGGAGCGCGGGCAGAGCGGCGGCGCGGGCGCGGATGCGTTCCATGTCGCGGACCAGCGCGCGGCAGGATTCGCAGGAGACGATGTGTGCGCGTGCGGCGCCGTCATCGGCGAGCGTGCCGTCGAGGTAGTCCGGGAGCGTGGCTTCGAACGCCGCGCAGTCACTGGTTGTCGTCATCGGTCGAGCGCCTCTCGTAAGAGCATGCGGGCCCGGTGGAGCTGAGCCTTGCTACCGCCTGAAGTGATTCCCAGCATCGTGCCGATTTCCTCGTGGCGATACCCTTCGACATCGTGGAGCACGAAGACCCGTTTCGCACCGGGCGGCAGCGACGCGATCGCCTCCTCGATGTCCATCCATTCCCCCGGCGCGAAGTGCGAGGGCGCCATGAGCGTCGCGCCCACACTGCCGGCTTCCTCATCGCCTTCGTCTTCCGTCATGCTGATCGTCCGCTTCCTGCGTCCGTCACCCTTGTGCGCATTGAGCACGACATTCACAGCGAGCCGGTGGAGCCACGTGGCGAAGCTGCTTTCGCCTCGGAACTGCCCCATCTTCGTCCACGCGCGTACGAACGTGTCCTGCGTGAGCTCCTCGGCCTGTGCCGCGTCCGAGGTCATGCGGACGCAGACGGAGAACACCCGGTCGCAGTGAGCCCGGTACACCCGTTCGAAGGCCGATCGGTCACCGGCGGCCGCGAGCGCGACGTCGGCTGCGAGTCCGGGGGCATCGGTGCCGCTGGTCTCGTTGGCCGTCGCCTGCGTGCGTTCCGTGGATCGTGAATTGGCGTCAGACGGCGCCACGGCCATTCGCAGGAGGGGTCACGGGTCTCGTTGTTGAGATGCCCGGATGAGGCGGATCGTTTGAATTGCGCGGGTTGTGCGCGGGTAGGGGCGGTCAGAGGGGAAAACTATTGGGATTGGGGGTTGGGGACTGGGTACTGGGACGGGGGACTGGGGCTTGAGCCGCGCGGCAACTGAGACATACCCCGGCATCCGTCGGGCCGGTTCCCGAACCGCCCCACTGCCCTCTACGACTGACTGTTGATTGTGACCGCGGGGATGGCGGAGAAATTGCCTCGGCGACGCCTGGGATCCCGTTCATTTACAACTGGCGCCGCTAGGCGATCGGCGTCAGCGAGTCGAGGAGGGCCGGGAGGCTGCTGATGTGTTCCAGTAGATGGGCCGGGTGCGCGGATTCCAGGACGGTGCGGGGATAGAATCCCCAGACGGCGCCGATCGTGATCACACCGGCGGCGTTGCCCGAGCGGATATCGTGCGGGGAGTCGCCGACGAAAACGGCGCCCGCGACGGGTGCGTGTAGCTGCTCGAGCGCGCAGCGCACCGGCTCGGGGTCGGGTTTGTGGCGGGTTGTTGATTCCTGTCCGATGATTGCGGCGAAGTATGGGGCCAGTCCGACGTATTCGATCGTGCGGACGGCCATCTCGTTGGACTTCGACGTGACGACGGCCATCGGGTGGCCGCGCTGGCTCAGCGTGCGCACGGTGTCTACGACGCCGGAGTAGGCGTGGGTGAGGCGATCGAGGTTGGCGCGCTGGTAGCCGCGGTAGGATTTTTCCAGTGCGCTGACATCTGCCTCGTCTACCGCATAGGGACGGAGCTGGGACGAGAGGGGAGTGCCGATTCCGGAGATCCACTCCTCGGTGGTGGGGATGCGTCCCGTCCGTCCCTTGAACGCATGGCGCACCGACTCCAATAGCAGCGTGATCGTGTCGACGAGTGTGCCGTCGAGATCGAAGAGCACGGCGCGGCGCGGGGAGTCGGGCATCGCGCTCACAAACTAACGCGCACACCGTCCCGCGCTATGTTGTCGCGCTGAAAGAGGATCAGTGCGGAAACGACGATGCCCGCAATGTCGTCGTTGGTGCCGGTGCCGGAGTGGAGGCAGGCCGCGCGATGGGCGCCGGTCGTATCTCGCGGACCGTAGCTGTCTCCGAACGCCGCGACTGCGAGCAACCAGGCGCGGTCGGACATCTGGCCGTCGGCGAGCTCGCCCAGCACCCACTCCGCGCCGGCGCCGCAGCGCGTGATGGCGGCGTGGCGGGCGCGGCGGATGAGTGACGAGAGCCGCGGCCGCAGGTGCGGCGGTGCCTGGCGTGCGATGCTGGCGATGCGGGCGAGCACGCGCCGGCGGGCGCTCGTTCCGGCTACGAGCAGTCCCGCATCATCCGCGGCCCGCCGGCGTCCCGACCATTCGCTGATCGCGACGATCGCCGCCCGGCACGCCGACTCATCTAAAGGTGCGGGCCTGCCCTCTGCCCGCGACACCGCATCCGCGACCGCTTCGGGCGAATCGGTGACTGTGTCGCTCGCGGAGGCCAGGAGCACGGGCCGTCCGTCGCGCACGCATGCAGCCAGCCATCCCGCCGAATCCGAACACACCGCCGCGCATATGATGCCCGGCTGTCCGCGTACGGTATGCAGGCTGTCGCCGCTCTCCAGCCGCCAGCGCCGTACCACAGCGCGGGCCGTAGCAATGTGTTCCGGCGGGCTCGGCGCGGTGGGGACGTCGGCGGGGTCTGCCGGCGACACGGCCCCGGGCAGAATCGAGCCTGACACACCAATCGCGCGGCCGGCAGCGTCGAGTTTCGCGCGCAGGCGCCGCTCGACGCCGAGTAGTGTCTCAGCCGACACCGGTGGCGCAAAGGCGTATACGTGCACACGACGGTGCGACGATCCGAGTCTGGCGACGCGACCCACGCGCTGCGCGAGCCGTGCGGGGGTCCATGGCATGTCGAGGTGGACGACGACGGATGCCTCCTGCAGGTTGACTCCCTCACTCAGCAGGTCAGTCGTGAGCAACAGATCGATTCGCTCGGCGACGTGCGCCGCCGCGGTTCCGGTTCTCGATGCGGCTGGTGCGAACTGGGCCATCACCGCGGCGCGGGTCATCCGTCCGTTCGCGATCACGGCTCCTCCGGCGCTCAGCACGCACGCGCGTTCGGACGGCGCGAGATATCGGTACAGGGCGCGCACCGTGTCCTCGAACGCGGCGAATGCCACGACCTTGGTGCCGGGGTGTGCGCGCATCACCCGCCGGATGTGGTCCGCGCGCTCGGCGTCCGCGTCGGGAGTGGCATTGAGCCGGACGAGCAGAGCGCGAACCGCGGCCTCGTGGGCCCGGACCGATTCGAGCAGGGCCGCGGCGTCGGACGATGGCGGGACCAGAAGTTCCGGAAAGGCGAGTTGGACGGCGCCTTCGCCAAGACACCAGGCTCGCAGGTCGCGGTAGGAGGGATGGCGGCCAGCCGAGAGGGCGGACGCCATCGCGGTTGCGCGTGCCAGCCGCCGCCGCAGCGCGCCGCGTAGCGCGCCGGTGCTCGACGCCCATTGGCGGATGAGCGCGAAGCTGACGAGGGCCGCGGCGTTGCCGCCGTCTCGCGGGGGCACCGCGTCCGGAAGGGCCACCAGCGCGTCCAGCGTCTCGTGGTCGTCACGCAACGCGAGCCGGTGGGGTCCATCCACGGCGGGGACTTGCAATGCGGTACCGGCGCCGGCGTCCGGTGGCGCGACCATCGACGGCTTGCGGCGGACGACGTATCGTGCGCGCTCGTCGGCGGTGAGCGCTCGCGCGCGGGCACCGAGGAACAACTCGAGCACCGCCACGAGATCCTCCGTCCGGTTGTGGACGGGTGTCGCCGATAACAGCAGGATGCGGATGCCGGCGGCGAGGCGGGCGAGTGCGCGATACCGGCGGGTCAGCGGGTTTCGGAAGTGATGGGCTTCATCGACGACGATGAGATCCCATCCGCCCTCGATTCTCGGCGCGGAGTCGCCGCGACTGAGAGCTTCGGCCGACCACATCGTCACGCGCACCCCCGCGCGGGCCGCGGCTTGCAACCACATGCCACGCAGACCCATCGGCGCGATGACCAGGGGCCGGCGGGCTTCGCTTGCGAGCGCGAGCGCAACGAACGTCTTCCCGAGTCCCACCTCATCGGCCAGCAGCGCACCGCCGAAGCCGGTGATCAGAGTGCGAATCTCGCGCACCGCAGCCATCTGGTGCGGCTGCAGCGACACGGACCCCAACTGAGCCTGCGTGTCGTCCGCATGTTCGAGCCAGCAGCCGGCGACAGCCGCCCGAGCGGCCGCGGCATCTACTACCTGCAGCGTCATCCCTCGGGCCACGACACCAGGGGCGCCAACGCCGTGGACGAAAGACCATATGCAGCGGCCACGTTCGCGGACAACTCGTCGCTGTCTGGCACTTCTCCGGCGGCGGCGCGCTCGCCGACAGGTCCGAGGACGGCGCGCGCACGGGCCCAGTCGGTGGGGATCGGCAGGAGACTCACCGTCCAGGCCAGGTATCGGTGGAATCCGCCGCGCGCGGGCTCGGCCAACACGTTGAGCCAACTTGCAGCGACCGTACTATTGATGATGGCGCACAGCGCGTGCGCATCCATCTCGCCCGGCGCTCGCACCGCGTAGCAACTGTTCAGGGGGACAGTGTTGTCGCCCGCCGGGAGAACCGCCGCCCGCGGCATCCGGCCGATGTCCGCCCACACGACCCGAGGTTTTTTCGCGGCGGCGCTGTCCGTCCGGAACAGTGCCCACCAGGGTCCGCGTCCGCGCGTGTCACTTCGAGCAGCCAGCCGGTGGCGCCATGGCGCCAGCCACCGTGCGGCCCCGGGGGGAAGAGCGACCATCGGTGCGGCAGCGCCAGCGCCGTTCTCCTCGTGCGTCCACAGGATCATCTCCGGCCCTGCTGCCACGCTCTGGCGTTGGCCAATGGGGTGAACCGCCGGATCGGGCGCCAGTTGCGCCGATGCAGACTGGCGCGTGACGGTCCAGCGGCCGACGGTCCGGCCGCGCACCACGGGCCGCAGCATGTGTCGCTCGACCAATCCCGTACGAGTGGGAGCACCAGGGCGAGCGCTGTGAACGCGGACGAACTCGGCATCCGGTGGGTCGCTCGTATCGAGCGAGACCAGGAACGCTTCATTGCATCCGCATTTCACGCCCAAGAGCGGCGACCCAAAGACGCTTTCGGACAATGGAGCGCCGGCTGCCGCGAGGGCATCGAAGGCCTGGCGGGTCTCCGGAGGGACGAGGAGCCAAGGGCTCCCGGCTGACGCGTCGAGTGCGAGAGCCTCGGGCGCCAATTTCCACCGCCGGACGCCGCTGCGAGTGTGGACCGCGGCCGCGATCATCCCCTGCGAGCTGGCCCGTCCAATCATTTGGATGCCCTCGATCCGGCGACTGCAGCAGCGCCATCATGTCGTGGCACTGCTTTGCGCGCCACGAGCAGCGACGGATAGACGGCCGCGTCAAATGCCGACCGCGCGGCCGACCAATCCTCGAGTGCGTGGATGGACGTCTCGCCGGCGAGCAATCGGCGGACGCCGCCACCAGCCAGGCAGCGCCAGAGCTTTGTTGGAAGCAGCAGCGCGACCACGCCGCCTCGGCACGTCAGCGAGACGGCGCGCTCGACGAACAGGGCGGCGAGATCAACCTGCGCGCCGAACGTGGTCGCCCCGTGACGTGAACGGCCGCCGGGGATCCACGCGGCGTCGCGGTTGACGCTGAATTCTCGCGAGAGGCGAAGGCGCTCCGTGAGTGGAACGGCGTGGGGCCGAACCCACGGCGGGTTGCCGAGTACGACGTCGAACCCGCCCGCAGCTTCGGCGTCGGCAAACTGTGCCGCAAACATGAACGGCAGGGCGGCCCCGTCGCGGAGGGCTCGCAGGCGTGCACGTAACACACGCGCGCGGCGCCGCAACTCGGCTCGCCGTGTGCGATCAGACGGCCCGCGCTGCGCCGGATCTCCGAACAGGTCGCGTCCTCGGGCGGCGGTTACCGCATCGCATCGCGCCCTGACCACACGCGCCAGATCCCGCTCCACCGCTTCGATCGCCCGCGCCCGCTCCGCGCGCTGGAGTGTGCCGAGCAACTCATGCTTGCGCGCGCCAGCCGAGCGGGCGTATCGCTCGCGGAGCGTCGCCAGCCGGTGGGCTGCGCGACTCGTGATGGCGGCGCCATCGGCTCTGGCCTGAAGAAGACGGTCGCAAAAGGCGCCACCGGCCAGCGCGTCGCCGACGCGCACGTTGTGATCGAGGTTGGGCAGCGGCGACACGTCGGAGGGATCGCACTCCGCCGTCTCGATCACCACGGACAGCCAGAGGCGCAACTCACAGAGCCAGACCGCCGTCGGGTTGACGTCGACGCCGAAGATCGAGTGCGTCAGCACCGCGCGCCGGCGATCGCTCACGGTCCGCTGGTCTCCGGCGGCCGCAGCGATCGCTGCCAGGGCTTCCAGGGCGTAGACGAGGAACGCTCCGGACCCGCAGGCGGGATCGAGCACTCTCATCTGAGCGATGCGCAGACGCACCGCGTCGCGCACCGAGGGATGGAGCGTCGCGTCAGGCACACCACGAAGCACCGCGCCAGCGTCGGCGGCCGAGAGGCCGGGCGATGTGAGGGCCTGTACCAACGCCTCTCCTGCGACGCGCTCGACCATCGGCTGCGGCGTGTAGAAGGCCCCGGTCACCCGGCGTTCGCGTGGTTCCATGAGCGATTCGAAGGCTTTGCCCAGCATCTCCGGGTCGACGGCTGCCTCGGACCACGTGCGACCGTCCTCGCGCGCGGTGAACCGGTATCGCTCGAGTACCTCACTGAAGAGCGCACCCAGCGCCTCATCGGTGAATTCGGCGCGGGCCCGCTGTTCCAACACGGCCGGCGCGAACAGCCCGCCGTTCAGAAATGGAATGCGGCCGAACGCTCGTGCTTTTGGCGCACGGCGGTGTGTGGGTGTGTTCAACGTCCCGAAGAACAGCGGCCGCAGGACGCGCGCGTGGTATCGGCCGGCTCCGGCCACGCATTCAGCGTAGGTGCGCGCCAGAAACCCCCGGTCGCTGTCGAGCCAACCTTTGGCTTCCAGAAAGGCGAGGAACAGCAAGCGAGACGTGCATACCAATGCGAGCGAACGCCGGTGTCCATCCGTGATGCGGCGGGCGGCCGGCGGCACGATCATCGTGTGTGCCAGATGCTCGACGGCCCGGTCGAGGGCGCGGTAGAAACGCTGCGTCAGCGAATCACGTCCGAGCACGGCTAACCACCGAGCATGTGTCAGGGTGTCATCAGGTCCAGCCGCGGCGGCGAGTGCGCAGAGGGTTTCCGCGTCGCTGTCGACGATGTCGTCACGATCCAGCGCGAGAGCTGCGACACGTGGCGGGTGGCGATCGGCCGACCACGAGACCAGCGCGAGCGGACGACCGGTGTCGCGGCGCGCCGCGATGCAGAGCCATCCGACGTGTGGTGTGCGACGAGCCATGCGGGCGGCGATCCGTGGCAGCATCTCGCGGAATGAGCCGCAGCCCGCGGTTCGGCCGATGTCGATCAGCAATGCGCGCAGACAGCCGGGACCACGTGCGACTCGCACGTCTACGGCTGATACGTCTCCACCGAGAACGCTCAGGCCGAGGCGGTCACGGTCTGGTGGATCGAGTGGGTGTGGCGGGCCGTCGCATCCGCATGCGGCGGCGAGGCGGGCTAGGGCATCAGGATCGTCCGCCGCCAAGAGCGTGGCGGCGGCCCGGAGTGTCAGCATGACCGAGGATGTCCGCGGAGCGTCGAGGGGGCGTCATCGGATGAACGCGGCGCGTGCCGAAAAAGGCGGGGCCCGTCAATCACGGTTGGCGGTTACCGGCTCTTACCGGGCCGGTCATGACCGGCCCCTACCAGGGATGTTAGGGTTCGACCCGGGCTGTTACGGTTGGCCAACAGAGACGCTACGATTCGCCTCGGCTGGCGATGGACCGCGTCCATCGGCTCCGCGTGGGAAAACAACTCGTGACCGGTGATGGCGGGACGAACAAGACCAGGAGCAACCCGGTGAAATACATCTTGTGTGCTCTCGTGCTGGCAGGCACCGCCCAGGCGCAGGACTCCGCGTACACGCGTACAGAAGCGATGGTGCCGATGCGCGATGGCGTCCGGCTGTTCACGGTGATCCTGTCGCCCCGCCAAGCGACGGGCCCGCAGCCGCTGCTCATGACCAGAACGCCCTACGGGGTGGCCGGTCCGGTCGACCTGACGCGCTACGCCGAGCTGGCGGCCGATGGCTACATCTTCGTCTTCCAGGACATCCGCGGCCGGTACCGGTCGGAGGGTACCTTCGTCATGAACCGCCCGCAGCGGCGCGACGGTTCGGGCACGGACGAGAGCACGGACACGTACGATACGATCGAGTGGCTGCTCAAGAACGTCCCGAACAACAACGGCCGCGTCGGCATATTCGGCGTGTCGTACCCCGGGTGGCTCACGGCCGTCGCCGGCATCGGTGCCCATCCGGCACTCAAGGCAATCAGCCCGCAGGCGCCGATGGGCGACACGTGGCTGGGCGACGACTTCTTTCATCAGGGTGCCTTCCGCTTGACCTACGGTCTCGAGTACACGTGGGAACTCGAAGCGTCGAAGGACGAGAGCGTGATCCCCTCGCCGGCGCGCTACGACACGTACGAGTGGTACCGATCCTTCCCGACGTTGACCGCACTGGCCAACGCGGTTGGCGCCAACGATTGGCCGACGTGGCGGCGGTTCGTCGAACACCCGTCGTACGACTCAGTGTGGAAGAACCGCTCACTCGGTGTCACGTTCACCCACGCGACGGTGCCGACGCTCGTCGTGGGCGGCTGGTGGGATCAGGAGGACGAGTTCGGTCCCTTGCTCACCTACCGGACGCTCTCGCGGACTGACACCGCCCGCATCGTATCGCTGGTCATGGGGCCATGGTCTCATGGCCAGTGGGCCAATGGCCCAGGAGTGAGGCTCGGCAACGTGCTGTTCGGCGGACACTCGACGGGCGCCGAGTTCCGCGCATTGGAGGCGAAATGGTTCGCGCACTGGCTGCACGACGCGCCCGGCGGCACGTTGCCCGCGGCGACCGTGTTCGATGCCGGTACGAACGAGTGGCGCACGTACGACCGGTGGCCGGCAACCATCACGGCGCGACGTTTCTACTTTCGGGCCGACGGTGTGTTGAGTACGACGGCCCCAGCGGACGCCGGTGCGGACCAGTACGTGTCGGACCCGGCACATCCGATCCCGTATCGCCCGCGCCCGGTCGAGCGGACGTATTCCGACCACTCACGGTGGTATCGGTGGGAGACCGAGGATCAGCGGTTCGTCGACGGCCGCCCGGACGTGTTGACCTGGCAGACGGCGCCGCTGACCAGCGATGTGACGATCGCCGGGAACGTCGTCGCCCATCTGTTCGCGTCGACGACGGGCAGCGATGCGGACTGGGTCGTGAAGCTCATCGACGTCTATCCCGACACGATCGCCAATAACCCGGAGATGGGTGGGTACGAGCTCATGGTGACCGGGGACATCATGCGCGGCCGGTACCGCGCGAGCCTCGAGCATCCGGCGCCTATTCCACCGAACCAGGTCGAGCCGTTCACCGTGGACTTGCACCAGCAATCATACACGTTTCGCACCGGGCACCGGATCATGGTGCAGATCCAGAGCACGTGGTTCCCACTGTACGATCGCAATCCGCAGACGTTCGTGCCGAACATTTTCCAGGCCCGCGCGTCCGACTATCAGGCGCGCGTGCATTGGATCTATCGCTCGGCACGGTATCCGTCGAACGTCGAGATCGACGCAGTTCGATAGCCGAAGAGCCGTAGCGCAACCGCCGCATGACTCGCTGGCGGTCACTACCTCTTACTGGGCCGGTCGCGACCGGCTCTACCAGGGAAGTTATTGGCTGCCTCGAGCGGCCCCTGCGGCACCGCTCGCCGAGGTGCCGGCTGTAGGACCCCTCGTTAACCCCGGCTTCAAAGGGCCCAACAAGTTAGATCGCATTGCCGCGCGCGCGCCGGGCGTCGCGTTCGGATCTCTATCCAGGTATGCCTCGGCGGATAACGGCCAAGCGCGGACACGAACGCCCGCTTGGCCGAGCAACTCCTCGTAGGGGAGCAAATCGTGACCGGTGATGTAGCGAGGTATGAAGTCAGCGAATTCGCGACCTCCGACCGACACAAATGCATCGCCCAGGTCGTCGAGCGCGAGCGGTGTTCGGTTCATACCGTTGCGGCGCCAGAGGAGCTGCATGACGTCGTCGATACCACGCCGGTTCGCAGTCGCGCGCCGCAACATCAGGTCAAGGCAGAGGCCCGCGACCGCGCCGCCATCGTATACACCGAAGCGGTTCGCGGTCTTGTCTTCGCCACCATCATAAAGGCTTCGGCCGGCAAACAGCGGTGAATACCAGTAATACGAGTATACGCCGATGTGCCGGCTGAGCTTCTCGAGATATTCGGCGTCCGAAATCAGGCCGACCCGCTGGATGGTCCGGTTGGCGAGATACTCGGTGAACCCCTCAGAAAACCAGCCCATTCGCTCGTGGTCCGCACCGCGAAGCCGCTGGCCTATCCAATAGTGAAGAAGCTCGTGGGCGATCTTGTTGTTGAAGAGAATGCCCGCGCCGCCGGCGACGCGATGACCAAACGTGATCGTCGCGCTGCTGAAGAATGCCTCGCCATCATCGTGGTCCGCGTAGAACATCGTCATCAAGTAGTGACCCTTGCCGGTTTCGGGGAACAGCGCGAAGTACTGCCTGGCGATCTTTGCGAACGCTTCGGTCACTGCGAGACTGTCTTTCGCCATCTCCCCGATGAATGCCGCCGTCACCTCGAACTGCCCGAAGGCGGCGTGGGAGGTTGCGAAGCGGCCGGCGACGAGCGAATTCACGGCCAGGTCGTGGCGACCCGAAGCCACATACGCCGAAGGGTTGCCGGGAACCTCCAGCCACGGCGTCGCCACTCGCCATCCGCGCGGAAGACGAACGGACACGAGACGAGGTGAGTTCGCATCACCCGTGTCTGGCGTGATGAACAACGGCCGAGTCACCAGATAGAGGCTGCGCGCGCCGAGCAGCCCGCCTTTCTGGTTTCCCGATGGGAATGGCTTCGCTGCGAATGAGTAATCCACCGAATATGTCAGCGTCGCTCTGCCAGCATATCGGTTGGCGAGCAACCAGCCAGTGGGGGAAACGCTGTCGATGGTCAGTGGGGCACCGGCCGAGTCGGTTGCCCGCAGATCCTGAATCAAAGAGCGCCAGAAACCGGGGTTCTCGGGCGTGTAGCTCTCGATGAAAGCCCGTCCTCCGACCACGGTGAGCTCTGCGCGAACTCCAACACGGCGCGAGGCAGTGTCGCTGAAATCGAGACTGTAATGGTCCGCCGTCGCCATTCCTTGCGCCGCGGCGGCCAGCGGGGGAGCGAACGCAAGCAACGCCAGGCACAGGAGACGCACCCGCTTTGCCATTCTGCACGTCCGATCGGGGATCGTTCTGAGACAATCGACCGGGCATCAGGGTTTGTCCGCCATCAGTGCCGCGGCCGCACGAAGTGTGAGGATGGCCGAGGACGGCCGGGGTTGCGTCGAGGTGGAGTCTTCGGATGGACGCGGCCCTATGGGGAGAGCGGGAGGCGGTCGAGGAGGATTGGCGGCAGTCACTGCCACTTAACGGGCCGGTCGCGACCGGCCCCTACCAGGGACATTGTTGGGCGTCTCGGCCGCCCCCGAACGCGGTGCTCTGGCCATGGAGACCTTACCAGGTGAACATTCGGGAGGAGGACAGTTTCACGTCCATCTACAAGCCAGTGGGGAGTCCCAGACCATCCACTAGCGAGTCACCCAATCATCCAGTGGCGGGTCGCCAATGGCCGACAAAAGTGGAGCCGAGCTGATCAGCGAGGCCAGGAAGCGGATCAAGGAGGTCTCGGTCGCCGAGGTGCTCGAGATGCAGGCGCGCGGCGAGCCCGCCGTCTACCTCGATATCCGCGAGCAGAACGAGTGGAACCTCGGTCACCTGCCCAAAGCCACGTTCCTCCCGCGCGGCGTCATCGAGACGACCGTCGAACAGCGGATTCCTCGCACAGCCAAGGTCATCATCTACTGTGCGAGCGGGAATCGGTCCGTGCTGGCCGCGGAGACGATGCAACACATGGGATACCACGATGTCGCGTCCATGGCCGGCGGCATCCGCAAATGGGCCGACTCCGGCGGCGAGGTCGAGGGATGAGGACGCGGTCACGCGGCGGCCGTCCCGTTCGTCGCCGCCGGCGCCCGATGGGCGGTCCACGCCGGGCCAAACCGTGCGCGCCGTGAGCGACGAAGTCACCACGCTGGCGGCGCTGGCCGAGCGCATGCGGAACCGGCCTGTTCAGCCGACTCCGCTCCCGGAGTCGAGCCACATTGCGGCCGAGGCCTCGGGGACGCCGCGGGCCGCGGTCGTGCTGCTGTTCAAGGAGACGCCGGCCGGGCTCGAGATGCTCCTGATCAAACGCGCCGAGCGTGACGACGATCCGTGGAGCGGCCACGTGGCGCTCCCAGGGGGACGGGAGGAGCCGAGCGATGCGTCGCTCCAGAGCACCGCGGTCCGGGAGACCAGGGAAGAGACCGGCATCGACCTCGAACGCGACGGTGAGATACTTGGCGCCCTCGAACCGCTGCACCCACAGGCCCGGCCAATGGCACTCGTGGTACAGCCGTTCGTCGCGGTCCTCCGCAAGGAGCTGTCACTCGTCACGAGCGACGAGGTCGCAGAAGCGTTCTGGGTGCCGCTGGCGACGTTCACCGGACCCGAGACGGCCACGGAGTCCGACGTCCATGTCAACGGGACCGACATCCGCGTCCCGAGCTTCCGGCACGGACAATACGTGATCTGGGGACTCACCGAGCGGATCATCCGGCAAATGCTGACGTTGCTCGCGCCAGTCAGCCCGCCGTAACGCCAGGCCGGCGGCGTCCGTGTACTCGCGCATCCTCATCCCGCTCGAACACTCGGCGGCAGACGCCGGCATCATCGAGTATGTGCGGCCCCTCGCCCGGATGTGCGGATCGACACTCGTATTCATCCACGTGGCCGACGGATGGGCGGCGCGCAACATCAGCCAACTCCAGCTCCGCGAATCGGACGAGATGCGGGATGACCGCGCCTACCTCGAACAAGTCGCGGCCGAGATGGCGGCGGAAGGATTCCAGACCGAAGCGATCCTCGCGACCGGCGACCCGGGGACCGAGATCGCCCTGGCCGCGACACGCGAGAGCTGCGGGCTCATCGCCATGGCAACGCACGGGCACAAATTCTTCGCGGATCTGTGGCGGGGAAGCGTCGCGAACGAAGTGCGGCATCGGTCGCTCGTGCCTGTGCTGCTGGTGAGAAAAAAATAGAGGGGAGAGAGGAGAAAGGAGAAAGGAGAGAAAACCACAAAAAGACAGTGGTTACCTTTCTCCCAATGCTCTCTCGCTGGGGGTTGGTCGCGCCTCTGATCTGTCTGGGTGCTCCTGCGATTGGGGGTGCGCAGGCGAACCAAGCGGCGACGAGAAACCAAACTTCGATTGCCATCGATGAGCGGCTCGCGGATGATGCGCATCTCCGCGTTGGGGACCGGGTAGTTCTGTCCGCGGCCCCGGGGGTGGGTGTGGCCGGGCGGGGCGATACCGCCGTCATTGCCGCCATCACCAAGCAAGATGCCGATCCATCCGAGGTCGCACGCGACGACTACGGCATCAGGCTTCATCTCGGCGACCTGCAACGGCTCACGGGCGATCCGGACCGGGTGGACCGGTTCGCCATCCGTACCGTGGGGGGCCCGGCCACGGACTCCGTGCGGGCCCGCATCAATGATGCAGCCTTCGGCTTCCACGCGTACCGGTCCGCGGATGTCGCCGTCGGAACGTCGCGGACGTTCCAGGTGGTGAGCCGGTTCCACCGCGCGATCGCACTCATCACGATCGTGGCCAGCGGGATCTTCCTGCTCTGCATCCTCCTGCTCCGCGTCGAGGAGCGTCGCCGAGATATCGCGGCGCTGAGGCTCATGGGGATCTCGCGGCGCTCGGTCGTGTGGTCGATCGTCCTCGAGGCAGCGCTCATCTCGCTCGTGGGCAGCGCGCTCGGCACCGGACTCGGATGGCTGGGATCGGTCCTGATCAACTGGCACTACCGGGGCGTGTACCGCACCCCGCTGGCATTTGCGCTCGTCACCTCGCACATCGTATTGGTCGCGGTCGTGCTGGCCATCGTGCTCGGCGTCGGTGCCGGCTACCTCGCCTCGACGCGGCTGGTGCGGACGCCGCCATTGACGCTGTTCGGCCGATGAGAAGCGCAATGCCGATGACGCGACGGGGATGCGCCGTTGCCCGAACTGGGCGACCTCCGGTTGGCCGAACAGGCCGACCTACGGTTCTCGAACGGCGCCTGCTGCCCTCGACGACTGGCATCCGTGCGAGCGACGGACGTCCTGCGGAAAGTCGTTGCCGATCGCGGAGATCGATGATCCGGACGCCTTTCAAATGATACGGGCGCTCGCGGCCGCGTCTCTGCGGCGGCATCCCGCGCGCACCGCGCTCGCCATCCTCGGCGTCGCGGTCGCGGGCGCGCTCCTCCTCGACATGGTGATGCTCGGCAGCGGCATGCGCGAGTCGTTCCGGCGATTCCTGCTCGTGCAGAACTTCCAACTCCGCATCGCACCCAAGGGCACGCTGCCGATGGACACCGAGGCGACGATCGACAGCGCGAGCGCGATCCTCCGCACCCTCCACACCAACCCCGACATCGTGGCCGTCACGCCCGTACTCGGCGCCCAGATCCACGTCCTCCAGGGGGCGCGCGCGCTCACCAGCTTCGCCGTCGGGATCGACCAATCCACCGAAGCCGACTACCAACTGGAAACCGGCGCCAACGTCGCGTTGCCCGACCGGATCGTCGCGAACGCCGCGTTCTTCAAGGTCATGCACGTGGCGATCGGCGACACCGTGGACGCGGTGACCGGATTCGATCCGCAACTCCGCACCTATGTGGGCCGGCGGAAACTCGTTCTCGTGGGCCAGGGGCGGTTCTTCTACACGAGCGCCGAGCAGCCAGTCGCAGCGGTGCCGCTCGCGACGATGCAGGCGATGGGCGGGCCGCAGCGTGCCGACCGGGTGTCGCTGGTGCTGGCGCGGGTCAGGGATAGCGCGAACGCCGACTCCGCCGCCGCGTGGGTCGATCGCGTGATCCCGCGCGTGACGACCATCTCGACGGATGCCGCACTGCGGCAGGTGGACGAGCGCATGGGATACTTTCGCCAACTGGCGGTGATCCTTGCCGCGGTCAGCCTCGTGGTCGGGTTCCTCCTCGTCACGACGCTGGTGACTGTCTCGGTGAATGAGCGGCTCGGGGAAATCGCGGTGATGCGCGCGATCGGCGTGCGGCGCGGACGAATCGTCCAGCAGATCGTGCTCGAAGGCGTGGCGCTATCGCTGATCGGCGCGGCCGGAGGGCTCGCACTCGGACTCGTCACCGCGCGATACCTGAACGCGATCCTCTCCGATTTCCCGGGGCTGCCCTCGACGTTCCACTTCTTCCTCTTCCAGCCCGTCGCGGCGGTGCGGTCGCTCGGATTGTTGGTTCTCGCGGGCATACTCGCCGGGGCCTACCCCGCGTGGCGTGCGGCGTCGCTGCCGATCGCCGGGACTCTTCGCCGGGAGGCCATCGCATGACGGTGACGGACACCCTGCCCGCTCCCGGGCCCAACGCGCGAAAGCCCGAGCCGATCGTGCGAGTGCGCGACGCGTACCGCGACTATCCGATGGGCAAGGAGACCGTGCACGCCCTCCGCGGGGTCTCGCTCGAGATCGCGCCGTGCGACAACGTGGCTATCGTCGGACCGTCGGGGTGCGGGAAGTCGACCTTGCTGAATCTCATGGGCGTCGTGGACCGTCCCTCACGCGGCCAAGTCCTGATCGAGGGGCGCGACGCCGGCGCGATGCGCGACCGGGAGGCGACGGAGTTCCGGCTGCGGCACATCGGGTTCGTGTTCCAGCGGTTCTATCTCATGGCGATGTTGACCGCCCGGGAAAACGTGGAGTTGCCGATGGCGGAGGCCGGGGTGGCGTCGGCCGAGCGTGCCGCACGCGCGCGAGAGCTGCTCGATTACGTCGGGCTCGGGGCGCGCGAACGGCATCGGCCGGGCGAGTTGTCGGGTGGAGAGCAGCAGCGCGTGGCGATAGCACGCGCCCTCGCGAACCGGCCGGCTCTTCTGCTGGCCGACGAGCCGACCGGCGAGCTGGATGTGCGGACGGGTGCCGAGATCATCGATCTCTTCCGGCGGCTCAATCGGGACGGGACGGCCGTGGTGGTCGTGACGCACGATGCGGAGCTGGCGGCCGCGGCGTGGCGGACGATCCATATGCGCGACGGACAGATCGTGTCACAGCCGGCCCGGTAGTTCTCGTGTTCTCGCTGCTCGCCCTCCGCAACTTCCTGCACAAGCCTTGGCGCTCGGCGCTGCTCTTCCTCGGCTTCGGGATGGGAGTGTCGGTGATGATCGTGCTGCTGTCGATCGGCGAGGCGATGGTGACGCAGGCGAAAGACGAGCGGCTGGTCGGCGGCGGTGACGTGACGGTGCTGCCGGAGGGCATCGACATCGAGGTGATGAAGACCGGAGGGTTGGGTGGTCTCTACTTCTCGATCGCGAACGCCCGGTGGCTCTATCTCCAGCTCCTGGCAGCGCCGCGGCTCGCGCGTTCGGTACGGGCGGTTGCGCCGCAGAGCGAGGGGAAGCTGCTCTATCTCACCACTCCTGATGGAGCCGAGCACACGGTCCGCGCGAGCGGGGACATTCCGTCGTCGACGGCAGCGGTCGGAGCCACGCCGGGGCTTGCGGCGGGGGAGTGGCGCGACGATTCGGCCGATCGCCGGTGGACGCGTCCGACGCGCGCCGAGCTGGAGGCGGACATCGATCACTTTCACCTGCCGGCCGCGGGGCTTGCAAACCGGAAGAGCTGGGCCGAGTGGCACTACTTCAACGTCGTGTCATCGGACCGGCGGCGGTGGGCGTTCATCACGTTCATGCTGGCGGGGGAAGTACCGGACGGCCAGTGGGGCGGGCGTGTGCTGATCACGACGCATGAGGCGCCTGCGGGCGGCGGTCCGGCACGCGAGCGACGGTTCACGGCGACGGTGCCGCCGGCCGGCATCACGTATTCGACGACGAGTCCCGATCTCTCGATCGGCACATCGCACGTCACCCTTCTACCGGACGGCCGGTACGCGATCGCGGCGGCGGCGCAGGAGGAGGGCCGACGCCGGGGCCGGGTGCGGGTTGATCTCGTCGTCGACCCGGTGCCGGGGGCGTACTTCCCGGGGACGGCGATCGAGACCGGCGACTTCGCGTCCGGGTACACGGTGCCGGGGCTCGAGGCCAACGCCACGGGGACGTTGTGTGTGGATGCGGCGTGTGAGCATCTCGACGGGGTGCAGTCGTACCACGACCACAACTGGGGCGTGTGGAAGGGAGTGACGTGGGAGTGGGGATCGGCGCGGGCAGGGAGTTACGGGCTCCTCTATGGCCGGGTGCAGCCGCCCGATTCGCTCGGCACCTCCGCGCCGCTGTTCGTGTATCTGGTGGACACGCTGGGGTTCCGGGCGGTGTTCCGGCCATCAGAGATCGAGTACGACGACGCGCGGGTCATCCGCGCCGGGGGGCGTGAGCTGCACGTCCCGGCGAGCGCCGTGATGACCGACATCCGGGGAAGCGATTCGCTGCGGGTGGAGCTAGACGTGGAGGACGCGGTCGCGACCGATACACGCGGGCAATTCATCGAGCGGGGCGAGGGGGAGGAGGCCCGGCGGCTGGTTCATCCGTACTTCATACAGATGAAGGGCCGGGCCCGGCTGAGCGGCCGGGTGGGGGGCGAGCCCATTTCCGGAGAGGGAACGGGTTTCTTTGAGACCTACCGTTAGGGGTCGAGGGGACCGGGGATTGACACCGGTACCGTGGTGCGTCCGATTCACAGTGTGATCCAGCCACCCTTGCCGGCCCCTAAATCACCGCGGCGTTCCGTCCGTGCGGCGGGCGAGGTGCGGATCGGCACGCAGGGCTGGAACTATGGCGCGTGGATGGGGCCCTTCTATCCGAGCGAGACCCATCAGTCGGAGCTGTTGACCGTGTACGCGCGGGCGTTCGACACGGTGGAAGTCGACTCCACATTTTACGCGACGCCGCCGGCGTCGACGGTGCAGAGCTGGGCGAGCCGAGTGCCGGCGACGTTCGTGTTCGCGCTGAAAGTGCCGCAGGAGATCACGCATCTCCGGCGGCTGCGGGATGCCGAGGATGTGACGGGCGAGTTCTTCGAGCGCGTGCGGGGGTTGGGGAAGAAGTTGGGGCCGGTGCTGCTGCAATTCCCGCCCGATTTCGGGCCGTCGGAGCTGCCGGCGCTGGCGGCGTATCTGCCGATCTTGCCGCGCGACTGCCGGGTGGCGATCGAGTTCCGGCATCGAGGGTGGGTGCATGACGGCGTACTGGCGCTTCTGTCCGAGCACAACGTCGCGTTGGCGATCACCGATGCGCGGTTCATCCCGCGCAAGACCGCATTGGCGTTGACCGAGCGGCCGACCGCGGATTTCGCGTATCTCCGGTGGCTCGGACCCAACCGCGACCTCGTGGATCATTCGAGGATTCAGGTGGACCGGTCGCGGGAGACCGAGACCTGGGCGGCGGCGATCCGTGTGCTCGCCACGAGAGTGAAAGCCGTGTACGGCTACATGGGGAACCACTTCGCGGGACATGCGCCCGCGTCCGCGCGCGCGTTGCAGGCGCTGCTTGGGCAGAAGCCGGTGCCGCCCGAGCAACTGGGTGACCAACTCACTCTGTTGTGACCCCGGCGGCGTCTGGCCGCCCTGCGGTGCGTACGCGCGACGTCGTGTTCCTCGTGGCGGCGGTGCTCATGGCGGCGGTTTTCATGCGGCTGGGATTCTGGCAGCTTACGCGCCTTTCGGAGCGCCGAGCGCGGAACGCGCTCGTGATTGCGCGGCTGGGGGAGCCCGCGGTGCCGTTCGCGAAACTGCCGCGCGACAGCGCGGCGGCGCGCTATCGGAGGGCGCGCATCAGCGGCACGTACGACTTCGCGCATGAAGTGGTCTTCGTGAACCGCATCCGCGACGGTGCGCCCGGCGTGCAACTCGTGACGCCGCTCGCTCCCGACTCGGGAGTGCTGGGCGACACCATGGTGCTGGTGGATCGCGGGTGGGTCTATGCGCCGGACGGGACGACTGTGGATGGGGCGGCGTGGCGCGAGCCCGCGCATCTCGATGGGTCGGGCTACGTGCAGGAGTACCTGGTCCTCGGGCAGTCTGCGGCAGTGCTGCCGGGTCATCCGAGCTGGTACCGGTGGCTGGATCCGGCGGTGATCGCGAAGGCAGTGGGGCGTCCGGTGGCCGGCTACTACGTGGTGCTGGACAGCGGAGCCGGGGAGGGGCCGCGTCTGCCGCAGCGGGTGCCGACGCCGCCGCTCGATGAGGGGCCACATATGAGCTACGCGATCCAGTGGTTCTCGTTCGCGGCAATCGCGCTCGCGGGCACGTTCATGGGGGTGTTCGTGCTGCGCGGGACGCTGCGCGTCGCGAGAGAGGAGAACCACAGAGAGGAGAAAGTAGACAAGTGATTAGGTTTTCGGCATGACAGACACCACGACATCAAAGGGCGCTGGCGCCGGGGCCGGTCGCGTTGCCTTTCTCGGCCTCGGTGACATCGGGTCGTTGATGGCGCGGCGGGTGGCCGCAGCCGGGTACGACCTTGTCGTCTGGAACCGCACGCCGGCGCGGACCGAGCGATTCATGGCCGGACTCGCGAGCGGATCGCGAGTCCGGAGCGCGACGACGGCAGCCGACGCGGTGCGTGGTGCGGATGTGATCGTGAGCTGCGTGTCCACGTCGGCGGATGTCGCGTCGATCCTGGCGCCCGCGCACGGCGTGACCGGCGCACTCGAGAAAGGTGCGGTGTGGGTGGACTGCACGTCGGGCGATCCGCCGACGTGCCGGCAGATCGAGGCACAACTCGCCGCGCACAGCGTCGCGTTTCTCGATGCACCGGTCAGCGGCGGGACGTCCGGTGCGGAGCAGGGGACGCTCACCGTGATGTGCGGCGGTGATCCGGTGATACTGGAGCGCGTGCGGCCGCTGCTCGCCACATTTGGCGCGAAGATCGTACACTGTGGGCCGGTCGGTGCCGGTGATGCCGTCAAAGCCGTGAACAATGCGCTGCTCGCCGCATCGCTCTGGGCGGCAGGCGAGGGGTTGGCGGCGCTGCGCAAGGCGGGTGTCGCGCCCGATGTCGCGCTCGACGTAATCAATGCATCGAGCGGCCGGTCGAACGCCACGATGAACCTGATTCCGCAGCGCGTCGTGACGCGGGCGTTTCCGCGGACGTTCCGGCTCGCGTTGCTCGACAAGGATGTGGCGATCGCGGCGGAGTTCGTGCGGGAGCAGCGGGTGCCGTCGCCCGTCCTGCAACTGACGGCGGAGATGATGCGCCTCGCGCATGCGAGTCTGGGGGAGGCCGCGGACCATGTCGAAGCGATCAAGCTGCTCGAACAGTGGGCGGGGGTGGAGATCGCGTAGCCGTTGGCCACTGGCTGTGGTGGGACGGCAGAACGGAGAACGGAGACCGGGGGTGCAGGCCCTGGTGGGACGGCAACCGCGGTTCTACTGGGCCGGTCGCGACCGGCCCCTACCAGGGACAGTTTCGGTGTGTTGAGGCGAGCCCGGTGTCTTCGCCCCTACCTGTAGAAAGTAGAGAGTAGAAAGTAGAAAGTAGAAAGTAGAGAGCAGAAAGTAGAGAGTAGAAACAGGCTAGAAAGTGGAAAGTAGAGAGTAGAAAAAAAGCTGAACGGAGCTATCAGCAGAGACGTTGGGGAGCGTTGCGGGTGGCTACGTGGCCGGGCGCGGTTTCTTTGCGAGCGCGGAGGCCACGGCGTCGTACTGCGAGCCCGGGTTCCACAGCACCCAACCCTGGTAGCCGGCGTCGTAGACCGCGCGCTTCTCGGCGCTCAATTCCGCTGGACCGTAGTGCGGGGAGCCGAGGGTGAAGGCTTGCAACCATGGGCGCACGCGTTCGCCCGTGAGTCCGAGAGCGACGTCGCGTTTGTGTGCGGCGGAGACCGCCGAGTAGACGACCTTGTAGGGGTCGGCGTTCGGGTGGGCGACGTTGAAGGAACCGGGCGGGTAGTGGGACGGGTAGACCATGGGCAGGAGCGCGTCGGTGCGCGGGGCGAGCTGCTCCCACTGTTGTCCGACCTCGAGTGCGCCCGAGACGCTCGTCACCATGCCGAAGATGTCGGCCGTCGTCCGTACGTTGTATTTGTCGAGCCGGGTGCGTGCGGTGCGGAGGAACTCGGCGAGCACTTCCGGCTTGCGGCGGTCGCCGGCGCCCGGGAAGACCTGGGCCGGGAGACTCTTGTACGGCTCGGGGAATCGGATGTAGTCGAACTGGATCTCGCCGAAGCCCATGCGAGCGGCGTCGTCCGCGACGCGGAAGTCGTATTCCCAGAGTGCGCGGTCGTACGGGTTGACCCACGTCAGCCCTTTCTTGTCGCGCCAGGGTGCCCCGTCCTCCGTGCGGATCGTCCACTGCGGGTTGGCGCGGGCGGCAACGGAGTCCTTGAAGACGACGATGCGTGCGATCGGCAGGATGTGGTGTGCCTTGAGCGTGTCGAGCAGGGCGGGGAGGTTGGCAATGACGCCACCGCGGCCGGCGTTACGGCGGACGAGTGTGTCGGACGAGATGTAGTTGATACCGAATTCGTCCTTGATGTCGATGACGAACGCGTTGATCTCGGTCGAGTCGGCGAGCGCGATGAGGGCTCGCATTTTTCTCGGGCTTTCGGCGGCGAAGCGATTGACGTAGAGGCCGCGGACGACTCCTGGCGGCGGCGCGTCGTGGACCGAGTCGGCGTGCTGGCCGGCGGCGGCTGGGGCCGATGGCGTGTTGGCTGTACTCGTTGCGGGCTGAGCCGGCGGAGTGGACTGGCGCGCCGAGGCGGCCGAGGCGGCGGGGACAGCAGCGGCGGGCCGGGTCGTACAGGCGACGACGGATGCAGTCGCGAGCGCGACGGCGATGCAGCGGTGGCGGCGGGCGGATCCTGAGGGAGTCACGCGATCGGTGAGCGGCAGGCGGGAAGTGAGGGGGCGGCGGGCGGGCGCCGACGCGAAACTTATGGTCACAGGCGGCGGCGACAAGCGGTGCGACAAGCGGTGCAACAAGCGGTACGACAACCGGTGCAACGAGCGGTGCAACGAGCAGCGCAGCAAGCAACGACGGCAATCAACGACGGCGACCACGAACCACAATGACAGGCGAGAGCGTAGGGGGCGGTGACCGCACCGCCCCCGGGGCAAGACTATATTCCTCCGGGATGCGTCACGGACCGTCGCGGCATGGCCGACAGCGTGGCCGGACCCCGCCAACGCGCATGCTGATGCGAGCCGTGTTGGCTGGAGGCGTCGCGGTCGTGGCGGTGGCGGCCTGCGAGCGGCGTCCCGAGTTCCATGCGCCGGCCCCTCCGCGTGCGGACTTTTTGTTGGCGGCCGGCGATTCCACGTTCTGGGTGACGACGGGCCCCAAGGGCGTCCGGGTGAGGGGGTCGCCGCTGGTGCTGGCGCGCTACGACGGGAAGTTCTACGAGGTCTACGTCGCCGACGAGGACCATTCCTTCTACGACGCGGTGTTCACGAGCCAGCGGATCTACCGGCGGGACCTGCTGACCGGCGATTCGATGGCGGTGTTCCTCGATTCGGGCGTGGTGGCGGCGTCGCAGCGTTACGCGGTCGCGCACCCGGACGAGCAGCCGCTCCAATCCGATGAAGACGCGTCGGACGACCCATCGACCTCGGTGACTGGCGAGGTCGACATCGTGGACGTGCACGGGCCGTATCTGTCGTACGAGTATCGGGGCACCTCATCGACGAAGGCCACCGACACCATCGACAGTCTGGGGGCCGGGCGGCAGATCCTGCGCCGCGGGGTGATCGATCTCCGCTCCGGTGTGCGGATTACGCCGCGTGCGTTGTTCGGACAGGTGGGTGGTGACAGCGCCGTCGCGCGCGGCCACCGCGCGTTCGCGGCGACGCTGGGGGCGATTCGCGCGGCGCGTGCCAGCGGGAACGAGCGGGCGAGGCTGGCGGCGGAGGCGGCGCGGTCGTTCGTGTTCGATCCGAACAGCTTCGCGCTGATCGATGCGGATCGCGATCCGGGCGCGCAATTCTTCGCGCCGGCGCGTGGAGTCCGGGCGGGCGGCCTGACGCTTCCACTGACGCCGGTGCCGGTGCCGGAGGCGGCGGACCTGGATTGGTGGACGGCCGAGCGGGTGTCGCTGCCTATCGGCGGACCGGACTCGGCGAGCGACGTATGGACGCGGCCCGGGCTCGAGATCGTGGCGCGGTACGACACAACGGGCGGACCTCAGGAGGGACAGGGCGTCGTCGTCGCGATCCGGCAGGTGCGTGATGCCCGCGCGGCGGCGAGCAAGCCCGCGGTGGCCCGCCGCGAGGTGGCAGGCCGGGAGTGGCGTGTGGGGCGGTTCCCGTCACCGACGCGGCGGCTGTACTGGCTGGACCGGCCGTTGCTGGACAGTGCGGCGCGGCGGGCGCTGGTGCGTGCCTTCAACGAGTCGGCGCTCTACGGGGACGATGCGCGGAGCGTGCGGCACGAGCTGGCGCCGGCGACGCGGCCGGCGCGGGCCGTGTGGGTGGCATATCGGCGCCATCCGGGCGGCTGGCGGGCGGGGACGCATCCGTGAGTGTTCCAGAGGCGCGGCCCTGCCGGGAGTCGATGCACGAGACCTCCGAGCTCATGATGCCGCAGGACGCGAGCGTGATCGGCAACGTGTTCGGCGGCGTCATGCTCGCGATGATGGACAAGACGGCGGCGATCTCCGCGTTCCGGCATGCGCGGTCGATCTGTGTGACGGCCTCGATCGACCGCGTGGATTTCCGCGAGCCGATTCACGTTGGTGATCTCGTGATCATGAAGTCGAGCGTCAATTTCGCGGGGCACACGTCGATGGAAGTCGGTGTGCGGGTCGAGGCGGAGGATCTCCTCGCCGGCAAGCGGCGCCACACCAACTCGTGTTATCTGACATTCGTGGCGGTGGACCGGAACGGGCGGCCGGTGCCGGTGCCGCCGGTGCTGCCCGAGACGCCGGACGAGATCCGGCGGTACGATGCCGCGATCGAGCGTCGCCGCATCCGGCTGGCGGAGCGGACGGCCGAAGGGCGGGATTGATGCGTGTCGTGAACTCGTGATGAGCATTTCTTGCCTGACGTGACGCGCGTCTACACCCCCGAGCTGGCGAACCGCAGTTTGCCGCTCGTACGCCGGATCGTGGAGGACATCGTCGGGCAATTCGCGCGGTGGCAGACGCGTGTGCGCGAGTTCGAGATCGTGTCCGCGAGCAACTCCATGTCTGATCCGGACCCGCGCGCCGAGGAACTGGAGCGCGAAGTGGCGTCGCTCGCGGCGGAGCTCGAGCATTTCCATCAGGAGCTGACGGCACTTGGCGTCGAGTTCAAGGACTATGCGCTGGGGCTCGTGGATTTCCCCGCGGAGATGGATGGGCGGCCGATCGAATTGTGTTGGCGGCTTGGGGAGCCGACCGTGGCGTACTGGCACGAGCGGGACGCCGGGTACGCGGGGCGGCAGCCACTCATGCCGAAGGCGGTGATTGGGGGGTAAGGGGAATGGCGACAGTTCTTCTCTTGTGCATGTCGAACGTGTTCATGACGTTCGCGTGGTATGGGCACCTCAGATACGGGCATGACTGGCCGCTCTGGAAAGCGGTGCTCGTGTCGTGGCTGATCGCGTTGGCCGAGTATTGCCTCGCGGTGCCGGCGAACCGGCTGGGGTATGGGCAATTCTCGGGGTTTCAGCTCAAGGCGCTGCAGGAGGTCGTGACGCTCAGCGTCTTCATGGTGTTTGCGGTCACGATTCTCCGAGAGCGGTTGGCGTGGAATTATCTGGTCGCGTTTGGGCTGATTGCCGCGGCGGGGTTTTTTGCGTTTGGGGTGAGGGCGGCGGGGCCGGCGAACTAGTTAGTCAGGGTCTGGAGCGAGATACCCGTCCATCTGTGCGGAGCGGGGTGGGGATTGGGGATTGGGGATTGGGGACTGGGGATTGGGGATTGGGGACTGGGGATTGGGGATTG
>Ga0070733_10000058_pt1 | contig 108464 bp, 93 predicted proteins | sample Coa_R1_9_FD_66450 | JGI IMG/M metagenome (GOLD analysis project Ga0070733, IMG submission 66450) | Surface soil microbial communities from Centralia Pennsylvania, which are recovering from an underground coalmine fire - Coalmine... | ecosystem: Environmental > Terrestrial > Soil > Unclassified...
ACAAGAGAACCCTGAACGGACGCCGTGGACCGAACGCCACTGTCGCCTCTTTCGAGCTCCTGCATCATGAGACCATAACTTATATAATCAAGTCCGCCACCGCCGTAGGACTCGGGAATGGTTGGCCCGAAACATCCAAGGTCCCCCAATTGCTTCACAATTTGTTCCGGGAATGCAGCTTTTTGAGCGTATTCCTCTATTATCGGGCTTATCTCCTTCTTTACATAAGAACGTACAGATTCCCGGATAAGTTTGTGTTCTTCTGTGAGCAGATCATCCAACTGATAATAATCCGGACTTTGAAATGTATCGGTTTTGGCAGCCATGATAATGTAGTTGGATGCGAAAATACCCATTTAAGCCTAAAGCTTAAAGCCCGGAGCTTAATGCAATCAGTTATACTGAAATATTTGTCTGTTGCCGGTTCGGAATCACTATACTATTGATGCCGAATTAATTACAGTTTTGCAATTCCAGGTCGAATATTCTATTTTGTTTGTAGGCTCCCGCCAAACCCTTAATTTATTAAAAGGATGCAACATCCTGCTTTTCTTTGTGTACTTAATATAAGAAAATAAAACGGCTGTTGGAGTTAAGTGTACCTATACAACTTGATGAACTGGTAGAGCGCTGCAGGCAGGGCGACAGGCGCAGTTATGGGGAACTATATCAAAAATACTCCAAAGCGATGTATAATACCAGTTTGCGGATTGTAAACCATACCGCAGACGCAGAAGATGTGCTTCAGGAATCATTTGTAGATGCATTTGCGGCGATTGACAGTTTTGCGTATAAGTCAACTTTCGGAGCCTGGCTGAAAAGGATCGTGATTAATAAATCCATTAACACGCTCCGGAAGAAGAAAATGGACATAATCGATATCGACAAAACAAGCGCATTACATGTGCCCGAGGAGGATGATTACGATGAAGATGGATTAAAATTAAAAGTGGAAGAAATAAAAAAGGCAGTCAGGGAATTGCCCAATGGTTATAGAACAGTTCTGACGCTGCATTTATTTGAAGGATACGATCAGGAAGAAATTGCAGAGATTCTGAAAATATCACATGCAACGGTCAGGACACAGTATATGCGCGCGAAACAAAAATTGTTATTCATCATAAAACAAGGAGGCTTATCATGAGCAGTCCACTGGAAAAATTTGTTCAGGAAAACCGCGAGACATTTGATGCGGAAACACCCGATCCAGGTATTTGGGAAAAGATCAATGAAAGGTTGAACCCGGATTCTGAAAAGTTAACGCCTGTCTTTTCTATAACATGGAAGCGCTGGCTGGCCGCTGCTTCAGCAATCGTGCTGGTTGGACTTACTGCAATTCTTTATTATTCTGTACATCAGAGTAAGACTCCGGAAATTGCGAATAAAAAACTGGCGCGTTTGGACACAAGTAATCATTTGCCGGTCATCAATACACCGGCTGACACCTCAACACAATTTGCTCAAAAAGGTCCGGTTGCCCCGCAAAAACTGAATCCTGATAACCGGGAGCCTGCTAATCCATCCAATGAATCCCTTCAGACAGGAGAAAATAAAGAAATGTTTTACTATGCAAAGCTGATAGAGCTCAAACACGAAGAACTCAAAACACTCGAAAAGGATGAACCGCTATTGTACAGGCAGTTCTCCGGAGATGTGCAGAAGCTGGACAGTGTATACCATTCTCTGAAAACCCAGTTACCGAATAATTCCAACCGGGAACAGGTAATTGAAGCAATGATTTCAAATCTTCAGCTTCAGATCGGATTATTAAACAAACAGTTGGAAATCATTAAAAAAATAAAACATTCTAAAAAATCAGCGTATGAAAAAGCATATAAATCCGTTTAAATGCCTTGCCCTGCTTGTCTTCGCGCTGGCCCCCTTCCTGAGCATGGCCAACACAGGCGACAATGTTGAAAAAAAGAGAACAATCTCCAAATCCTATGCGGTGGGTCCTGACGACCGATTATCCATCGAAAATTCGTTCGGTAATATTGTTGTTACCACATGGGATAAAAATGAAATCCAGGTTGATATCGAAATCGGGGTGCGGGCGAATTCGGATGAAAGAGCTCAACGGATGATGGATCAGATTAATGTAACGGATCACCAGGGAGGAAAAGAGATCGGTTTCAAAACTGAAATTGGAAACATGGGCAAAGGAAAGGATAAGGATAATGGCGGTGAGGATAACAGGAAGTTCTATGTAGATTATAAAGTAAGCATGCCCTCCGGCAACCCACTTCGTATCGAAAACAGTTTTGGGAAAATCAATATTCCGGATTTTGCCGGTGCAGCAAACCTCACAAGTAAATTCGGCGAACTGACTACAGGAAAAATTCCCAATGCCAAGACGATTCATGTTGAATTCGGGAAAGCAGAAATCGGTCGCCTGAACGACGCGGATGTCGTTTTAAAATTTAATAGCAAATCAACCATTGCCGGCATCAGCGGCAATTCAAAAGTGGACGTTCAATTCTGTAGTCAGGTTAGCCTTTTTGTTGATAAAACAATCGGTGAACTCTCCCTCTTTCAATCTTATTCTACCATTGACCTGAAAGTTCCGGATGATCTCTCCGCCCAGTTTGATGTGTATACCAATTTTGGCAGCTTCAAAAACAGAACGGGATTCATTATATCAAAAGAAAATGAAGACGAATCCTCCGGACCTAAATTCGACAACAATTATTCCGGAAAAGCCGGTAGCGGATCTTCAAAAATAAAGATCAAAAGTAGTTTCGGCAGCGTGAGACTGACAAGTAATACGGATAAGTCAGTTGATAAAGACAACGGTAATGACGATAAGGACGATGATAAGGATAAAGATGATGATAAGGTGAATTTGTAGTGTGAGAGTTTGGGAGCATGAGAGTGTGGGAGTGCATTTGTTAAACAGATGCATTTTCATTTAAATAAACAGCCATTTTAGAAGCATAACCGGCGGCGACAGCGGCGGCCCTTTCTGCAAAGTCGTCTCCCGAACCGGCATAAATAACAGCCCGACTTGCATTTACCAGTAATCCGGCATCTTTTATTAATGCCTTTTTGGAAATTTCCTGAAGGCTCCCCCCCTGAGTACCCAACCCGGGCACGAGGAAAAAATGATTTGGGGCGATTGCGCGGATATGGTCAAACCATTCCGGCTTTGTGGCTCCTATCACAAACATGAGATTTTCGATAGTTCCCCACTGTGAGGCCTTTTGAATGACGGATTCATATAGTAATCCATCACGGTGGGATTGCAATTCGAAATCACTGGCCCCGGAATTGGAAGTGAGGCCAAGCAAAATAGTCCATTTATTTGTATATGCAAGAAATGGCCGGATACTGTCTTCTCCCATATAAGGTGCCACAGTAACGGCGTCAAAAGAAAGCGTTTCAAAAAAGGCACGTGCATAAAGGGTCGAAGTGTTCCCAATGTCTCCACGTTTTGCATCTGCTATTTTGAAATGAGTAGACGGAATATATTCGACCGTTTTTTGCATGCTCTCCCATCCGGATGACCCCGATACTTCATAGAATGCTGTGTTTAGTTTATAAGCAACGCAGTGTTCATGTGTCGCATCAATGATCCTTTTGTTGAATTCAAATACGGGATCCGCTGACGTACGCAGTGAATGCGGGATTTTTTCCGGGTCTGTATCCAAACCTACACATAGATAACTTTTTTTTGACCTGATATGTTCTGTGAGTGTTGCCCGGGTCATGAATTAATTTTATTTTTCCCGTCCATAGCCCGCGCGATTTCAAGTGCATCATCGCCTTGCGCACTGAGGTGGGAGATAATATTCTCACGGGATTTTTTATCTCTGTTCTGACTCAGTTTAAAAACATGTCGCACCGAAACGACCTCCATTTCAAACGCAACGATGGCCTGCATCATTTGATGCACATAGGCGGGATCCATCTTTTGTACCAGTGACGGCGACCCCGTTTCTTCAAAGGTTTCAGTTAAACGCGTAATCAGTTTGAGGAGAAATGCCTCATCCTGAAAAGATATCACACCCGAAGCATGTACAGACTGGTAGTTCCAGGTGCTTGCGATTTGTTTGTTTTCGTACCAGCTTGCACTTACATAAGTATGTGCCCCGGAAAAAACTGCCAACGCATCAGGATGTTTCATGAAAGCATTCGTATGATCTTGTTTTTTCATGAAATGACCCTGCAGGAACAATTTATCATCCCGGTATTCAAATAAAACCGGAATCTGGGTGGCAACCGGTTTTCTATCAGAATCCGCACCACAGAACATCGCGAATGGATGTGCCTTCATGTAAGCAAGTACTTCTGTCGGATGCTCCGCCTTAAAATATGGTATATCGTACATAGATAATTAGGCAACCACGAGCTCTGCCCTTTTTTCTGTATTTATATTCGCATTGATCATGGCAATACTTCGCGCCGCCGTGCCGGCAAAATCCTGGAATGCTTTTTTGGCTTCGGTGTCTTCACCAATCATTACCGGTTTTCCCTCGTCACCACCTTCGCGGATTTTCTGTATCAGTGGAATCTGACCAAGAAAAGGAATATCATATTCCTCCGCAAGTTTCCTGCCTCCCTCCTTTCCGAAAATATAATATTTATGCTGCGGTGCTTCTTCAGAAACAAAATAGCTCATATTTTCTACCAGCCCGATCAGTGGCGTTTTTAACTGGGCCTGAGAAAACATGGCAATCGCTTTTTTTGCGTCGGCCAGGGCAACATCCTGGGGTGTACTCACTACGATTACGCCCGTAACCGGAACCGTTTGCATCAGAGTGAGATGTATGTCACCGGTACCCGGCGGCATATCGACTATGAGATAATCCAGCTCATCCCAGAAAACCTCTGATACAAATTGTTTGATGGCAGAACTTGCCATGGGGCCCCGCCAGACGACTGCGTCTTTTTCATTAACCAGTAATCCGATACTCATTACCCGGATTCCATATTTCTCCATAGGCAATATCATGCCTTTGCCATTGATAGTTTGCATCATCGGTCTTTGCCCGCGGAGACCAAACATGATAGGAACACTGGGACCATAAATATCTGCGTCCATTAAGCCTACTTTCGCTCCGTCTCCAGCCAGTGCCAGCGCAAAATTTGAAGCCACTGTACTCTTGCCCACACCACCTTTTCCACTAACAATAGCAATGATATTTTTAACTTTGGGTAAGATCGTTTCGGGATCCGTTCTTTTTGAATTCATTTCCGAAATAAAATGAACATTTACATTTATTTCATTTCCGATCAGATCATGAATCGCCTTTATGCAATTGTTTTTAAGCAGATCTTTTAAGGGACAGGCAGGAGTGGTCAGTACGACTGTGAATGAAAGATCGTTACCATTTATCACAATATCCCGAACCATATTCAGAGTAACCAGATCTTTTCCAAGGTCCGGTTCTTGCACTATACTGAGTGCCTTCAACACTTTATCAACATTCATGCGCAATGTTTTGTTAAAAAGAATAAACTGGCTGCAAAATTAGTCTATGGCGGCATTAATTTGTTAGCGATTTACGATTTATAAACTTTATTTTTGGCGCAGTTTTGAAAAAATTTCTACTATACTTCCTTTTTTTAAGCCTGCCCTTTGCCCTGGAAGCTCAATTCGACAAATTGAAGGATTCTGTGGTACAATTTTACGGCGTGGTCATGACAGCTGACAGTCTTCAGGGTATTCCATCCGTGAGTATCGTCGTCAAGGGCCAGCACCGGGGAACTTTTACCAATGATCAGGGTGTGTTTTCAATCGTCGTAATGAAAGGCGATCAGATAGAATTTTCAAGTGTGGGTTACAAACCCCGGCTCGTGGACGTTCCTAAAAATCTCGAAGGCAATCAGTGGAGTATTATTCAATTAATGATAACAGATACGATGTACCTGCCCGCCACGATTATCCGACCGAGACCGACCAGGGAACAATTTGACAGGGATTTTGTGAACACAAAAGTGCCCGATGATCAAATCGAAATCGCACGCCAGAATAATGATGCGGTCAAGAGACGTATCCTCGCCCGAGGCCTTCCTTCAGACGCCAGAGAGGCTGCTAATTATTATCTCAAACAAAATGCCACGAAATATTCTTATACCGGTCAGAATCCGCCGCAAAATATCTTCAACCCACTGGCCTGGGCAGATTTTATCCAGGCCTGGAAACGAGGTGATTTCAAGAATAACAACTGATCGCTTTTTTGGACCACCAACATATGGATTACCCCCAAACAATCGAATATCTTTTTACCCGGCTACCGGTTTTTAGCAGAATTGGGGCAGCAGCGTATAAAGCTGACCTGATCAATATCCAGGCACTTTGTAAACAACTGGATAACCCGGAAAAGAAGTTCAAATCCATCCATGTCGCCGGAACCAACGGAAAGGGTTCTACCAGTCACATGCTGGCAGCCATTTTGCAAAAAGCCGGTTATAAAACCGGCCTTTATACTTCTCCGCATTTGCATGATTTCAGAGAGCGCATACGTATTAACGGACATATGATTCCTGAAAAAAATGTGATCGCGTTTACACAGCGGATCAGTGATTTTATTGAGAAAAATGAGCCCTCTTTTTTTGAAATCACTGTAGCGATGGCGTTTGACTGGTTCGCAAGCGAGGAGGTAGATATTGCCGTGATCGAAGTGGGATTGGGAGGCAGACTGGACAGCACCAATATCATTATTCCTGAAGTTTCTGTGATCACCAATATCAGTTACGATCACATGGATTTACTTGGAAATACGCTTCAGAAAATCGCTTTTGAAAAAGCGGGTATTATTAAACCCGGTATACCCGTTATAATTGGTGAAGAGCAATCAGAAATTAAAAATGTTTTCCTTCAGTCAGCTGAAGAGAACGGTTCACCTGTTTATTTTGCCAGTCAGAAAAGATTTCCGGGAGAATGGAAAGCAGAAGGTCATTTGTTACATGTACAATTGACGGAGGTACACAACAATAACAAAAAAAATTTTCTGCTCGATCTTCCGGGACTTTATCAATTAAAAAATATTGTTACTGTTGCAGAGGTTGTGTCAGTTTTGAATCAAAACGGCTTTAACATTCCGGATGCTGCCATGCAACAGGGGTTAAAACAGGTAAAGTCTCTGACGGGTTTACACGGTCGCTGGGATATTCTTCATGAAAATCCCTTAATTGTAACCGACGTGGGCCACAATGAGGAGGGTATGAGGGCCATATCAAAGCAAATTGAAAATACTACGCATGAAGAACTGCATATCGTCATTGGGATGGTGAAAGACAAAGCAATAGAGAATATTCTGCGACCTTTACCCAAAATGGCAAATTATTATTTCACACGCGCGCAAATTCCACGTGCATTGCCTGAAACGCAGTTAGCAGAAAAAGCTGTAAAACTGGGTCTGAAGGGACGAAGTTTTCCTAACGTAAAACAGGCTTTGGAAGCGGCAGTCTTAAAAGCAAATCCAAAAGACCTCATCCTCGTATGCGGGAGTGTTTTTCTTGCAGGAGAAGTTAATATAAAAGAACTTTCATTTTAGCCAGCGCATAAAACAATGTCGTTACATGCATACTCTGTACGAACTGATTATCTTTCAATAGTTTTTTTACTTCATCTATATCAAATAAATATATTTCAATTTCTTCGTTGTGATCCAATGCCTGTTTTTTTTCATAAACACCACCGGTGGCCAGATACATATGCATCCAGTTGTCATTAGTGGACGGATTCGAAGATATTTTACCGAGATATTCATAATTGGCAAACCGGTAACCGGTTTCTTCCATTAACTCGCGTGCAATGGCTTCCTCCAGCGAGTTATCCGTTTCGTCAACACAACCTCCTGGAATCTCATAACAGGTAAGGTCCAGTGCATAACGATACTGGCGCTCGATAATGATTTTGCCCTGGGCCGTAATGGCAACCGCTGAAACCCAGGTGGGAAATTCATAAACAAAATACGGGTTGATTATTTTTCCTTCTGCCGTTTCACACACATCCTTCCTGACAGTACCCCACATATCCCTTGATATATATTCGGATGATATTTTTTTCCAACGAAGATCTTTCATATTAAATCCGGTTCGCCTTTCGGTAAGAAAGAATATGTGCCGTATGATGTTTGCCGTGCCAGCCATACATACCAAGCAGGAACCAGATCGTTACGGGTAACGGCTTTCCGGGGTAATTCAACGCGCGGTTCCATTGATCCTCACGTAAATCTTTAATGGCCGCGTACAGGCGTGTATGCAAAGCATGCAAAAGTGTAATAGAGATATTTACCGGAAGTGTTCTCACATCTGCCAGATCCGCCCATAATTGTTCCTCATAGGATTTGACAGTTACGTTGTCTTCAGTCAAAGCCAATTTGAAACGTATATAAGCGTTCATATGGCTATCTGCCACATGATGAACCAATTGATGAATCGTCCAGCCTCCTTCCCGATATGGGCTTTGTAATTGGGATGCATCCAGATTCTGGATGGCATATTCCAGCTCCGTGGGCAGCTGGCGAATATTATTCAGCCATTCCTTTTTCAATTCTTCAGAATATGGTTTTGGTTCGTACCTGCCAATCGGATATCTCAAATCAGACATAGTTATTTAGTTAATTATGCAGTCATGAATTCCACTATCAATTATACTCCCAGACTTCCAGACTTCCAGACTTCCAGTCTTCCACACTGATTATTCCTCCCGCCATTCCCTGCCTGTCATTTGAATAAACACATCTTCCAGATTCGCCTTTTTAACTTCTTTTGGTCTTTCAAATCCGGAAGCAACGAGTTTGTCAATCAACTGATCGGGCGAATCCAATGCAATAATTTTCCCGGAATCCATTATGGCGACCCGGTCACAAAGAACTTCCGCCTCGTCCATATAGTGGGTTGTAATAATAACCGTAGTGCCGGAAATACGGATTTCCTGAACCAGTTCCCAAAGGTTCCTCCTGGCCTGCGGATCCAGACCGGTGGTAGGCTCGTCCAGGAAAATAATCTTCGGCTGATTGATCAATGTCGTGGCAATTGAAAACCGTTGTTTTTGACCTCCGCTGAGCTCTTTATATTTAGATTTGGCTTTGTCCAGCAAATTCACCTTTCCCAGGAATTCCATGGGCTTAATATCCCGGTTGTATAAACCGCCAAATAACATGAGTAATTCCGTCAGGTTCAGATTTGGATAGTAACCGGAGGTCTGTAATTGAACACCAATACGTTTTTTAATTTCATTGGGACTTCTGTCCAGATCAAGGCCATCCACAACAACTTTCCCGGAGGTTTTTGCCCGGAGTGTTTCTATGATTTCAAGCGTAGTGGATTTTCCGGCGCCATTGGGACCCAGCAGCCCAAATATTTCTCCCCTGAAAACGTCGAAACTAATTTGCTTAACGGCTTCAAATTCGCCATACCTTTTCGTAAGATCCCTGACGGAAATAATAATTTGCCTTTCCATGGCTGGCAAGTTACGGCATGCATTTTAAAAGCTGCAACAACCCTGGTCTACCTGGAAAAAATTTGTGTGAAATAGATATCCCCCTTTTTATTGGTGGCATGTCCGATTCCTGTTAATGTAAAGTTGCCTTCTATATTTTTCTTATGGCCCGGACTATGCAGCCAGCCGTCCACCACTTCGCGCGCTGTCATTGAACCCTCGGCCACATTTTCACCTACCTCAATACTGCCAAGTTCCTTTTGAATGGTTTTTGCACGGGCATTAAAGCCATCGTGTCCAAATTTTACTTTTCCCACCGACATATCAAGACTGTGTCTGGCTGCCAGGGAAGATTCCAACTGATTCATTTGTAGTGGAGAAAGATCATGGGCAACACGGTCTTCATTTACATATTTCAATATATCAGACTCCATCGTTTCCATAGTCCTTTCCCGGGACCCGGGCTGGAATCCGAGCAGGAGAATCATACAAAGATTTAATTTATAAAAAATAGCTGTCATGATATGTGAAATTCAGATTAATATACAATTGATTTCTGAACTCATATAACCCGGATGTTTTTTTTAACATAGTTATTGCGATCTTCAACCACATTATCTTTGCGCCTTTGATAAACCCGGCTTATATGAAAGTTTTCAAATTCGGAGGCGCAAGCGTTGATTCTATTTCACGCATCCGAAATCTGCCCGATATCCTGAGGAATTATGAATTTGACAATATCCTGATTGTAATTTCTGCAATGGGAAAAACAACCAATTCACTGGAGAAAGTGGCGGAATCGTTTTATGCGGGTGATATTTCAAAAGCTCTGGAACTTTTCAATCAGATCAGGTTAAGCCATCTGCAGATTGCAGAATCATTGGGAATCAGCGAAATTAATATCTTCCGGCAACGTATGGCAGATTTTTGTACAGAGGTAGAATGGTTATTGCACGATAAACCAGCCAGATCCTATAATTATTATTACGATCAGATTGTATGTGTCGGCGAACTCCTTTCGACTTCCATCATCAGTAGCTTCCTGCAAAAAGAAAGTATTTTGAATCATTGGGTCGACGTGCGGGATATTTTTGCGACGGACGATCAGTTCCGCGCTGCCAATATAGACTGGGAAAAAACATCTGCACGGTTTTCCGAATTGATTCTTCCATTATTTAATGAGACCCATGTTGTTTTGACGCAGGGATTCATCGGCTCAACAGATGCCAACGAAAGCACCACGCTCGGCAGGGAAGGAAGCGATTATTCTGCAGCTATTTTTGCTAACCTGCTTGACGCAGAAGCCCTGACCATCTGGAAAGACGTGGAAGGAGTCATGAACGCAGATCCAAAAGCATTTCCAAATGCCCGGTATATCAGAGAGCTGGGTTATGATGAAGTGATCGAAATGTCTTTTTACGGAGCTCAGGTTATTCATCCAAAAACGATCAAGCCCTTACAAAATAAAAATATTCCACTTCAGGTAAAGTGTTTTCTGAATCCGGACTTACCTGGTACGCTCATTCACTCAAAACATATTTCCAATCTGCCACCCATCATCGTTTTAAAACAAAATCAGGTGCTTATTCACCTGAGGTCCAGGGATTTTTCTTTTGTAGGAGAAGAAGGTACAGCACAATTGTACAAGATGCTTTCCTCCCACCATATTCAGGCCAACCTGCTTCAATCAGGTGCTGTTATTTTACAGGTCTGTACAGATAATATTCCTGAAAAGATCGAAAAACTGGCATTGGAAGCATCCGGGATTTTTGATGTAGAAGTTGAAAATGGATTAACGCTGTTAACCATCAGACACTATCAAAGGGACCTGCTTGAAAATCTCATACAGGGAAGAAAAATAGTTTTGCAGCAATGGTCACCCGAAACCGTGCAAACACTTTTGAAAGCATAATGCTTTCTACGGTGCTTCTACCATAATGTTTTGCTTGAGTTTGAATGGCACATTTTTTCCCTGACGAAGAGCCGGAGTCCATAAAGCCATATCCGTAAAGGCTTTTTCAATTTTTAGGTTCATTTTATCATTGCCTCCGCTGATCGCATTGGCATATATGGTCTTTCCATTTTCATCAATAATATATTCCATCAGTACAAAGGCTTTGCGCTGACCCGGCTCGAGTTCTTTGATCATGTCAGCGCTGAGTTTGTCTATGAATACCTTAAACGCAGGATTTCCCCCGGGATACAGTGGCAGTTTATCTACACTGACCGCAAGTTCTTCTTCTGGTATCGGCTGCTCAGGGTGGCTGGTTTTTTTAACTATTTTGGTTTCTGAATTTGAAGGCAAAACAGAAACCTGTGTTTCTTCGATTACATATTCACCTTTTGGATTCACAATAACAGGAGGAACCTGGTGGTTTTTTTCAAAATAAAAAAAGGCATTCTGCATGCTTTTTTCGAATGGAACGAATTCATTAAAATTTGCCAGGAAGTGGTTTAAATATGCAACACTTCTTCCGTTATTAAAATTGACCGGAAATATATGAACCGGAATAAAATCCTGACCCATATCCTTTGCATGGGCAGCCAGCACATAAAGTTCCTCGATCTGACCGTCCGTAATGGGTATACACCCGGTGGTTACACAACTTCCATGGATATAAATATCACCACCTGGCTGTGAAAGATCGCATAACATCCTGTCAGAAGCATTCGGGTAATTCAGGCCCAGCGATAAATGATAAAGACTTCTCGGATTAAATTCATTGATATAATAAAAACCTTCCGGAACCTGGTAATCACCTGCCATTCTCTTGGGACCCAGGGAACCGGCCAGAGCGCAGATTTTATAGGTTTTAAAAAGCTTATATTTTTCGTTCTGCTTGTTTTTTACCCATACTTCCATCTCGCTGTCGTACTTAAAAGAACGGATATAGATGAAACGGGCAGGCCATACCAGTTGTTTGACAGCAAACTGCTTTTGAAGGGTATCATCTTCCCTGCTCATCATTTCACCCATTTTGGGGTAGCTTTTCTGATTGTCCAGAAACCGTACGTTATATGAGGTGGATGTTTGCGAAAATAGCCGCGAAGATGATAAAATCACGCAGAAAAGGATCATTGTCTGGTGGGAAAACCGGATTCTCTTCATGCAAGAAAAAATAGTGCGCATTGGTACGGAAAGTTACTTATTAAAACAAAAATACGGCCATATTATTATGTCCGCAACCTTGAAAACCAGATTGTTTTATCTTCATGCCATAATTGGAAAAATGCTCAAAATCGGAATATTAGGCGGTGGACAGCTTGGAAGGATGCTTTTACAGGCCGCGGCCAATTATCCGGTGGAGACTTTTTTGATGGAAAATGATCCGGAATGCCCTGCAGCACATCTTTGTCATCATTTTTACCGGGGGGACATTCGCAATTTTGACGACGTTTACAGGTTCGGAAGAGAATTGAACGGAATTACCATTGAAATTGAGTCTGTTAACGTGGAAGCCCTGGAAAAACTGGAGATGGAAGGTGTTAAAATTTATCCAAAACCTTCGGCCCTCCGTATCATCCGCAATAAAATTCTCCAAAAGCAATTTTATAAAGAAAATGAAATTCCGACTTCAGCTTTTAGAGTGACTGAACGCAGGGAGGATCTTAGAAAATACACTGACTTTTTTCCGGCTGTACATAAACTGGCCACTGGCGGATATGATGGCCGGGGTGTACAAATTTTAAATAGTGAGAAGGAGCTGTCGCTGGCATTCGACCAGCCTGCGGTTCTCGAGAAAAAAGCAGATATAAATAAAGAAATATCCCAAATAATAGCTATTAATGCCGTTGGTCAAACCGCTCACTATCCACCGGTAGAAATGATTTTTAACCCGAATCTTAACCAGCTTGACTATCAGTTGAGTCCGGCAGAAGTTCCTCAACAGATTGCCTGGCGCATCGAGGCCATTGCACTCAAAGTGGTCAAGGATTTAAAATCGCCTGGGATTTTTGCCGTGGAACTTTTTCTAGATAAAAACGGCGACGTGCTGGTGAATGAAACAGCTCCCCGGGTACACAATAGTGGTCATCATACCATCGAGGCCAATTTCAGTTCGCAATTCGACATGTTGTGGCGAATCATGCTGAATTATCCATTAGGTAATCCTAAACATATCATGCATGCGGCCATCGTAAATCTGATTGGCAGTGAAGGACACTCCGGAGAAGCCAATTATGAAGGAATGGATGAGATTTTGAAGATGGAAAATGTATTTCTGCATCTGTATGGGAAAAAAGAAACCAGGCCAGGAAGAAAAATGGGTCACGCAACTATATTGAGTCCCGACAAATCCGATCTTGTATATAAAGCAAAGACAATCAAACAGAAATTGCAAATAACGTCCCTACAACCTCAAACAATAGTATGAATCAAGTAGCTATTATCATGGGAAGCGATAGTGATCTTCCGATTATGCAAGCTGCGGCTGATATTCTTAAGTCTTTTAATATTTCCTTTGAACTCACCATTGTTTCTGCCCATCGTACACCTCAGCGATTGATGAACTATGCAACAATAGCGAGAGAAAGAGGATTTAAAGTGATCATTGCGGGGGCCGGGGGTGCTGCGCACCTACCGGGCATGGTTGCCTCGCTAACCTCCCTTCCGGTAATTGGCGTCCCGATTAAATCTTCTAATTCGCTCGATGGCTGGGATTCCATTCTTTCGATATTGCAAATGCCAAATGGTATACCAGTAGCGACCGTTGCGTTGAATGCTTCGAAAAATGCAGGCATACTGGCCGCTTCTATTTTGGGTGCCTTTGATGAATCGATTGCCTCAAAATTGCAGGTTTATAAGAAATCGATGGAAACAGAGGTGAATGAAAAAATTATGAGGCTGAAAAAAGACGGATGGGAAAATAATTTCGATTAAACTTAATATTCTATTTTATTTATGGAAAATCAACTCTATAAACGCAGGGATTTTATTGGAAATGTTGTCAAAGCAGGAGCTGCCGGTGTCATAACCAGTCCGTTTCTAGATCATTTCACTTTAACTGAAACCCTGACCGTTTCACAGGTTATTGAACGAATCATTGCAGAAGTACCGGGAGGTAAACTAAACGATACGGTAGACACGCTGAAAAGCGGATCTGGTGATCAGGTCGTAACCGGCATCGTAACGACTATGTTTGCAACTGTGAAAGTGATTGAAGCGGCGGCGAAGATCAAAGCGAATTTTATTATTGCCCATGAACCCACATTTTACAACCATACCGATGATCCAAATTGGGTGGAAAATAATGTTACCGTCAAAGAGAAAAAGGAATTATTGGATAAGTACCGGATTACCGTATGGCGCTTTCATGATTACTGGCACCGCATGAAACCAGATGGTATAATACACGGCTTCCTGTTAAAGACTGAGTGGCTGAGTTATAATCCAAAAGAAGAAAATATATTTCAGGTTCCGGCGCAGCCTCTGATTGACATCGTCAGGCATCTCAAAGATTCATTGAAAATCCCCCGTCTTCGCTATATAGGGGATGAAACCGCTAACTGCAGTATCATTGCACTAATGCCAGGTGCCGGGGGTGGTCAGAGACAGGTCAAAATGATGATTGAAAACAAAGCAGATCTGCTTATTGCAGGCGAATCGCCTGAATGGGAAACGCCTGAATATATCAGAGATTCGAGAGCTCTGGGGAAATCCGTGTCCATGATCCTGTTAGGACATGCTTATAGTGAAGAACCAGGTATGGAATATCTAGTACAGTGGTTACAGCCTAAATTACCCGGAATTAAAATAACACATATCGCTCCCGGCGCAACATTTACCTGGGGTTAACTCTTCACTCGTAACTTTTAACTTTCAGTTGTCCTCTTCCAGTATGGTAAATTCCTGTTGAAGACCAGGCGAATTTTTATATATGACGTCGAGAAAAGCACTCCCGTATTCGGCATACCAGGGAATGAAATTGTCTATTCTCTCCTGCAGACTTTCCATTGGAAACAATGCTTCTCGTATTTCGTGAATTCTTCGCCGGAATTCTTCATGATTCTTCTTCTCGGCACGCACCATTTTTTTTTCTAGTTCTTCCAGCTTCTGGAGCGCCTGGGTTTCCAGCTTTTCCACATGCTGCTCCAGTGTCTTGTCAACGGCACCTGAAATATTCTTTACCGATGAATAAAAATGACTCAGTTCTTTCATTTGTTTATCCAGATTCAACTGACGCGAAGAATTCCGGCGAACAAATGATTCCATCAATTCTTCTTCAGGCTTGAAAAGTGATTCTTCCGTGAGTCCGGCTTTTTCAATCTTATTCCGCCAGTTTTTTTTGATTAACAGGAATGAGTTACGTAATATCAAAACCGGATAAGGAACACGGTAATGTTTAAAAAGCGGTTTAAATTCAAGCCAATAGGCTGTTTCCCCGCCCCCGCCTACAAAAGCAATATTCGGTAAAATGGTTTCCTGGTAAAGACCCCTGAGAATTACATTCGGGCTGAACCGTTCCGGAAAATTCGCCAGTTCCCTTTCCATCTCTTCCGGCTGGAAACGAATTTGTGTATTGTGAACTATAAATTTGTCCTCCCTGAAATCCAGACGTTCGCGAATATTGTCTTTAAGGTAAAACAGATTTATTTCCCGCGGATTCGCCTGTACGGGATATTTTTCTGACAAACGTTTTATATTTTCTTCAGTGATTTTAAAAGGTATATGGCTAGTCATATCGTCCTTAAAGACTCCGCGCATAACAGACTTGAGCAACCGATTATCGGGTATCAATACAATCAAACCGTACGAACCAAACAAATGATGTAATAGTTTGAATGTTGCCTGTTGAATATTCTCTGATCGGAGATAACAGTCCTTTAGCAAAAGAATTAATTCCGGTCCAAACGTGTGACCGGAAAATTCACCCTCTATACGATCAATCATTTTTTCAAGACCATCCGTATGCATCCTGCCAACAGCACCTGTTTGATTGGTATCCCAGACCATTTTTTCATTGCCCAGGAATATATTTCCCAATTCGTCCAGATCGGCATCTTCACTTCCCATATAAAAAACAGGAACAAAGTGTTTGTCCGGAAATCTTTTGAAAAGCGTATCCGTCAACTTTATAACATGCAGAATTTTATAAATAAAATATAAAGGTCCGGTAAATATGGCTGGCTGATGAGCGGTCGTAATTGTAAAAGTATTTTTATCAGAAAGACTACTAATGTTTTTCGTTACAGCGGCATGCAGAGGCAGCCTGCCATATTGTTCTTCCAACGATTTTACAAGCAAAAGCCGGTCCGTAGCGAAATTCTCACGTTCATGGATAGACGCTTCCAGACCTTCAAAGGAAACCGGATGTTCATAGAATTGCCTGAGAAACTCGTCCCCGTTCAGATATTCTGTTATGATTCCCGAAAAATGCCCTGTTTGCTTATAAGGAATTGTTTTGGCAGAAAAGTTCATAGTGAAATGCTGGAATAAGATGGCGATATTAAAGGGATACCTAACAGCAATTGTTTTAATTTGTTCAAAACCCGGATTCCGGTCAAACGACCTGTCCCTCCAGGTCAAAATCGTAAGCCTTTGTCATCTTAACCGAAACAAAACTGCCAGTTTTTAAAGGAGAAGACGATCTGATAATGACTTCATTGTCTACTTCTACAGAATCAAATTCCGTTCGTCCGATATAACGCCCGGATTCCTTTTTATCAACCATCGTCTTAAAGGTTTTTCCGATCTTTTCCTGGTTTTTTTCATAAGAAATCCCCTGCTGTACCTCCATCACTTCCTGAGCCCTTGTTTCCTTTGTTTCACCCGGAACATTATCCTGGAGCCCATAGGCCGGAGTTCCTTCTTCATGCGAATAAGTGAAAATACCAACGCGGTCAAAACGGTGTTCAATAAGGAAGTCTTTCATCTCTTCCACATCTGATTCCTGTTCACCGGGAAAACCGGCGATCAGCGTGGTACGTAAACAGATTCCCGGAACTGTTTCACGTATTTTGTAAATCAGTTCCGTCATTTCACCTCGGGTGATCTGACGTTTCATAGCTTTCAACATCACGTCACTTGCATGTTGTAACGGCATATCCAGATACTTGCAGATATTGGTCCGGTCACGCATGACGTCCAATATTTCAAGCGGAAACTTACTCGGATACGCATAATGAAGTCTGATCCATTCCAGTCCCTCCACATCCGCCAGGCGGTTTAAAAGTTCCGGCAACTCTCTTTTCTTATATATATCAAGCCCATAATAAGTCAGTTCCTGTGCAATCAGCATGATCTCCTTCACTCCCATCCGTACCAGATTCCTGGCTTCCTGTACAATGGCTTCCATGGGTTTGCTGACATGGACACCCCGCATGAGAGGAATTGCGCAGAATGCGCAGGTTCTGTTGCATCCTTCCGAAATTTTGAGGTAAGCATAATGCTGTGGGGTCGCAAGCAATCTTTCCCCCAATAACTCTTCTTTATAATCTGCATTTAGTTTCTTTAGCAGCAGCGGCATTTCCATAGTGCCATACCAGGCGTCCACTTCCGGTATTTCCTTCTCAAGGTCTTCTCTGTAACGCTGGCTCAGGCATCCCGTAACATAAACCTTATCAAGACTCCCTTCCTTTTTTAAAGCGACCTGCTCCAGGATCGTATTGACAGATTCTTCCCGGGCCTTGTCAATAAAACCGCAGGTATTTACAACGACAATATTGGAACCTCTTTTGGTACTTTCATGTGTTACTTCCATACCATTGGCACGCAGTTGTCCGCTGAGCACTTCACTATCCACCATGTTCTTGCTGCACCCCAGGGTGATGATATTCACTTTATCCCGCTGGATTGTTTTAGTTTTCATTCGGGTGCAATTTAAGTCTTTATGCGGATGCATACCAGGAATCGTAAACCATTGACCGATGACCATTGACCGTTGATGGATGAATTTACTTTGTACCTGAGTTCCCTGGGCTTTGTGCTTAAAAAGTTATCTTCGATTCTTATATGAATAAGGCTAAAAAGGGAGTGGAAATGTTCCAGCAGTTTTTTAATAGCGAAAAAGCCGGGGGATTAATTCTCATCGCGTGCACCGTCATTTCGCTGTTAATTGCAAATTCAGTCTTTGGCGGCGTCTTTGTTCATTTCTGGCATATTCGTATGCCCCTGCAAATTGGTAATATTATCATTCCATTTAATTTGGAAGAATGGATCAACGATGGTTTGATGACTATCTTCTTTTTGATGGTGGGTCTGGAAATCGAAAGAGAACTGTATATCGGCGAATTGTCATCCTATAAAAATGCCATTCTCCCGGCCATGGCGGCTATCGGAGGCATGGCTATCCCGTCACTCATTCATTATTTATTTTGTTATGGAAAACCTGAAGTGGCGGGTAATGGAATTCCAATGGCTACTGATATCGCCTTTTCGCTGGGCATTTTGTCGCTGATCGGAAAACGTATTCCTCTGTCCCTGAAGATATTCCTAACCGCACTTGCTATTATTGATGATCTGGGGGCAATCATCATTATTGGCATTTTTTACACTCAGACTTTTTCATTTTTATACCTTTGCTTTGCACTTTTTGTATTTGCCATTCTCCTGATATTTAATAAATTAAAAATCTATTCCCTGTGGATTTATCTGCCTGCAGGTATTTTGCTTTGGTATTTTCTTTACAGGTCGGGTGTCCATCCGACACTGAGCGGCGTTTTACTTGCTTTTGCAATTCCGTTTAACAAAAACAGTGAAAAACAGCCCTCTTCCATTTTACAACATGCTCTGCACAGACCGGTGAATTTTATAATTATTCCCCTGTTTGCATTAGCTAATACAGCCATTCATCTTCCCGATACCTGGAAATCCGAAATATTTAGTGCGAACAGCAAGGGTATAGAATTGGGATTATTACTGGGTAAACCGATCGGAATTGTTGGGTTCACATTACTCGGTATCTCGCTGGGAATCGCTAAACTTCCTGAAGAAATCAACACACGAAAATTAATCGGAATTGGAATGTTGGCAGGTATTGGCTTCACGATGTCGATTTTTATCAGCACCCTGGCTTTCGCTGAAAACCCGGATCTGATTCAAAGTTCAAAGGTTGCTGTACTGATTGCTTCACTTATAGCAGCAGTAGCCGGATGGCTCATTTTAAAATCCGGAAACAATAGAATAAATGAAGTTAAATTTTAGATAAGCTGCTTTAAGTTTTGCGCTTTAAGCATTAAGCTTAAAAAGGCTATCGACAAATTCGTGACTATCGAACAAAAGCAGGTCATCAATTTTCTCTCCGACTCCAATGTATTTTACAGGTATTTTGAATTGATTGGCGATTGCAAGAACAACTCCTCCCTTGGCCGTACCATCGAGTTTTGTAATGGCAAGCGCAGTTACATCGGTAGTGGCAGTAAAATGCCTGGCCTGTTCAAGTGCATTTTGACCCGTACTGCCATCTAATACGAGCAAAACTTCATGTGGAGCATCGGGAATCAGTTTTTTCATCACCCTTTTGATTTTACCAAGTTCCTCCATCAAATGGGACTTATTATGAAGACGGCCCGCTGTATCGATGATAATCACATCAGTTCCTTTCGATAATCCGCTTTGAACTGTATCAAAAGCAACAGAAGCCGGATCAGCCCCCATACCCTGCTTAACAATAGGCACGTTGGCTCTTTCGCTCCATATACTTAACTGATCAGTGGCAGCCGCCCGAAAGGTGTCCGCCGCTCCAAGTAAAACACTATATCCGGCTTTTTTAAAGTTATAGGCAAGTTTACCAATCGTGGTTGTTTTACCCGCCCCGTTTACGCCAACTACCAAAACTACATAGGGCTTCTTTTCAGGCACCTCAAAATTCCTATTGTTTTCTGCACCACTTTCAAGGAGCAGCTGTTCAATTTCATCTCGAAGTATCACATTCAGTTCGGTTGTATTCAAATACTTATCTCTGGCCACACGCTTTTCAATCCGGTCGATGATCTGAATCGTTGTTTCTACTCCCACGTCAGCACTTACAAGTGCTTCTTCCAGACTGTCCAGCACTTCCTCATCAACTGTCGTTTTCCCGGCAATAGCTTTTCCCACGCGTGTGAAAAAACTGTCTTTTGTTTTCTGCAAGCCTTCATCCAGTGTTTGCTTTTCTCTCTTTCCAAAAAGTTTATCAAAAAATCCCATCTCGGTTTTTTAATATGTTACTAAAGAAAAAAGCCGCTCCGGTCGGGAACAGCTTGGATAATTATTTCGCGGCAGTATTATTTCTGTGCCAGAAAGGACTTTATGTTGTCCTTATGAATGATCGCTTCCTTGAAAGTATAGGCGCCGGTCTTCGGACTGCGAACGGCCTTGATCACCTTAGTCCAGTTCTTTGCCTCGGCTGCTGCACGTGCATCTTTTGTTTTAATCGCGGTCTTTGCTGCTTTTGCCATGATTATTTGATTTCTTTATGAACAGTTACTTTTTTTAATATGGGATTGAATTTTTTCAACTCCAGTCTTTCTGGTGTATTCTTCTTATTCTTAACAGTAATATACCGGCTGGTACCTGGTTTCCCGCTTGTTTTGTGCTCCGTACATTCCAGAATGACCTGTACCCTGCTTCCTTTCTTTGCCATTTTCCTGAATTTATAATTTTAAGCTTTCGCCTTTAGATCTTTTCTCCCGAATTCCGCAGTTGTTTTACAACAGCATACAAGCCATTTTTGTTGATTGTACGAATACCTTCGGTAGAGAGCTTCAGGGTAATCCATTTATTTTCCTCTGCCAGAAAAAAGCGTTTCTGTTGCAAATTGGGTAAAAAACGACGCTTGGTCTTGATATTTGAGTGGGAAACACTGTTTCCGGTGATCGGCCGCTTGCCCGTTAACACACATACTTTGGACATACTATCGGAATTTTGGACGGCAAAGGTCGGGATAATTCTCAGATTTTCAAAGAAAACCTTCAGAATTTGAAAATTCAGGGATTGGAAATCACCTCGGTGTAAAAAAAATGCTTTATCCACATGACATAAAAAATGAGCATCAATGATCTTACTTTCGCATTTACCCCTAAATCTCAAAATTCCCGGATTTTCCAAGACCTGCTTAATAATTAATTAATTTTCCAAACCTTTCCCTTTCAATACTTTGCAACAAAGGGCCAATCATGTCAGAAATGAAAAGACGAACCATTCCACGGGATATCAGCTGGCTGGCATTTAACGGACGGGTACTTCAGGAAGCCGCAGATCCGTCTGTTCCTCTCCGGGAACGAGTAAAATTTCTCGGAATATTTTCGAATAATCTGGATGAGTTCTTCCGGGTACGGGTCGCAGCTCTCAATCGTATGAAGGAATTCAGCGGTAAGGGTAAATTGAACATGCATATGGAAACGGCACCCGAAAAAATTCTTCTGGAGATCCAATCGATCGTCCTGCAGCAACAGGAAAGATTCGATGAGATCTGGCGACATATTTATGCCGAAATGAAAAATGAAAAGATTTTTCTCATTACCGAGAAGGATCTTAATAAAGACCAGCAGAAATTCGTTCAAAACTATTTTGAAGAAGAAGCCAGAGCGAACATCATACCCCTGATGATTCAGAGTATTCCCCAGTTTCCCTATTTGCGGGAAAAATCGTTGTACCTCGGTGTTGTTCTTTCAAGAAAAACGATCGAAAAGGAAGAAAAAAAATTTGCTGTAATCGAGATTCCCAGCCGAGTTCTGGGTCGCTTTGTTATTCTCCCATCTCCTTCTTCCGAAGAACACCACATCATTTTACTCGAAGATATTATCCGGTATAATCTGAAAAACATTTTCAGTTATTTCGGATATGAGCGATATCGTTCATGGGTTTTCAAAGTAACCAAGGATGCCGAAATCGATATTGACAATGATCTGTCGACCTCGTTGATCGAAAAAATTGAAAAGGGACTCAAAAATCGCCGTAAAGGAAAATTCGTCCGTTTCATTTATGACAAGGAAATGGACGTAGATCTCCTGGATTTTCTGATCAGGGGTTTATCACTGGCAAAAAAGGGAACTATTATTCCCGGAGGCAGAATTCATAATTTCAGGCATTTCATGGACTTCCCCGATGTCTTTACAAGGAAAGGACAGCGTAAAAAACCATTCCCCCATCCCCTCGTTGGCCGCTCCACTCGCATCACCGATATTGTGATGGAGCAGGACGTTATGTTGCATTTTCCATATCATTCGTTCAATACCGTGATCGACATGTTACGGGAAGCCGCAATCGATCCTGAAGTAACGGTCATCAAAGTAACATGTTATCGGCTGGCCTCCAACTCAAAAGTAATTAACGCCCTGATCAATGCGGTCAGAAATGGCAAGCAGGTTACTGCCATGATGGAATACCGGGCGCGTTTTGATGAAGAAGCGAACCTGGAATGGAAAGTAATATTGGAGGAAGAAGGAGTTAAAGTCATAGACGTGATCCCCAACATGAAAGTTCACGCCAAACTCTGTCTGATCAAAAAAATGAAAGGTACACGGGCAATACATTATGGCTTTGTCAGTACCGGAAATCTGAATGAAAAAACAGCCACTCTTTACAGCGATCACTGTCTGCTTACTTCCAACCGGAATATCATGGCTGATGTGAATCGCATGTTTAATTATATGGAGAGGTGGAAAGAAGGTCATGCGCCATTGAAAGGTTGCAGAACACTCATTCCCTGTCCAATTTATTTAAGGAAGGAATTGTATCACATGATCAATGCAGAAATCAAATATGCCAGAAATAAAAAACCCGCTTCCATTACACTCAAGATAAATTCGCTTTCCGACGAAGAACTCATATACAAGTTATATGAAGCGGCCCGGGCGGGGGTGGAAATCAAATTGATCGTACGCGGCATATTTTGCATGATGCCTGAAAACAAGAAATTTAAAAGAAGGGTGATTGCGATCAGCATACTGGATGAATATCTTGAACATGCACGGGTGTTTATATTTCATAACCAGGGCAAAGAAAAAGTTTATATATCTTCGGCTGACTGGATGGTCAGGAATTTGGACCACCGCGTGGAAGCGACCTGTCCGGTGCTGGATCCAAAGATCCGTAAAGAGTTAAAAGAAATTCTGGACATTCAACTTTCTGATAATGTGAAAGCCAGGTGGCTCGACAATCACCTGCAGAATCTGTATAAAAAAGATCAGTCACGGAAAGTACGTTCTCAAATCGAAATATATCAATACCTGAATCAGAAAATAAATAAACCAGTTATTATTCCGGAATCCCAGCCCTCAGTGAAACCGACGGAGTCGGTTCCAATTTAAAAATCCACCCATGAATTTGGCAGCCATTGATATTGGTAGTAATGCAGCCAGGTTACTGATTACGGAGGTAACCGAAACCGAAAAAAAACCTGTTTTTGAAAAACTCAATCTGGTGCGCATTCCATTGCGCCTGGGTTTTGATGTGTTTGAGAAAAAGGAAATTTCAGACATGAAAACCACCATGCTTCTGAACACGATCCTTTCGTTCAAATATCTGATGAATGCATACAACGTGATAAATTTCAAAGCAGCCGCCACTTCGGCCATGCGAGACGCCAGCAATGGAGAAAAAATCCTGGATACCGTAAAGAAAGCAACAGGCATTCAAATTGAAATCATCAGCGGAGATGATGAGGCCGCGTTTATTTATGAGAATCATATTGCGGAAAATCTGAATAGTGAAAATTCCTATTTATACATCGACGTGGGAGGAGGAAGTACGGAACTCACCTGTTTTTCCGATAACCGGCTCCTGTTTAAAAAGTCTTTCAACATCGGAACCATCCGCCTGATCAAGAATCAGGTCACAGAAGCACATTGGGACCAGATGAAAGACTTCCTTAAGAAGGAAATAAAGACCATTTCAAAACATATTACAGCCATTGGATCCGGAGGCAACATAAATAAAGTGTTTTCGCTTTCAAAAAGAAAAGACGGCAAACCTTTACCGCTCGAATTACTCAAAGATTATTACAAGGAACTCAACAGTTTTTCTGTTTCAGACCGCATGCGTCTTTACAGTCTCAAAGAAGACCGGGCTGACGTAATCGTACCGGCTCTCCAGATATATGTAAACGTAATGCGCTGGATCGATGCAGATGAGATTTTCGTGCCGAAGATCGGACTGGCAGACGGTCTTATACAGGCACTTTACAGAGAACTCCAAACAAACTTAATGCCTAAAGCGTAAAGCCTAACGTGTACTGCTCAACGCCAATGCCAGTGGTATAAACAGGTTAAATATGTTAAATATATTGTGAAGAAGAGAAATGCTAAATATATAAAGGGCTACACAGTGCGACCTGTTAAGCATTGAGCTTTACGCTTTAGGCGTTAAGCTTAAAGGGGATTATCTTTATCATTCAACCTGAAAGCAATGGTTCCAAAAAAAATTACCACTCATATCCTGCAGACAATGAAACTGAGCGGAGAACCAATTTCCATGATCACCGCATATGACTTTTCCTTCGCACGTTTATTCGATCAGGCGGGAATCGATGTAATCCTGGTTGGCGACTCTGCCTCGAATGTAATGGCAGGACATGAAACCACCCTTCCTATTACGCTGGATCAAATGATATATCACGCATCGTCTGTAATTCGCGGTGTCACCCGTTCCCTTGTAATCGTTGATCTGCCTTTTGGTGCCTATCAGTCCAATTCAAAGGAGGCACTCATTTCAGCCATTCGCATTATGAAAGAAACGGGGGCGCATGGTGTAAAACTCGAAGGTGGCGAAGAAGTGCTGGAATCTGTTAACAGAATCCTTGCAGCAGGGGTGCCTGTGATGGGGCATCTGGGACTAACACCACAATCGATTTATAAATTCGGCACTTATACTGTCAGGGCAAAAGAGGAAATGGAAGCCAAAAAATTAAAGGCAGATGCAAAATTGCTGGAAGAAGCAGGTTGTTTCGGAATCGTACTTGAAAAAATTCCCGCTTTGCTTGCAAAAGAAGTCGCTGAAACTGTAAATATTCCGGTGATAGGTATCGGAGCAGGTAAATATTGCGACGGGCAGGTATTGGTCATGCATGATATGCTGGGCATTAATACAGAATTCAAACCAAGGTTTCTACGGCAATATTTAAATCTTCATGAGACCATAACACAAGCGGTGCAGAATTACATCAGAGATGTTAAATCGAACGATTTTCCAAATGAACAGGAACAGTATTAAGCTTAAAGCACCAAGCGTAAAACATCGAAATAGAACAGATAAATCTTCTGTCGGGAATTCTTTTACCTAATTTATATCTGCGTTGAGAATTTCATAAAGCTGAAGGCTCACATCGGCTTTTCTGAGTCGGTAAAACATTGCTTTACACGAACCTGCTTCCTGCATTTCAGAAATCACCTGAATTTTATCATAAAACATCTTTTTCAGATGTTTCTTTTCTTTTTGAATCCTATTCTTAGCTATTGAAAATGCGTTGCCCTTGCCATCATTCTTTTTTTCTGCCAGCAACACAACATAACGATGGTCATAGTTCGAGGAGGCAAGGTTAAGAACCTGACATGAACAGATCTTTCCTGCAGAAGAATTTGCTTCTTCATCAGTCAGTTCAGACTCCTTCTTTACTTCTTTTACCGATACCCGGTTACTTAAAATAGAATCCAGTTTTTCAATTTTTGATGAAACAAAGAAGGTGTTCTTTACCGGCCTGACCGAATTTTGTTCGGCGAAACCAGTTTGAACCGCAAAGAATAATAGGAACAGGGCAAATGAAATTCGGTATAAAGGGTGCATATAGGGATCAATCAAGTGAAAAATAGGCCTTCAGGGACGTTGGAACTTGATGATACCGGACTTGGCGGGTTTGTTAAAAAAACCTGCGATTACAGGTTTCCAAGGGATAGATGGGACTTCAAAGAATGCAAGAAAAATCCGTACTACATAACATTTTGGCGAAAAAATTTCGGAAAATACGGTCGCCAGGCCGAATTTTTATCATGAATGTTTTTTATAATAATATAAATAATTAGTTACATTTCTGTAATTTGGACTAGCTCGGCCATATAAACATCATATTTAGAATTATTTAATTCAGTTATTCATACCAAAACACAGAATTTATGAGAAAATGGCTATTATTCGCAGGTATTCTACTGTCCTCCTTATTTGCTTTCGCTCAAACTGAGGTCACGGGCAAAATAACCGACTCGAAAACTGGCAGCCCGGTCCCTGGGGCTTCGGTAAAAATCAAGTCTTCCAAAAAAGGTACCACTACAAGTCCTGAGGGTGTTTTTAAACTCCCGGTAATGACAGGAGATGTACTGGAAATCAGCGCGGTAGGATTTAAGACTCAAACGATACGGATTACAGGCCTTTCAGCTATTACAGTTCTTTTGGAAGAATCTGCTGCAGAGTTAAATGAAGTGGTTGTTACAGGAAACCGTGGCATGCCGAGAGTTAAAACGGAAAGTCCGGTACCCGTAGATATTGTCAAATTGAATTCGCTTGAAGAAACGACAGCCAGACCGGATCTCGAATCCCAGCTAAATATGGCTGTGCCTTCCTTTAATTACAACAGGCAAAGCGGTGCTGATGGATCAGATGCCATTGACTTTGCCAGTTTGAGAGGCCTCGGATATGATCAGACGCTTGTGCTGGTAAATGGAAAGCGTAGGCATCTGGCTGCATTCGTAAATGAATTTGGTACCAGGGGGCGTGGCAATTCGGGTACAGATCTGAATGCTATTCCTGAGGCCGCTATCGATAGAGTGGAAATTTTACGCGACGGGGCATCTGCACAATATGGATCAGACGCAATCGCAGGAGTAGTTAACCTGATCCTAAAGAAGGATGTAAATAAATTATTAATTGTTGCTGGCTACAGTGGATATTATGATCATAAATATAATACGCTGAATAATGTGGATCCGACTCAGTATTATACAGGTTCACAATTCGACGGGCAGGCTTTCACATTAAGTGCAAATTATGGTCTCCCGATTGGTAATAATGGTGGTTTCATAAATATCGGTGCAAATCTGCTTACACAGGGCAAGACATTCAGGGCCTTGCCAGATACGAACTGGTCTTCAGATCCAAATTCCAAATATGTGGCACCTTATCTGGCGGATTACAGAAGGGCATTTGGCGACGGATCTTTAACAACAGGTGGTGCAATGTATAACATGGAAATTCCATTGGCCGGAACCAAAACTACTTTTTATTCTTTCGGGGGTTATAATTACAAACATTCCAATGTGTATGCCTGGACAAGAAACTTTTATAATCATCCCGAAAAATTTCCAACCAACCCGGATGGATCGCTGATATTTGTTCCCAGTATCATGCATGTAGCCGGCCCTGCGAGCAGTACGCTGGACACAGCGAATGTGTTTTATAATCCGCAGGAAGATGTTTACATAACTGATATTTCCGATGCCGTGGGACTAAGAGGAACTGTTGGCAGGGGTTGGGATTGGGACCTCAGTAATGTTATTGGCTACAATGACTTTCATTATTATGGAAACAAAACATTTAATGCAACACTGCCGGCAGACCAGGTAGCAACCAGAACACGTTTTGACGATGGAGGATTCAATTACTTACAGAATACCGCCAACCTGGATGTGAGCAAACATTTCAGTTCAATTGCGCAGGGACTGACATTCTCATTCGGTGGAGAATTCCGATACGAAAATTATAAAATATACGCTGGCGAAGAAGCTTCTTACGAAGCTTATCCGGTGGGCGGACCGACAGCCACAAGGTATTATCCGAATATAGATGAAACAAGAAATATCGCGTCAGGTTCGCAGGGGTTTCCGGGATTCAGACCTACGGATGAGGTAAATGCACATCGTACCAATGTAGGTGTTTATGTGGAAGGAAGTCTTGATGTGACAAAAGAATGGCTCGTAGATGGAGCAGTGCGACTTGAAAATTATTCTGATTTTGGTTTTGTAAATACATATAAGCTGGCTACCCGTTATAAATTAACTGATAATTTTAATCTAAGGGGATCCATAAGTACAGGCTACCGCGCGCCGTCTCTTCAGCAGATCAATTTCAGCAATATCAATACCAATATCGTAGCCGGTTCATTGCAATATATCTGGCTTGCACCCAATACCAGCGAGGTCGCGAGAGCTGCCGGTATACCTCCTTTGAAACAGGAAACATCCGTGAATTATAGTCTTGGCTTTGCATGGAAGGCGGCGCCGAATTTTACGGTGACAGTGGATGGGTATCTTATTACAATGAAAAACAGGGTCATTTTCTCCGGACAATTTTCTGCAACACTTCCGCAGTTAGCGCCTTATATTCCTGCGACACCTCCGTTGAACTCCGTTCAATTCTTTGCAAACGCTGTAAATACAACAAACCAGGGTGTTGATATTGTACTTGAATATAATAAACGGTGGGGACCAAAGGGATTAAAAATTTTACTGGCAGGAAATATTCAAAGTATAACAATTAATAAAATCAATGTGCCGGGCCCGCTGAATGATAATTATTTTGATCAGCAAACTTTTTTCAGCACGCGTGAGCAGGCTTTCCTGATAGCATCTGCTCCCCGTTCGAAATTCTCGCTTAACCTGGAATATGATATCAATAAACTAGCCGTTGGTACGCATCTTACATATTTTGGCAGTCTGACTACACAGGGATATGGCTATTCAACACAAGCGGGCGCGCAACCGGGGCAACCTGGTGGAGCAGGCATCTCCGACGCTGGTCTCGGATACGATCCATATGTTGAGCTTGATAATGGATCAGGAACCGTACCAGAGAATTTTGTTTTCAGTGGCAAAATGACTACCGATTTATATTTATCATATAAAATAAATAAAAACTTTACCTGGATTTTAGGAGCAGACAATATATTCAATGTCCATCCGGATTTATCAGCAACGGCTGGCGCTAAGAATGCGTCTTGGGGCGACAGTGAATCGGGAGGCCCGTTTGACGCTGTGCAGATGGGATATAATGGAACGAGATTATTTACTAAAGTAGCTATTCATTTCTAAAATATTTTTACAGCTTTATAAGAACCATCCCATTCTGTGGGATGGTTTTTTTTTAACATTTATCCACTCCCAACTTTCCCTTCCATACTTCCATACTTCCATACTTCCATACTTCCATGCTTCCCTACTTTCCGTAAATTGCGCTCTCAATTGAATCATATGGAATTTTTAAAGGAGCTGGGTATTCATGCTCATAACGCGGGCAGTTCAACAGGCATGAACTGGTTTGACAATCCAAAACAAATTATTGAATCCTATTCGCCTGTAAACGGAAAGAAAATAGCCGGTATTTCAGTAACAACAAAAGAGAACTATGATCAGATAATAGAAAAAGCAAACCAGGCCTGGCTGGTTTGGAGGACTTGGCCTGCACCCAAAAGAGGCGAAATCGTGCGTCAGGTGGGTGAAGCTCTACGGGAAAAAAAACACGCCCTGGGAAGCCTGGTTAGTTATGAAATGGGTAAAAGTCTGCAGGAGGGCCTGGGTGAAGTACAGGAAATGATTGATATCTGTGATTTCGCCGTTGGCTTGTCACGACAACTCTATGGGTTGACCCTTCAGAGCGAAAGGCCTCAGCACAGAATGTATGAACAATGGCATCCACTGGGCATTGTCGGTATTATTTCTGCTTTCAATTTTCCCGTAGCTGTCTGGAGTTGGAATAGTATGCTCGCATGGGTATGCGGTGATGTATCCGTTTGGAAGGGCTCGGAAAAAACACCACTCTGCTCTCTGGCATGCCAGCTCATTGTGTCAAAAATATTTGAAATAAACGAGGTTCCTGAAGGCGTGAGTTGCATAATTACCGGCGGACGGGAGGCTGGCGAATGGATAAGTTCAGATACTCGTATACCCCTTGTATCCGCCACCGGATCTACCCGTATGGGAAAGGCACTTGCATCTGTTGTTGCCGCCCGCCTGGGCAGATCTCTGCTGGAACTCGGAGGAAATAACGCCATTATAATCAGCGAACAGGCAGACATGGATATAGCCATACTGGGTGCATTGTTTGGTGCCGTAGGCACAGCAGGACAAAGATGTACAAGTACGCGCAGACTCATCATCCAGGAAAATATTTATGAAAAAGTCAAATCAAGACTGGTAAATGCATACGCCCAGCTTAAAATCGGAGATCCGTTGAATGAAAAAAATCATGTGGGTCCATTGATTGACAAACAGGCAGTCGAAATGTACCTGGATGCCATCGAACTTTGTAAGAAGCAGGGCGGACATTTCGCGGTTGAAGGCGGAAAGATTTCCGGAGAAGGATATGAAAGCGGTTGTTACGTAAAACCATGTATTGCAGAAGTTGAAAAGCAACTCGATATTGTAAAGCATGAAACATTTGCTCCTATTCTGTACCTGCTCAAATACAAAACCCTGGATGAGGCGATTCGAATGCAAAATGAAGTGCCTCAGGGTCTTTCATCTTCAATAATGACTCTGAACATGCGTGAAGCGGAAAAGTTTCTTTCAGTAGCCGGCAGTGATTGCGGAATTGCAAATGTAAACATAGGGACTTCAGGAGCCGAAATCGGCGGAGCATTTGGAGGTGAAAAGGAAACCGGTGGAGGTCGCGAGTCAGGAAGTGATGCCTGGAGATCTTATATGCGCAGACAGACGAATACCATCAACTACTCTACTAAACTGCCCCTGGCTCAGGGGATCCAGTTTGATCTATAATTTTTCGCCGATTATCAAAATTTCAGCACAGGCCCAGGCGTTTATCGTTAGGCTATAAGCCTATAATATAATGGTATCCCGCGCGTTTTAAGATGGATGAATAAGAACCGGATTTACCGCAACCTTTTCGCCGTTTTGTTTTTGATTTTGGCATATTCAACAGTTCCGGCCCAAATCCGGCTTGCCGCTATTGGCGGTGTCCACTCTTCCAACCTGACAGAGACAAATTCTATTCCCGGCTATCAAAACGCTATTGGACAATATTATTCATCAAACACCGGATTTGAACTTGGAGTAATGGGTGAAGTCCCTTTTGGAAAAAATAACCTCTTTTTTCAGCCAGGCATCCAGTATAGTGCTAAAGGAAATCAATTTCAGCGTCTGTATGATTCTTCCTTAATAGAGAATGACACACTTTATAATCAGCACACACTGAACTTGAATTATGTGGAGATTCCATTATATGTAACCTGGAAAGCTTCACTTTCTAAAAATCAGAAAAATCATTTCTTCGTAAGTGCGGGTCCCTATTTCGCCTTTATTTATAGTGTATCCCAAAGCTATCAGAATCGGGTGCTGCCGTATAATTCTTCCAATTATATTTATCAGTCCGGTAACGAAGGCCTGCCGGTTGGCAACGGCCCGGGCGCTTACAAGACATTTGATATTGGCATTGCAGCAAAAGCCGGATTTGAGCTGGGCAGCGTTCTGATCAGTGCTTATTTCAACCAGGGACTTACAAACGTATATAACGCCTCTTATCCTTCAAGCTTTCACAATCAGGTTATTGGCGGATCATTGGGTATCTGGTTAAATAATCCAAAGCCAGTACCTAAAGCAGATCCCGATACCGATAAGGATGGGCTGCCCGATTCTCAGGATTCCTGCAAAACGATTCCGGGGCCTCCAAAATGGCATGGTTGTCCTGTACCCGATTCCGATCTTGACGGAGTCAATGATGACGAGGATTCCTGCAAAACAGTGCCGGGGGTGGCACGTTATCATGGCTGTCCAATACCCGATTCCGACAACGACGGCGTTAATGACGAAGAAGATTCATGCAAAGACGTTCCGGGATCAAAAAAGTATCATGGCTGTCCGGTACCGGATAGTGATCATGACGGTTTGAATGATGATATAGATAAATGTCCCAATGAACCGGGGCCTGCTGAAAATCAGGGATGCCCAGTTGTGAAGGCAGGCATCGTAAAAATCGAACAGATCATTGCAGCCAATGTGATGTTTAAGTCAAACAGCGCAAACCTGACCGCAAGTTCCTATACAGCCATAAAAGAAATGGCCGACAGCATGAAAACGAATCCCGACCTGGATTTGTTAATTGAAGGTCATACAGACAATCAGGGTGGTGAAGCTTATAATATGAAGCTCTCAGAAGATCGGGCCAACGCAGTAAAAATCCAGTTGATCCGTTTTGGAATTCCCGATAACCGGATAGAAATCAGGGCCTTTGGAGATAGTCAGCCGATAGGATCCAATAAAACTTCAGCAGGAAGGGCATTAAACAGGCGGGTGGTCTTTAAATTTCATTTAAAGAACAGTTAAATCACCCCCGGAAAAAGATATATTTATTAAACATATGATGATCTTTGCGGGTCCAAATATTTTAAAAATAAATTTCAACCGGACCACCCCGGTTTAACGATTACAAGCTATATAATAATTCCATAATGAAGTTTCATATTGTTCAGCACACGCTCATATTATTACTGACTATTTTTTCCTTTTCCTCTTATGCCCAGGGAACTTCAAAACAGGAACTTAAAAAAGGCTGGCACCTTCTCGATAAAGAAAAAGACGGTGTTTATGGAATCAGCCTCGACAAGGCATATGATTTCCTGCGTTTAAAAAATCTCAAAAGTAAACCCGTTCTCGTGGCTGTAATCGACTCCGGTGTCGATACGGTCCAGGAAGACCTCGTTCATGTTCTATGGACAAATCCCGGAGAAATACCCGGTAATGGTATTGATGATGATCATAATGGATATGTAGATGATATTCATGGATGGAATTTCATCGGTGGAAAAGACGGTCGAAATGTAAAAGACGATTCCCAGGAAGAAGGACGTGTTTATTATAAATACAAGGAAGAATTTGATAATAAGAATATACGGACGGATAGTATGAGCGCGGAAAACCTGGAACATTATCATATGTGGGTAAAGGCGAAAAAGAAAATCATGGGCGACGGTACAGATGACGGTGTGGATCTGCTCATGTTAAAACGCGTTGTAAATGCCTGTATAAAAAGCGATAGTCTCTTGCAGATTGCTATGGGGAAAAAGGAATATACGGGCAATGACCTGGATACTTTCCAGGCAAAGGATATGGAAAGCCGTACAGCCCGCTCGGTTTTACTCTACCTCTTTAAGGAGAATCATATCATGGATATGACAAACACAACATTCATAACCGATTTTACAGAACAGGCTGATCGGGAAGAAAAAAAGATGGAAATAAAGGAAACCGCTCCCAAAAACTACAGAAATGAAATCGTTCAGGACAATGAAAATGATATCAGGGATAGTATATACGGGAACAATGATATCATGGCAACGGATCCAATGCACGGGACACATGTTAGCGGTATCATAGCAGCAGAAAGAAACAATTCGATCGGTGTAAATGGTATTGCTGATAATGTGCGTATCATGATGATCAGGGCGGTTCCGAATGGAGACGAACATGATAAAGATATTGCACTGGCTATCCGCTATGCCGTTAATAATGGTGCGCGCGTAGTTAACATGAGCTTCGGAAAAAATTTGTCTCCGCAAAAATCATGGGTAGACGATGCAGTAAAATATGCAGAGTCCAAAGGTGTATTACTAATTCACGCAGCAGGAAATGATGCCGAAAATGTAGATTCGGTTGATAATTTCCCAAACCCGAATTATAAGAATTCTCATATGCATGCTAAGAACTGGATCACGGTCGGTGCAAGCAGCGATCCACTGGCGGAAGAAAATTTTAAAAGTTATACCGCTTCTTTTTCTAATTATGGCAAGAAAGAAGTTGATGTTTTTGCACCTGGCACACGCATTTACTCCACGCTGCCGGGAGGTAATAAATACGGTAACCTGGATGGTACCAGCATGGCAGCTCCGGTAGTTACCGGCGTCGCAGCCTTGCTCCTCGAGTATTTCCCCACCCTGACTCCAGAGGAAGTAAAATATTGCATCGAAAAGTCAGCTACCGTACCAACGGCAAAAGCAAAAAAACCGGGAACGGATGAGTTGGTTCCTCTGTCTGAACTAAGCAGTTCCGGTGGTATTCTAAATGCATATGGCGCGGTGAAAATGGCTGCCGCCATGACAGAGAAAAGGAAAGAAACACCCAAATCAACTTTGCAGAAGGAAAGAAATTAATAAAAGACAATTTTAAAGACTTTGTTTAAAACCTGCTATTATTTAAGCGGGTTTTTGTTTTGTAGTACGAGTAATATTCTGCGGGTAACCGGTTATCTCTAAATATTTTAATTAATTGTCTTAGTTGACACTTCAAAACGGTACTTTCATTTTGGATAGTTTCTGAAGATTCAGGGTGTAACGGTTGTTTTTTAGCAAGAACCAGTAATTTGCTTGTTACTATGCCTCTGGAACAACGACGTTTACACCGTATAGCAGTCAGCAGCTTTTTCTTCCTTGCGGGAATTTGTTTTTTTTCCTGGGCTTCACGCATTCCCGACATACAAGCCAAATTAGGCGTCAACAATGCGGCTCTGGGGGGCATTTTACTTTGCCTTCCCATCGGATTGCTGACCTCGCTTCCTGTGGCAGGATTTCTGGTTGCTAAATATGGCAGCAGGATTATCGTAATTCTCTCCGCCATATTATATGCCTGCACCCTGCCAATGCTTGGGTTTGCCGGCTCGCCAGCACACCTGATGATTACGTTATTTGTATTTGGATTTGGTGGAAATATGATGAATATCTCCATCAATACGCAGGCAGTGTCCACAGAAACTTTATATCATAAGCCCATCATGGCATCCTTCCACGGCGTCTGGAGCATGGCCGGATTCGCGGGTGCTGCAACAGGCACGTTAATGGTACGATTTCATATTGCCCCAACTTTTCATTTTTTGTGTATTACAGCAATAGCGGCACTCATACTATTTATATTCTCGGGAAACCTGATTAAAAACGACAATAACCGGGATGAAAAACAGCCGATTTTCGCAAGACCTGACAAATCCATTTTAAATTTTGGCTTGATTGCATTTTGTGCGATGATCAGCGAAGGAGCCATGAGCGACTGGAGCGGAATTTATTTTGTAAAGGTGGTTAAACCGGATGCTGCATGGGTGACAGTTGGTTTCACTGCATACGTATGTACTATGGCAACCGGAAGATTCGTCGGAGATTGGGTCGCTTTTAAATTAGGTATTAAACGAATGTTGCAGGCGAGTGGCTTGTTGATGGCGTCGGGATTATTATTAGCCGTTATATTCCCTCAGTTCATAACTGCTACCATTGGATTCCTGATGGTTGGTGCGGGCGTTTCCTCTGTTGTTCCAATGATATACAGCGCTGCCGGCAGGTCCAAAATCATGTCGCCGGGAGTTGCCATAGCAGCGGTTTCCACAATAGGTTACCTTGGATTCTTGTTCGGGCCGCCTTTCATCGGATTCATCGCCCAGGCCACCAGTCTTCGAATATCTTTTGGACTGATTGCAATTATGGGAACCCTGATTGCTGTAATCGCAGCCAAAATCCGGTTCTGAGCTGATATCGATGTTTGTTTCCCCTGGTTTCCCGGTTATGGGTCCTCGAAATCCGGCGTGGCTACCAGAACCTTTCGGGGTAGCCTGGGGATATGTTGAATACACAACACCTATATTTATGAGACAACCCTGCTGATCTCACCAGGTCTCAGCCGGATTCAGTATTACCAAAGCCGAGTCAAGTCCGGGTCAAGTCCGCCAAAAGGCGGACTTGACCCGGACTTGACTCGGCACAAATAAGGTTGAAATACGGCAGAATATATACTCAAACCTTAAAACATATTGTATTACAGACCGCGCGACGTAAAATGGATTGGAGCGGTTGGTAAACTGCCAGCAGGATCAACTACTGGCTATTAAATAAAAAGAGCACCTTTCCCTGTGCTCTTTTTTAATCTGGTAATATTTTAGACTTTGATAAGGAGACTTGTTAATCTAATTCTTGTAGACGACAGACTTCAGTGAAATCATATCGTCCATCACATTGATTGTTTCGTTCAGGTAAATGTCTGTTTTGCGACTCTCTACCCACTGTTTATATCTGTCCGATTTATCCTTGTCCTCCGCATATTTTATAGTATCCTGTGGAAGAGAATAGATATTCATGGGCACTTTCAGTTTGCTGACCGAATCAATCTGCCTGACAGTAGCGCGAATCATTTTTTGTTCCTCCTGGTATGCTTTCAAATTCAAAGGATACATTTTATCATTTTGCTTATCCAGCCAGGCGGCATTCCGGGATATCGTGCTAAATGAATTATTCGTATTGGTTCTTTCTGTGCTGGAAGTACGTATATTATTGATATCATAAGCATATTTCCAGGTTACATAGTCTGCTTTTGGCATTTCATCCCATGCCAGTGCATCCGGTTGGTCTTTCTCGCGAATCTTGTAATGTTCATATAAATCCGGAAGAACAATGTCAGATGCCACACCACGCAACTGGGTTGAACCTCCATTGATGCGATAAAATTTTTGCAGGGTGAGTTTCACGGTGCCTAACGGACCGGCCCCATCGTTAAATCCCATATTCTTATCCAGCGGGATATTTCGCTGAACAGTTCCTTTGCCATAAGTACTCGTGCTGCCAATAATAACGCCTCTGTGATAATCCTGGATGGCAGCTGCAAAAATTTCAGAAGCAGATGCACTGAATTCGTTTACCATCACAGCCAGGGGTCCATCGTATAATACAGCTCTGTCCTTGTCATCCAAAACCTGAGGTTTCCCATCCCGGTCGCGCACCTGAACAACGGGACCCTGATCAATAAAAAGTCCTACCATTTTAACTACATCATATAAGGAACCGCCTCCGTTATTACGGAGATCGAGTACGATGCCATCCACCTTAGCTTCCTTCAGCTTAACAATTTCTCTGGCTACATCTGTGGAACAACGATTTCCCTTTGGATTATCGAAATCAGCATAAAACTCCGGAAGAAAAATATACCCGATTTTGCCCTTGTCGCTTTGAATGATAACACTCTTGGCAAATTTTTCATCCTGCACTATTTCATCTCGCACGAGTGTAACCACTTTAACCGATCCATCGGCTTTCTTGAGTGTCAATTTCACTTCTGTACCTTTATTACCACGGATGATCTTAACGGCGTCCTCTACCATATAACTTGTGAGATCCACCGGTTCCTGATTACCTTGTCCAACTTTTAGAATAACATCGCCAACATTCACCTGACCTGATTTCCATGCGGGACTTCCGGTTACGAGAGTGACTATTTTAATCGTACCGTCTTCATCACGCAGGGCTGCGCCGATGCCATAAAAACGGCCGCTCATATCTTCATCAAAAGATCTTTTTTCGACTGGTGGAAAATAATCCGTATGCGGATCCATGCACTGCACGATCGTTTCAACAAACACATTGAAAAAATCATCATCGTCCGCCTTGATCTTGAGATGATCATAAAAGCGATCAGAAATTTTTAATGTTTTGTCCCGTGCCTCTTTCTCAAGTTGTTCGTTGGTCTTTGCAACAAAACCGGCTTTACCTTTTGCTGCTTCCTGCTGATCCAGCAAATCGACATATTTTTCAAGTGTCAGGTATTTTAATTTTTTTCTTATTTCTTCCCTTTGGCCTGCAGCACTGCCAGGATAATCCAGTTTTTCGTAATCAAGATTCACGGTTTCCTGTTTGGTAAAATCAAAAGGCTGTGAAAGAATCTCGCGGGTAATGTTCTGGGTCTCCTGTAATCTTTTTTTATAAATGATTACAACGGCAGGCACAAACTGAACGGGTGACCGGCCCAGAATTTCTTCGTCAAGCTGATTTTGATATTTAGATAGTTCCAGAATATCGGATTTCAGAAAAATCTTTTTCTCGACATCCACTTCGCCCAGAAACTTCTTGAAAACCTCTCTGGAAAACTGGTCATCTATATTTTTAGGGCTGTAGTGTATTTCTTCCAGCAACTCGCTCACATTTTTTAATATTCTCTCGTATTTGGAAGGAGGATTTGGCCTAAAGGCAAAAGTCTTCAGGGCTATCGCGATTCCAATAACCGATATGAACAGGACGATGGGTAAATTCCTTTTATTCAACATATGGGAGAACAATTTAGACATTGTTCAAAAATAACGATTAATGCTTCTGTATTGTTGTTGCGGTGGCTAATATTAACCACCCCTTACGTTAACGGCAAATATTATGTACGATTGGCATCGTATGTTAATATGCATGGATGCTTTTTCCATTTTTATATGGTTCAAAAGTGTTTTTCGCCAAACTGTCTGCCTCAAAATTTTCAAATTCACGAATCTCCCAATTTTCCTTAAATTTGCCGTCCCAAATGGTGGTTGTAGCTCAGCTGGTTAGAGCACTAGATTGTGGTTCTAGGGGTCGCGGGTTCGAACCCCGTCATCCACCCATTTTTCTCTTTTTGGAGGATTTTCCTGGTTTTTTACTAATTCATGTCATTAACGAGTTTTTAGCAAGGGGTTCAGGCACGTTCCTTGAACTTTAAAATTTCCAATAGAACCAATAATGAAAATTCTCCTGCAATGTTCTTTGTCAGGATGCTTTATTTTCCTGATTTCTGCCGCAGCGTTTTCACAGGACTCTACCCGTAAACCGTTTCCAGCGGTACCAAATGATACATCGGGCCCTGCAGTTACGCAAAATTCAAGGGATACGTTCCCGGGTAAAGATTCAATACCCATCTCTGCAAAGGACTCATCACATCCGGCACCCGGATTATCACCAGTGGACTCTGCGCATAACCATGCTGGAGATTCAGTGCGCCACGCCATCAGGAAAACAAACCCGGCTGCAACTTCAACAGGATTCGCCGCCGGCAGGAGGAGTGGAAGTGGAAGGCAGTCTCCGGCCATCGGTCATTTTTATGGACGAATCGTGGATGCAAAAACCAATAAAGGATTAGATGGTACATCTGTTCAGCTGGTCATGTCATTATATGATACTGCCACACATAATCGACGTGATTCCGTAATTCGTGGAGCAATTACCCCATCTAATGGTGATTTCAGTTTTGAAAACCTGCCCATTCTCGGTAGTTATGTATTAAAATTAACAGCCATCGGATATAAGCCGGTCAATCAACGAATCGCTTTCAATCTGAAGGACGCTCAAAGTGTAGATCCCGAACAACGACTCGGCGCCATTGATAAAGATCTGGGAAATATAAAAATGGAAATCGACCCTACAAGTCTTCAACAGGTAACAGTTACGGCGGACAAACCTCTCATTCAGCTGGCCATCGACCGCAAAGTGTATAATGTGGAAAAAGACCTGTCGGCTGCAGGTGGAACGGCTGTGGATATTATGAAAAATATCCCTTCACTGGCGGTTGATATTGATGGAAACGTAACTCTGCGAAATGCAGCGCCTACCATTTTTGTAGACGGCCGTCCGACTACACTTACCCTGGATCAGATTCCGGCAGATGAAATTGAGAGTGTGGAGATCATTACAAATCCCGGAGCCAAGTTCGATGCATCCGGTGGCGTTTCCGGCATACTGAACATTATCATGAAAAAAAACCGCAAAGCGGGTTATAATGGAGCTGTGCGTGCAGGGATCGACAAACGTGGCGGATATAATCTCGGGGGTAATCTGAATGTAAAGGAAGGTAAATTTAATTTTTTCGGCAGTGCGACGATCAACCATCGCAAAACCATTTCACCAGGCACGACAGATCGTCTGACGTTTATTTCCAATCCGGAATATCAGCTGCACCAGGTGGATAGTAGTGTAAACAGCAGTCATTTTGTATTTGGGAGACTGGGGTTCGACTATTTTATGGATAACAGGAATACATTTTCAATTTCCGGTACACTGGTTCACGGATCATCCAAACCATATACAAACAGCAATATCACACAGGATACATTATATAATAATGGATATTCCAACAGCTCATTTACGCAGCGTTATTCCAATAATTCCACAGAGTTTAATAATAAATCGGGCATGATCAGTTTTAAGCATAATTTCCCCAAATCCGGAGAAGACTGGACCGCCGATGCCAACTATTCATACGGAGAAACCAACAGTATCAATCAAACAAATTCTTATTTATACAACAATCCGGACGGACCCCTCTCGAGTATTTATAAGCAACAAACAATTTCTACCGCAAAAAATGAGTTCATCACTGCACAAACGGATTACACCAACCCATTTACAGAAAAATCTAAATTGGAGGCAGGGGGCCGGATCGCCGTGCGTAATATCGGCAACCTGAATAATTTCTATACGGTAGACAGCTCTGGAAATCTGGTTTATCAGCCCCTACTTTCATCCAACTACAATTACCACGACCAGGTTTTAGCCGGATATGTCCAATATTCAAATACCGTGGGGAAATTTGGTTTTCAACTCGGCTTGCGTGCCGAAAATTCCAGTTATCATGGTACGAACAGTTATGCTGAAAACGATCCGGCCAATCAGGGTAATTTGAAAGATACCGTAGGCTCATTTAGCAATAGTTATCCAATAAGTCTTTTCCCGAGCGTATTTCTCACACAGAAATTGAACGACGATCAAAGCCTTCAGTTAAATTATACTCGCAGAATCGACAGGCCCAGCTTTCTTCAGCTCTCACCCTATACCGACTATTCGGACTCACTGAACCTGAGCAGAGGCAACCCGAATTTAAAACCCCAGTTTACGAATTCGTATGAAATGTCCTACCAGTTAAACTATCAGAAAAATACTTTTTTGGCCTCTGTTTATTATAAATATACCACCGACCTGATTACCCGCTACCAGACCAAAGAATTGAATCCGCTGACGGATTCAATCGTCTTGATCAACACATTTATAAATGCCAATTCCAGTTATATTGGTGGTTTGGAAATCATCGGACGAAATAGTCTGACCAGTTGGTGGGATGTTACCGCCAATCTGAACTTCTATACATCAAAGATCAATGCAGCAGATTCAATTCAAACGGCGCCGGCCAGCCTCAGCTGGTTCGCGAAAATAAATATGACCTTCAAAATACCCAAGAACTTCACCCTTCAGATCACCGGCGACTATACCTCCAAGACAGTCTTGCCACCGGGCGGTACGGCCGGTACCGGTAATATTGGCGGTGGCCGGGGTGGCACGGTCAGCGGAAATGCGCAGGGCTATTCCCTCCCGACGGGAGGGGTAGATGCTTCGCTGAAATATGAATTCCTGAAAAATAAGGCTGCCAGCTTCACTTTTAGTATAAGCGATATTTTCGCGACCCGTCGTTCGGACGTGTATATCAATTCCCAATATTCCACCCAGCATTCAATACGCTACAGGGATCCCCAGTTTTTCCGTCTGCAGTTTAATTACCGGTTCGGAAAAGTAGATGTTTCCTCATTCAAGCGAAAACCAAAGCAGGAGGAACCCGATAATCTCCAAAACGGTACTGATGCCCCTCTTACTCAATAAGTTAGATAGGTATTTGGACCCTCGGTCCAATAGTGCTCATTTTTTACTTTCAATGTTATACTGTAAAATTGCACGCCTTAGGGTCGTTTAAATCATTCAAAATAGCATGGCGAAAAATTTATTGATCGTGGAGTCCCCGGCAAAAGCGAAGACAATTGAAAGAATTCTGGGGGAGGATTTTGAGGTAAAAAGCTGTTATGGTCATATCCGTGATCTTGAAAGGGCGGATATGGGTATTGACCTGAACAATAAATATAAGCCCAGATATATCGTTCCGGAAGATAAGCAAAAGGTTGTCAAGGAATTAAAAAGCATTGCCAGGAAATCGGGCGAAGTATGGCTCGCAACGGATGAGGATCGCGAGGGTGAGGCTATCAGCTGGCATCTTTGTGAGGTTCTCGGCCTGGATCCTAAAACAACCAAACGCATTGTTTTTCATGAAATCACAAAACCCGCTATAGAAACCGCCGTTCGGAGCCCCAGAACGGTTGATATGAATCTGGTAAATGCGCAACAGGCCAGGCGTATTCTGGATCGGATCGTGGGTTTTGAACTGAGCCCAGTCCTCTGGCGGAAAATGAGTATGAAGAATAATCTCAGCGCCGGTCGGGTACAGAGTGTCGCTGTTCGGATTATTGCGGAAAGGGAAAGAGAAATTAATGCTTTTAGTCCACTGAGCACATTCCGGGTGGAAGCGTCATTTTCAGCAAATGACATTTCGGGAAAAAAAGTTGTTTTTACCGCCGAAGGCAAAAAATACTCAGATGAAAAAAGCGCAGAGGTTTTTTTACAGAGTTGCCTGAATGCAGATTATACGGTTACAGATATACAAGTCAAACCGGGTAAAAAATCACCTGCAGCCCCTTTTACAACTTCTACGTTACAGCAGGAAGCTTCCCGTAAACTTGGTTATGGAGTAAGCCGTACCATGTTGCTGGCTCAAAAATTATACGAAAGCGGTAAAATCACGTATATGCGAACCGATAGCGTGAGCCTGAGCGATACGGCCATGGACAGTCTTAAAAATGAAATCAACAGTAAGTACGGAAAAAGATATTACCAGAAACGTGCGTTTAAAAATAAAAATGAAAATGCCCAGGAGGCCCATGAAGCCATTCGACCTACTTACATGGAAAATGACACGGTAGAGGATTCCGATCTGCGCCGTTTATATGAATTGATATGGAAAAGAACGATGGCTTCGCAGATGGCAGATGCAGAACTCGAAAAAACAACGGCCCTTATTCAGATATCCACCAATAAAGAAGAATTAAGAGCGAGCGGTGAGGTATTGAAATTCGACGGTTTTTTAAAAGTTTACAGGGAAGACCGGGACGATGATGAAATATCGGATGAAGAAAATCAGGAAGGTATGCTGCCGCCATTATCTGTAAATCAAAAGTTACCCTTTCTGGAAATGCTCGCTACAGAGCGGTTCAGCCGTCCCCTCCCAAGATATACCGAGGCATCTCTGGTAAAAAAACTGGAAGAGCTGGGTATCGGAAGGCCTTCCACATATGCTCCGACAATCTCTACCATCCTGAAGCGTGGATATGTTGAAAAACGCGACAAGGAAGGTGTATTGCGAAATTTCAGGATATTGAAATTGAAAGGAAATAAAATCAGTAAAATTTCTGAACAGGAAACAACCGGTGCGGAAAAATCAAAACTATTTCCGACTGATCTCGGACTCGTAGTGACAGATTTTCTCAAGTTGTATTTCGATGATATCATGGATTATAACTTCACCGCACGCATTGAAGCCGAATTCGATGAGGTAGCCAGCGGTAAAATCGAATGGAACCATATGATCGATGATTTTTATCTTCCATTCAAAAAAGATGTTGAAAATACCATTGAAACTGCAGAGCGTATCAGTGGAGAAAGAGAGCTGGGAATAGATCCGGTGTCAGGTAAAAAACTCATTGTGCGTATGGGTCGTTACGGTCCGATGGCTCAGATTGGTGAACAAAATGATGAGGAAAAACCACGTTTTGCAAAATTAAAAAATACGCAAAGTATTGAGACAATCAATCTGGAAGACGCCCTTGAATTATTTAAACTTCCGCGTAATCTGGGTTCTTTTGAGGGCTCGGATGTCACCGTGAGTATCGGAAGATTCGGACCTTATATCGCACATGACAAGAAATTCTATTCGCTTGGAAAAGAATTTGATCCCTATACGATCGGCTTCGAAGAAGCTACTCCAATCATTGTAGAAAAAAGAGCTGCGAAGGAACAAAGAACCATTAAGGTCTTTGAGAAGGAGAAAATCCAGTTGCTTCGCGGACCTTACGGGCCCTATATCAAACAGGGACTTCGCAATTATAAAATCCCGAAAGAAAAACAGGATAAGGTGGAAACACTGGAATTACCTGAAATCAAGGCCATCATTGAAGATGTGAAGGCCAATCCTCCCAAAAGAGTTCCGAAGAAAAAGAAATCTTCATAAGATTTTTAAAAATCCTGCGTTATCCAATCAGGCAGATGCATTCTTTCCCGAAATAAACATCCGGAAAGGGTTTGTGGATAAGATTGTCATTGCATTTTTTTTAACTTCTGCGATATTCATCCCGTTAACCCTGTCTGTATATCGCGTGAAGAAAAACCATCCACCCCATGCAGGAATCTAAAGAAATTAAAGCTTTGCTCCATCTGATTGATGATCCGGATGAAGAAGTTTTTACTACGGTCAGTAACCGGATCATTAGTTACGGAAGGGGAATCATCCCCAATCTGGAATATCTCTGGGAAAATACATTACAGGATACCATCCAGGAACGAATTGAAATGCTCATTCACCGGTTACATTATCGCGACCTGACAGAAGATTTTCAAAGATGGAAAACCAGCAGTTACCACGATTTACTCACGGCCAGCCTGCTCGTATCCAAATTCCAATACCCGGATCTGGCGACCAGCCCGGTCCTTGAAGAAATAGAAAAGCTCCGCCGGAATATCTGGTTGGAATTAAACAGTTATCTGACTCCGTTAGAGCAGGTAAATGTCCTGACCAGCATTATTTACGGTTATTACAATTTGAAAGGTACAGAGGTCGCATATCAGCACCCCGACGAATTCCTCATTCATAAAGTAATTGAAACCAAAAGAGGAAATACCATCATCAACGGTATCGTTTATTTATTGCTGAGTGAACTACTGGATATACCGGTAAAGGCAATCAATATTCCCAGACAGTTTGTATTGGCTTATATCAAACCCGAACTCTCGGACGAGGATAATAACAAGGCAGCAATTGACCGCATTGAATTTTTTATTGATCCCATGAGCGGCCAGGTATTCACACAAAAGGACGTGATGAACTATTTCAACCGCATCGCGATCACACCTTCCGATATTCATTTCAAACCTTCCAACCATATCCGGATCATGCAATCGCTGCTGGAAGAATTCAGCAAGTGCTTTGACAACGAGTCAAACCTTTATAAAAAAACAGAATTGCTCATGCTCTCACGAATGCTGAGTGAATAGCCGTTTATAAATTCTGTTTTTAGCTACTACCTTCACCTCCAATTATTGTAAATTGGTTAAAATTTCAGCTGATATGCCTGATACATACCGGCTAAAAGCCATTTTCGCCTCTCTACTTTTTTCCTTGTGTTTATGCATGGCAACTGCCCAGGTTAAAAAAAATACCAGGCGGAGGCCAAAAATCGATTCCGCAACCCTCGATTTAAACAGCCGTATTTCCGACTCCATATTAAATGAAAAAGAAATCAAGGATACGACGGTTCCAAATATGGTGAATAAGGTGGAGACTTATTCCTTCAGCCTCAACCGTGCGGAAAATTTTTTTGAAAGAAGACTGGATACGACAGGTATGCTCAAATCGCTTTCAGGCATAGAACGCGCGTTGAATTATTTTCATAATAAATTCGAACGAAATGATAATCCCCTCAATCTCCGGAGCCTGAATACAGCCTTCGTGTTGCTGGGCGAATCACGCGAGACAATGTCGGGATGGCAAAAATCACTGGACGATTATATTGATCAGCTAAATGGAATACATGAGCGTATCCGGACAGTAAAACATGACAGCACTCTATTAAATGATTCGTTAAACCAGATTTTGCACGGGGAAATGAAGTCAGTATATGAACGATCCATTTCGCTGGATTCAATGTATCATACTTCAGCAATAAAAGTAAATACTCTCAGGAACCGCGTCTCAATAAATTTTTTACTGGTTAAGGATCTGCAAACCACAATCACTGACCGGCAGCAAGCCATCAGCCAGGCCATGTTGAAACAGGAAGAATCTCCATTTCTGGCATTTTGTTCTACAGACTACGATGTAACAATCTGGGATGTCATAAAGGACAGCCTCGGCAGGTCAGTGCGGGTGATCAAAATATTTATGGCGACCACCTGGGATACAAGGACCATCAACATCATAATTTGGATTTTTCTCCTGATCTGGTTTCTGATTACACTACGTGTTGTACAAAAAAAGCCCGACAATGAATCAATCCTGAGAAATCTCACTTTCCTCAAAAAATCCGCTTTGCTTTCCAGCTTATTGCTTTTGTGCACTTACGGATCTTTAACTTATGTTAGCGCGCCAGCCGCGTATGTTCATCTGAATGAATTCATCCGATTGATCCTCTTGTCCATTTTAATATCATTCTATCTTACCAGGGCAGGAAAAATAACTATGTTTTGCATAGCCGTCATCTGGATCACATTTGCAATAGATGACCTGCTCCTGGATTCGGCTTATGGAGAAAGATGGGAACTTATGATCGGAGGCCTTCTTTTGTTCAGTATATGTCTTTGGCTCTTAATGAAGAAAACAATTATTTTTAAAAACCTTGAAGATTCCAAAGCTCGAACATGGGTGCTTTTTATAACGCTGATTCAAATAAGCGTTTCGATCGTTTGCAACCTGACAGGAAGAGTTACACTATCAAAACTTTTTGCATTTAGCGCAATCGATAGTCTGGTGCTGGCCCTCACTCTAAAAATTTGCTGTACGATATTGGTAGATGCCGTTTATACGCAATCAGAAGTTTTTCATAACCGGTTTTTTGCTTTTCTGAATTTCGTCGATCTGAAAAATAAATTACGCAGTGTGCTGTGGATAGTGGCCATTTTTGTATGGATACTTTCAATTTTAAAAAATCTGACCGTATATGACCGCTTCATCGGAAACGTGATGTATTTCATCAACAAACCAAGAACAATCGGCAGTATTAATTTCTCATATGCAAGCGGGCTCCTGTTCATACTCATCATTTGGATCTCTTCAGTATTATCAAAATTCGTTAATTTCTTTTTCGACGAAAGTCACAATCCGGGGCCTCAGAAAAAAACAAAACTGGGTTCGATCGCATTGATTGTCCGGATCAGTATCTGGACAGCCGGATTTCTCATTGCGGTAGCTGCCGCAGGTATTCCGCTTGATAAAATATCTATTTTAATTGGTGCGCTCGGAGTAGGTATTGGGTTTGGACTTCAAAACCTGGTTAATAATCTGGTGTCCGGAATTATTATTGCCTTTGAAAGACCGATACAGATAGGAGATACTATTGAGATTTCCGGAAAAACAGGAACAGTACAGGAAATCGGTGTGAGATCAAGTCAGATCAGTAATGGCGAAGGAGCCAATATCATTGTGCCCAATGGTGATCTTTTATCACAGCAGCTCATCAACTGGACAATGCATAACCGGAACAAACGAATAAAAATATCACTCAGTATTCCATATCAATCAGATTTCCGTAAAGCCCGGGATCTGGTGCTGGAGGAATTAAATAAAAATCAGAAAATCATGCGCGACCCAAAACCTGCCGTAACTGTTGATACTTTTGCAAATAATGCCGTCAACTTTGAGGTCAAATTCTGGGTGCCGGACATGTCTGAAGTAGGCCCGATCAGAAATGAATTGATGTTGGACATCATTTCCTCATTTTCCAAAAACGCTATTTCCATAGCTTAATACCTTTACTATTAACTCTTAACTCTTAACTTGTTTACCATCCCTTCCTGTATTCTCTCTTTACAAACTGATTGGCTTCATCAAAATTGCTGATCTTCATATTTGCCGCATCCCATAACAACTTTTTTCTTCCGGGATATGAATATTGAATCCTTCCTGAATTTCCCGTAGGCGTTTTCTCAACCCGTATGTTCCAGGTCCTGAGTGCAAGGTTACCCATCAGAATTGTTTCGGTTAGCGGACCTGCATATTCGAATGGAGAACTAACTTCTTTTTGCCCATAACCTGCCAGACAGGCATTTATCCATTGAACATAATGACCTTCCGGAACACGCGCGATTGTTTGCGGAACATTCACTTCTTTAGTTTTTGAAATTGGTAAAAGTTTCGGGTCGCTGCCATAGGTTCCACACATCATTTTTCCCTTTGTTCCAATGATCAGAACACCGCCTCCCCCACTATCGCCAAATTGTTCGTCGGCTCCCAATTCTTCGGGTCTTTGAGGAATAATACCGCCATCCATCCAATGCATTTTTACATCCGGTTTTCCATTTTTACCCGGAAAATTCAGAATGACCGATGAAGCAGCCGGACAACTTTCCGGAAAATATTCCGGTGTCCAGGCTTTTTCATATATGGATACCTGACTGCATTCTACAGAATTTGGATACCCGAGACCCACTGTTTTGAATGCCGGGTCTATTAAATGGCAACCCATGTCGCCCAGCGCACCTGTTCCGAACGCCCAGAACCCGCGCCAGCTGAACGGAACATATTCTTTATGATAGGTTTGTTCCTGGGCAGGGCCGAGCCATAGATCCCATTTCAATTCAGGTGGTACCGGATCAGTGCTCTTCGGCGTACCCAATCCCTGCGGCCATATGGGCCGGTTAGTCCACACATTTATTTCTGTTGCATCGCCGATAATTCCGGCACGATACCATTCCTGCATGGTCCGCACACCCTCTCCGGATGAGCCCTGATTACCCATCTGGGTAACCACCTTATATCTTTTGGCCGCCTCTGTTAACATTCTTGCTTCATAAATATCGTGTGTCAGAGGTTTTTGAACATACACATGCTTGCCCAATTGCATGGCGGCCAGTGCAGCTACGGCATGACCATTGTCCGGTATCGAAACGGATACTGCATCGATTGATTTATTTTCTTTTTCCAGCATTTCACGCCAGTCATAATATCTTTTTGCTTTTGGAAAACGGCTAACGGATTTTTTTATTTGCCTGTCATCCACGTCACACAGAAACACAATATCCGCATTCGGACTTTTAGAAAATTCAAACAAATCACTCTCTCCTTTTCCTCCGGCGCCGATGGCTGCAATCCGCAGTTTGTCACTTGGAGCAATAAAACCACGGCCCATCACATGTCGGGGCACAATAAAAAAACCAGCTGCCACAAGCGAACCCGTTTTCAGAAAATCTCTTCTTGATTTATTTTCTCTTGTTTTCATATGTTTTAAAATAAAATGTTGCGGGATATAAAACTAAAAACTAAATAACTCCTGCTTTCCGCTTTTCGCTTTACGCTTTACGCTTAATATGTTCTGTATTGGCGTTTCACAAATTGATTGGCAGGAGCGAAATTGGTTACTTCCATTTTTTCTCCATCCCAGAGTAATTTTTTGCGACCCGGAAATATTTTATTTCCTGTGCTGTCATTTTCGCTGTATTGATAACTGCGCACTGCCAGGTTTCCCATCAAAACAGTTTCCGTTAAAGGTCCTGCAAGGGCAAAATCAGAACTGGTATACGCTCCATAACCTATTTTGCAGGCTTTTACCCATTGCTGCTGATGTCCCTCCGTTCCACCTTCTACTAATGGAAATTTTGACTTTGCCATGACCCTGTCTTTCATGAGGCTCGTAGGCAACAGGGTTGCATTCGCACCAAATTTTCCGGCCATCAATTTCCCTTTGGTTCCCTCGAAAATCATTCCACCATCAACTTTGCTCATCTCTTCATCCGGTAAAAGTTCAGCAGGTCTCTCCGGTAAAATGCCACCATCATACCAGACCATTTTAACCGGAACCATGGAACCGCGTTGTGGAAACTGAATATACGTTTTGGCAGAAGGGGGAAATCCTTCCGTGTTGATGACTTCCTTAAAATATCCACTATATACAGATCCAATACTGGTTTCGGCGGAAACCGGATAACCCAGCTTCAATGCCAGATAGGGTGAATCGATAAAATGGCAACCCATATCACCGAGAGAGCCGGAACCGTAATCTACCCATCCGCGCCAGATCGCGGGAAGGAATGCAGGATTGTAATCCCGTTGCGGTGCAGTTCCCAGCCAGAGGTTCCAATCCAGTTCTTTGGGCACATCAAATTGCCCGGTGGGCGTTGCTATTCCCTGAGGCCATGTGGGACGATTGGTCCATACATGAACTGTATGAACATCTCCCAGCAATCCATCCTGCAACCAGGTTTCTATGAGGCGGATATCGTCCCCGGAAGCGCCCTGATTACCCATCTGGGTTACAACCTTATATTTTTTTGCAGCTGCCGTGAGCATCCTTGCTTCATAGATATCATGTGTAAGCGGTTTTTCAACATATACATGTTTTCCCAGTTCCATGGCAGCCATTGCAATTGGCGCGTGCATATGATCCGGCGTTGTAATCATTACCGCATCAATACTCTTTCCTTCTTTTTCCAGCATGATGCGATAATCCTTATAATAGGGCGACTTAGGCCATTTTGTTCTTGCGTTTACAGATCGACGATCATCCACATCACATAGCGCAGCAATATTGTCGGAACCGTTATTGTAAGCTTTGGGGAGATTTGTTTCAGCCCGGCCACCCACACCTACACCGGCAATATTCAGTTTATCACTGGGAGCAACAAATCCGCGTCCAAGTACATGTCGTGGCACTATAAAAAATCCCGCCGCTGCCAACGATGACGTTTTTAGAAATTCCCTTCTTGAGTTTTTATTTTTTATTTTCATCACAAAAAAGATAATTGTTGAAATCGACGAATGAATGTAAAAATTCATCTGTCACAATGGTTTAAGCTTTACGTTTTCAGCTTAGAGAAGCATCCAGTGTGATACTTGTGTTCAACAATTTACTGATTGGGCAACCTGTTTTGGCTGCCTCATAGGCTTTCTTAAATTGTTCCTGCGAAATGCCAGGTATTTTTGCTTTTAGAGTAAGAGCAGAGGAAGTGATGGAACCCGTGGGTGGATCTAATGTTACAACCGCATTTACGTCGAGACTATCCGGTGTGATTCCCATGGCCTGTAATTGAAAACTAAGCGCCATCGCAAAACATCCTGCATGTGCTGCGGCGACCAACTCTTCTGGATTAGTCCCGACCCCTTCTTCGAAACGGGATTTATAAGAATACTGGGTGTTATTTAATGTGTTGCTTTGGGTAGTCAGCGTTCCTTTTCCATCTTTTCCGGATCCTTTCCAGATTGCCGAGGCAGTACGTTTCATAATAATAAATTTTTAGGAACGTAAGTTAGGGAAATCTAATTCACCTGCAGCAGCGTGATATCAAAATACAAAGGGGCATCTGCCGGCACAGGGCCATACCCGGTGCATCCATAACCATATCCTGAGGGAATCAGCAGTAGAATATGACCACCAACACCAATTTTAGGCAAACCAATCTGCCAGCCTTCAATTAACCCATTTAACCTCGCACCATTCAGGTTGGAATTGGATGCCGAATCAAAAATTGTTCCCGACATCAGCCTGCCAACATAATTCACGGTAATACTTGAAGAATAAATAGGTCTCACACTGCTCCCCGAATCAATGATTCGGTAATATATTCCGCTGTCCGCAGTTACCTGGATGGATGAATCATGCGCATATTTCAATAATGCGGCAGAATCCGCAGAAGGAGGCAATGGTGTGCAGGCCGTTACGTCCGGCAAACTTTTATTACATCCAAAAAAAACAACAATCCCTGTAACAATAAAAACAAAAAACAGTTTTTTCATAAAAGGTGCCAAATTAATGCAGAAATTTTTAATGAGTTTTCAATTCCTGGCTACTAAACGCAAACGGCAACAGATCCGTTGCCCTGTTGAATACATAAATTTCACCTGAGAATCCTCCCAGTATAAGACGTATCGGCTGCCCAAAACGTTGCTCATACTCTGCCAGCGTTTGCCTGCATATCCCGCAGGGACCAATAGGATGATTGCTGCTGGCTGACTCATTGATGTATGTCAAGGCCAGGTCGGTCACCGCGATGCCTGGTAATACCGCGGAGGCTGCAGACAATGTCACGCGTTCTGCACAGATACCTGCTGGAAAACTCGCATTCTCCTGGTTCGACCCCGTTATTATTTGCCCGTTCTTCAACCTGATAGCCACTCCTACTCTGAACTTCGAATAAGGTGCATACGCGTCTGCGGTTGCTTTACGGGCAGACACGAAAAGCTCGGCATCCGGCACTTCCAGTGTTTTAAAGTCTGAAAATATCTGTACCGGAATATGTATACTGGTCATCTTCATCCGGAAAAATAAAAAATTATCTGATTTTCTTGAACAGACGACTCCAGCGAACTCCGTTCTTCCAGCTCATCCAGATCATCCAGGCCTCACCAACCACATGATCTTCGGGAACAAAACCCCAGTAGCGGCTATCCTGGCTCTGATGGCGATTGTCTCCCATCATCCAGTAGTAATCCATTTTGAAAGTATAACTCGTGGATTCTTTATCATTGATAAAAAATTTCCCGTTCCGTATTTCAAGTTTGTTTTTTTCATAATCACGAATCGCCCTTTCATAAAACGGATAGTTAAAGACGTTCAGAGTCAGTGTGGCTCCTTTTTTGGGTATCCAAAAGGGACCATAGTTATCTTTTGTCCAGTTATATTGGGGATCATAAGGATACACCATTTTACTGCTGTCCAGATAGGGTGTAATATTTTTTGCGAGTCCGCTTTTTAACATTTTATCACGGGCACTGGCTGTCAGCAGCATGGCATAACGGTTTGGAACACCTGTTTGCTGAAATTCTTCTCCGTTGTTGATATCAATATCATATTCATCCTTCATCACGGTTTCATCCAGTTGCTGTCCACCGGTAACAACTATATAGTTTGTCTCTGAATAAGGGGGAAGCGACGTGGCCTGACCATTTATATAAACTACCTGATTTTTAATCTGCAGTGTATCTCCGGCAATACCAACACAACGTTTTATATAGTTTTCCTGTTTATCAACGGGTCGAACAATGATCGGATACTGATCTGGATCATTTAAAATAAGCGGACGGCCGGCATTAATGTCTCCGTTTCCCAACATCCGGGCTACGTCATAATAGGGCTGCTCTGACTGATATCCCTCTTTATTAATCACCGTGTCTCCGGCGGGGAAATTAAATACAACCACATCATTCCTGCTTACTGGCGCAGCAAACCAGCGGGTATAAGGTATATGTATCCATTCCACATACGATTTCACATCAAACAAAGGCATAGTATGATGCACAAAAGGCATAGCAATGGGTGTATTCGGAATTCGCGGACCGTAACTGAATTTACTAACAAAAAGAAAATCGTTAACCAGCAGTGTCTTCTCCATGGAAGGCGTAGGGATCACATAGGCTTCAAAAACAAAAGTGCGGATCAGTGTAGCAGCTACTACTGCAAATATCCCTGCATCAATCCATTCTCGGGCAGCAGACTTTTTATATTTTCTGGCCGCCTCGGCGCCAATGAATTTATCTTTTTTATTCAGCCCGACATATAAAAAATATAAACCCAGGCTGCATACCGTGAGGGCATGCTGATAAAACCGGAACTTGCCAAATGTCTTTACAAACTCAACCAGAATGGCAATGGAAAAGAACCAGCCGACTACGGGAATGAATTGTATGAAAAATAAATAAAGAGGCCGCTTGCTCAATTTAATCATCTCGTAGGAATTGAGTACGGGCACCAACCCCTTCCAGGCAGGAACTCCTGCTTTTTTAAACATAAAATATAAACCAAATGCGGGTAGTGTGAACAGTGCGAGGGCAATCAAAATGAGAATCAGAATCTGGTGAGCGGTCATTTAGGCAATTTTAGATTTGGTCAAATGTACCATATTATACAGGCTTCAAAATACAGCGGCTGAGTGGATTGGCTTAACCGTTCGGCACATTTACACAATTTTTTACAGGTTACTTTTTTGGTAGTACATAATTCGCCACGTCTTCACGACTGATGGATTTCGAGGAAAGAATAATCAAACGTTCAACCACATTGCGCAGTTCTCTTATATTTCCCGTCCAATTATATTCCTGAAGTGCCCGTATCGCTTCTTCATCAATCGCTTTTCTTGCAATACCATATTCATTGCAGATATCCTGCAGGAATTTATCGATCAGTAATGGAATATCATCTCTCCTTTCATTCAAAGATGGAACATGAATGATGATCACACTGAGTCGATGGTAAAGATCCAATCGGAAATTTTTCTCGTCCACTTCTTTCAGCAGATCTTTATTCGTAGCGGCGATCACCCGCACATCAACGTTGATATCTTTATCCCCGCCCACCCGCGTGATCTTACCTTCCTGTAGAGCGCGTAATACCTTGGCCTGGGCATTCGGGCTCATGTCGCCAATCTCATCCAGGAAAAGCGTACCTGAATTCGCCTGCTCGAATTTGCCAATTCTTTGTTTTACTGCAGATGTAAAAGAGCCTTTCTCATGGCCAAATAATTCACTTTCTATGAGTTCCCCCGGAATGGCTGCACAGTTCACCTCGATCAGCGGGCCGGCGGCCCGGTTACTTTTTTCATGAACCCAGCGTGCAACCAGTTCTTTTCCCACTCCATTCTCACCTGTTATAAGTATACGTGCATCGGTAGGTGCTACTTTTTCGATGGTCTCTCTGATTTTATGAATCGGCATCGATTCCCCAATCATATCCTGTACGCGACTAACCTTTCTCTTCAATACTTTGGTTTCCGCTACCAGGGATGTTTTATCCATGGCATTACGAATGGTGATCAGTAAACGGTTGAGATCCGGCGGCTTTGAAATATAATCGTAAGCTCCTTTTTTAACAGCTTCAACTGCCGTTTCTATGGTACCATGTCCCGAAATCATAATGATGGGGAGATCGGGGTTCAATTCCTTTGCTTTCTCAAGGAACTCGATGCCATCCATTTTAGGCATTTTAATATCACATAGTATTACATCATATTCTTTTTCCCGGAATTTCCTGAATCCCTCTTCGCCATCACCTGCTTCGTCTATTTTATAACCTTCGTAAGAAAGTATCTCGCTCAGGGTCTTGCGAATTGCTTTTTCATCATCAATAATCAGAATATTCGACATGCTTTTCTTGTTTCTATAAAAATAAAGGCCGGATTTTCAGCAAATTAGCCCGCAATTTAGTTGAATAATGGGGTATTTGTATGATAGGATTCAAATCCTTCTGGGGAATGGAAGTGTACCATAGTAAAATTACGTTGCAGGAACCGGTTTCTCTTTATATTTTGTGTATGCCTATATTTTTAGAAAAACCAGAATTAAAATTTAACCCTATGAAGCAGGAATTAGACCATTCCGTACATACACCGGCGAAGGTGTTTTTAAAATTGACTGTTTTCGGATTTGTGTTAATTGGCTTTGCCTATTTTTCCCTGGTTATTATGGGAACCGCATTGAAAGCCATTCATTAAATAATAAGTTCCCCGCTTTGGCGGGGTTCTTTACTTTAATACCTCCAGCTGGATAATCGCATCCACCGGATCCAAATGAATATTTCTCAAATCAATTCCGATATAATTATCATCCAATTGTTTTACAGGCAGTAATCTTCCCTCCATTTTTGCCGATTTTACTTTATAAGGCATCCTGACAAAAAATTCCTCCTCATCCGTTTTGAATAAATGGATGAAGACAAGATTTCCCTTTTCAGTAATGGCACCCCAGTCCTGGGGTTTTAAAAACCCTCCCTTTGTTCCATAAATACTATATCCGTACTTCGCAAGCCAGACGCCCATGCTGTCCAGCCTTTCCGTGAAAGCTTCCTGAATCTCACCATTCGGCAGGGGACCTATATTCAGTAACAGATTAGCCCCGTAACCGGCATCCTTTACCAGAAGGCGGATGAGTTCTTTGGTCGATTTGTAATGAAGATCTGTAATATTGAAACCCCAGGAGTTGTTGATTGTTTCGCAGGTTTCAAGGGGAAGATTTGAAACGGAAGCTCCGCCGAAACCGGTGCTGTTGCCTCCCGGCAGGTCCTTTTCAAACATCTGAAAGTCCTCTCCGGGGATAGGACTTAGATGATGATTATTTCCTATCAGGCACTGCGGTTGTAATTGATGTATCATAGTATAGATCTCTTCCAGGTGCCAGTCTACTGCAGGTTTGTTGGTTTTATCATGATCATTGGGAAGTTGATCCCAGTAACCGTCAAACCAGACACCTGCAATGGGACCATATTGCGTAAGTAATTCCGTCAACTGGGCTTTCATGAAAGCGATGTAATGGTTCCAGTCACTTCTGGCAGTTCGTCCCGTGCCATGTCCTGTACGCCCTGTTTCATATTGATAGTCGCTGCGATACCAGTCCAAAAGGGAATAATAGACAAATAACTTGATGCCCTGCCGCTGACACTCATCTGCAATAAGTTTTACTACATCCTGCTTCCAGTCAGTATTCGTGATTTTCCATTCCGATTGCTTTGTATCCCAATCGCTGAATCCATCATGATGACGGGTGATGAGCGTAATGTATTGCATACCTCCCCGTTTGGCAGCCGACACCCATTTTTTTGCATCAAATCGAACCGGATTGAAAATGGTCTGCAACCGGCTATATTCAGCCACGGTAATGTTTCTGTTGTTCATTACCCATTCTCCGTCACCAGGCACACTAAAAGCGCCCCAGTGAATAAACATTCCAAAGCGGGCACTGTCGAACCACTTTCTGGCCGAAAGGTTTTCTTTGGAAGGCTGATATTGAGCTTGGGACCTGCATATCAATGAGAGAGAAGCTAAACACAGGATAGTGAAAAGCATTTTCATGTGAAGGAATTTAAAATGCGCTGGAAAAATTATTTATTCAGGTACATTACTTCCTTTACCATGCGAATTACTTTTTCTGGTGAAGGCATGGCGGCAGCAACCAGGTTTCCGGCATAATGTAATGGAGCATCTGCTGCAGTAATCCGGCGGATGGGTGCATCCAGATAGTCAAATCCTTCCTTCTGTATGGTGTATGCAACTTCCGAAGAAACAGAACCAAAAGGCCATTGTTCTTCAACGATCACCAGGCGATTCGTTTTCTTTACACTTTCCAGAACCGTCATCCAGTCAAGCGGACGAATCGTTCTGAGATCGATCACTTCAGCACTGATGTTTTCCTTTTGAAGTTCTTCTGCGGCTGCCAGTGAAACCTTCATCATTTTATTGTAAGAAACTATCGTAACATCTGTACCGGCCCTTGCAACCTTTGCCTTGCCCAGTTCAATATAATATTCCTCCTCCGGCACTTCTGATTTATCCCCGTAACTGACCTCACTTTCCATAAAAATCACCGGATCTTCCTCGTAACGAATGGCCTGCTTCAGGAGACCTTTCGCATCATATCCGTTACTTGGGGAAACAACCTTTAAACCCGGTATATTGGCATAATAACTTTCAAAGGCAGTTGAATGCTGAGCACCCAGTTGTCCCGCAGAACCGTTGGGGCCCCGGAAAACAATAGGGCATCCAACCTGACCACCACTCATAGCAAGCATTTTGGAAGCGGTGTTCAAAATCTGATCCAGGGCCAATGTTGCAAAATTCCAGGTCATATATTCCAACACAGGGCGCAGACCATTCTGGGCGGCACCCACACCAACCGCCGTAAAACCCAATTCAGAAATAGGTGTATCTATCACTCTTTTCGGACCAAATTCATCCAGCATTCCCTGGCTCACTTTATAGGCACCGTTGTATTCTGCTACTTCTTCACCCATTAGAAATACACGGTCATCGCGGCGCATTTCTTCTGACATGGCTTCACGCAATGCTTCCCGGTAAGCGATTTGTCTCATTTAGATATATTTAAAGAGGGGCAAAAGTATTGAGGAAAGGGGAATCAGCAATGAGGATTTTCTCTTAATCGTCGTTTTTTAACCAAAAATCGAAAGTTTGGCTCTCTTAATCGAATAAGTTATATAAAGGGTGGCCTGATGTGCATCTTTGTATTGTCAAAGAAAAACCGATACATCAGATCCAACCGAAAAACTAAAAATTTAAACCCTTAATCCGACACCTGAAAAAACCGAAGCCGTCCAAATCCGAAAATTAAAACCGAATCCTGAGAAACCAAATTCCTTAAATCCTGAAACCGACTGAAAACCCTGAATCCTAACCTGGAAAAAACCGAAACCATCCAAGTCCGAAAAACCAAATCAGAATCCAAATCCGAAAGAAAACCAAACCCAGTATCGTTGAAAACCGGATCCTTTAAAAGCTAGTATTCCTTCATGATCAAGTTTACATATTGATTTACCCGGTTTAACGAATTAAAAAAAGCCGTTCCGCAACAAGCAGAACGGCTTTTTTATTATTTCGTCCATAAGTTACCAATAGATCTTTCAATCCATATTCTCAGTGATTCGCAGAATCTTTATAAAGACCCATGCTGTCAAGTTCATGAAGTGTAATGGTTGGCATTTTATTCTCTGTAATTTTTTTAATAACCAGATTTCCCACCAGCATGGCATCTGCCGCCGATTTAAATCCCCGCTTACCGGGAACAGCGGGCATATACTCTTGTTTTATGTGAACTTTATCAGCCGCAATAATATTATATCCCCATCCGTATACTGTTTGTGTCGGTTCGGCATAAATAAAAATTTTCTGATGTCTTTCCTGATACTTACTAAAAAAAATTACCGCGAAGCTTACAAGCAGCGCGGCAATTGCTATAAGAGAATAAGTTTTTCTAATTGTCATTGGGATTCAGTGTCTGATCAGGAAAAAATTCACGCAGATAATCAGACGCGCCAGCCTGTCCTGTAGTACTCCTTCCCGTTGCTATATATCCGCCGCCACCGGTCGTGCTGGGTAAAGTGAATCCGACCGCACCGGTAGTCGGAGGTCCTTCGAATGGTGATTTTTCATTCCAGAGATCACCATTTGCAGTTCCGTCAGGAAAAGTATATTGCCATGTGGTCAGGTTGCTGCTGATATTTTCGCCCGTACTTATGTAGGCATATGGTTTGCCTCCTGAAGTGCCAACAAAAGCTGAACCATTCTGTCGTACGATGGTCGTATAGGAATCATCATACGCTTCTGTACTCGTATTACTGATATGACGTAATTCAGCCCATTTTGCTGTGTCGGAAGCCGGATCAAAAACCCAGAAATCCGTTTGCATCACACCGCTGTTAACCCCGGTAACGACGTATGCTTTATTATTGTAGGTAAAAGATACAGCTGCATATCTTTTATTTCCACTGAAGCCGATATCTGTCCATGTATCCTGCGACGGATCATACTGATAAAAATCTTTTAGTGCATTACTGCCATCAAACCCGGTTCCCACATAACCCAGATTTCCCAATCCGAACGCAACCGCCTCGTATCTTGCACCACCCGCATAATCTGCTTTTCTCGTCCAGTTGCCGGTAGCCGGATCATATTCATAAAAATCACTCAGATAGTTAAACCCGTTGTAACCAGTTCCAACATATCCTTTACCGGCTGCGGTAAAAGCAACGGCCGAACTCCTGGCTGTACTGTCTGGCATACTGGTTACCTGTGACCAGACATTATTTACCGGATCATATTTCCAGAAATCAGTGAACCGGGTATTTAATCCATCCCAGCCTGTTCCTACATATGCGAAATTGTCAATCACAAATGAAACTGCTTCACTTCTCGCAGGTCCGTTTAATTGGGACATTGTAGTCCAGTTTCCACTTTGCGAATAAGGAATCGATGTTGAATGACAGGAAAACAAAGTGCCTAAAACGAAAAGTAAAAATAAACGAAAGTAGATCCGCTTCATATTGTTGTTGTATTGAGAATACTGTGTTTTGTGGCGCTAAAAGTATTTTATTTGCAGCGCGAAATACGGACAATAAAGGGATTTCACAAAAATTTATCAAATCATACATTGTATTTCAATTGTTAATCGATTTCAAAAAACATACTTTTGCCATTTCAGAAACTGCGGAAAGACGACTAAATGAATTTAGACAACCCGATACCTGACAAAACGGTTTACCGCATCAGCCCCGTCAGTTTTTTTCAATTATCCGAAACCGGATCCTTAATCAGGAGAAAATAAGCATGGCAAGAAATTTATATCTCAGGAATCGATCCTCATTATGTCTCTTACCTGTTCTTATTGTCATAGCAATATTCGGATGTACAAAGCCCCAGATTGCATTTCAGAATCTTGGCAATGGAAGCAATACGCCCAACGTAGTAACGATAGATACTTTTGCGGTTCAGGTTTCCACTGTATTTCTTGATTCATTTACAACTTCCGGGACAAAATCGCAATTGCTCGGCCGGTACATCGATCCTTATTTTGGCAAGATAACTTCCCAGAGTTACACTGACATCGGAACGCCGTCTACTTTGCCCCTCATTACAAATTATTCCGTGTACGATTCGATCCAGCTGATTATGCGGATCGACAGAACTTTTTATGGCGACACAACACAGGTGCAGCGCTTCCTGGTTAGTCAGCTGACGCAGGTCATGAATTATCCGGGAACGCAGAACGCCTTTTATAATAATAATTCAATTCCTTACGATCCGGCACCCCTTGGATCTGTAGATGTAAGAATCAATCCCACAGCCGGTCTGACAACACAACGGATCGGTGACACAATAAAAATTAAAATGCCCAATAGTCTGGGCCAACAACTGTTCGGTCTTTTATACAGGCAGCCGGATACTATTACAAATGCAGCTATTTTCAGAGGCTTTTTTAAAGGGTTGACTGTTTACCCTGATACAAGTTTACCAGGCGCCATATACGGATTTAAGGATACGATGATGCTCCGTTTATTTTACCATGAACCGGGAGTTGTTAGTACGCCAAAGTCAACCGATTTCGGTGTGGTAAATCAATCTACCCAGTTTAACCAGATAACAGCAGACCGGACCGGAACGCCAACTGAAAATGTCAACAGACAAACACCGGAACTTCAATCCACTGCTTCCGGTAACGAGGCCTTCCTGCAGCCAATCACCAGTTTATATATAAAACTTCTTTTCCCGACAATAAGCAATCTGGCGGGTTATCCGGATTATCTGGCCATCATGAAGGCAACACTGGAAATAAAACCCGTACAGGGAACATACAGTCCAATCTATAATCTTCCGCCACTTGTAAATCTTTCGTTAACGGGCGAGGGCAATACGATCGGTGCACAACTTCCTGTAGGAAGTGGAAATTTAACCATAGATTATCTATACGGAATAAATACGAATTATACTTATGATATTACGGCATACATTCAGGGTGCCATAGCGCAGGGTGCAGTAAACAACGCAAAGAATGGACTAATCATCGTAACACCAGCTGCCGCATTCAACACCATGTTTAACCGGGCTGTCATAGGCAATTCATATAATACCCAGAAGTCAAATCAAATTTCCCTGAAAATCTATTACGCTTCATATTACTAATATGATCAAACCGAACGGTTTTACTTCTTTACGAATTTATATCACGACCGTTTTAGCCGTTCTGTTTATCGCGCCTGGTTATTCCCAAACCAATAATCAGCCTTATTCAATTCACGCCATTGGAGAGATCACGGATAATATCATAAACAGGACAAGTGGGATGGGCTCAACAGGTATCGCTTACAGAAACAACAGGTATATTGTCACAAACAATCCTGCATCTCTGAGTGCAATGGACAACCAGTTTTTCGCAGGAGAAATAGGTGTAAATGGCCAGTATATTGACTATTCCGGAAATGGAGTGAGTACTACGAACCACCAGTCGTCCGACATTACTTTTAAAAGATTTGCACTGGGTACAAAAATATTCAGGCATTGGGGAAGCGCCGTCGGGCTTGTACCGTTTAGTGAAGAAAATTATGAGTACTCGGGATCACAACAAGTCGGAGGCAGTCCCGTTGTAATCCCAACGTATAATGAGGGATATGGAGGCATCAATAAAGTATTCTGGGCGAATGGGTATGAATTTCTGAATCATTTTTCTGTCGGCCTCACCACCTCGTATTTGTTTGGTTCGATTAACAACAAGAATATTACCCTTGGTCAGGCTGCTTCCATCTACCTGTCCAGTAACAGCAATACTTTTTACGATAATATTTATCTCGATTATGGTTTTCAGTATTACGGATCGATTAATGCGCACTGGGATTTTACAGTCGGAGCAGTATACGCAAACCAGACAAATCTTAGAGCAGAAACAAATACAAATGTCATTAACCTGGACTCCAATGTGCTTCGTACTAAAACAACATTGGGCAGTTATACACTACCGACAAGTTATGGATTCGGTTTTTCGCTTACAAGAAATAAAAAATATACACTGGTAGGAGATTACAAATTCCAGAACTGGTCAAGTGTCAGATCGACGACAGGAGATTTTTTTTATGAAAATAGTCAGCGGGCTTCTCTTGGCATAGAGATCTCCAATAAAAAAGTCGCATATAATACATTGTACGAAACATCTTTTTTCCAGGCAGGCTTTTATTATAATAAAACCTATCTCATCGTAAACGGAACACCCATCAATGATATCGGAGGTTCCATTGGTTTAGGTGTAAACTCCAAGCGAAGCATAGTATCTCTCCTGGTCGTTTTGCAATACGGAATCAAAGGAACTACTCAAAATAACCTGCTCAGGGAAAACTATGGAAATCTGAGCTTTATTTTCTCCATGCGTGACTTCTGGTATACACATGGTAGAAAATTTGATTAATCAGAATCACAGGATATTGATTATGCTTCCCAGCGGAACGCCAAGACCTGTGCAGGCGTCCCATCCCGGACCCGCAGTATAACCCCCGTTTTTTGCTGTAATATTATTCCCTTCCGTTATGTCTTTGAACACAGGTGAAGATGATGAATATATTTTGGGTTGTATGAATCCCGCTTTTCGTTTTAATTTTTGATTTGCCAGCGCGATCAGTCCTGCGATCAACGGCGCCACCGCGCTGGTACCGCCTATTACGGTCCACTGTCCGTCCACCAAAATATTATATCCACTGGCAGAATCCGCGTTTGCCGCCATATCAGGAAGCCCTCTTCCTTTTTTATTATTTCCATTGACCGATGCGGGTAAACTGATATTTTTCTGATAGTCTGGAACGGGAAAAATATCACTGATGCCTCCGCCGGTTGCCGATCCGTCCTGATCATTCCAAACAGTTTCAGAATCAGATAACAAACGGGTGCCTCCACAGGCAATTGCGTAGGGACTGCTCGCCGGAAAATCCACATGGGCTTTGCCGTCGGTTTCCCGGTCAGATGAACCATTATCTCCCGCGGCGACTGTGATAGTTACACCCAATGCAGCGGCGGACATAAAAGTCTCATTGAAGTTCTGCATGGCTTGTTCTGTCCACTGCGATTCGGCTGCACCCCAGCTAATGGAGATAACAGAAGGGTTATTTGCGGAATCGTGAATGGCTGTGCTGATGGCATCGAGAAATCCCTTATCTGTATTGGGAGCAAAATAAACCACAATTTTTGCGCCTGGTGCCACCGCGCCTGCCACTTCTATGTCCAAAGCCACTTCACCATCTGCACTATCTGCGGTGGACGGTGCATTCAGAGCTCCGTCCACAGATTGCGCCGTAACGGAAGGAAGTGAGATGCCCAGTTTACTAAAATAATTTTGCATATCTGCATTGCGATATCCCCCACCCAGTTCGATGAGCGCGATGCATTCACCGGCGCCGTTGACATCGCGGGGATATTTATACGATTTAGCTACGGCATCCGGGTTGTATGAAACATCCGTTGCACTGGGATGCACCAACCCTCCCTCATTCTTTAACAAATGGAACATGGGCCTTGCCTGAGGACGATTGTCCAAACCAAAAACGCCGGTAATGACATCTTTCAAAATTTCAGGTATATGAATCGAACCCGTGCGACCGCGATAAGTCATACCGTTTTCCGAAATAAAGTCGGCCAGGTTCACCTGAAAAGCGTCATTGAATTTTTGAACTGACCCCATCAGAATAACAGAACGTCTTGAAACTGACGTTTGAAGAATTGTCAAATCATGCTGCCTGGCAAAGTCTATAACCAGATCGATATCTTCCGGTGATGCACCAAATCGCCGGTCGAAAACCTCCCGGCTTAGATGTTTGTTTTTCCCTGAAGTAATGCCTCGTATATAATTCCTGATAGGGTTTTTTCTTCTGATTTTGACCAGCACTTCAATCACCTGATTGAAGGAGGTATTACCAATATTTGTCCCGGCCGGAAATTTTCTGAAACTACCAGTCAGTTCTATGCGGGATTCAAATTTTTTGGATGTTTTTGAGTACTTGCTTTTTGCTGCAGCCATAACAGATTTTTTTGAAGATATTTGCAGGATGAATCATACGTTACGTGTTGCTATACTTGATCTGTACGAAGGACGACCAAACGAAGGTATGCGCTGCATTCAGCAAATCCTTCAGGAATATAGTCGGGCTAAGGGTTTACCTTTAGTTACTACAATTTTCGATGTCCGAATGAAAGAAGAGCTTCCTGATCTTTCATACGATATTTATTTGTCCAGCGGAGGCCCCGGAAGCCCGTTGGAGACAGAAGGCGTATCATGGGATAATAAATATATGGACTGGTTATACAATATGGTTAAGCATAATAAAGTATCAAGTGAGGCCGATAAAAAATATGTGTTCTTTATATGTCATTCCTTCCAACTCGCGTGCCGTTTTTTTAACACGGGTAAAGTGACGAAAAGAAAATCCACAGCATTTGGTGTGTTTCCCATCCATATGAAATCAGAAGGAAAAAAAGATGCCGTCTTCCATGGGTTGAAAGATCCGTTTTATGCAGTGGATAGCAGGGATTATCAGGTGATAGAAGAGGAAAAAACAGATATAAAGAAGAAAGGTGCCACCGTATTGGCTATAGAAAAGGAAAGACCCCATATTCCTCTGCAAAGAGCGATTATGGCCATCCGGTTTAATGAATACATGCTGGGTACGCAATTTCATCCTGAAGCAGATGCTGCGGGTATGAGTATGTATTTGCAAAGGGCTGATAAAAAGAAAACAGTCATAGAAGGATATGGAGAAGAAAAATGGAAAAGTATGATTCAGCAGTTAAACGACCCCGATAAGATCCGAAAAACCTATTCAGAAGTAATTCCTAATTTTTTAAATATAGCGCTTGGGAAAGCGTAAAGCGTAAGGCGCAAAGCGTAAAGCTTTTTAAATTGCCAATTCACCGAGTGTCAACCGTTCCCGCACATGCCGGATCAAATGTCAACCGCTTTAAGCGTTAAGCTTTTAGCATTAAGCTTTAAAAATGATTCCCCATCTCCGAAAAATATTTAATGATTCTTTCACGCAAGAAAAATACCAGGCTTTTCTGAAAGACCTGAATGCTAAACATCCGGGTGCCATAGAATTCAGAATCGCAGAAACACCTGTTTTCGTTCCGGAAGATTTTCGTGAAAAGATGATCAACGCCTGCGAATCAATTGTGGATATTATTACAGCGCCCGGTTTCAAAGAAGAATCAGCCAAAGCCATTCCTCCTGAGGATTTTGTTCCCGGAGATGAAACCCGTCCACATTTTATAGCTTTTGATTTCGGTGTGTGTATAAACGAAAAAAAAGAACTTGAACCGCAACTGATCGAAATGCAGGGCTTCCCGACACTTTATGGTTTCCAGGTTTATTATCCCGAGATGATACAAAAACATTTTTCGGTTACACGGAACCTGACCCAATACCTCGGAGGTTATGACAGGCCTTCTTATCTGAAAACTTTGAAAAAAATCCTGCTCGGAGACAGCGAACCTGAAAACACCATTTTACTGGAGATAAAGCCTTTCGAGCAAAAAACCAGAATTGATTTTTTCTGCACACAGGATTATTTTGGAATACAACCTGTTTGCATAACCGAATTGATAGAAGAAGGTAACAGGTTATTCTATTTTCACAAAGAGAAAAAAGAAAAAGTACAGGCAAAGCGAATTTATAACCGGATTATTTTTGATGATCTGCACGCCCAAAAAGATTCACTTGGCAAACATATCGATCTGAAAAAACAATGGGACGTAGAATGGATCCCGCACCCCAATTGGTTTTACAGAATTTCAAAATATACTCTTCCTTTTATTAAGCATCCTTTTGTTCCTGAGACAGAATTTCTTGATAAAGTGAATCCTGTTCCGGAAGATCTTGAAAATTATGTTTTGAAACCATTGTTCTCTTTTGCCGGCCAGGGAGTTCTGATAGATATAAAAAAAGAGGATATTCTGTCTATCAAAGATCCATCCAACTGGATCCTGCAGCGTAAAGTAAATTATGCGCCTGTCATTCAGACGCCCGATGATTCCGCCAAAGCAGAGATCCGCATCATGTATATATGGCCGGAGGGCTCATCCAGGCCCGTTCCTGCCATCAACCTGGCGCGATTGAGTAAAGGGAAAATGATTGGTGTACGTTATAACCAGGACAGAACCTGGGTTGGAGGAAGCGTTGCATTCTTCAAGCCGAAAGCATAGTGTTTTATTCACTCAAACCTGCGAAAATATACTCGGAGTTCAACTTCGCAATATTTGTCATGGAAATCTCTTTGGGACACACCGATTCGCAGGCCTGTGTATTTGTGCAGCTCCCAAATCCTTCCTTATCCATTTGTGCGACCATATTCAGAGCGCGTGATTTTCGTTCGGGATGTCCCTGGGGAAGCAGAGCGAGATGGGAAATTTTTGCAGAAACAAAGAGCATGGCCGAACTATTTTTACAGGCGGCAACGCAAGCTCCGCAGCCAATACAGGCGGCGGCTGCAAACGAAGCATCCGCCAGGTTTTTGTCTACCGGAAGTGAGTTGGCGTCCACAGCATTACCTGTATTCACTGAAATATAACCGCCGGCCTGGATAATCCGGTCAAAAGAAGAACGGTCCACTATGAGATCTTTAATTACGGGGAAAGCATTGGCGCGCCATGGTTCGATGGTAATGGTTTCACCGTCTTTATATGCCCGCATATGCAATTGACAGGTAGTATTTGCATGCCAGGGACCATGAGGCCTTCCGTTGATATACATCGAACAGGTGCCACAAATACCCTCACGGCAATCGTGGTCAAAAGCAACCGGCTCCTCACCTTCCCTGATCAGTCTTTCATTCAATACATCGATCATTTCGAGAAAAGACATTTCAGATGAAATATCTTCTACTTTATATGTTGCAAAATGACCCTTTGATTGAGAATTTTTTTGTCTCCAAATCTTCAGGGTAAGTCCCATTTTGTAATGCTCCATATCTGGAATCTATTTTAAACTTCTCTTTAAAATCACACCCTCTTACTCCCATACTCCCATACCCCCATACTCCCATACCCCCATACTCCCATACTCCCACACTACTTATAGCTTCGCTGCGATGGCTTTGCCACGTCAAATACCAGGGTTTCCGGATGTAATTCCCAATTGTGTTCTCCTTTATATTCCCAGGCAGACACATATGTAAAATGCTCGTCATCCCGTTTTGCTTCTCCTTCTTCAGTCTGCATTTCTTCGCGAAAATGCCCACCGCAGCTTTCCTTTCTGTTCAGGGCATCTATACACATCAATTCACCCAGTTCAATAAAATCGGCTACGCGGTTTGCCTTGTCGAGCTCAGGATTCATTTCATAGATGTCGCCGGGTATTTTCAAATCACTGTAAAATTCGTTTTTCAGTTGCTGGATTTCAATGATGGCTTCTTTGAGATTGATTTCATTGCGCGCCATACCGCATTTATCCCACATGATCTTTCCAAGCTGCTTGTGAAAATGTTCAACCGTTTTGGTGCCGTTAATATTTTTCAATTGTGTCATACGGTCCGAAACAGTCTGCTCTGCACTGGCAAATGCAGGGTGGTCAGTAGGAATATTCGCAGTGCGGATATCGTCACTCAGGTAATTCCCGATTGTATAGGGAATCACGAAATATCCATCCGCAAGTCCCTGCATGAGGGCGGACGCTCCCAGCCGGTTTGCCCCATGATCAGAAAAATTCGCCTCACCCATGCAGTATAATCCGGGAATTGTAGTCATGAGTTCATAATCCACCCAGAGACCGCCCATCGTATAGTGAACGGCCGGATAAATACGCATAGGTACTTCGTATGGGTTCTCTCCGGTAATCTTTTCATACATGTCAAAAAGATTACCATATTTCTCTTTTATCACTTCTTTCCCGTACTGACGTATGACTTCTGTAGTTGAATTCTCCAGACCAAGTTTATGGCATTCCACTTTTCCATATCGCATGATCGCTTCTGCGTAATCCAGGTACACCGCCTGCCTGGAAGTTCCGACGCCGTATCCGGCATCGCATCTTTCTTTCGCAGCGCGGCTGGCTACGTCCCGAGGTACAAGATTTCCAAATGCAGGATATCTTCTTTCCAAATAATAATCTCTTTCTTCTTCCGGAATTTCACCGGGTTTGCGGTTATCATTTTGTTTTTTCGGCACCCAAATGCGTCCGTCATTTCGCAGGGACTCGGACATGAGCGTCAGCTTCGACTGATAGTCACCGGAAACCGGAATACAGGTAGGATGTATTTGTGTAAAACAGGGATTGCCAAAATAGGCACCTTTCTTATGCGCTTTCCAGATAGCAGTTACATTACAGCCCATGGCATTGGTGGACAGATAAAAAACATTTCCGTAGCCTCCGCTGCACAGCACAACCGTATGTCCAAAATGCCGCTCCAGTTTCCCTGTTAGCAAATTTCTTGTAATAATACCCCTGGCCTTTCCGTCAATAATTACAAGCTCCTGCATCTCGTGACGGGAATACATTATTACATTACCGAGAGAAACCTGACGTTCAAGAGCCTGGTAAGCACCGATAAGCAATTGCTGACCGGTTTGCCCCGCTGCATAAAATGTTCTTTGAACCTGTGTTCCACCGAAAGACCGGTTGCTTAAAAGGCCTCCGTACTCCCGTGCAAACGGAACTCCCTGGGCAACACATTGATCGATGATACTTGTACTTACTTCTGCCAGACGATGAACATTCGCTTCGCGGGATCGGTAATCACCGCCCTTTATAGTGTCATAAAATAACCGGAAGACACTGTCTCCGTCATTCTGGTAATTTTTTGCGGCATTGATTCCACCCTGCGCCGCAATACTATGGGCCCGCCGGGGAGAATCCTGAAAACAATATGCTTTCACTTTATAACCCATTTCGCCTAAAGAAGCCGCGGCTGATGCGCCGGCGAGCCCCGTTCCCACTACAATAATTTCTATTTTGCGTTTGTTGGCCGGGTTTACCAATTTTACATGACCCTTATATTCATTCCATTTTTGCTCCAAGGGTCCTGGCGGAATTTTTGAATCGAGCATATTTTGAATTTCGAAATTTGAATATTTTGATAATCCGAAAGTTATATGGTTACCCAATCCAGAAAAACCGATATGGGCATCATAGCAAATGCGATGGAAATAATTACGGAAAAACCAAATCCGAAATTTCTGATCAGGTTTATGTATTTACCGTTTGGCACACCCAGGGTCCGGAACGCACTTTGAAAACCATGCAGCAGGTGATACATCAAAGAGGCGCAGCCCAATACATAAATTGACACCACGACCGGATTGTGAAATATTCGTATGATTTCCCCAAATTGATTGGCCACTTCTTTTCCATCATAATTAGTAGTTGGAAGATCCGTGAATCGTGAAGGTACCCAGAAATCTTTCAGATGCAGCACTAGGAAAAAAAGCAAAAGAGTACCCAATAGTCCCATACTCCTGCTGTACCATTTGCTGCCTTTGTTGCCCATGGGAACGGCATAACCGATTTTACGCCGCGCCCGGTTTTGAAATTCTACCACGAATCCCTGCACGATATGTAATATGAGGCCTGCAAACAATCCCACTTCAACAATGCGGATAACCACGGTTGTCGCCATATAGTGGGAAGCCAGGTTAAACATTTGTCCGCCGTCATTTGCCCAGATGCAGGCATTGATTCCCACGTGTACCACCAGGAAAGATATCAGGAAAATTCCCGTTAAAGACATAATAAACTTTTTGCCGATCGACGAGGTAAAGAAGGCGGACCATTTCATATATGTCGCAAAAATTGAAAATCAGAGGAATAGGGCAAAAGTAAGTCAGGAAATCGGAAATCCCTATCTTAGCCGCTCAAAAACTGTCTGGATGAAGCGCGAAGAAGATTTTGAAGCCAATCTTTCGGGTGAGGAAGGAACTACAGAAGAAACCAAATCAAGCTGGTTTAAACGAATTAAAAAAGGGATCCTGACCAGCACGGCGGAGAAAAAAGAAACGCCTGAAGGTCTTTGGACCAAATGCCCGAGTTGTAATTATATCTGCACGGTTACCGAACTGCGGGAAAATCTTTTTGTATGCCCTAAAGACGGCCACCATCACAGAATTGGAAGTGATGAATATTTCGAAATTCTTTTTAACGACAATAAGTACGATATTCTTTTTGAGAATATTCGGAGCAAGGATTTTCTTCACTTCACAGATTTAAAATCTTACCAGAAACGACTGGAAGAGACCTGGCACAAAACGGACATCACTGATTCCATCCGGATTGCAACCGGTCAGGTTCGCGAACATCATATGGTTATCGGTTGTATGGATTTTGAATTTATCGGCGGCTCCCTCGGCAGTGTGATGGGAGAGCGAATTGCAAGAGCAGTAGATTATTGCTTGCAACATCGAACACCCCTCATGATTATCTGTAAGTCGGGAGGTGCACGTATGATGGAAAGCGCTTTTTCCCTGATGCAGCTGGCCAAGGTTTCAGCGAAACTTTCTCAACTGACTGATGCACGCATACCTTATATTTCCTTACTTACAGATCCCTCATTCGGAGGGATTTCTGCTTCTTTCGGCATGTTGGGCGATCTGAATATAGCCGAACCCGGCGCACTGATTGGATTTGCGGGACCTCGCGTTATCCGTGAAACAATCAAAAAAGACCTTCCGGAAGGATTTCAACGCAGTGAATTTTTATTGGAGCATGGCTTTCTGGATTTTATTGTGAACCGGAAAGAATTAAAGCATAAGATTGCTACCGTATTGACTCTTTTAAAGAACTGATTCCCATCCGCTAATTTTGCCTTTTATTATGACCGAATTCAGAAACAGATCGGCCTATCATGAATATTTCATCGAAGAAAAATACGATGCGGGCATGGTGCTTACCGGAACAGAAGTCAAATCTATCAGGGAAGGGAAAATAAGTTTTGCTGACAGCTTCTGCATTTTTTTCAAATCTGAGCTCTGGGTCCGAAACCTCCATATCGCCGAATATCGTTTTGGGAATTCCAATAACCATTTGGCCGTACATGACCGCAAACTCCTGCTGAACCGCAGAGAACTGAGAAAACTGGAAAATAAGCTTAAGGACAAGGGCTATACAATCATTCCCCTGCGGATATTTTTGAGCGAAAAAGGACTGTTTAAAATGGAAATCGGGCTTGCCAGGGGTAAAAAACTCTATGACAAACGTGAAACCATCAAGAACAGGGACACAGATCGTGAGATAAAACGATATCTCAGGTAATAACCCCTTTTTAACGTCAATTTTCCGCGGCTTCGTAAAATAAACCCTAACTGGTATAATGATTGCCTGTTTCCCACGTTAGATTAAATCGCAAACCTTTTAGAATTGGCCCATGAAAAAACTTGTTCTTCTCGCTGTCATTTTCAGCTCATTATCAGTTAAGGCTCAAAAAGTTACGGGTTATTGGTATGGACAGGCCAATGTGGAAATGGCCGGTATTCAGAATAATTATCTGACTGAACTCATCATTTCACAAAAGGGAAACAAGGTGAAGGGTTTTTTCGGCTATTATTTCAAGGACGTTTATCAGAGTTTTGTGGTAAAAGGGACTTTTGATCCAAAAACAAATAAGCTGGTTATAAACGATATTCCAATCATTTACTTCAAGACCAATTCCACGATGAACAGCGTGGATTGTATCACCAGTTTTTACGGCACATTGCGTATTTCAAAGGTAAAGACTGAATTGAACGGATATTTTTATCGCGATAAAAAATATACTTATACCTGTCCTGATCTGCGGGTGAATTATACTTTGTTTTCGGAAGCAAAAGTAACGGATAGTATTTTCAAAGATATGAGCAGCACGCGGAGTTTCTGGAAACCCCAGCCTCCCGCGCCGGACGTTGTAAAAGGAAATGATGCACATCAGGAAGCTGAAATGCAGGCGGTGGCGGAAGCCGGGAGCACTGAAAAAAAACAGGCGGAAAATAACACGAATGAATTAAAACCGGAAGAGAAAAAAACAATTGATCCGGCAGTCACAACACCAGCGGAAAAGGCTCCGGCTATTTTGGTGCCGGATCGTCCGGTAGTACAGGCAGACATTGTCAAGATAAAAGAAGATTTCAAAAAGAGAAAGCAGATTGTCGGCAAGCAGATTGAAGTGTCTTCCGACAGTGTTCGTCTTAGTTTTTACGACAATGCGGAAGTTGATGGAGACAGCATCTCAGTTTTCCTGAATGGTAAACTCGTGGTAGCACACCAGGGATTAACAGAACGCGCGTTTAATGTGTATATTCAACTTGATAGTTCGCTTGAAACAAATGAAGTAAGTATGTTTGCGGAGAACCTGGGAAAGTATCCGCCAAATACGGCCCTGATGGTCATCAGTGATGGCGACAAACGGTACGAAACTTTTCTCTCGAGTGATTTTCAGGGCAATGCCACCATTCGCTTAAAACTACGCAGGAATGCAGTGGCTAATAGTAACTGATACATTATTCCCCCATGGCCGTATCAAAAAATACAAAAAATGGTAGCGCGGCCCTATACGATTTCAATATTTCCGGGATCAGATGATGTGACATTACTAATTCGTCATCGAAACTTCTTTCAACATATAATTGCTTAAATTTCAGCAATTCAATGGCCGGATGATCAGCTTCATATCCCTTCGGAGGTCTTGTTAATTTTGCGCCCGATATTTTCCCGAAATAATTCAAAAAAGCTTTTGCATTGATGATCTTCTTTAAACCGTGATTATTGTAATCAATCTCCTGCCGCACCTTTTTCAAAGTTTCTGCAGAAGGATCCCATATTCCTCCGCCCATCATGGACCCGCCTGGCCGAATTTGAATATATAAAGGGCATTTCCTGTTTTCAGGACCCCTTTCTATGATGGAACTGAAATGCGATTTATATGGCGTCTTATCTTTGGAAAACCGGATATCCCGGTAAATCCGTTGAATATATTTTGCGGGTTCTTTTTCAGGAATGGGTTCGATTTTCCGGATGCCGTTTATCAACTCTGTAACAAATCCAAGGTACTCGGCTCTTGCTTTTTCATATGTGGGACGGTTCCTTTCAAACCAGGGTTTGTTATTATTTAATTTGATCTGATGCAGAAAATAAAAAGTTTCCTTAGTTATAATTGACATGCATTTTTATTTCTGTTAGTAATTTGAATGTTGCGTTTAAGAAGCGGGCCCGGAGTAGGCTGATATTTCTGACATTGTCCCGGACCGGATAAATCCCCTGAATTTTTTTGCAACTGAATTTTCAAAGCCCTCAAGCAAAGTTAGGTCGGTGCCCCATAAACCGGTATTTGAAAGAACGCGATGTACTATAACGTTCGCCACAGTTTCATCCCATAATCCAAAAAATTCAGATGCACGGTCGTCGTTGATAAGGTAGTACTGGTTATCGAGTATACCATAATATTTCCCCGACTCTTTTTTAACAGGCCGCATGAAAAGAATATAGGCAGCAAAACCCATGGAAATTAATTCAGGGGGTTTTTTGAACAATTCATAATATTTATTCAAAACAGGCAGGACACGCATGATCAGTTTCGAACTGTATTGCATGGTTATGCTGAGCCATTGATGTTGTAAATAAGGATTCCTGAAACGATCAAGAACCTTCAGTCCGAACGCTCTTTTTTCATCTTCTGTGATGGCATATGGAATGGCAGGGCTTATTTCATGCATCATCAGATTTTCAATATATGATTCGAAAAGTTCGTCCTGCATCGCAGCTTTAACCGTTTTAAATCCGGATAAAAAAGCGAGCCCGCAACTCAATGTGTGAGTGGCATTCAGCATTCTCAGTTTCAATTCCTTGAACTTGGTAATGTCCGGTGTTATAACCACACCTGCATCCACCGAATAAAACGACAGCACTTTTCGGATAGCTTCGTCTCCTTCAATGGCCCACAAACGATAGGGTTCACAAACTGACATCAGATTATCCGTATATCCCCATTTTTTCTCCAGCATTTCCTTCGTTTCAGGGTCAGGTATTCCGGGTACAATACGATCCACCAGGGAACTGCAAAAATGATTGTGTGAATCCAGCCATTCTGTAAAAGCTGGTTCTAATTTATTAAAAGCCGCAAGCTCAGTTATAATGAACTTCAGTTTCTCGCCATTATCAGTCAGCAACTCTGTCGGAATAATAATCAGGCCGGCTTTCGGTGACCCCTTAAATATTTTATAACGCTCATATAAAACAGCAAGCAGTTTTGCAGGAAATGAAGCCGGTGGCTTCTGAAAAATAGATTCTTCCACAAGCTGGATCCCCACTTCAGTCGTATTGGAAATCACTATTTGTAATTGGGCATTTCCGGCCGTATGCATAATGTCATCCCATTGATCCATCGCCGACAGTACACGACTGATCGCCGAACAAATGACCGCCTGATCCAGAACCTCTCCGTTTTCCAAACCGCGGATCGCTAATGTATACATTCCGTCCTGCCGGTCAAATGCGTCTTTTTCACCTGTGCCCGTGGATTTAATCACCACAACCCGCCCATTGAATATCCCCTGTTTATTTGCTTTATCAATAAAATAATCCGGTAACGCGCGGAGCAATACACCGGTTCCGAATTGCAATATTTTCTCTGGCAGGCCGAAAATGCCGGCTGCGGGTTTTGCCGAAACCTCATCAGGGATAAGCGCCAGGGTTTTTTTTGATAATTCCATATACATTTAGTCTTTCTCGACAACTACTTTTATTACATGATTCAATGGATCTGTCCAGTCGGAAAATCCTGCGGCCGCATCTTTAAATTTCACATGGTTGGTAATAAAAGATCGTGGATTAATCTTTCTGCTCACCATGTTTTGAATCACATATTCGAAGTCATGGCGGGTCGCATTCCGGCTGCTCATCAGCGTAGTTTCTTTCCTGTGAAATTCAGGATGGCTGAACATTATTTCTTCTTTTTGGAGGCCTATCAGAATGTACCTTCCGCCATGTGCAAGAAAATTCAACCCGTTATGAATTGCCTTCCGGTTGCCAGTGGCATCAATCACAACGGTTGGCATTTCCCCCTTTGTAATATATGACAACCGCTCTGTAATGTCTGATTTGCCCGCGTCAATAATATTTGATATGCCTAATGAATTTTTACAGAATGCCAGTCTGTGTGTATTCAAATCCATTGCAATGATTTCAGCCCCTTTAAGTCTTGCAAATTCCATCGTGGCAAGGCCGATCGGACCCGCACCAATCACCAAAACAAATTCACCCGGTTTAATATCTGCCCGGCTGATACCATGGGCACCGATTGCCATCGGCTCCACCAACGCGAGGTCCGTCAGATCCAACCCATATGAATGAACAAGGAGCCGGCTGGGGATCGAATAATAATCGACCATGCCGCCATCAATATGAACGCCGCAAACCAGGAGATTTACACAGCAATTTGTTTTGCCCGCCCGACAGGCAATACAATCACCACAATTTATATAAGGCAGAAAAGTAACTTTTTCACCTCTTTGAAAACCGGGCGCATCATCAAAGTCGATTAATTCCCCGGATAGTTCATGACCGAGAATTCGCGGGTAATTAAAGAAAGGCTGTGTTCCTTCGAAAGCATGCAGGTCGGTTCCACAAATGCCAATGCTCCGGATTCTGACAATAGCGTGGCCTGCCTTCATTGACGGCTCGGCAATTTCCGTGTATTCAAAATTTCCGGGTTCTGTACAAACCAGTGCATTCATACAGCAATTTAAATGCAATTTTCTTAAGCATTTGCCAAAGCTCTGTCGAGGTGTACATAACCTCCGTCCACATGAATCAGCTGCCCCGTGGTATGACTGGATTTCTCTGATAAAAGAAAAGCAACAGCCTGGGCTATCTCTGAAGGCCTGGTCATTCTGTTTTCCAGCGGAATTTTTGAGATGATCTCCTTAATTTTTTCATCTGGATTTTTCAGGGTCCGTATCCAGGATTCGTATTGTGGTGTATAACACTCTGAAACGATAACCGCATTGACCCGGATTTTGTATTTTAACAGTTCCACGGCCCACTCCCTGGTCAAAGCATTTCGCCCACCATTGGCGGCAGCATAGGCCGAAGTATTACCCTGGCCCGTTTCGGCAGTTTTCGAACTGATATTTACAATGGATCCCTGAGAAACCTTCAGATAGGGAAGTGTAAAATGAGCCATTAAATAATAATGCACCAGGTTATTGTGCAGGCTTTCCATAAACCGTTCGTAATTTCCGGTTTCCAGCCCGACCCCGTCATTCACACCCGCGTTATTTACCAATCCATCAATTCGTCCGTACTTCCGCACAACGGACTCCACCGCCTTTTCACAGGCTGCTGGTTCGGCTAATTCGGCTGCAACCGACAACAGGTCGCCACCACTTTTTTCTAATTCATTTTGCAGCTTAAGATTGTCATCCTGGTTTCGTCCTACTATGGCAACCATAGCACCTTCTTCTGACAATACCCGCACGATCCCTTCACCGATGCCCCTGGCTCCTCCGGTTACTATGACGATCTTATTTTTCAATCCCAGATCCATAAAATAATTTTACTAGAGTTGATAAAATGCCTGTGCATTGAGTCCAAAAAAATCAGCCCGCTCAGAAATTGAAAATGAATTAAAATAATTGGCGGCAATACGTTTGACTTCATCATAAGCAGCTGCCAGCAAACACACGGGCCAGTCAGATCCGAATATCAAACGTTTGGTTCCAAAAGTTTCAACAACGGTATCCAGATAAGGATGAAAATCAGCCTCCACCCAATATTTCCAGTCTGCTTCATTAACCATACCTGAGATTTTACAAAACACGTTCTGATATCCGGCAAATTTCCCCATACCCGATTTCCAGTCTGATATAACACCCTTCCTGATCAGTGGTTTCGCCAGGTGGTCGATGATAAATCGTTGATCCGGGAAGGCTGAAACGAGCTTCTCGGCGTATTCCAGTTGATCGGGAAGGATCAGGAGGTCATAACTGAATCCATATTTATTTAACAAGCTGATTCCCCGTTTAAAATTCGGATCCAGCATACTATCCCGCTGTTTTTCACCCTGTAATAAATTTCGAAAACCTTTCATCCTTGAGAATTGACGGTAATATTTCAGCCTTTCTTCAATCCTGTCTGACTTCAGATCGATCCATCCGACAACCCCTTTGATAAAAGAATATTGATCTGCCAGGTCCAGCAAAAAATCATTTTCATTTTCCGATGGGTCAGCCTGGACAACTACGGATCCCGCAACATGATTTTCTCTGAAAATATTTTCAATATCGCCCGGGAGCCAGTCTCTTTGCAAGTCTTTCATTTCATCCGTTATCCATCGATCCCTCAAAGGATCAAAATTCCAGAAATGCTGATGTGCATCGATGATCGGATATTCCATACACGGAATTATTTTTCAACTGCTTCAAAATTAAATATCCTTTCCATCAATACCCATTTTACACCGCCGGGAGCCCAGCTGATCTGGTGCTGAAATTCAGACATCAGTGATTCCCATTTTTGTACAATCGGATTTGCCAGATCCATGGCAGTTTTTTTTTCAAAACTGAATTCATCAGTGACATGGATAATCATAAAAAGCCTGTTACCTGTTCTGTATATCTCCATGGCGATGATGCCGGATTGCTTTAAACTGTCCTGTATTTCAGGCCAGACTTCCCGGTGATATGTATCGTACGCTTCGATGAGTCTGATATCATCTTTAAGGTCACAGGCAAGGCAGAATTTTCTCATAACATAAATTAATGTGACATTGACAGTTTTAATTTTTCCACGTCCATATTTCTAAGGGCAAATAAAAGCACCACAATAAAACACAGAGCCGGGACCAGGTAGGCTGTCTGAATCGAACTCATATCCGATACCCTGCCCATGATCACAGGAAATACCGCCCCGCCCACGATGGCCATAATCAGCAGGGACGATCCTTCTTTTGTCTTTGATCCGAGTCCACGAATGCCCAGGGAAAAAATGGTCGGAAACATGATGGACATAAAAAATTCAACACCCATTAATGCATAAACAGGAAATTGGCCATGAAGGCTGACAGCCAGAATAAGCAGTACCATATTGATGATACTGTAGACGGCCAGCATTTTTGCTGCAGGGAAAAACCTGATCAGGGCAGTGCCGACAAATCGTCCAATCATAAATCCCATCAAGGCAATAAACAAATAGAAAGCGGCTGTTTTCTCACCCATACCGGCCACTTTATCAGAGAACCGGATAAAAAAACTGCTCACACAAGCCTGGGCGCCGACATAAAAAAACTGGGCAAGCACCCCAAACATGAGATTCTTTTCTTTAAATATAGAACCTTCGATTTCAAGCGAACTATCTACATCTGTGATCTCTGGTAATTTAGTCCGGTAAATCATGAGAGCCACAGAAAGCACAACCAATCCAATCACCAGGTAAGGTAACTGCACGGCCGCTGCTTCATGATTCAGGTAATCATTCAATTGGGAAGGGCTCATAAAAGATTTCTGCTCAGAACTGAGCGTTTTTCCCGATAGAATGAACATACCTCCGACCAGTGGTGCTATGGAAGCAGCCAGACCATTGAAAGACTGCGCGAAATTGATCCGATGTGTGGCCGTTTCAGGATCGCCTAAAACAATGATATACGGATTAGCGGCCGTTTCAAGAAATGCCATACCGCAACCCATGATAAAAATGGCGGCCAGGAAAAAACTATAAACACGGCTGATGGAAGCAGGATAAAATAAAAAGGCACCCCCGGCAAATAAAATCAATCCGAAAATGATACCGCTTTTAAAACTGTATTTTTTCATGAATTTACCTGCAGGTATCGCTAACAGGAAATAAGCAATATATAAAGCCGAATCAACAAGGGCGGATTGCGTATCAGTTAACTGACATGCTTTCTTGAGGTGGGGAATTAATATCGGATTCAGGTTAAGGGCAAAACCCCACAAAAAAAACAAAGCAGTAATCAGGATAATGGCAGCAGATCTATTCTTCGCGGGCATAGCAACCGTGTATTAATCCTGAATATACACAATCACGTAATATGAACCGGCTACAACTGACAATTTTAATTAAGCATACACGGGCATTGTTTCCCTTCCCCATTTCCGGTTAATAAATTTACGGCATGGTTTTTCAATCGTGTAGTATGTCAGAGAAGCCAGGCCGGTTACGATAATCATATAGATCAGGCAATAACCAACCCCCGTCCAAAATCCCGTCGTGGCCGATTGGCCTTCATACACAAGACCCGGCAATTTTAGTCCTGCAAAAATTGGAATAAGCGGAAAAATCTGGATCAGGTAAATGGAATATGAAATTTTTCCAAGGTATTGAGGAAGCCGCAAATTGCACAGAGTATGCATTTTCCCGTTATTGAGAGCAAAAGAGAATACAATGGCAGCAAAGAAAATAATAGTAAAGCCATCGTTCCATCCGAAGTGCATGCTTAAGATTGCAAGCAGTATTGAAATGGCTGCCGCCATATCAGTCTGGAAAAATTTTCTCAAAGGGCCCTCTTCATATAACCGATATAATAATAATCCCAAAATAAATCCGGCAAGCCCCCTCAAAAATCCGTAGTCAAATGTTACATCCAGGTTCCTGTGCGGTGGGGCGGCCGGATCAAAAATATTTACTCTGGGTATCCAAAACATAATGGCCAAATAAGTCAGAATAACAAAGAACCCAAGAATTGCAATCGCCATCCCTTTTTTACGATAAATAAATAATACGATCAGCGGAAAGACCAGGTAGGCCCACCACTCCGCACTGATACTCCATGAGGGCACATTCCAGGTAAATATTTTATGTATTCCGAAAGAATGGAGCAATAGAAGATTTGTAGATATCGCTTTCGGATCCTGCACAATATTCCATCCGCCCGATGATGCTGCCAGTAAGATCAAAATCATCAAAGTAAAAAAGTGAAGCGGATACACTCTGGCAAAGCGGGCAACAATAAACTCGCGGAAATTTTTAACCGACAACCCGGATTGAAACTTTTTCCCGTAAACATGCATCATGATAAACCCACTCAGGATAAAAAACAAGTCAACCATCAGGTATCCTTTGGTAAGCAGCAGGCTATACTTCGTTGAAACAAACTTTGCTACAATTTCAGAAAAATGAAAAACAACAACCCAGAGAGCAGCAATGCCTCTCAGGGGTGTTAAATTCGACAGGTATTTATGGGTTGGCTGCATAAGGAAACTTTAAGGTTCCTAAGATCCTTAAAATTTCCAAAATTTGTAAAAGCGGAAAGCACAATTGTACATCCGGCTGGTATGGCCATGTATATGGCGAATATTACCAATATCCGGCGGTTACAGGTGACTGTGAGGGTCAATCAAATAACTCCGGTTGTTCAGGTTTTTTCTTTTGCTCCCATTCCATGGTCAGACTCTTGGTATATTCAGTCAGTTTCACACCCACGGCTTTCCAGCCCATCACTTCCACAGCCTTCGCCGTTTTGACTTTGGCTTTCCGGATTTGAGCACCGCGGCCGGATTGCATGATCAGTACCGGTTCATTGTCTGTACTAACTGTTTCCAATTGGTTACCTTCCCCTTCTTTTATAAAGAAGAATTTATTATGCAGTGAATTGGTTTCTATTCTGAATCGTTTGATAGTGTATTGTGCTTTTTCACTGTCAAGATATATCGCAGTGACGATTTTCTCCGGGTCAAATTTTTCTATCAGTAAAATTTTATCGGCATCGAAACGCTGTGTCAGTTCCTGATCTGTGATTTCATAATTTCCATCGTTGTATATAACCAGCAACCTGTCTTCAGCATTAAATTTGCCCAGGAAACTCCCCTTTTCTTCCGTATTCAGTCGTCCGAAAGTATCATCGAACCACAGGTTTCTCGCATTCAGTGTGGCTTTGCCCGCCTGCTTTAATTTTACTGACCTGATCGGATACTTCGTAACCTGATTGCCCAATGATGCCCTTGCCTTGATTTCAAGGGTTTGAAAATCAAAGTCAAATTCCTTATGTCTGGCAGAACAATTCGGACTTAAAATAACCCTGACCAATTCGGCTTCACCGTTCGGATTCGTGGAAAAATAGTGCACTTTTGCTTTTTCAGATTTTGTCAGATCATATTCCTTTTCCCTCGTGACTCCGGTTACATTAAATCTTTTTGCATAACTGACTCCTGTTTTACCATCCACATAAATCATATTATAGGTGGTTCGTTCGTCATTCTTCTGGAAAATACCGACATGAATAATATCCTTGCCGATAAAAGTTTTCTCAGCTACTTTCACAATCTTCATCGTTCCGCCACGCGTAAAAGCAATGATGTCGTCCAGATCGGATGCCTCCGTAACAAATTCATCCTTCTTCAGGCCGGTGCCGATAAATCCCTCAGTGCGGTTTACATAAATTTTCGTATTGGCAATAGCCACCTGTTTGGCCTGGATGGCCTCAAACGGACGTATTTCCGTTTTCCTTTCCCTCCCCTTACCATATTTACGAAGCAGCTCTTCAAAATAATTCACCGCGAAGTCTACGAGGTTATTCAGATCATATTTCACCTGTTTGATTTCAGCCTCAAGTGATTTGATTTGTGCATTGAGTTCTTCTATATCGAGTTTATATATCCTTCGAACCGGCTTTTCCGTTAATTTCACAACATCCTCCCGGCTGATGTTCTTTTTTAATTGTTTGCGGAAAGGTTCAAATGCCTTTGTAATCGCCAGTAATACTTTTTCCCATGTTTCATGTTTTTTCTCAAGCTCCTTATAGATCTTTTCTTCAAAGAATATTTTTTCAAGAGAGGTAAAATGCCATTTCTCCTGCAACTCACTCAGTTTTATTTCCAGTTCTCTCTTCAGCAGATCCTTACTTAGATCTACCGAGTTCTTAAGCAGTTCCGGCATGGAAGGAAATTCCGGTCTTTGATTATTGATCACACAGGCACTGGGTGAAATACTGATTTCACAATCTGTGAAAGCATATAAAGCGTCAATCGTGATATCAGGAGAAATCCCCTGTGCCAGGTCTACCTGTATCTCCACTTCGGCAGCCGTATTATCGGTTACTTTACGGATCCTGATCTTGCCCTGATCATTGGCCTTGATAATGGAATCTATCAGCTGGCTGGTGGTGATACCATACGGAACGTCCCTGATCATCAGGGTTTTCTTATCTATTTCTTCTATATGTGAACGAACCCGCACACGGGCACCCCTTTTCCCTTCATTATAGTTTAATATATCGATCATGCCGCCGGTCTGGAAGTCCGGGAACAGCTCGAATTTTTTTCCCCTCAGATATTTTACCGCCGCCTGGCAGATCTCGCAAAAATTATGCGGGAGAATTTTGGTGGCGAGTCCGACTGCAATTCCTTCTGCTCCCTGTGCCAGCAATAGTGGAAATTTCATCGGCAGCGTGATGGGTTCATTTTTTCTCCCGTCATAACTCAGCTGCCAGTCAGTCGTTTTAGCATTGAAAGCGACTTCCAGTGCAAATTTGCTGAGTCGTGCTTCAATATATCTGGCTGCAGCGGCATCATCGCCGGTTCGCACATCACCCCAGTTTCCCTGTGTTTCGATCAGCAGGTCCTTTTGCCCGAGGTTTACTAGTGCTTCACCAATCGACACGTCTCCGTGCGGATGATATTGCATGGATTGGCCGATAATATTAGCCACCTTATTGAATCTGCCATCATCCATCTCTTTCATTGCATGCAGGATGCGGCGTTGCACAGGTTTTAATCCGTCCTGGAGAGCGGGTACAGCCCTTTCAAGAATAACATAAGAAGCATAGTCCAGAAACCAGTTTTTATACTGGTTGGAAATGCCGTTTTCATTCAGCAAAAAATCTTTATTTGTCATAGGTGGATGCAAAGATATATAGCATTGATCAAAAGAACAGACGGTCATTATCCGGGTGCCGGCTTGTTATTTTCCCGTAAACTATCCCTATATTCACGATGTATTTATTTTTAACTGCTATGCCAAAATATGCCGGCCAGACAAGAATCCTGGCGGCGGTGGACTGTATTATTTTTGGATTTGACGGAGACGATCTGCAAGTATTGCTTATGAAAAGAGGTATCGAACCGGAGAAAAACAAGTGGAGCCTGATCGGTGGATTTCTTGACAAATCAGAGAGTCTTGAACAGGCTGCCAGCCGGGTTTTAAAAAAATTTACAGGTATTGAGGGACTGTACATGCATCAGTTGCAAACATTCAGTATGCCCGGCAGGGATCCGCTTGAACGGACAATTTCCACTGCCTTCACAACCCTGGTTGATGTTCACCAGTACGAAAAACAGATCATCCCGGACTATCATGCAGAATGGTTTCCGCTAAAAGAAAAACCCAAACTTATTTTTGATCATGATTCGATGTTGCGCATGGCACAGCAGGAACTTCGTTACCAGGCTGCCTCGCACCCCATTCTTTTTGAATTGCTTCCGGAAAAATTTACGATTCCCCAGTTACAAAATTTATATGAAGGCGTATATGTAACGCGCTTCGACAACCGCAATTTCAGTCGTAAGGTTTTATCAAGCGAACTGCTGATCAAACTAAGGGAGAAAGATAAGTCGGGCTCTAAAAAAGGTGCTTTTTTTTATAAATTAAATAAGAAAAAATACAAAGCCGGGTTCAGATCCTTTATGACTTTCATTCCCAATCCCGGCCGGTTCGGATTTTAATCACAAGTTTGTATTAATAACAAAGAATACTGATATTTATTCCATTAAGAACCGAACGACTGCCGACGCATGAATAATCAACTGGTTTTCTCAGACTATCTTATATTTTTTTTATACCTCATCCTGGTCGGATCCTATGGATACTGGATTTACCACAGGAGAAAAAGTAAAGAACATGATTCAAAGGGGTTTTTTCTTGCAGAAGGTTCGCTCACATGGTGGGCCATCGGAGCCAGCCTGATTGCTTCGAACATTTCAGCAGAACAATTTATAGGAATGAGTGGCAACGGGTTTTTTCTCGGGATAGCCATTTCAGCTTATGAGTGGCTGGCCGCCCTATCCCTGGTCATTGTTGCTGTATGGTTTATTCCGGTATATCTGAAAAATAAGATTTATACTATGCCGCAATTCCTTAAAACGCGGTATAATGAAACAGTTGCCATGATTATGGCAATACTCTGGCTTTTCATTTACATTTTTGTAAATCTCACTTCCATTCTGTATCTCGGCGCTGTTGCTATCAGCGGACTATTGCCGGCTGGCTACAATGTTGACTACTTACATTTCGTCATGATTGCACTGGCCGTTTTTTCAATCATCATAACGCTGGGAGGCATGAAAGTCATTGGGTTTACCGATGTAATCCAGGTGACTGTACTGATACTCGGGGGGCTTGCCACATCATATATGGCGCTCGATAAGGTAGGCGGTGGAAACGGTATTGTGCATGGATTTTCAACACTGATGCAACAGGCCCCGGACCATTTTCATATGATATTTAAAAAACCGACTGTCGAATCTTCACAGGTCGACATTGATAAATACCTGCTCCTGCCTGGTATACTCATGTATGTTGCGGGCCAATGGATTGTGAACCTGAATTACTGGGGATGCAATCAATACATCACGCAAAGAGCGCTTGGTGCTAATTTGAATACTGCCCGCAACGGATTGCTTTTCGCAGCCCTTTTGAAACTGATCATGCCATTGATTGTCATGTTGCCGGGTATTGCAGCATTTGTTCTGATGAAACAAGGTCATCTTCCTTCCATGGAAAACGCAAATATGGACCATGCGTATTCCGCAGTACTCGGTTTTTTGCCTGCGGGATTAAAGGGTCTTTCTCTGGCAGCACTCACGGCAGCGATTGTTGCATCCCTCGCAGGGAAAATAAACAGTATCTCGACAATCTTCACACTGGATATTTATAAAAAATATATTAACAAGGAAGCTACTGATCAGAAAATGGTCTGGATCGGACGGGCGGTCGCACTGGGAGCCTTGATTCTCGCAATTATGTTCACATGGAAAGATGTTCTTGGCATAAGTAGCGCCGGAGGATTTACTTACATACAGAAATACACCGGTTATATCAGCCCGGGTGTATTCGCAATGTTTATCCTGGGTATGTTCTGGAAAAGAACAACTGGAGCTGCCGCCGTCGTGGGTGTGATCACAGGCCTCGGCCTTTGCTATTTCTTCAACGAATGGGCCCCTTCTGTTTTTGGAAACAATACCTGGTTATATACCGCCTATCCAAATGGAAACGGAGGATTTGAAATCCCCTTCCTGATCGCCATGGGCCTTTCCTTTTTCTTCACGGTTCTTGTGATGGTGCTGATCAGCCTGGCGGGGCCAAAAATAAATGCCAAAGCATTCGCGCTCGATACATCCATGTTTAAATTAAGACCGCAGACAACTGCACTTATTGTGATGATTTTATTATTATTGACAGCGCTCTACATAAAATTCTGGTAGGATATAAATAATTATCAATTAACAATTGACAATTAACAATTAATTATTGCGCTCCCTGCATGGCATCCTGCGCACCTGAGTTGTTCATGTTTTTTCTTTTGAATACGGAGACATCCAGTTTTCCGAATCGATAAGTGAAGTTAACTTTTACCAACTGAGGATCTCTGATTCGGTTATATTGCTGGTTAAAAAACTCACTCTCTGAATACTGATCTGTCCAACGGCTTCGGAATATATCGGCCATAGAGACACTGATCGATGCTGCATCGTTTTTAAGAAAACTTCTGCTGATAGCCGCATCGACAGCCCAGAAAGCTGAAATATACCCCTGTGACGCACTTTGAACGCCTGCATTACCACCAGGCCCCCCGCCCTGCGTCCCGGCGCCCGAATTCACCGGCAGGTTTGATTTCGACTGATAGAAACCGGTAACCTGCATCTTCAATTTCCAGGGCAGTTTGAAATTGGCATTGATTTTACCAAACCAGCTCCATAAGGCTGGTTGTGAAGTAGTATTGGCGTTTGTAATATTGATATAAGAATTATAGACATTTACATTCGTTGTCACGTCAAACCAATTTGTAATGGTATTGACAGCCGTCAATTCTCCACCAACGGTCTGACTGTAATTCGCGTTGATCCAGGTGTTTACATAATCCGGTTTGCCGGTAATGGCATTCGTAAATGTGTCCAGATACCGGGTGATCAGGTTATCTGTCCTCTTATAATAAACGGAAGCCAGAAAAGTATTATTTCCAACAAAGGTTTTCAGATAAGAAAGTTCAAATGAATTGGTAAATTCCGGACGCAGGTTGGGATTACCCTGAGTTATATTCAGAGGGTCTGAATAATTTGTAAACGGAATCAGCTGGAAGAAATTCGGCCGGTTGATTCTGCGCGTATAACTCAGTTGGATTTCCTGTTTGTTTTTAAATTTCTGACTCAGGAATAATGACGGAAACAGGCTGATCGGATATTTATTGCTGAAATTCATTTTCTCATTGATCAGCTCACCTGTATAATTAGAACTTTCAGCCCTCAAACCAGCCTGGTAACCAAAGTCCTTAATGGCTGATGTAAATGACACATACGCAGCATACACATTGTTGGTATTATTATAATTTGTTGAGGCCTGTGGAACCAGAAAAAAATTATTATTTCCTAAAGTATCGTTATACGTATATGTGTTGCTAACCAGGTGCTGTGTATTCATTCTGAGTCCCGCCTCCAGTTTAGTTTTTGCATCAAAAGGATGTACGTAATCTGTTTGAATAGTCAAAAACTTATTTGTCCCATTCCCGTTTATTTTCTGCTGGACTGTGCTGTCGATAGAAGATCCTGGCTGGCCCGAGAAAAAATTGGAAACTGTCAGCGCGTTATTATCATTCATACCAGCAAAATAATTCGCGTCAGCCGTGATATTCTCGCCCTCCCTTGGAAAGAGGTGTTTAAATGCAAACTGCAAGCCATTCGCAGTAAATTCCCTTTGTGTATTTACAGTCCGGTCGCCATAGATGGTTTCTGTTTCAGTTGGAAGAAATGTGCTGTTTGCAACATCATAAACCTGGTCTGGTTTGAATTCACCATGAACATGAATACCAGTTAACGAAAATGTTGTTCTGTTGGTAACGAAATAGTCCAGACCCAGACTGCCGAATGCAAAAGCACCGTGGTTTTTTTCAGTTAGTGACTGGTAAGTAGATGAAAGTGTATCAGCAATATTATTTCTGTCAACACTACCCGTAGTAACACTTTTATTTTGATTGAAAAAACCGTTGGCAGTAAAATTAAATTTATCCTGCCGCAGATTGAAATTCAGTCCGCCGTTCAGGGCACCATGACTGTCGACGCCGGCACGAACGTTACCATTATATCCTGTTTTGCGGTTTTTCTTTAAAATGATATTTACGATACCCGCCCCACCGCCGGAAGCATCAAATTTGGCAGAAGGGTTGGTAATTATTTCGACACTTTCAATGGCGTCGGCAGGAATCTGATCCAGTGTTAATGTAGTTGGGCGCCCGTCTATATAAAGTAAGGGTGGCGCATTCCTGAGCGTCAGGTTGCCATCAATATCCACATTGACCGAAGGAACATTTTTCATTACATCCATAGCAGTTCCCCCTGCGTTTACCAGATCCTTTTCAACGTTGTACACTTTTTTGTCAATATCCATTTTCAATGTGGATTTGGTAGCACTCACGGTGACCGTTTGAAGTTGTGTTATATCGGTAGCCATCCTGATATTGCCCAAATCCTTGTCAAATCCATTGATTGTGCTACTCATGGCGTTTACCGCCTGTGCCGGATCCGTTACGTTTTTCGGAACACCTCCTGCAGGCATTTTCATCTGGAACATGACCGTTTGTTCAATGGGCTTGTACCCGGTCGCTGATATTTTTAATTTCAATGCGCCGAAAATGGGCAGATCTTCGAAACTAAATTCTCCTTTCGCATTGCTGGTAAGTCCCTTTAATAAAACCAGCTTCGATTTTTTGGTTACAGAATCATATTTATTATGAAGCAATAATACAGTTGCCTCAGAAATAGGATGGCCGCTGCTGTCCATCAATTTGCCATAGATATGCCCCATATTGGGTACTCCCTTTCCTGCGCCACCCGTTGGGAACTGGGCATTTACAGTAAAACCCCACACAAAACTGGCCGCCAGTAACAACAAATATTTCATAAAATCATTTTGGTAGTGTAAAACTAATCCGGCGTATCCGCATTCAATATCGAATTGAGACGAGCGGTTAAAATCCCGCGACCAAATGACGGTGTCATTTGGTTCCCTGTCCAATCTCGCGCATCAGGTCATCCTTATAAAGATCGCTCAGGGGCAGTTCCAGTTCTCCCAGAAAGACCGAATTCCTGCGAATGGCAGTGACGTGTGATAATGCGATGATATAGGATTTATGAATGCGGAAGAACTTCCCCGGAGGTAGTTTTTCTTCGATGGATTTAAGACTCATACGAATAATCTGTGGTTTGGTCTCTCCCAAATGAATTTTCAGATAATCCTTCAGGCCTTCGATCATCCGGATTTCCGAGAAAACAATTTTTACCAGACCGTATTCTGCGTTTACAAAAAAATATTCCGGCCAGGGCTGGAACTCACCCGGCACATTTTTTTTCAAACGATAATAGTCGATCGCCTTGTTACAGGCTCTCAGGAAACGTTCAAGGGGAACAGGCTTGACGAGATAATCAATCACATCCAGGTTAAATCCCTCCAGTGCATACTTCTCATAGGCTGTTATTAAAATGACCATTGGCCTGACGGAAAGCGATTGCAATAATTGCAAACCGGTAAGTCCCGGCATCTGAATATCCAGAAAAATCAGGTCTACATCCTGCCGGTTTAAAACGACCATCGCTTCCATGGCTGTACTGCAGGACGCAACGAGTTCCAATGTCGGTACCTGGCGGATATTGTCCTCTAAAAGCGCCAGCGCCAGTGGCTCGTCGTCAACTGCAATACATTTCATTGCTAATGAAGTTTAATCTGGAGAGAAACACTAAACCAGCCATTTTCCTTGTTTATGGAAAGGATATGCTTTTGATCATAAAGCAAATTTAATCTGCGGATCACATTCTGCAATCCGATGCCCGACGTTCGATCCTTCATTTCTTCATTCGCGGCAGTAAATTTATTTTTAATGCGGAAATCAATCAGTCCTTCAGAAACTTTCAGATAGATATCTATAACCGGCTCGTCGATGGTTCCCGTTCCGTGTTTAAAGGCATTTTCTATAAATGGAATCAGCAACATGGGCTCTATCAGCTGATTATCCCCCGGATCCATATTTACTTTTATACAAAGCGATTTGGTGTACCGGATTTTCTGCAATTCAATATAACTGTTTACGTATTCTATCTCGCGGAGAAGGGTGACCGACGTTTCATCCGATTCATATAACATATATCGCATCAGCCCGGAAAGCCGGATAAGGGAAGGCTCCAGTTGATCCGATTTCAGGCGGGCCATGGCAACCATATTATTCAAAACATTGAACAAGAAATGTGGACTCACCTGAGATCGCAGGAATGAAAGCTCTGTTTTCAGATTTTCATTTTCCCTTTCTTTCATCAGCTGTTCCGACCTGATCTTATCTGTCACAAACCAGTAAACCGTGCTTATGGCCCAGATGAATAAAAAGGGGAATATTACAAAAAAATAGTCACGGTGAAATCCGGGTCTGTCCCCTTCTTTTGGAAAAAAATAAATACCGGCAATAAAAATTGCCATCAATAGTATTATCAGAGAAATATATATACCGATTTTCTTCCGGTTTAGAAATTTCGGGATAAGGACGAGTAAATTAAAATAAAAGAAAATTATCCAGCAGGTATCAAAAATCAGGAACCGTGTCCTGAACATGGCTTTGAAATTCACCTGCTGTTGGTCCGGCTCCCTGTGGAAAAGTGTTGGTAATGTGAATAATACCACCCAGGCCAGGATGTGAAAAAAAATGATCGCAGACTTGGATCTGTACCAGCGTGTGCTCATGTAAAATAAATCTGATGCAATGTCCGTATATATATGATTACCCGGATCACTGATGCGACAAACCCGGCATTTTCTGAGATCAACGGCTTTTCCAGGCGCAAAGCCTAAAGCGGAAAGCATAAAGCTTTCTTTGTCAAATACGGTTTTAACAGCAGCCAGAGTACCTTTTCACATTGCCATACTGTTACATTTAGTTTTAGGCTTTGGGCTTTAGGCTTTAGGCCTATTCAGATCTTAAACTGGTAACCGGGTTCCGGAAAGCAGCTTTAATGGATTGGTAACTAACTGTTAAAAATGTTACGGCGATAATGGAAAATCCGGCAATCAGAAAAACCCCGATCCCAATCGGTATGCGGTAAGCAAAGCCGTTTAACCACTGGTTCATGATCCACCAGGAAACAGGAACAGCGATCAGAATAGCTACCAATACCTGTTTGAGCAAATCTGTAGATAACATAAACACCAGGTTTGGAACGGATGCCCCGATCACTTTTCGAATACCTATTTCCTTTTGCCTTTTCTGGGCCGTAAATGCTGTAAGACCAAACAAACCAAGACAGGAGATTAAAATCGCCAGTCCGGCGAAATATTTGGACAGGATACTGACACGCAGTTCGGCGGCATATTGTTTTTCGTACAGTTCATCCATGAAATGAAATTCGAAAGGAAAACCCGGATTGAATCGTTCATACAAATTTTTAATTCTTTCGATCGTTTCAGTTTCCCTGCCAGCCTGCAGTCGTATCATCAATTTATCCCATGGAGAAGAATCCTGTTTTATCAATCTCATATATAGAGGCTTCACTGTTTCCCGAAGGGATTCGAAATGAAAGTCTTTCACTACCCCGATGATTTGCTTCGGATTGCCAAATAAGGTAACATTTTTTCCTACCGGGTTCCTGAAACCCATGATACGTGCAGCCGCTTCATTTATAATGATGTTATTCGATTCATCCCCATAATTTTTTGAAAAACTTCTTCCGTCGGCCATTTTCATTCCCATGGTTTCAACAAAATCGTAACCACTGCCAAAACCTTCAAAATAAATACTCTCACTGGGTGGTTTTCCTTCCCATTCAAGCCCGTTGTCACCATAATTACGTCCTACCATGACGTTATAGGTAAATGAGGCATTCAGAACACCGGGTACCTGTTTTAACAGTGAAACAAAATTCTCCTCATTGTCAATCAGCTTACCTTCGCAGTCCATGCGGATCGTATGATCCTTCCGATATCCCAGGTCTTTGTTTTGTATAAATTGAATCTGACGATATATTACGATCATGCCTACAATCATAAAAATGGAAATCGCAAACTGGAAAATCACCAGTCCCCGGCGGGCCCAGATTTCTCCAATTGAATTGCGCATTTTCCCTTTCAAAATCATGATGGGGTTAAAACCGGCCAGATAAAGAGCAGGATAACTGCCTGAAATGATTCCGGTCAGTAAACTGATACCAGCCAAACCCGCAACAAGGTTGCCGTCAAAATGAAGACTGATATCCTTGCCTGTTATACGATTGAATTGCGGCAAAAGGACAATGACAAGTGTTATGGCTGCAAGGGAAGCAATACATGTCAGAAGAATGGATTCGCCCAGAAATTGAAATACAAGTTGCCCTTTTCCGGCTCCCACTACTTTTTTTACTCCGACTTCTTTTAATCTTCTGGAAGCCCTGGCGGTCGACAGATTCATAAAATTGATACAGGCAATCGTAAGAATGAATAAGGCGATGATCGAAAATAATTTCACATTTACGATTCTTCCACCAATCCGGTTTCCATGATCAAAACTGTTCTGAAGATAGTTGTCTGAAAAACGCATGGCAAATGGAGTACGTGTGGTATCACCAAAGCTTCGGGTAATTAAGCCCTCAATTCTTTTGTTGAATGCGTTGACATCAGTGCCCTTTTTTAATACAATGAAATTATGCGGCCCCGTGTTAGCCCATGTGGTCACCCAGGGTTGAATTTGTTTGTAATATTCAAAGGATAAAACGAAATCAAATTGTTCCGAACTGCGCACCGGTATTTTTTCAAAAACACCGCTTACGAAAAAAATATGATTCTGTTGAAAAACGATTTTCTTGCCGATGAGGTTTTGGGTCGTATTAAAAAGATTTCTGGCTAGTTCGTCAGAAATAACAATATTACTTTTGTCTGCCAGTACGTTGTCGGGATTTCCATCAATGAGTTTAAAAGAAAAAATATTAAAATAATCCTTGCCCACATACTGACCTGTTGCCTTCAGATTTTTGTCTCCGACACTTAGTGTGAATTTCTGAAACCATGCCGCTGGTGCTTCGGCAGCAGCATATTCGACGTCGGGATTTTGGGCAGCGACGGTTTCGGATAAAAGCCCTGAACTTTCATCAGCAATAAATACCTGGCCATTACCCTTGCGTTTCTCCATCAACTGGTATAACCTCGCATCCTTTTCATGAAATTTATCAAACTGGTATTCATCATGAACCCATAAATAAATTAGCATGGTGCAGGCGAGTCCGGTGGCTAGACCCAGCAGATTCAGAAAAGTAAATTGACGATCCTTGATCAGGTTACGCCAGGCAATTTTCAGATTGTTCTTAAACATATAGTTGTATTTATGAAGCCTGACCTTAGTTCCCAAACAAGTGCCATTTCTTAATACTCTGATTATCAAATAAGCACAAATGAGTCGGTCCAGAATTGTCCGATTATGAACAGAAGACGTACGCTTTTGAAATCCTAAGCCGGATGATCGGTGCTCCGTGACCAAAATTAATATGGCAGGTTTTGATTTTTGCCGGAAAAAGGTATCTTTTACGTAGCCTAACGGTACACTCCGGAAAACCGAAACCCCCGCGAACTGGCGGGGGTTTCGGTTCTCTTTAAAAAGACTAAAGCTTTGCACTTTTGGCGTTAAGCTCTTATGATTTAGGCATTTCAAAAATAGCCGGATCAATGGCCTTATTAAAATCAATCTTGGTGATATTGTTTGTAATTACGAATTGACCACCATAATTTATTTCAGTGGTATAAGGTATCGTAATTCCCAAATCTGTTTTTTTGAAATTTGAAAATGAAACAGTCAGTTCCATACCCTGACCCATGAAGTTTGTTTGCCTTGTGACCTTGGTCAGATAGTAAGTCGCATCATCAATATAGGCAATCGTTTCCACAGAATCCGTATTCGTGATTTTCAATTTAAATAGGTTGCCATCCTTTCCCATAAGCTCAACTTTATTGCCCCTGTCCGCATAGTTATACAAGGGTCCAGTAAAATAAAGTTGTCCCTTACTTTGTTTATACATTTCTTCCGGCATTGGTTGTGCAGTGGTTGCACCCATAAAGGGATTTATCTGCCAGCCTCCTTTATCTGTATATACCTGGGTTGATTTCTGTCCGTTTATCTCATAATCCAGCCGGAACGCTTTTCCATTTATAATCTGAGTTGTACTGGGTCCTTCATTTCCCATCGCCTGGGTTGTGTTTGTAATGCTAACCGTTTTAATTTGATCTAGTTTGTCTTTGCCTCCCATGGCATCTATATATTTATTTACGATTTCATCGGCCGTCTGGGCCTTGATAACGGTAAAACTCGCCACTGCGAATAAAAAAGTCAATCCTGTTTTAACCATTTTCATAATTCTATATTTTTTAAATATAAATATCCCGATTTTTCTTCAAACCGCCGGTTGAGCCGCATTATCTAAAAAATATTTTCCAATAGTCACCGGCACCACGTTTTTCTTTGATTCTTTTACCGGATGAAATAACCGGCCATCCATCGGAACGGATACTACATTTCATTTAAACAACTGATAATCAAAATTTTAGTACAACTATAGATCCAACTCAGTCATCCGGCTTATCTTCGAAAGAAAATAATTTGATATGAAAACAGGTGTAGTTGGTTATGGCATTGCCGCACAATATATGCACCTGCCTTTTATTGTAACCAATCCGAAATTTCAACTGCAGATTATTTTACAACGTAAGGGAGATGAAGCCGGGGAAAAATATCCGTCAGTAAAAATAGTTCGAGACCTAGACGAGATGCTGGCCGACGAAAGTCTTGACCTGGTAGTCATCACGACTCCCAATGATTCCCATTTTGATTATGCCTGGCGGGCTTTGGAAGCCGGCAAACACGTTGTGCTGGAAAAACCATTTACAATTACTTCAGAAGATGCAAAAAAACTGATCGCGCAGGCAGAAAAAAAGAACCGTGTTCTCAGCGTATATCAAAACCGTCGGTATGTTTCTGACTTTTTAACAATCCGGCAATTATTGAAAGAAAACCTGTTGGGCGAAATTGTTGAATTTGAAGCACACTACGACAGATATCGTCCGGAGCAGAGACCCAACGCCTGGCGGGAAGAAAACACACCCGGCAGTGGTATTTTGTATGATCTGGGAGCTCATCTGATCGATCAGGTATTTTGTCTTTTTGGTTTGCCAAAATTTGTTACGGCGGATATCCGGATACAAAGACCACATGCGAGAACCACCGATTATTTTGAACTGTGGCTTGACTATGACTTTACTAAAATTATTTTGAAATCAGGTATGCTCGTCCGCGAGCCCGGCCCGCGTTATGCCATACATGGCCGACTGGGATCGTATATTAAATATGGCGAAGACCCACAGGAAGCATTGCTCAGAAAAGGTTTTCTTCCGACAGCCGCAGACTGGGGCCGGGAAGAAGACAGCATTTACGGCACATTGCATACAGAGATAAATGGAAAAATCATAAATGAAAAGTATCCGACTTTGGCGGGAAATTATGGAGGCTTCTATGATGATCTTTATAACACCATCGTAAATAAAGAACCATTGAAAGTAAAACCGGAACACGGTTTCAATACCATACGCCTTATCGAACTCGCTGCCGAGAGTAGCCAAAAGAAATGTCGTATCGCCTGCACGAATCTGATGGATGTCCCTTATCCCTAAATCACCAGCAGGCTGCAGCCGCGAATATCACTATTATCCGCTCTGCCTAAAACTTCAAAGCTCCCGTCATCGGAAAGTTTTGCCACATCATCAGTCGAAATAAATGCGCAGGAATAGCGGTTTGCCAGATCAATAATATTGAGGAGACCCTCTCCCGATTGACGGAGTGTCAGGGGATCATCTTCATCTCTTACCAGCACCTTCATCCATGGAACAGGGTGATACCGCCCCTCTCCCATCGAATATGCCTGAGATAATAATTCAGTCATGCCATACTCCGAATGAACCCGGGTCACCCCAAGTCGCTCTTTCAGCAACTGATGCAGTTCTTCGCGCGTGATTTCCTCTCTCCTTCCTTTCATGCCTCCCGTTTCCATCACGATCGTGTGTGAAAGCTGCATGGAATATTTTTCTGCGAAATCCAATAGTGCAAAACCGACACCGATCAAAAGAGTTCGCTGTTGGCTGCTTTCGAGTTTTAGCAGGATATCCCGCAATTTTTCAAAATCATACAGATAAAATCCATTCTCCGGATGCCTGCTGATACGCATCCATTCAGCCACCATATATACCAATGAAGAGCCATTTCTTTCGAGGTACGCGGGCAATAAACCAATTATGCAATAATCTTCCATACTGCCATAAAAAAATTCAAACCCTTTAACGAAACTTTCACGATATAGTTCCAGGTGTTTTACAAAATGGCGTGCAGGAATCTGGCCCGTGGTCCTGCTGCTCTCAAAAATAATCTCAGGCTCAAATTTTCCTGTTGTCAAAATTTCAGTCTTAAAAAAAGACACGGGTAAAAAAGGAATTTGTTTTAATTCTTTTACCGTATCCGGACTGGCAGCAAAACGATTTGAATAATCCCTGTAAAATGTATTATTCAGATATTGGTATCTGAAAAGTTCAAGCGCCCTTTCATTAAAGTGACCGGGCAACCCCTTAAAGATTGTATCGTATTGATATGTAGAAGACTGGCTGTTCAAATCCTGCATGCGGATGGAATATGTCAAATCAATAGTTTAATCGGTGCAATACTAAAGCTTTTCGCGAAAATCCTTTAATTTGCGTTGTCCAATTCACTTACATGAAATCGAGGGTCCTCATCTTATTTTGTTTTTCCCTGATGGTGCTCGGATGCAGCAAGGATCAAAACTCCGGAAAGCCCAGCCTCAAAGTAAAGTCATACACTAATCTGGTTACGCCAGACGGAAGCTTCAGTGCGGTACTGTCTTATTCCCAGTCCGGCGGCAACCTGTCGGGTGATACCTTAATGATTTACCGACATCGCTATAACCAGACACCTGTTCCGCCCGCCGATCAGACCTCCGATACTTTTATGACCTATATGCCGCAAACCCCGGATGCAAGTAAAGCTGAATTCACCGCATCATTATCCTGGGCCAATATCAGCTATGGTATAAATGGTGAAAACGACACTTTTGACTTTAAATTTGTGCTGATTGATCTGAAAGGGAACCGAAGTGATACAGCCGCTACCGGTAAAGTTGTCGTGACTCAATAATTCAAGATACTTTGGATTGGATCCGGAAAGTTTTCGATTATTTTCTATTCAGCAGTTTTTATATTTCATTTTGTGCAGTGTTAATGACCTGGCAAAGCGGATATTTACTGCACCTGAATATTCCTGCCGATTATTACTGGTTTGTTTTTTTTGCAACACTTTGCAGTTATAACTTTCACTGGTACCTGACTCCTGAGGATCATACGACCAGTTACAGGTCGGTATGGTCAATTCAGCATAAGAGTACCCACCTCTTCCTTTATTTTATCGGCGTTATGGGTTCCCTTGTTTTTTTTTACAAACTCAGGGAACACTGGTTTGCACTATTTTTTGCCACTTTTCTTACTTTTTTATATTCTGCTCCGAAGATCCCGCTTCCTTATTTCCGCTTCCTAAAACAGGTAGCTATTGGAAAAACTATTTTTCTGACCACAGTCTGGACCTATGTCACGGCTATACTCCCGGTGTTCGTTTCCGGCCTGTTGCATCATTATAATCATGAGATGAAATGGTTTGCTGCCAGCCGGTTTTTCCTCATTTATGCGATATGTATCGTTTTTGACTATCGTGATCGTGCCGATGATAAACTGGAAGGAATCCGCACAATGGTCAATTATTTTGATGAAACAGGTGTAAACAGGTTATTTGTATTTTCCGTAATCGCATTTTTTATTTTCACCCTGGTGCTGCTTTTTTCCGGTATATCCATATTGAACGTTTTTATTTTAATAATACCCGGAATGATACTTTTTTTCATTTACAACACAGCAAAACAAAGTATTTCTGATTATCTCTACTATTTCGTATTGGATGGATTAATGATGCTTTCGGCATTACTGATGGCAATACTGCCAATTTGATTATTTTTGGCCCTAAATTCTATTCATGGCCAAATCTGTTTCCGGAAACAGTCCAAAAAAAAACCTTCTCCCCCCTGCTTCCCTGGTCTTTCTGAAAAAATATTTAAACACGCCTTCTCCCGTCGGCTTTGAAAGCGGCGGCCAGAAAATATGGCTTGAATATCTGAAGCCATATATAGACTCATATTTTACAGACGCCTACGGAACCGCCGTAGGAGTCATCAATCCCGACGCAAAGTTCCGGATAGTGATTGAGGCCCACGCAGATGAAATCAGCTGGTTTGTCAATTATATAAATCCGGAGGGACTGATGTACCTGAAAAGAAACGGTGGTGTAGATCATCAGGTGGCACCCGGACAAAGAGTTATTATTCATGGAACAAAAGGACCCGTAAAAGCCGTATTCGGATGGCCGGCCATTCATACCCGCATTGGCACGGACGCTAAAGAAGTACACCCGAAAGTCGAAAATCTGTTTCTCGATTGCGGTGCACGTAATCGCAATGATATTGAAGCACTTGGCATTCATCCCGGGTCAGTGGTCACATACCAGGAAGGATTTGACGAACTCGCTTATGATACATTCATCGCCCGTGCTTTTGATAACCGGATCGGTGGTTTTATGATCGCAGAAGTAGCCAGACTATTAAAGGAAAACAAAAAGAAACTACCCTATGGACTGTATATCGTTAATGCAGTTCAGGAAGAAGTTGGCTTGCGGGGAGCGGAAATGATTGCTCGCAAAATCAAAGCGGATGTGGCCATTATTACAGATGTAACACATGACACAGCCACACCGATGGTAAATAAAATGGTTGAGGGAGATATTACCTGTGGTAAGGGCCCCTCCCTTGCATTCGGACCCGCCGTACATAACCTGCTTCTTTCTTTTGTGAGAGATATTGCTACAAAAAAGAAAATACCCGTTCAGCTGCGCGCTGTATCCAGAAGTACCGGAACAGATACCGATTCGTTTGCTTATGCAAACGAAGGTTGCCCATCCGTTCTGATTTCTATTCCTCTGCGATATATGCACACAACGGTCGAAATGCTCAACCGAAACGACATCGAACAGACCATTCGGCTGATGTACGAAACATTACTGGCGCTGACCCCCAAAACGAATTTTAATTACCATTTATAATCCGGTCTAACTAAAATCAGTCGAATGATCCGCAATAACTGGAGAAAAGAAGAAATACAGGAAATATATGAATTGCCGCTTCTGGAGCTCGTTTACCGGGCAGCAACCGTACACAGGACGTATAACAACACGGCGGAAGTGCAGGTATGTACTCTCCTTTCAGTTAAAACCGGCGGCTGTACCGAAGACTGCTCCTATTGTCCTCAGGCCGCGCGGTACCAGACAGACGTCAAGGTGCACGCACTGATGCAGACGGAGGAAGTGCTTCACTATGCTGAAAAGGCAAAACAGGCGGGTTCCACCCGTTTTTGTATGGGCGCGGCATGGCGTGAAGTCAGGGACAACAGGGATTTTGACCGTGTACTTGATATGGTGAAGGGCGTAAATGACATGGGGATGGAAGTTTGCTGCACACTGGGTATGCTTACCGAATCTCAGGCTGCTAAGCTGGCAGACGCAGGACTCTTCGCCTACAATCATAATCTGGACACTTCTCCGGAATTTTATTCTGAAATTATCAGCACACGTACTTACGACGATCGGCTGAATACGCTGGGAAACGTTCGTAAGGCAGGAATCAGCGTCTGCTGCGGAGGTATTATCGGACTGGGTGAGTCCCACGAGGATAGAATCAATATGCTGCAAACACTTTCCACCCTGCCGGAACATCCTGAAAGTGTTCCCATTAATGCGTTGGTGCGCATAAAAGGAACACCTCTGGAGAACAATCCGAAGGTAGATATCTGGGATATGGTACGAATGATTGCAACTGCCAGAATTCTGATGCCCAGGTCTATGGTAAGACTGAGTGCCGGTCGGGCAGAGATGAGTTTACCTGAGCAGGCATTTTGTTTTATGGCCGGGGCTAATTCAATTTTTGCCGGAGATAAATTACTTACAACTCCTAACCCATCTTTTGAAGAAGACAATGCAATGTTTGATCTGCTCGGTCTGAAGGCCATGGAAGCTTTTAAAAGCGTAAAGCTTAAAGCGCAAAGCGTAATGCAAGTCTGAAAGTCTGAAAGACTGGAAGTTTGATTGTGAAGCAGTTTTGAGTACTGCTTTAAGCTTTGCGCTTTACGCCTTTGGCTTAAAACAAGAATTCCTCCATAGACATGGAGGAACTTTTTTTAACCCTTAAAACAACCAACATGAAAATCTTTGTTGTTGTATATATAACGTAAGGAATTTCCATTGGTTTAATCAGCGATTGTGAAAGACCTGTTAATCATTAAGGCTCAAAGCCTAGAGATAAAACGAATACAGGTGTTCTAATAGTAATTACTTATTCCACCATCGAAGGAATCGAATAATATAAAAAAGATGTGGATCTCTTTTATTAAACTGTTTTGGTCTTTAAGCTTTAGGCTTATGCAAGCGCGAGATCCAGAACCTGCTGCATGTTTTTTACATAATGAAATTTCAGCCCCCTGATGAAATTTGAATCAATTTCGCTGATATCCTTTTCATTTTGCCAGCATAAAATGACTTCCTTTATTCCGGCCCTGCGGGCTGCCAGAATTTTTTCCTTGATCCCGCCCACCGGCAACACCTGGCCACGCAAAGTGATTTCACCAGTCATCGCCAGGTAAGGCTTGACCCTTTTCCCGGTAATGGCTGATGCCAGTGAAGTCATCATCGTGATGCCTGCGCTGGGGCCATCTTTCGGAGTACCGCCTTCGGGAACATGTATATGAAGTGTCTTTTTGGCAAAAACATCCGTATTGAGTCCATATTTCTTCGCATTGGACTGAAGATAGGTCAGTGCAGTAGTTGCACTTTCTTTCATGACATTTCCCAGATTCCCGGTGAGTTTGAGATCTCCCTTCCCGTCACTGATGCTGGTTTCAATAAACAGGATATCGCCTCCAACGTAAGTCCAGGCCAGTCCTACAGCAACACCCGGCATATTGGCGACTTTATAAATATCATTGCTGTATCTTGGTTTACCCAGCACTTTTTCGATATCTTTTTCTGTAACCGAAGCTTTGAGTTTAGATTTAAAAGCAAATTCTTTGGCTTCATATCGCATGATCGATGCCAGCTGTCTGTCCAGTTCCCTGACACCACTTTCACGCGTATAATCAGAAATGATTTTAACCAGGTTTTTGTCTGATAATCTCAAATTTTGCCCCTTAAGACCATGAGCCTCCTGCTGTTTCGGAATCAGATGACGTTTTGCAATCTCCACTTTCTCTTCTATGGCATACCCGCTCAGATCGATGATTTCAATACGATCCCTTAGTGCGGGCTGGATATGACTGATGTCGTTGGCAGTGGCAACAAATAAAACACGGCTGAGATCATATTCCTGTTCAAGATAGTTATCATAAAACGTGTTGTTCTGTTCCGGATCAAGTACTTCCAGTAATGCAGAAGTCGGGTCGCCTCTGAAATCAGTACCCACTTTATCGATCTCATCCAGAATCATCACAGGGTTGGACGATTTTGCTTTCTTCAGTGATTGTAAAATCCTTCCGGGCATCGCACCGATATAGGTTTTACGATGACCACGAATTTCGCTCTCATCATGCAGCCCGCCCAGACTGATCCGCACATATTTTCGCCCTATGGCCGCTGCAATACTTTTTCCAAGGGAAGTTTTACCTATGCCGGGGGGTCCGACAAAACATAAAATCGGACTCTTCATATCCCCCTTCAATTTCAGGACGGCCAGGTATTCAAGTATCCTTTCCTTCACTTTTTTCATCCCGTAATGATCCTGGTCAAGCACTTTGGAAGCTTTCTTCAGATCATACTGGTCATCGGTATATTCATTCCACGGAAGATCCAGCATCAGATCCAGATGGTTGTATACTATCGAATAATCGGGCGTGCTGGGATGCATCCGCTCGAGCTTCTCGATCCCTTTTTTAAAAATGTCTTTGGCAGTTTGCGGCCATTTTTTTGATTCAGCCTTTTTCTGCATTTCCCGTAATTCCCGTTCATTACTGTCACCCCCGAGTTCGTCTTTGATACTTTTGAGCTGTTGCTGAAGAAAATAATCACGTTGCTGTTTGTCGAGCTCCGTTTTGGTTTTGTTGGTAAGTTTATTTTTCAGCTCTGCAAATTGCAATTCCCGTTGCAATAGTTGCATCAGCAAGTCTGCCCGGGATCTGATATGATCTGTGGCCAGCAATTCCTGTTTTTCAGTCAATTCAGAATTCAGGTTACTGGAAATAAAATGAATCAGGAAGGAAGGGTTTTCAATATTCTTCAGAATAATCGATGCCTCTGTAGGGATATTAGGCGATAATTGGATGATTTGGGCCGCCAGGTCCTTGATATTTGAAACATACGCTTCAAAATCCTGATCCTTGGGCGCCTCTTCTTCCTGCAACAGGAGCACCTGGGCTTTGAAATATGGATCATCAGTGGTGATCGAACCAACCCTGAATCTTCTTTTACCCTGCAATATAACGGTAGTGCCGCCGTCTGGCATTTTGATCACTTTGATAATTCTGGCGATCGTCCCGACATCTACCAGTTCTCTCATGCTGGGGTCTTCCACACTGCTGTCCCTTTGTGCCAAAACGCCAATCAATTTGTCAGTCTTATAAGCATCATGGACAGCCTTTATGCTCTTATCGCGACCTACTGTAATCGGCAAAACGACTCCCGGGAACAGCACGGTATTGCGCAGGGGAAGTATGGGTATTTCTTTGGGAATCTCAGTATCTGCTAGATTATCGTGTTCTGTTTCGTTTATCGGGATAATGGGCATGAAATCCATTTCCTGCTCGCTTCGTTGGAAAAAAAGTTTTTCGTTCATACGTTCAAAAAGGGTGACAAAATAACACCTCTTTTGGTATTATCCTATCTTTTTATGGTTGAACCCTTTATGTTCAAGTTTAAGGCCAATCTTTTAAGCTTAAAGCCCAAAGCCTAAAGTCCAAAACCGGTCAATTGACAAAGATCAAGATCATTTGATGGATTCGTTTATTAAAAATAATAAAGGGAAGAAACCTTTGTTCTCTTCCCTTAACTAAGACAACTATTTGATCAGAAGTTTTAGGCCTTGGGCTTTAGCCTTATAAAATCCTGAACCCTACATAAAACTGGACAGTTCTGTTATTCCAGGTATCAACATTTGTTACATCATCAATATTCGTCAGTCCAAAAATGTAACGGGCGCCGGCTTTAAACCCTCCGAGGTTTAACTGCGCACCTCCGACTATTGCAAAGTCACCGGATTTGAAAGCGTTTTTCCCGTTTGATGTGATATTCTGGCTGGTACTCATTAAAATACCGAACTGAGGACCGACCAGTATACTTACAAGCGGGATAGGTTTAAAAGAAAGAAGAATCGGGATGCTTAGATAATTCAAGGAAACGGATTGGCTGTTTAATCCGACATTTCCGGCTTCATTTACAACACTGCTGAAATCGCTGGCAGTTTGTGTTTTTGTAGCGCTGAACAATAGTTCCGGTTGGATTCCCCACTTATTCGACACATTTAGTTCCGCAAATGCTCCAGCCATAAAACCCCAATTGAATCCGCCGTCGAAGGACCGGCCATTTACTGATGCCAGATTTGCGCCTGCCTTAACGCCTAAATGGAAACCCTGAGCCTGCATGTTGGAAACGGATACGATAAGAACAGCGAACGTAAGAAAACATAATTTCTTCATGGGTGAGCGTTTTAAATTGTCGACTTTCATATTTCCGGAACGTGAAATTCGCAGTTTTGGTGGTCAGTTTATTTATTTTAACAGCTTATTAATGCAAATTAAAAAACTATACCAGTTCTATCAGAGTGATTTCGGGAAGTATACCAACCCGTCCGGGATATCCGATAAAACCGAAACCGCGGTTCACATATAGCTTCTGCTTCTCTGCTTCGTACAATCCGGCCCATTCATCATACACATATTTTACAGGGCTCCACCTGAATCCGGGGATTTCTATTCCGAACTGCATACCATGCGTATGTCCGGCCAGCGTCAGGTCTATATCACCGTATTTTGGCCTGACTTCAGCATCCCAGTGACTGGGGTCATGACTCATAAGAATTTTAAAGGGATATTTTTCCGCTCCGGGATAAGCCTCCCACATCTTACCATGTTTTGGGAACCGGGCCTTTGCACTCCAGTTCTCAATACCGATCAAAGCAATTTCCTGTCCGTCCTTTTCAAGCACCACATGCTCGTTCATAAGCAGTCGCCAGCCCATTCCGGCCTGAATTTTTTTCAGATTCTCAACATTCTGGTCTCTCGCATCATCAGTTGGCCATTTTACATAATCGCCATAGTCATGATTTCCCAGCGTGGAGAAAACACCCATCGGTGCCTTTAATTTTGCAAACACTTCTTCATACCCGAACATTTCAGTTGACCGGTCATTGATCAGATCGCCGGTGAACAGAATAAGGTCGGGACTCAGGTCTAAAATCTTCTGAACACCTTTTTCAACCGCTTTTTTATTATCAAAACTTCCTGTATGAATATCCGAGATCTGCACGATTTTCAGACCCCTGAAAGCTGGCGGAAGATTACTATAAGTAAGCGGGATATGCCTTATCTGGTAATTATATTTATTCGAAAAACCATATATCAATGAGCTGATCAGGGTTCCCCCAACACCGATGCCGAGCCAGCTCAAAAATGCAGATCGTGAAATTCCTTCACTTACTTCGCTCTCCCCCTCTGTATTCCGAAAAAATATTTTTGCAACGGCCCATTGAATTAAACGTCTGAGATCGTCTACCAGGAAAAAAACCGAAGCAAGCACTTTGGCGAAAAAAAATCCGATAATGGTTACAAATATATAATTACGAAGATTTTTCGGCCATCGATCGGTATTGAGCAGCGGCAACAGGATAAAAAGAATGATAATTGCAATCGAAAGTGCCCAGTATGCTGTAAAAATGATTGTTTTTGTTTTATGTGATGAAGAAGAACAAAGCATTTTTACCACCTGAAAAACATAAAAGTCAATAGCAGCCATAATCAATGCTATTATCCAGACAAACCCCGCATTCCGCATAGTTTTTAATTAAAAATTGAAAAAGTATGTTTAGAAATCGATGAATTCATCCAATTGCTGGTTGATTGCCTGCAGGGTTTCCCTGTGTTGTAATTCATCTTTGTTGAACAGCGTGTCAACAATGGAAATAGGAAGTTTGTTCGGATGAACAACCGTGCCCACATAATGCATAATGCCCGTCAAATGATCCATGCCACGCAGGTTTCCGGCCCTCCCCTTGGAAACTCCGGTAAGAAGTGCCTTTTTCCCCTTCCATACCTTTCGATCGGTAACATCGATGAGGCATTTCAGCACACCCGGAATACTGCCGTTGTACTCCGGGCTGATAAAAATAAATTTGTCGGCCGGCAGCAGCCATTTCCTTTCAAGTTCCAAAACGGAGGGATTACGTTCCAGCAGTTCGAGCCCGATCAGCGAAAGAACCGGAGCGTCGATTTTTTTTTCTTTTAATAAGGAATGATACAGATCTGCGACACGTAAAGTGAAACTTTCCCTTCTGTTGGTGCCTGAAATAATGAGATACATGGGGATGCAAGTTAAGGTGAAGTGGTATTTTTCTGAACTCGGGCGCCAAGTTTGTATTTTTACCTAAATGCAGGCTTTACAGCGAGGGTAATTTTTGTACTTTCACGCAACTTTCTTACGGCTAAGGGAGTAATCATAAACTTTTTAAATATCAGATAGCATCATGGCAAGAATCATCGGTGTGGCAAATCAGAAAGGCGGAGTCGGCAAAACAACGTCTGCTATCAATTTGGCTGCCAGTCTCGCCGTGCTGGAATTCAAGACCCTGCTGGTGGATGCCGACCCCCAGGCAAACAGTACGACAGGTATTGGTTTTGACCTGCACAACGTTACTCAAAGCCTGTATGACTGCATGGTGAACCATGTGCCGGCCCGGGATGTCGTATTGAAATCAGAGGTACCGAACCTGGATTTGATTCCTTCCCATATTGATCTGGTGGGCGCTGAAATTGAAATGATAAACTACCCCGACAGGGAAAGTGTTTTGAAGAATATTTTAGAACCGTTGCGGAAAAGTTATGACTTTATAATCATCGACTGTTCACCTTCCCTGGGACTCATAACGGTTAATGCCCTGACCGCCGCTGATTCCGTCATCGTACCAGTTCAGACAGAATTTTTTGCTTTGGAAGGATTGGGTAAACTGTTGAATACAGTGAAGATTGTTCAGAGCCGCCTGAATCCTGATCTGGCTATCGAAGGCATTCTGATGACGATGTATGACGGGCGGTTACGATTATGCAACCAGGTGGTGAGTGAAGTACGCAAACATTTTGATGAAATTGTTTTTAGCACCATCATACACCGGAATTCTAAAATCAGCGAAGCGCCCAGTGTCGGCAAACCGGTTATTTTATACGATGCTTATAGCAAGGGCGCTATGAATTACCTGAACCTGGCAAAAGAAGTTTTACAAAAAAACAACATGACCAAAATGAGTCAGGAAGAACGCATCCTTGAATAGCCTGAAAAACCTAACAACTATGACGACGCCGAATAAAAAAGATAAAGAGGCTCTCGGAAAAGGAATCCGCTCATTACTGCAGGGAATTGATCTGGATCTAAAAACATCCTCCGGCTCCCTGAAATCATCTGTCGCAGAAAGCATCACCGGTATTCTGCGCGTACCGTTGGATCAGATTGAAACAAATCCCAAACAGCCCAGAAAAGATTTTGATGAAACCACGCTGCAGGAGCTGGCGGCATCCATACGGATTCATGATATCATACAACCGGTAACGGTTGCCAGGCTTTCTTCAGGCAAATACAGACTCATAACAGGAGAACGCCGGTTTCGCGCAAGCCAGATCGCCGGCATCAAAGATATTCCCGTATATGTTCGTCAGGCAAATGATCAGCAGCTGCTCGAACTCGCTTTATTGGAGAATCTGCAGCGGGAAGATCTCAACGCCATGGAAGTGGCCCTCAGCTACAAGCGTATGATGGATGAATTAAATTATACGCAGGAACAGGTTTCAGAAAGAATGGGTAAAGAAAGAAGTACGGTTGCCAATTACGTAAGATTGTTAAAACTTCCACCCGATATACAGGTAGCACTCCGGAATAATTTGATTTCAATGGGACATGCCCGGGCACTGATTAATGTCGATACCGTCGATAAACAATTGTATCTGTATAATGAAATAAAAAACCGCTCATTGTCCGTAAGGCAAACGGAAGAGTTGGTTCGTAAATTATATAAAGCTGCACATCCTGTTAAAGAATCTGTAAAAGCGGGAATGCCGGAATCATACAGAAAAATTGAAGATACTTTAGCAACCCATTTCAGCACAAGAGTAAGACTGAACCACAACGACAAGGGATCAGGAAGTATTAGCATTGAATATTATTCTGTACAGGAATTAGATAAAATTCTCGGCCAGCTCGGTGTGCAGATCAATTAAGCGTTCAGTATGAGGCCATTTTCTATTTTATTCTTTGTGTTTTTATTTTTTACCCTTCACACCAATGCACAACAAAAAGATTCCGCCAAAGCAGCCCAGCTTTCAGATTCAACCCTGGAAAAAAGAGACTCCATATACAAAGGCACCCGGTCCCAGGCTACCATGGATTCTATCGAACTGATACAAAGAAAAAGTTACCGGCGTGCAACCCTTTATTCAGCCATCCTGCCGGGTGCCGGACAATTCTATAACAAAAAGTATTGGAAAATTCCCATCGTATATGCGGCCATCGGCATTCCGGCTTATCTCTATTTCCAGAATAAACAAATTTATAACGACGCGCAGTATGCCTTGGTCGTTACGATCAATCAAAGTGGCATGGATAGTCTGAAAAAAGTTTCGCCAGACTTTCTGCCATTGGTTCAGAGCGGTAATACCACTGCTATTATTAATTACCGGGATGAGGCCCGGAAGAATCAGGATTACTCTGTTTTGTTCTTTCTTTTATTCTATGGATTGAATATTGTTGATGCCACGGTGGATGCTCATTTGAAGGATTTTAATGTGAACAGCGACCTGAGTTTCAGAATAAAGCCAATGATCATGCCGGGTCCCACACCAAGTGCCGGTATTACACTGGCTTTTGATATTCACAAGCCCAGACCCAGACCTTTGTATATCAATTAATATCTTTACAATTATGAGAATTGCACTCATTGGTTACGGCAAAATGGGTAAGGCCATTGAACACATTGCGTTAGGAAAAGGTCATGAGATTATATTAAGAATTGACCTGGACAATAGTTTTGAAATGACTGCAGAAAATTTGCAGAAAGCTGATGTAGCCATTGAATTTACAGGCCCGGAGAGTGCTGCGGCCAATCTGATGATATGCGCACAGGCCGGCATCAGGACAATTAGTGGTTCTACGGGATGGCTGGAACAATTTGAGGAAATAAAAAATGCCTTTTTAAAAAGCAATTCCGCTTTTTTATATGCGAGTAATTTCAGCATCGGAGTGAATATATTTTTCGAGCTCAATAAAAAACTGGCTGCGCTGATGGCACCTCATCGGGAATATGCAGTAGAAATGCTGGAAATACATCATACACAAAAGAAAGATGCACCCAGTGGAACAGCTATTACACTGGCGGAACAGGTTATGAAGGAAATTCCTTCCCTGAAAGGCTGGGTGAACAGGTCAGCGCAAAATCCGGGCGAACTGCCCATCCTGAGCAAAAGATTGGATCCCGCACCCGGAACCCATGAAGTAAGATATTTGTCAACGGTCGATGACATAGAAATTATTCATACCGCCCATAACCGGGAAGGTTTTGCAAGCGGAGCCGTGCTGGCGGCCGAATATATCCGTGATAAAAAAGGAATATTTTCCATGAAAGACGTCCTCGGATTTTGATTCCGCATTCTGCGGGATTAAAATCCAGCGTAAAGCGCAAAGCTTTTTAAATTGCAAGTCCATTAATCGTCAACTGTCAACTGTCAACTGTCAACTGTCAACCGTCAACCGTCAACCGTCAACCGTCAACTGTCAACCGTCAACCGTCAACCGTCAACCGTC
>Ga0070733_10000059_pt1 | contig 106396 bp, 106 predicted proteins | sample Coa_R1_9_FD_66450 | JGI IMG/M metagenome (GOLD analysis project Ga0070733, IMG submission 66450) | Surface soil microbial communities from Centralia Pennsylvania, which are recovering from an underground coalmine fire - Coalmine... | ecosystem: Environmental > Terrestrial > Soil >...
CTGCGCGTCCTTCACCATGGAGCCTCACCGCCTCGCTCCACTTCTCTCGCGCGCCGCCGGGACGACGACAACCGGCAATTCTAATTGTCGTCAGCCAGCAAATTTAATTGTCGTTGATCAGGGCTCAAGGTTGATCGTGATACCGCCAACGCCAGAGTCGGAACCTGGCTGCGCGAGATCGCCAACGCGCGCGTGCATGCCGCTCTCGGCGAGATTCCCACCGTGCGCTTGCTGCAAGAGCGCGAACACCTCCAGCCGCTGGCGCCGCCCTGGCCGGGGCAGATCGCCCGGTTACGGCCGGTAACCGCCAGGCTCGCAGCGCTCCCGAACGGCTATCAGCATCCGCTGCGCATCTACGAGGAGCTGATCGGGCCGGCGAGGCCCTGAGCGTGCAGCACGAGCGCCTGGTCGAGTTCTGCACCGAGCTCCGGCCAACGCCGTCGCCGCGCAATACCCGACGCTGGCCCAGCAGGCCGCCGAACGGCAGTTAGCCTTCAGCGATTTCCTCGAGGCGCTGCTGGTGGCCGAGCGCGACGCGCGCCGGCCGCGGGCGCGCGAGATGTTCGCGCGGGTGGCCGGCTTTCCCGCTATCAAGACGCTCGACCATGATTTCGCTTTCGCCAGCGGGGTGCCGCGCAAACCGATCATGGAGCTGGCGGGCCTGGCCTTCGTCGAGCGCTGCGAGCACCTGGTGTTGCTCGGACGGCTTTGGGCAGCAGTCCGGCTTTGAGCTTGTCCTTGCGCCGGTAGCGCTCGCCGTTGATGTTGACGATGGTTGAGTGGTGCAGGATGCGGTCGAGCATGGCCGCGGTCAGCACGCTGTCACCGGCGCACGCGGTGTCCCAACTGCCGAAAGTCAGATTCGAAGTAAGAATCATCGAACTGCGCTCCTAGCGTCGGGCGATAAGCTGGAAGAAGAGGTTAGCCTGCTCGCGGCTCATCGGCAGATAGCCGATCTCGTCCACGACCAAGAGCCTGTAACTACTGGCATCCAAGCAATGATTACCGCGCCGCCCGCAACCGGCGGAAAAAATCCATCATCAGGCGGGTCAATTTTACTTCGAAGATCACCCGTTGATGTGGGTCAGAATTCAACTGACGTTGACATCAGCCGCGATGGCAAGCGCATCTATTTCAGCAATTCGCTCTACGGCACCTGGGACGCGCAGTTCCACGCAGAGGGCATCCGGGGCTGGGGGGCAAAGTGGATGCGCTGGCCGACGGCGGCCTTAAGCTCGACCCGGACTTTTTCATTCCGTTCGAAGACGAGCGGCCCCATCAGATTCGGCTTCAGAGCGGTGACTCTTCGTCGGACTCCTTCTGTTTTCCGTGACACCGTTGACACGGCGAACCTCTGCACCTTGGAGAAATACGAGTAACCCCGGACCGAGAAAAAGGAAGAAGCTAAAGATATGAAGCTATTCACCTATGCGACTAGCCCATACGCGCGCAAAGTCAGAATGGCGCTCGACTGCAAGGCGTGAGTTACAAGCCGTTCGAGCGCTGCTACTCTCTCGGCCGCAAGGAAGACCTGCGCTGCGTCAACCTTGCGGACGAATTCGAAGGTCCGGACGGCCGCATCCATTGGCGCGACTGGACTTTAGAGGATTTCCATAGTGGGTTTGACTCGAACCTGCGGCGGGCTATTGCTATGGTAACCGGGTCGTATATGCGGATGCCGATTTCTTCTCGCCCTTGTGGGAAGAATCTCTACGATTCGCAGCTGAGGCCATGGAAGTTCTCCGCAACCTTTCTCCAGCGCGCGTTCAGGTTCCGGCGTGGGGCCAGTGAACACTCCCGGCGTGGACGTTCATCTGAGACGTGCAGCGCAATCATGCCTCTTTCGGCGAGGAGTCGGCGAAATCGGTTTACGTCAACGAGCAGGCGCCAGCAGAGTTTCAGGATGGTGAGATATTCGACGCCTGGTGGCCTAAATCTGATCATGCGGTAGGCGCGGTTCTCTGCGCAGCTCGCGAATTTTTGTTGAATGCGTGCGGTTCAGACGTAGCAGCAGGTCATCAGCGCGGGAGTGCTTTTCACGATTATCGAGATAGATTGTTCTTCTCGCGGCGGATCGAAAGCGCTGATCGAGCTTGGTCCTGGTCGCATTGCACCGGTTCCAGCAAGCTTGTTCGCGAGTGAGCGGTTTTATTTCGAACGGTAGGTCGTTTGCACAGGGCAGAAATTGCTCGATCTCTGCGAGATGCCTAATTGAGTGAATTCCTCAGCCAGTCTGGGATAGGGACGCCGTCGCGCGGGCTTAGGACGGAGGAAGCTCGCCGGCGTCTGCTCGAGTCCGGCCCCAACGCGGTGACCGAGAAAAAGCCACATCTAATTGTGGCGCTCATCGGCAAGTTCTGGGCTCCAGTACCGTGGATGCTCGAAGTCACCGTCGTGCTCGAACTTGCGCTTGGTAAGTTTCTTGAGGCGGCTGTCATTGCGGTGCTGCTGGTCTTCAATGCGTCACTGAGCCTGTTCCAGGAGACTCGAGCTCGCGGTGCACTGGAACTGCTGCAAAAGCGGCTTGCGGTGAGGGCGAGAGTTCTGCGTGACGGCCAATGGGGTCTGATTCCAGCAGAGCAGCTGGTACCGGGTGATTTCGTGCACTTACAAATGGGTGACCTTGTGCCAGCCGACCTCGGGATCCGCGACGGAGAGGTGTTGCTCGATCAATCGGCGCTAACCGGCGAGTCGGTGCCGGTCGAGGCAGAGTGGGGCAAGACTGCTTACGCCGGCTCGTTAGTTAAGCGTGGCGCGGCGAGCGGCGAGGTCATCGCGACTGGCGAGCGCACCTATTTTGGAAAAACCGCCGAACTGGTGCGCTCAGCCAGTACGGTCAGCCACCTGCAAAGTATCATCTTCTCGATCGTGAAGTACCTGGTGGCGATGGACACGGCGCTCGCGGCCGGGGTCTTCTTATACGCTGTACTCGTCGGTATGCCCCTCGCCGAGACGCTTCCATTCGTACTGATTCTGCTGGTGGCTTCGGTTCCGGTCGCGCTACCGGCCACCTTCACTCTGGCAACCGCGCTCGGCGCGGTGGAATTAGTCAGGTGTGGCGTTCTGGTGACGCGTCTGTCGGCGATCGAGGAAGCGGCCGCGATGGACATATTGTGCAGCGATAAGACCGGAACTATCACTCAGAATGAGCTGTCGCTGGTGGCGTTGCATCCTTATGTGCCGTTCAGCCGGCAGGACCTGTTGCGCTTTGCAGCATATGCGAGCGATGAAGCGGGCCAGGATCCGATCGACCGCGCCGTTCTCGCTCGCGCCAAGGCTGAAGGTGAACTTTCGGCGCCGACTCATCGAGTCAAGTTCATTCCGTTTGAGCCAGTAAGCAAACTTGCCGAAGCCATCGTTGCTGAGGACGGCAAAGAATTGCGCGCGCTTAAGGGTGCGCCTCAAGCGGTGGCCGCGCGCGTCGGACACACTACAGACATAGATACCGACGTTGAGCGACTTGCAGCGGGAGGTTACCGCGTGCTCGCAGTTGCGGGTGGCGTCGCCGGCACGATGCGCTTGATCGGACTTTTGGCGTTTCAGGATCCGCCGCGCGAGGATTCCAGGTCTGTGGTGGCAAGGCTGAACCAGTTGGGTGTGCGCGTCGCGATGGTAACGGGAGACGGGCTCGCGACCGCTCGTGCCGTAGCGGCGCAGGTCGGGATCTCGGGCCGAGCCTCTTCGTCGCAGGATTTGCGCGAGAACATCGATAAGGCGATCGACGGCGCAGTCTTCGCTGGCGTCTTTCCGGAAGAGAAGTTTCGGCTCGTGCGCGCCCTGCAGCAGGCTGGACATGTCGTCGGCATGACGGGGGACGGGGTCAACGACGCCCCGGCGCTCAAGCAGGCTGAAGTCGGGATCGCGGTCGCCACCGCCACCGACGTGGCGAAGGCCTCGGCAAGCCTGGTGCTCACCAATCCCGGTCTCACTGACACCCTGGCCGCGGTCGAAACCAGCCGGCGCATCTATCAGCGCATGCTGACCTACACGCTTAACAAGATCATCAAAACCGTCGAGATCGGGCTATTCCTCAGCGTCGGCGTAATTCTCACGCGCACTTTCATCATCACGCCGCTGCTGATCGTAATGCTGCTGTTCACGAATGATTTCGTGACCATGTCGATTGCGACCGATCACGTATCCGCGTCCCCAATGCCTGATCGCTGGCACATCCGTAGTCTGATGCGGGCTGGAATGAGTCTCGGCAGTATCATCCTACTGCTGTCGTTTGGCTTGTTTTTCTTCGGGCGGGATTTTCTTCACCTGCCGCTTCCTCAGTTGCAGACGCTGGTCTTCGTAACGCTCGTGTTCACGGGTCAGGGAATGGTCTATCTGGTGCGGGAGCGCCACCACTTCTGGAAGTCGGCTCCAAGCGGATGGATGATTCTCAGCTCGATCATAGATATAGGGGTGGTGTGCCTGATGTCGGTGTGGGGCGTTTTGATGGCTCCTCTAGCGGGTACCGTGATCGTATTGGTGATATTTGCGTGTGCGCTGTACCTGATCGCGCTGGACTTCCTGAAGGTGCCAATTTTGTTGCGCGTAATGTCTACGTCGTGACGTTCGTCAGAAGCGACGCTGCGTCCGAGCAGCCGAGAACAGATGCCCCGATTCAAGAAAATTCTTTGTCCGGTGGACTTCGACCAGAACTCGCTTCCGGCGTTGCGGCTCGCCTCGGAGCTGGCGCAAGCGCGTAAGGCAACCCCTCCGTCTGCTCCATGTAGTCGCGATGCCGCCGGGGCCCGAGGTCGCGCTACCTTTCGGAAAGATGGAAGCCACTGCCCGAACCAAGCTTGAGCGGTTGGCGCGCCAGAGAGTTGATGGCAAAGCCCGCTACGAAGTTGACACCATGATGGGCAATCCGGGCGTCGAGGTCCTTCAAGCAGCGAAACGATGGGGCGCGAACCTGATCATAATGGCGGCCCATTGCCGGAAGGGACTCCGGCATCTAGTCCTCGGAAGCGTGGCTGAACACGTGGTTCGAGAAGCGTCGTGTCCAGTTCTGACGGTGAGTCCGTAGGCGACGCGCGGCGTTGCGTCGCAGAAAACGGTAGCGCGCCGAGCGGCACGCCGGAAATCAGCCGCTTGCAAGCCAGGGAAGTCAGCTATGAAACCACTGCCGCACGTATACGAAGTGGAACTCGCCGGCGGCGCCGATGGCTACGCCAAAGTCTCAACCGCAGGGATCCCTGAGCTTCAATCCGCGGCGCCGCTGGACTTTGACGGCCCAGGCGACGCGTGGAGTCCCGAGCATCTGCTTCTCGCCGCGGTTGAAACGTGTTTTTTGTTTACGCTTCGTTCGGTGGCTCGGGCATCGAAGCTCGAGTTCGTATCATTGGAACTTTCGGGGGAAGGAAGAGTCGATCGCAAAGATGGCGCCACGCGCTTCACTGAGATCGTGCTTCGGCCGCGCCTGCGGGTGGCCGTCGGTACGGATAAAGACCGGGCGCTTCGCATCCTCGAGAAGAGCGAAAAGGCCTGCCTCGTGTCCGCGTCGCTATCGACGCCGGTCAGACTCGAGCCAGTGGTTATGGTGGGCTAGCGCGGCTGAGGTCCGCAGTTCATCGGAGGAAAGATGCGATAGCACCGGCGCAGCTTGAGCCTGCGCCGGCGGTGCAGCCAAAGCAGTGCCGCGCCGTGACGATCCGCGTACCGTCTAATTCGTGAGGTCGCTTATCTGCCAAATGCTCAGCAGGAGATCGTCTGGTTAACAACGAATCGGCATTTCGAGCATCTGGTTGAAGTCGCAGTCATAAAGCGTGCCGTCGTAGCCGACGCTCACCAAATGGCGGCACATCAATCCTTCGACGGTTTCGGGATTGAAGTGATTTACGAGCAGGCCTAGATATTCCTCTTCCTTCCCGAAGCGCCGCAACTGGTCGACAAAGCGCTTATCGGCATGTTGGTTATTGTGAGCAGGTGATGAAACTCGACGCCGAAACCGCATCGCAATTCGCTGCAATAGCGTTCCTCCAGCGGCCTGTGGCGGTGGCAGAAACGCCCCGATTGGGTTGTAGGCCAGGTCGAGCTTGAGTTCCGAGCCCGGCAGTCCATATCCCAGTCTGTTTAAAAGCTGCAGGGCGTCGATGCTCTTGAGAAAAACACCTTTGCCACGCTGCTCCTCAACATTTTGTTCGGTGTAACAGGGTAGCGAGCAAACCAGACCAACCCTGTTGCTTCGATAGAACTCGGGGCAGCCACTCCATCCCGGGCACGAACAACACCGTCAGGTTGCAGCGAAAATGATTACACGTTGGCCGAGACGGCGTGTATTTTCGACCAGGAAGCGTTTTCGTTGAGCACGGGCGCGCCACCGGTGATATCAACGGTCTCGACCTGAGCGCTTCTCTCTAATAGTCCTAAATGTACTCGGCGGTGTCGCGCCTCATGCGCTCGGTGCGCTTTGGTCCCGCATCGACATGACAATGATGGCACGCCTGATTGCACAGCTTGCCGACGTTCACCTGAAACGTGCGACTGCGCGCGCGCCGAAGCTGACCGAAACCGTGACGCCTTAGGGTCCTTGTCATCTTTGAGCGGCAGAAAGCGCGCGCTCGACGTCCTTGAGGAGCGGTTCGCGAAGGGCGAGATCGACAAGGATGAGTTCCAAGAGAAAAAACGTCTGCTTTCGGACTAACCACTGCGGAGTTTCGGCGCGCAGCCATCGGATTACCGCTACTGCCGCCACGATCACGACAACGAGCTCCAGATGAGCATTACAATTGGACCGAAGGTCATTCCGTACCAAGCCATCATTTCGACCGGCTGCATGGTGTTTCCTCCAAATCCCCTACCCTCGATTCAGGAGTTCGCGGACTGTTGCACAGGCAGGCCCGCCGCCCGCCACTCGGGATAGCCTTCTTCGAGCCTGAAAGCCTTGAAGCCGCGCTTGCGGAGCTCGGCGACTGCCTCGTAGGAGAGCACGCAATAGGCTCCGCGGCAGTAGGCGACGATCGCCTGGTCACGGGGCAGTTCTTTAATGCGGCGCTTTAGTTCGGCCAGCGGCATGCTAAGCGCGCCGGGCAAATGACCGGCGGCGAATTCTTCTGCGGGACGCGTGTCGATCACGGTAGCCAGACCGGCTTTGATCCGCTGTAACAGTTCTTTGCGCGATACAGCTTCCAGGCTATCGCGCTCGCGAAAGTAACTATTGAGCACCTTTTCGGCCGCGCCGACGTTGCGCTCAGTGATTCGGCGCAGAGCCCCGAGCAGTGCGACTACCTCGCCGTCGGCGAGCCTGTAGAGCACGCGCTTGCCCTCCCGGCGTCCCTCAACGAGTCCGGCGCGGCGGAGTTGTTGCAGATGTTGCGAGGCGTTGGCAATCGTGAGTCCGCTCAGTCGGGCCAGTTCCTCAACGCTCCTCTCGATCTGCGCGAGCAGCTCGAGCAGCTCGAGGCGGTGAGCTGAACCGATGGTGCGGGCTACGGCGGCGAACTGTTCGAACATTGCACGTTTGGGATTCTCGCTTGACATGATGAACGAAACCTCTTATCTTCATTCAAGATACTAATTGAATGCTTGAAGCAGATCAACTATGCCGAATCACGAGGCCGCCATACGCCTGGGGGCGTTTATCACGATCTTCGCGGCAATGGCGCTGTGGGAAGCCGCGGCGCCGCGCCGGCCAAGGTCTTACTCAAGGTTTAAGCGCTGGCCAAGCAACTTGGCTATCGTCGCGCTGAATACCGCGCTCGTGAGAATCCTGCTCCCTGCCACGGCCGTTAGCCTGGCGCTGACCGGGGAAAGGCGGGGCTGGGGGCTGCTCAATAATCTGCCGGTTCCGACTTGGATGGCTATCGTCGCGGCGGTGGTGCTGCTAGATGCCGCCATCTACCTCCAGCACGTGATGTTTCACGCAGTGCCCGCGCTATGGCGAGTGCATCGGATGCATCATGCCGACCTCGACTTCGATGTCACCACGGGCGCGCGCTTCCACCCAATCGAGATTGTTCTGTCGATGCTGATCAAGTTCGGCGTGGTGGTGGCGTTGGGGGCCCCCGCGATTGGCGTGCTCGTCTTCGAAGTCCTGCTCAACGCAACCTCGATGTTCAATCATGGGAACGTTCGCCTCCCGGTCCGGCTCGATCGCTATCTTCGCTGGCTCTTGGTCACGCCCGACATGCATCGCGTCCATCATTCGATCGTGGTCAACGAAACCAATAGCAACTTCGGCTTCAACCTGCCGTGGTGGGATCGATTGCTCGGAACGTATCGTGATCAGCCCGCCACCGGCCATCAAGGTATGACGATTGGTATCGAGCAGTTCCGTGAAGCGCGCGAGTTGTGGCTCGACCGAATGCTCTTGCAGCCGTTCGGCGGCCCGGCGGGCGCTTACGCGATCACTTGGAGGCGTGCGGCATGAACCGGCGCAGTATCATCATTCGTCCGATTCTCGTGGCGGCTCTTGTGGCGGCGATTATATGGCTTGGGCTTCATCGCGAACTTCTCCAGCCCGTGAGTATCGAGCGGCAACTGCAGCGCTTCGAAGGATGGGCTCCAATCGTGTTTGTTCTCGTGTACGCCCTGGCCACGGTGCTATTCGTGCCGGGATCGGTGCTCACCATGGCCGGCGGCGCTTTGTTCGGTCCGCTAGCCGGAACGCTGTGGAACCTTACCGGCGCGACCTTGGGCGCCACGCTCGCTTTCATGATCGCCCGATACGTCGCCTCAGACTGGGTATACAGGCGCGCCGGTGAACGACTGGCTCGTCTGATGCGAGGAGTGGAGGAGGAAGGCTGGCGTTTCGTCGCGTTCGTCAGGCTGGTGCCGTTTTTTCCGTTCAACCTGATGAATTACGCCTTCGGACTGACGCGAATTCGACTGGGCGAGTATGTGGCCGCCTCCTTTATATGCATGGCGCCGGGGGCAATTGCGTATACCTATCTGGGCTATGCAGGACGCGAGGCCGCCTCTGGACAGGCTGGCGCCATCCGCAAGGCTCTGCTCGCCCTGGCGCTGCTCGCGGCCGTCGCTTTCCTGCCACGGCTGGTTCGCCGGGTGAAGGGGCAACGCTTTAGTGACCCGGCGGCCCTTAAACGCCGGCTGGAGAGCGGCAAAGGAGTGACCCTGATAGACGTGCGCACTCCTGAAGAATTCCAAAGGCCGCTCGGCCATATCGCAGGCGCGCGCAACATTCCGATCGCGGAACTATCCGCAAAAATCCAAGAGCTGACCGCGATCAAGGGAAAGCCGATAGTAACCATTTGACGGACTGAAAAGCGCTCGTCGAGCGCTGCGGAAATGCTCTCGAAAGCGGGGTTCGAGCAAGTATCGGTTCTGCGTGGCGGGATGGAAAGTTGGAACAAGGCGGGCTTTCCAGTCGAGAGAAATTGAAATGCTGGGATCGCCTGTGACCATCGGAGGATTTCGCAATGCCCCATCTCAAGGCGTGAATTCTTGAAACACATTCGCCTTCTGCCGCCTCTGTCTACGGCGTTTCTTTGGTTCCGAACCGGGGCGCAGTCGCAGGTCCTTCGGGTAAGGTCCCTCAAGACGCAGGTTCGCTATCGGCTGATGGGCTGCAAGGGCGGAACGAACTGCACGAACTGCCGGTTCTTCAAACCGACGGAACGCGCAATGTGCATGGGGATGATGGACGCGCGATGCCAACTGGTGTTCGGTTCGATTAGCCCGATGGATTATTGCGACCTCTTTGCCCGATTTCCTTCAGTTGCGTAAGGCGAGGCGCCGTTATGAAATTCCTGTTCATTCTCAACGACCGCCTTACGGCACGGAACGCCGTTACAATGGTCTGCGCCTTGCCACTTCCTTGAACCAAGTCCGAATCATATGCTGTGACCGTATATCTTATCGGGGATGCGGCGAGCTGCGCCTTATCAAGAACTTGACATGTAGTCGAGTTCCGCCTGATGTTCGCCAATGGAAAAACGTCCGTTTTGACGTCGCGTCAAATATCTCCAAGCTTTTTGGTACGCGCCGTGAAAGAGGTGCACGCTGTAGCCATAACGATTATCGGTGGCGTGTTGTTTTTATTCGCTACGGCACTTGGACCGCGGCTATTAACCACTTATTGTCCGGGTATTACAATGCCGCCCTTGAACTGGCTTCAAGTTCTATGTGGCGTGGTGATGTCGTGCCCCCTTGCTGGGCGACAAACTCGATCGGCGTGAGCGTTCCGAGACTAGAATGCGGACGCGCATGATTATAATCCAGCCGCCAGGCTTCGATGATCTGCCGTGCTGCGGCCAGACTGTCGAACAGACGTTCGTTGAGGCATTCGTCGCGCAAGCGGCGGTTGAAGCTCTCGATGAAAGCGTTCTGGGCCAGCTTGCCCGGCTCGATATAATGCCAAGCAACACTGCCAGGAGCCCAGCGCAAGACGGCGACACGAGTCAGTTCGCTGCCAATGTCGCTGACTATAACCTCGGGCATCGAAGCGCTGGTCGGTGAGACGTTCGAGCTCGCGCACGACCCGCACGCCGCTCAGGGAAGTATCGACCACACAAGTCAGGCATTCACGGCTGAGGTCATCGACGACGCAGAGGATCCGCAAGCGCCGGCCGTCACTCAGCGTGTTGGCAATAAAATCGAGACTCCAGCGCTGGTTAATCCGCTCGGGCAGTAGCATCGGCGCTCGTGTGCCCAAGGCCCGCTTGCGTCCGCCACGCCGGCGCACCATCAGCTTCTCTTCGTGATACAGGCGGTATAATTTTTTATGATTCATCCGACAACCCTCCCGCACCAGCAACCAGCCTAGGCGGCGATAGCCAAAGCGGCGGCGTACCGCGGCCAATTCACGTAGGCGCTGCCGAATGGGCTGATCGTCAAGCGCGCCGGGCTTGATACAGCAACGTGGAATGATCGATCTCCACCAGCCTGCAGGCGCGCCGTTGGCTGAGCCCGCGCTCCGCGCAAAGCCGCGTCACCAGCGCTCGCCGCACCGCAGGCGTCAGCCGTTTTTTCCTAAAATGTCCTTGAGCGCGGCATTATCCAGCATCGCTTCGGCCAGCAGCTTTTTCAGCCGCCGATTCTCGTCCTCGAGCCCCTTAAGCCGCTTCGCATCGGCTACTTCCATCCCGCCGTACTTGGCTTTCCATTTGTACCGCGTCGCCTCTGCGATGCCGTGCCGGCGACACACTTCCGCGGTTTTCAGCCCTGCCTCCGCCTCGCGCAGAATTCCGATAATTTGCTCCTCGCTGAATCGGCTCCCCTTCATTCGTCCGTCTCCTTCTGGTGACGAACTCTACGGCAATTCGCGGGGTTTTTCGGGGGGCAGGCCAGTTTGAAACCAAAGCGGCCGAGGTCATCGGCCTTTAGCTGCATCCTCCACAGCATGCGGCGGTCTTTCTGCGTCGATGAGAAGACCGCAATTCAGGCCCTCGATCGCAAGGCTCCCGTGCGCCCCTCTCCCCGAGGCGCGCCGCGCGGCACGGCTTCGAGGATTACCGCCACGGCACCCGGTCCCTGTACGCCGCCTTCAGCACCCAAACCGGCGAGGTCCTCGGCAAGACCGCGGCCCGGCATACCTCGGCGGAGTTCGTCGCATTCCTCGCCGACCTCTTCCTCGTGGCTCAACCAGGTCGAACTGTGGTTCGCCAAGATCGAGCGCGACGTCATCGCGCGCGGCGTTTTCACTTCGGTCCCCGACCTTAAGCGCAAGCTCATGCGCTACATCCGCCACTACAACACCGCCCCCAAAACCGTAAAATGGAAGTACTTCGATCCCACCCGACGAATCACTCCTCAATCAGCCGTTACAGTCCACTAGACCACGCGCTCGCTGCCCCGGCGTGATGAACGTCGCGGGGATCCGCTGCTACAACCTGCTGTTTGTTCTTTCAATAACATTTAATTTGCTACTGCGCGTCGGAAGTCGTATGATCTCTACAGAACCAATAAGGTGCGATTTTGAATGAAAGCAGAAGTTCTCGCGCTTCCGATCTCATCCGGCTGAGCCAAATCGAAGCCCTGTCGTGGCTCTCCGCGGCCGAGTTGGGACTGCTGGCTGGAGCGCTCACGTCGACCACTTTCAGACCACCGCAAACCATCTTTCGGCAGACCGCGCGCGCCGCCGACGCGCACATCTTATTGAGAGGCATCGCGCGCATCACTTGCCGGAACGGGCGGCGCGAGCGGGTCACCGTCGCGATGCTCGCGCCGGGTCCGATTCCTGACTTTCCCTTAATGCCGCTTGGCCGCTTCGACTTGCGTTGCGAAGCTTACAAGGATTGTCGGGTCGGCAGCCTGGGATGGGAGGCGTTCGAGGACATCGCGATCCACAACGCCGACTCGGCGTTCCAGAAATTTCACGAAAATGATCTGCAGCAGTGGTATCGCTTGCTGCTGCGCAACTCCGGGTTTTTGAACCTCGATTTGCACCAGCGGATTGCGCTGACCCTGCTCGAACTATCTTCCGCGTTTGGCGTCAAGGAGTCGCGCGGCACCCTCTTGCGCGAGTCTTTCAGCCATCAGGAGATCGCCGAGTTGGTCGGCGCGTCGCGTCCCCGCGTGACCGAGCATCTAGCCCAATTCGAGCGCGAGCATCTGCTGATTCGTCAAGGGCGGCAATTGATCGTCTGTGTCGATGAGATCGGCGCCGCGCAGAAACTAGCCTACAATTGATCCAGCCGACGGCCGCGTCCTCCATCCGGATAACGATCATTGGTACATTCTTGACCCGTGATGCAGATCTGTAACGTTCGGCGCGCGCAGCACTAAGCCCATAAGAAAAGGCCAAGCCCCTCGGGAAGGCGCCACGCGCGCCGAAGTCATAGTGAGGCTCTACTTCACGCGCCGCTCTGGACGACAGACGTACCCGCTAAGACTTGCGAAGGTGTCGCGGACCTGACCGCTTTGGTGAAATTCTTTCGATCATCTGCAGCGTGCTCTCTTTTATCTTTTAACCTTGTCGATCACGCGTTCCGCGACCTTCTTCATCTTGCCTGCGGCCTGATCCATGCGGCCCTCTTGCTTGAGACGCTGGTTTCCCGTGACTGCGCCAACTGCCTCTTTCGCACGCCCTTTGATCTTGTCAGTCGTTCCGCTCATTGGCATCTCCTGGTTTAGTGATATTGAGATACGTTACGCAACATTTGCAGCTTACCGCATATACATTCCGTGACCGAAGACGAGAAAGATGACGAGGATCACCAGCAATACGCCCACGAGACCCATTCCTCTTCCTCCGTAATAGCCGCCGCGGTATCCATAAAACCCGCCGCCACCAAACAGCAACACCAGCAGTATGATCAAAAGCAACATAGACAGTTCTCCTTGGATTCGGTGCAACACTCCTGTCTCATCGAACTTTTCGAGCTTGCGACCGATTCTCGTCGATCGCTTCAATGAGCAGATTGATACTTCAGTTGATCAATGCGCATTCATTGGCTACCTCCTGGCAGGCCGGCTAAACAACTCCGATCAGCCAGAGTACGAGCACAATCACTACGATGCTGCCGATGGAAATAGGAAGGTACATATCCTCCTCCTCACGCCTTGCTTATTCGAAGATGGGGCTTGGTCTAGCGGAACGCGGTCAAAGGCGAGTAGAAGAGCCGCCGTTTGAGCTGGATCAATTCGGACTCGATTCCTATGTCGATCCCGACCTTTTTACTTTACATCACATGTAAAGTGATTAGCCATTGTTGGCGTCACCATTCGGTTATGTGGAGAACCGAAAATATGTGGTCGAGATCGATTTATGTGTTCGGAACTCCTCTAAGTCACTTTTGGCCACCGGCCACTGAGCTTGTCGCGGCGAGGGCGTCCGCCATCGAGCGCATCGGGACGCCGAGAACTACGCGCACCTGATGAGTGACACCGTCGTCCGCCAATGGGACCTGTGACGGGTTACCCGAAAGCGGTTGCCCGTCGAGTTCGATCAGCGCTACACCCCGGCTGACGCCTTGTGGGTTTTCGACCACGATGGTGTAGCAGGCTGAACGGTAACGAAAGGTCATCTCGAAGTCTCGCCACGCTTTCGGCACGCACGGATCGACGAATAGGGTAGCGCCGCGTTGGCGCAATCCCAGGATCGACTCGAGTCCTATCCGATACATCCATCCGGCGGAGCCGGTGTACCAGGTCCATCCGCCGCGTCCGAGATGCGCGGGCTCGCTGTAAACATCGCCGCACACGACGTAGGGTTCCACCTTGTAGCGATGAATCGCGGTTCGCGTGCTCGAGTGATTAATCGGGTTCAAGAGTGAAAACAACTCGCCGGCCTTGTCGCCATCGCCGAGCATCGCGAAGGCCAGCACCGACCAGAGCGCGCCGTGCGTGTATTGGCCGCCATTCTCCCGCAGGCCGGGCGGATAGCCCTTGATATAACCGGGGTCGAGCGACATGTGATCGAAGGGCGGACTGAGGAGCAGGATTAATCCATCGTCGCGGCGCACGAGGTATTCCTCCAGCGCCGCCATCGCCGTTACCGCTCGCGCTTGGCCGCCGGCCCCGGAGATCACCGCCCATGACTGCGCGATTGAATCGATCCGGCATTCGCTGTTCGAGGCCGAACCGAGCGGCGCGCCGTCATCGAAGTAGGCGCGCCGGTACCAGTCGCCGTCCCAACCATCCCGCTCGAGCGCTTCCTGCATCGCGCCGGCGTGCCGGCGCCAGGCGGCGGCGCGCGCATGCTCGCCGCGGTCCTCCGCGAGCGGGATGAAGGCCGTGAGCGTGGCGAAAAGGAACCAGCCTAGCCAGATACTCTCGCCCTTCCCGCCTGCGCCGACCCGATTCATCCCGTCGTTCCAGTCACCCGCGCCGATGAGCGGCAGTCCATGCCGACCGAGCGCAAGACTGCGGTCGAGAGCGCGCGCGCAGTGTTCGAACAGGCTGCCGCGTTCTTCAGAAACCGCCGGTTCAAAGAACGCTTCCTGCTGGTCGGCGCCGAGCATTGGCCCTTCGAGAAACGGCGCCATCTGGTCGAGGATTGCGCGATCGCCGGTGACCTCGGCGTAATGCGCAGCCGCATACGGCAGCCAGACCGGGTCGTCGGAGATTCGCGTGCGCACCCCGCGGCCCGAAAGCGGCAGCCACCAGTGCTGAGCGTCACCCTCGGCGAACTGACGCGCGGCGGCGCGCAACAGATGCTCGCGCGTAAGCTCCGGTCGCGCCACGCTGAGCGCCATCACGTCCTGGAGCTGATCGCGAAAGCCGTACGCGCCACTCGCCTGGTAGAACGCCGAGCGCGCCCACACGCGGCAGGCGAGGGTCTGGTACAACAGCCAGCGATTGAGCAAAATATCCATCGCGCGATCGGGCGTCTTCACCACCACCGCACCCAGGGTGTCGTCCCAACGCAGCGTCACGGCGCGCAAGACGGCATCGAGGTCGGCTGCCCGATAGCGCGTGATCAGCGCCGTCGCTTCGGCCTTGCTTGCTGCTTCACCCAGAAAAAAAATGATCTCTGCCGTCCCATCGGCCCCGAGCTCGACGCGGGTCTGGAGTGCACCGCAAGGATCGAAGCCGCCGCCGACCCGGTTCGAGAGCGGCGCTGCGGTCTCCATCGCGGCCGGATGGTCGGGCGTGCCATTGCGGCCAAGGAACTCGGTCCGGTCGCCGGTCCAGCTCAGTTGGCGCCCGGCGAGGTCCGCGAACGCCACGCGATCGCCGAACTCAGCATTCCAGTGGTTGAGCGCCAGCATTGCTCCAGTCTCGGCATCGATCTCGGTTACGACGAAGGGCGCGGAGGCTGCACGAGACACGCCCAGCACCCATTCTACGTAAGCAGTGATCGAAAGACGGCGCGCGCGCCCCGAGAGATTGCGAACCTTCAGCCGGGAAATCTTGATCGAGTCCTCGATCGGGACATATTGCAGAAGTTCGAGTGCGAGACCGTGCGAAGTATGTTCGAAGCGCGTGTAGCCTTGGCCGTGCCGCGCGACATAAGAGAATTTCTCCTCGCGGATCGGCAGCGCTGTCGGACCCCAGAACGCACCGCTCTCCTCGTCGCGCACGTAGATCACTTCTCCGGGCTGGTCGCCCACCGGATCGTTGGACCAGGGCGTGAGCTGGTTCTGCTGACTATTGAGCGACCACGTGTACCCGCTGCCTTCGACCGAGACCTGGAAGCCGAAGGCGGGGTTGGCGATGACGTTGATCCAGGGCGCGGGAGTCCACTGCCCTTCGCCGAGGATCGTCACATATTCGCGGCCGTCCTCGGCGAAACCACCCAGGCCGTTGAAAAACTCCAGTTGCAGGCGGGGCGGCGCCGCCGCGGGCGGCTCACTGACCGGCGCCCGACGCGGCGGCGGCCGAACCACGGCCTCAGCCTCCTCGAGCCGCTGGATCTGCTTGAAGAGGCTCCCGCGGCGGCTCAGCAGCACCGCGCGTGCGACGTTCTGGAGCAGGCGGTTGGTTTCGACCGGGATCAGTTCGGTTTGCAAGATGAACACGGCTCCGCGCGCGCTGCCTTCCCCAGCCGGCGAACGCGCCTGGTAGGCCCGCACCAGTCCCTCGAGGGCGTGCTGCAGGTCCTGCAGGTAGGACGTCGGGCGTTCGTTCAAGATCACCAGATCGACGGCCAACTGCTTCATCCGCCAATATTCGTGGGCGCGGATTAGCTGACGGGCGACTTCGAGATCATCGAGTTCGTCAATCCGGCACACCACGATCGGCAAGTCGCCGGAGATGCCGTACACCCACAGCGCGGACGGACCGCCCGCAGCGCGTTCAAGCATATCGGCGGAAGGGCGCAGCGCGTAGTTAGCATAGAGCACGCGGCCGGCCAGTCGCTGATATAGGTTGGCCTCGTCGGGCTCGATTCCGAGATGGAAAAGCTGCACCTGCGCGTGGGTCCACGCGAGCGTCGCAGCTCGATCAAATGCCGCTGGGTCATGATGTTTGTCGGCCAAATCGAGCGCAGCGCTGCGCGAGGAGGCCACCAGCGTCCAGAACGCGATGCGCGCCGTGGCCCCCGGCGCAATCCTGACGCGCCGGCGCAGACTGAAGATCGGATCGAGCACGGTGCCGGCGGTGTTGGACAGAGGGCGACCATCGATTACCGACATCGGCGTACGCACGCCGCGTCCCCGGCCGAGAAAGCGGGCCCGGTCGGTCTCGAACTGCGCGCTACCGATTACCTCGCCCTCCACCACCGCGAGGTGCACCGCGCAGATCTCGGGATCGGTGGGCGAACGCCGCCGTCGCGTGGCCATGATCGCGCCGAGATCGGCGATCACCTCGGTCTGCACGAACATCTTCGAGAAGGCCGGATGGGCAGTGTCAGCCGCTTCGGGCGCCAGCACGACCTCCGCGTACGAGGTCACTTCGATCTCGCGAACGCGGCTCCCGCGGTTAGTGATCGAGACGAGGCGCACCTCAGCGTCGTCCTCGGGCGAGACGACTACCCTCAACGTGGTCCTGATCGTGCCGTCGCGCCGGACGATTTCGGCGCGATCCTCGAGGAACGCCGCCTCGTAACTATCCGGCTCGGCGCCGCTGGGCTGATAGCCGGCCGACCACACGGCGCCGCTCTGCGCGTCGCGCAGGAATATGTAACTGCCCCAGCGATCGCAGGTGGCGTCCTCGAGCCAGCGGGTGACCGCGAGGTCACGCCAGCGGCTGTAGCCCGAGCCGGCCGCGGTGATCATCACGGCATAGGCGCCATTGGAGAGCAGGTGGGCGCGCGGAATCAACTGGTGCGGCGATGGAAAGCGGCGCGGCATCGGTGGAATCAGTTCGCGGACGTTGGCCGCCGCGGTCACCTCCTCGGCGCGGGGCCGCGCCGCTTCGACGTCGCGCGGCGTGCGCTCCTGCAGCAGCAGCTCGGTCGCCCGCATGATCGGCTCGGCGTGAAAGCGGGTCCGCATCGCCCCGTCCTGCAGCGCGTTGGCGATCGCGACCACGGTCATCCCCTGATGATGCGCCATATAGGAGCGCACAATCGCCACTTGCTCGCCCTCAGGAACCCGCGCCGGCGTATAGTCCAGGGCTTCATACTGGCCATAGCAGCCACGGCTGCCGGCGGCGCTCAGACGCGCAAAGTTGCGCACGGCCGCTTGCGGGTTAACCATCGCGGCTAACGCCGTGGCGTATGGGGCGACGACCGCGTTGTCGCTCAGCCCGCGCTTGAGCCCCAGGCCTGGGACGCCGAAACTCGAATATTGATAGGTGAGATCCTGGTCCTGGACGTTGTACGCCGATTCCGAAACGCCCCACGGCAGGCCAAGATCGTCGCCATATTCCATCTGGCGGCGGACCACGAGGCGATTGGTTTCGGCGAGCAGCGATCCCACCGGGGCGCGCATCACCAGGCTTGGCATCAGGTATTCGAACATCGATCCCGACCAGGAGAGCAGCGCGGAACCGCTGTCCACCGGGGTTACCGTGCGCCCGAGACGGAACCAGTGCCGTGCCGGCACGTCGCCCTTGGCGATCGCGACGAAGCTCGCAAGACGCGCTTCGGAGCCGAGCAGGTCGTAGCAATTGGCGTCAAGACTGCCGTCGCTCACCCGATAGCCGATCGAAAGGAGCTGCCGTGCGGGATCGAAGAGAAAGCCGAACTCCATTGCGTCGAACATTCCCTTCGTCAGGCGCAGGAGTGCCTCAAGACGATCGCTCAGCGATTGCGCGGCTTGTGCCGAACGTTCGAGCGCGTCTAGCAGAGCGCTGCGTGGCGCGCGCGCCGCGCCGTTTGCGCCGCTCTCCGCCCTGGACGCCACATCCTGCCGCTCCAGGGCGAGGATCGCCGTCGCGCAACCCTTCAATAGATCGTCCAAACTTGGCACGGTGTCGAAGTCTGCAAACGCCGCCTCCGGCTCTGCCGCGCGCGCCAATCCGGCGTCGCCCACGCTCAACCCAGCCCATGGCATCAAAGTCGCCAGATCGCGTTGATGGCTCCGAATCGAGCCGCCGAGCGCCTCCACGCAAGCCAGCACTTCGGCGCCGGCGTCATCACCCCGTTCTGCGTTGAGCGTTTGCGCAATGTCGACGACGGTGGCGGCGTGTACAGCCAGCTCGGCTAACCGCTCTACGAGACTCGCCGGCGCCGGCCGCAGCGATTTTTTGTCCTCAGTGGCTTTCCCATCAAGGCCTGCGTTCGCATCGCGTTCGAGTGCCGCGCGCACCGTCGTCGAAAGACTGTCGAGCGCCTCTTCGAGATGTTTTGGCGTCACCGTATGGGTTCGGCGATCGTCCGGAAGTGCGCGCAGCGATTCGCGGGCGACTTCCAGCGCGTCATCGAGCCCGGCGAGCCATCCCAGACCCACGGCGGGCGCCGTGACCATCTCCCGCAATGCGCTGCCCAGCGCAATCAGATGCCCGGCCAGATTCCCGCTATCGACAGATGAGACGTAGCGGGGCTCGAGCGGGCGCAGATCCTGCGTGTCATACCAGTTGTAAAAGTGGCCCCGCAGGCGCTCGAGTCCGCTCATCGTCGCCAACGTCGCTTCCAACCGATCGACTGTCTCAAGCATCCCCAGCCAGCCGAAATCGTGAGCCGCGACCACCGACAAAAGGTAGAGCCCGAGGTTCGTCGGAGAAGTCCGATGGGCCAGCACGGGCTTCGGCGCCTCCTGAAAGTTATCCGGCGGAAGCATGTGATCGGCGGCCGTGACGAAACTCTCGAAGAAGCGCCAGGTCCGCCGCGCGACGAGTCTCAGTGCTCGCGCGTCCGCGTCGGACGCCGGATTATCGCTTTTTATATACGGTGGCAGACTCGCCCAGAGTGCGACCGCCGGCGCCAGCAGCCAGACCGTCGCAAACGGGACCACGATCAGCAACGAGCGATGCGTGGCGCATACGACCGTGCTCGCGGCCACGGCCGCGAGCACCACGCCGCCCGCCATCCGTTGATAGAAGCCGCGCAGTCCGAGCCGGCCGCGAAATTCCGCTTGGGCGGCGGCAACCCACTCGAGCAGGTGGCGGCGGCTGACCAGCAGGCGGTAGAGCGTCCGCACGATCGCGTCGCCCATCAACCACGCCTGATGCGCCAGCAGCGTGACCAGTAGCGCCACCTGCGACAGCGCGAGTGCGAAGTCGCCCCCCACCGCGCACCAGTGCCGTCGCTGCGAGATGCCGCGTCGGCGCGGCACGATTCCGGTCACCACCGGCAGGAGCGCGGGAATCGCCATCGTCGCGAGGACGAACCCGGTCCACAGCACGGCGCCAGCCAAGGGCAGGGTGAATCCCGCGATCAAAGCCAGGAAAGTGGCCGGCGCCGACAGGGTGCGGCGCAGGTTGTCGAGCATCTTCCAGCGCCCGATCAGCGGAACTGCGGTCCGCCGGGGACCGTCATCGAAATCCCGCGTGCGGCCAAAAAGCCATGGCAACAACTGCCAATCGCCGCGCGCCCATCGATGCTGCCGAGCCGCCGCAACATCGTAGCGCGACGGAAACTCTTCGACCACCTCGACGTCCGAAACCAGTCCGGCCCGCGCGAAAATTCCCTCGAGCAGGTCATGACTCAGCAGGCTGCTCTCGGGAATCCGCCCGCGCAGTGCGGCCTCGAAGGCGTCGACATCATAGATTCCCTTGCCGCTGTACGAACCCTCCCCGAAGAGATCCTGATAGACGTCGGAGACCGCGAACGCATAGGGGTCAAGTCCGCTCGGACTCGTGAAGACGCGCTGGAACAATGACCCTTCGCGGCGGCGCGGCAGCAACGGCGTGACCCGCGGCTGCAACACCGCATAACCCTCAACCACGCGGCAGCTCTTCGGATCGAGCCGCGGCTGGTTCAGCGGATGGGCCATCTTGCCGACAAGGCGCTTGGCTGTCCCTCGCGGCAGCCGCGTATCAGCGTCCAGTGTGATCACATAGTGCACGTCAGGCGGAACTCGGGGCGCGTGCCCATCGATTGCCACGAAGGTTGTGTCGGTCGCGCCCCGCAACAAGCGATTCAGCTCGTGCAGTTTCCCGCGCTTGCGTTCCCATCCGATCCACTTGCCCTGCCCCTGGTTCCAGACGCGCCGCCGATGGAGCAGGAAGAAACGCGCGCCCTCAGGCGTCGTCCCATATTGCCGGTTCAGGCGCGCGATACCCGCGGCGGCCGCGCCCAGCAGTTCCTCATCGCCGGGCGCGCTCACGGTGGCGCAGTCGGTCCAGTCCGAGAGGAGCGCGAAGCGGAGATCGCCGTCCTGGCTCGCGAGATAGTGAACCTCCAGCCGCTCGACCTGCTCATCGAGCGCGGCGCGCGTCGTCAGCAGCGCAGGCACCACGACCAGTGTGCGCAAGCTCGCGGGCACACCGTCGGCCAGCGCCAGCGCCGGCAGGGTCTTGGGGTCGAAGTCATTCGTCACCGCGCGGTTGACCAGCGCCACGGCCAAATCCGACGCCGGCGCCAGCGCCAGAATCGCCAGCAGCCAGAGACCTCGTCCGCTCACGGTCCCCCAATGCGCCAGGCCGAACAGCGGCAGCCCGAGGACGCACAAGCTGATGATCGCGATCGCGCCTACATAGCCCACGATCCCGGCGGCCGCGGCGCCGCGAATCAGCCAGTCACTGGCGGGCATCCGGAAGCCGAGCTCCCGCTCGACCGTCCGCCGCCCTTTCGCGATCAGGTAGTAGCCGGGTTCCTGCCGGCGGCGATCGGGGGCATCGCCGGCCGCCGCAGGCTGCGCCGCGGCGCGCCGCGCCGCGGCAATCGCGCACTGCGCGACTGCGAGCTCAGGTTTGGCCGACCCGCGCGCCAGCTCTTCGATCGCTCGCCGGTAGCGATCGTGCGTCGGAAAATCCATCGCGGCGAAGTCGCTGGCGGCGCGCAACGCCGCATCGACCAGGCTCACACTCTCGAAGAACTCCGTCCAATCGACCGCAGACATCAGGCGCATGCTCGTGATCACATTGCGCACCGTTACGTTCATCGCGCTCTGTCGCTGATGCTCCTCGCGGACCAGTTGGTCGGCCGTGGCGCCCCGCGCGGCAAGCCGTTCATTCAACCACGCGAGCGCCGGCGTCGTCGTCGGATCCTGATCGCGTAGCCGCAGCATCAGCTGCACCGCAAAGGCGGCCGGCAAGGGCGTCCGGCCGAAACGGCGCAAGACGACCTCCGCTCCCTCGGCCGCACGGCCGCCAGCCGGCAAAAGCCTGTCCGCCAGGGCGTCGGCCTCGTCGCGCGCGGTCCGCCGACCGACCAGCTCCTCCGCCACCCGCCGCAGATTCTCGACCAGCACGATTCGGAGCGTAATCGCCACGGCCCAGAGTTCGCCGATCGTCAAGGGCTGGACCCGCTGATAGGCTTGCACGAACCGGCGCAGCATCTCGGGCTCGAAACGGCTGTCGGTATGCGCCACGAACGCCCATGCGAGGCCGAAGACCCGCGGATAGCCCTCGAGAAAACCCTGTGCAAGCTTGGGCAAGCCGCGGTAAAACCCGCGGGGCAGATCTTCCCGGATCTCGCGAATCTGCTCCTGCGCGACGTAAAAATTATCGAGCAGCCATTCCGCCGCCGGCGTGATCGCGCGTTCCTCGCGCACCGCTTTCGCGATCATGCGATACGCGGCCTCCAACACCCGGCCATTGTCCCGCAACCGCTGGATAAGCTGCCGCCCCGCCCGCGGCCCATTCGTCACGCGCTGGGCGGCCGCGAGACTCTCGGCATGTTGCTCGAGTCGCTCGACACTGAACAGTTCGCTGCGGATCGGTTCTTCCGTATCCCGCGGGAACACCACCGCCGGCGCTCTGAGCGCGCGCAAGATAGAGTACTTCAAGCTCGCCCTTGGGCTTGACCCGGGCAATGCGCCGGACGACCGCTCGCCGATTTTTCTTCCATCCCAGCCCTCAGCTTTTGATCGCCGCTACCTGACGCTGATTGCCGGCTCTGGCCCTTGCGCGCGCCACTGCAAACCGCCGCATCACCCGGCGCGCTTCTTCTCGGCTGCCGCAAACCTCCGCGCATCCGGCCTCGATAAATTTGGCGGTATCCCACAGTGCGGCTTTGCCGCCGCCGATTATCGTCAGATTTGGCGAATCGTGCTTAAGCGCAATAACCAGCGCCACTGCGGCTGGCACGCCTTCGGTCACTGTACAAGAGACGCAGACGAGCTGCGGCGCGAAACTCTTCACGAACTCGCGTACCTCGCCCAGCGATTTGCTGTCCTCGATGAACTTGGCCGCTGCGCCCGCATGACGCAGCAACTCAAGCACCATCAGCAGACCGAGGTTATGAACCTCGCCGGGTGCACAAACACCCAGAATTCGGATCCTTTCCCGTGCCGGCGGCCGCCGGAATCTCTTGCCTAAATCTCCGATCAACTCGCGAATTGTCTCAAGAATAAATAATTGGTTCGAATGGCTAATATGGTCGTCCGCGCGTTCCTCGCCCGAAAGCAGCAACACCGGTATAAGCACATCGTCGAAGGTCCGCTCAATTCCATGTTCGTCGCAATAGCGGATCGCAAGATCGCGGGCGCCAGTAGCGTCCATTTCGAGCAGCATCCGGTAGAAATCATGATAATCGTCGAGCTCGCGATCGCCGCGCAGGAGCACCGAAAGAAATCCGAGCGCCGGAACATAGTCTCCAGCAACCTTCAGGCAAGCGGTCAAGGGTGTGGCGAGCAGTAGACCGGGCAGACCCCAGAGCCACGACCAGTACATCGCCGATATAAGCAGCGCAACCGGCGACACGTCGATTCCAGGTCCCACCACGAAGGGTTCGATGACTTGACCCGCGACCTGATCAAACAGCACGAACGAACCGATAACTCCCAGCGATCGGCTCCAACCGGGAAAGAGCGCAAAAGCCACCAGAGCCGGCAAAAGTGCAGCGGTCGTTGCACCAACGTAGGGTATAAAGCGCAGCAGGAAAGCGAGCAGTCCCCATAACGGTGCGCTCGGCAACCCGAAGAGCCACGCCGCTAACCCACAGGCCACGCCGAATCCCAAATTGGTCAGCGAAAACAGCAAAAGGTAGTGGCTCACAGTCTGCGCCGCCGTCTCAAGCGCCTGCGGCGCCACTGGAATTCGCGCTCGCGCAACCAGCCTCACGAACCGATCCCGCAAATCCTTTCTGCTATACAGTAAGAAAAATAACAGGACGATGATCAGCATCGCCTCGACGAGATCGTCGATCACCGGCACCAGTCGCTTGAGATTTTCGCTCGCGCTCGCAGAAGCCGATAGCGTTTGAATTTGGGCCGGCATCTTAGCGGCCGGCTGGCCTTTCTCGACGCGTTTCTGGATGTCGTGAAGCGCATATTTAAGACGCCGAAGCCAGGGTGGCGAGGTCGCTTCAAGCTTGGCGAGTTTGTCGCCGATGTTACCCGAATATCCCGAGACCTTGTCGGCGACTGACGTCAACTCCACAGCGAGCGAATAACCGACGACTGCGATCATGATGACCGCCAGCACCACGACTAGCGCCGAACTGATAATTCGTCCTACGTATGGTTCGAGAAGACCTGCTACCGGAGTGAAGATGACCGCCAATATCATGGCCATCGTAATCGGCAATAAGATCTGCTGGCCGCAATACAGAATGGCGGTGGCAAACACGATCGCAATAATCGGTAGGCCACCCCAGAGGAAAGTCAGATCCCCCTCAGTGTCCGTGTCGGATATGCCTGTAACTTCTCGAGAACCTTCGGGCATCTTGTTCGATTCGCCAACATCAGCGTAGACGGACGCTGACGCTACGTGCGGATGCATTTTCTATGGGTGTAGTCAGAAGGTGGGAGTGGGATCACGCGGATCCCACCTTCGCAATCCCAACCTTAGCGATAGTCTACTTGGCCGCGACCGTCGCGTCTCGACGATCCTTGGACACTGCGGCCTCGCCCGTGTAAGAAATATCCTCCGCGCCACCCTTCACAAAGATTTCTTTGGCGCGCTCCCGCTCCTTGCTGCCGTCGGTGTGAACGGACATTAGTATGTTGCCGTCTTTAACTTTTCCTTCATATCTTTTGGCTTCGTACTCGGGGATGCCCATACCGATGAGCGCTCCGGTGACTCCTCCGACTGCCGCGCCGCCGGCCGCCCCCGCCAAAGCCGCCATGATCGGTCCCGCGGCGATGAACGGTCCAAGGCCGGGGATTGCCAACGCGCCGATACCCACTATCCATCCCAATGCCCCGCCCAGAAGCGCTCCGCCGCCCACGCCCGCAGCCGCCCCCTCAGGAGCTTTGGTATGCTGCTCGTGAGCAAAGTCCTTGGTTCCCTTAGTATCAGGAAAAAGAACCGAAATATCGTTCTCAGTGAAGCCTGCCGCTCTCAACTGATCGGCAATTGCGATCGCCTGAGACTCACTTTTTGCTATTCCAAATACTGCTTTTGCCACGTTATCTCCTAAATGTGTCCCTTGACTTCGAGTTGATTGTTGACGTTGCCGGCGCCGGCCAGTGCGAGAGCCTTTCTGGCCACCGTATTCCGCTCGGCCTCCGTCTTGACCGGACCGCGCAACGTGACGCTGCCGTTCGCAGTAATGATTTTCACGTTATGCGCCATGACTGATAGTGAACTATCCCGCATGACCGCGCGGCGAATCTTGCGTGTCAGTTCCACGTCGCTCTTGGCGTTCGACTGCTGATCCGCGGTCATCGCTCCAGGAGCGCGATCACGGACGTTGACTGCCGAATTGTCGGGCGCCGCGGGCCTCGCCTCTTGCGCGATCGCCATGCCGCCTGCTCCCAATAAAGTCGTTGAGAGCACTAATGCTAATCCAATTTTTCTCACCGACGAGTACCTCCATTCAGTTATTGTCATAACAAGTGAGCAACCACGAACCAGATCACCAGGACCGATACGGGCACTCCCAACAGCCACGCGATTCCATAGCGCATTTGCTTAACCTCCTGACTTGACAGTCATTTTGCCATTTCCGCGCCCGCTTGATTGCCGGACGTTGTTTTCGTCGTCGGATTCTTTTCGAGCTGTTGTTTGCGGGCTTCCAGTTCGGCGCCCAGCTCCATCAACCGGCTCTCGCCCAGGAATTTCTTGGCGTCAGGAAACATCTCGGTCTCTTCTTCCTTAACGTGATGCTCGACACCCTCCAGCAGAACCTTGATCTTCATGTCATAGGTTTCGTCAGCCGGCTTGATATTTGAGATTTGCGCAAGCAAACTCTTGATCTGCTTGTGCTCCTCATAGGCTTCGCGCACTTCGTTTTTGACGTTTTCGGAGCGAGCCTTCTTGACGGCAGGATAGAAGATCTCTTCCTCGATCGTGGCATGCACTTCGAGCGCAGCCTTTATTTCATTAAAGATACTGACCTTTGCGGCCAGTTGCTTGGTGAGCGTTTTCTCGCGTTCAAATAGCTTCTTGACAGCTGCGTGGCCTTCTTTTAGGAGCGTTATCGCATCTTGCTTCGGCATCTTTCACCTCAATTTGTATCGCTAGGACGACTTGCGAGCAGTCAGGTTTGCGACGACAGCCGTTCTCCTAAACCTAGAGCAACGCTCGCGCCACAAATTAGGTCCGCCAAAGCTGACGATTTATGATTCAGACATTACGTAACCGGAAAATTATCCGGTCATTCGACACGGCCGGGGTTTTTGACCGTTAAGTGTGCCCTTATCGCTGACGATACCACCGAGTACCGCGCGCTTCTAATGCGACTGGTTACGTGGGGAACCACGCATGACGATCGGACCATGATCCATGCGCGGCGCTCGCGACCTTACGGAATGTTCGTCGTAATCAGCCGCAGTTTGCGCTAACCCGTCGACAGGCCGAGTATCTGATCGTCCAGGGTGTTCTGGAACGCTAAATTCGTTGCTCCCGAGTAGATCATCGGGCGCCTGATGTACGTTGCGAGCACGCGCGCGCGACGAAACTGTGGTCGGAAACCGAACAGACCCGGCGAGCTGGTCGACATCTTTGCGTCGGCAAACTGCCGCTGGTCGGAACATCGCGCCAGTTTTTGCTCGGGTCCGCGACCTGATCTATATCCAGCATCCGTACTAGGCGGCGCGGGCGAGGCGCGCGTAGTGGGTCGCGACTTCGCGGCCGATGAGCTCGACCTGATTGGCCCAGGCGTCGGGCTCGGCCACCGGCCACAGGACGAACTTGTCGAGGCCGCGCGCGATGTAGGGCTCGAGCTGCTCGATCATATCGGCGGGCGAGCCGTAGAGCGCGCGCTGGGCGAAGGCTTCTGCCCCCCGCCCCAGCGAAGCCAGAATCGGCTGGAGTTCCTGAATCGCGCGTTCGCGCGAAGGGCCCAGGCGACAGAGCAGGATCAGTCCGGCCTCGATACGGGCGTCGGCGCGGCCGAACTCGGCGGCGTATTTGCGGATGGTCGCGAGGTTGGCGGCGAACTCGTCGGGAGTCTGGAACGACGCGAAATAACCGTCGGCGAAGCGCGCGGTGCGCTTGAGGGCGGCGTCGGCGCGGCCGCCCACCCAGATATCGATGGTGCCGGAAGAGTTATTGGTGTGCGCGGCGGGCCGCGGCTCGATCGTGACGTTGTCGAAATTGAAATACTTGCCGTGGAAGCTGAATTTAGGCTCGGTCCAGGCCTTGCGCAGGATGACGATGCCCTCGTCGAGGCGGCGGCCGCGCCCCTCGGTCGGGAGCCCGATGGCGGCGTAGTCGGCGAGATTCGAGCCGGTCCCGACCGCCATCACGATGCGGCCGTGGGCCAGGTAGTCGAGCGTTGCGAAGGCCTTGGCGGCGACCAAGGGGTGGCGAAGATTGAGCAGAAAGACGCTGGGGCCGAGCTTGATCCGCGAGGTGCGCGAGGCCAGCAGAGCAAGGGTCGCGATGACGTCGAGCTCGGCTGAAGGCGCCAACAGATGGTCGGAGAGCCAGAAGGAATCGAGGCCCCATTCCTCGGCGCGGCCCGCAACTTCGACGATTTTCTCGGGCGACGGCAGACCCAGTCGAAAGAGTCCAAATCCGACGCCGACCTTGATCTGTTTCATTCTGATAGCTCCGCTCAGATTAAGTCTATGTTCACTGTACCTTCGATGATAATAACCTTGATTCATGCGCAAGCCGCTATCGCAAGCCGCGCCGGTCAAGCTGACCTTCCTTGGGACCGGCGACGCATTTGCGAGCGGCGGCCGCCTGCAAGCCGGCTACCTGGTCGAGAACCGCGACACTCGGGTGTTGCTTGAAGCCGGACCGAGCATCCTCTGCGCGATGAAGCGCCGCGGTGTCGCGCCGTCGGAGCTCGATTTGATCTGCATCAGCCATCTGCACGGCGATCACTTCGGCGGGTTGCCCTTCATCTTCCTTGAGTATCTGTGGGAGAGTCCGCCGCGCAAGCCGATCGTGATTGCCGGGCCGCGCCATCTGGAGGAGCGCGCCTGGCGGCTGTTCCGCACGATGTTTCCTTACACCAGCGGCGACCTCGCGCGGGTTAAGCGCCAACTGAAGTTTATCGTGCTCGAACCGGGCTTGAGCCGGCAGTTGGGTCGGCTGCGGGTCACGACGATTCGGACGCCGCACACGCGGCGCGACACCTCGCTCGCGCTACGGCTCACCCTCGACGGCAAGGTGATCGCCTTTTCCGGCGACAGCGGATGGACCGACGATCTGGTGCCCTTCACCGCGGGCGCCGACCTCTTTCTGTGCGAATGCACCTACTTCGAGAGCGCGCATCTGGATTTCCACATGAACTACCCGAGGCTCCAGGAACAGCGGGAGCGCTTCAAGGTCAAGCGCATGATCCTCACGCATGTGGGGCGCGAGGTGATCGCGCACGCGAAGGACGTGCGGATCGAAACCGCGACGGATGGAATGGAAGTGCGGGCCTAGTCCGGCGCGGCATTCGGGACATCGTCCCCAGAATACGATATCGGTGTGGCTGAGTGAGAAACCAGCTCGGCCAAATTGCGTTGCGAGTTTGTCTGAGACCCGAAGGTTGACAATCTTACATGATGTGCTGTACGGCTTAGTGGTGAGTTGCAGGTGAGGGCAGGTATCGGCTGAAGCTGCAGATTATTCAACCTGTCATCTGCCTTTTTTCGCGGGCGTTGATTCTGGATCGCGTTTTCGTCGTTCGGGGAGGACTGATTCATGCGAGAAGTCCGGCTGGTGGATCGACGGTCGCGTGAGAGATACTCAGTTCAACGACTAGGCGAGTTCGTCGCGCGGTGTCGGACGCGCGGGATCGCCGTCACACCCCAGCGGCTCGCAGTCATACAGGCCCTGCTCGCTTCGGAGAATCATCCGAGCACTGACGAGATCTGCGCGGTAGTACGTCGCGAGCATCCCCATGTCTCATTGGCCACAGTCCATCGGATTCTGGCGCAATTTTGCGAAGTGGGGGAGGCGCGCAAGGTCACGCTCCTGCACGATGTTGCGCGCTATGACGGCAACGTGGAGCCTCATCACCACGTCGTTTGCGTCCGCTGCAGACGGGTACATGACATAGAGATACCCGAAGTGGATAAGCTGCTCGAGGGTAGAACCAGCCTTGGAGAGTTCGCACTGTTGCACTGCTCGCTGGAAATTGATGCTCTCTGCGGACGGTGCCAACTTGCCGAGAAGCGAAGGCACGTCCAACGCCCAGACCATACTAATCTGAGACACCCGGATGAGTCCGCGGAGAAACGTTAAAGCTAGTTAGAAAGAGGGAACAGTTCGAGACAAGTTTCTGAACGAAAATCGAGAGGACAACAATATGGCAATTGATCACGATCTATCGACTGAGAGCAAGTGCCCGGTAATGGGCGGCGTTCGTAGAAGCAATGCGGGTAGTGGCCCGACAAATGCCGACTGGTGGCCGAATCAGCTTAACCTGAAGATCCTGCGCCAGAACTCCCCTCAATCCGATCCTATGGGCAAGGAGTTCAATTACGCCAAGGAATTCAAGAGTCTCGACTTGGAGGCCGTGCTCAAGGACCTTCACGCCTTGATGACGGACTCGCAGGATTGGTGGCCGGCCGACTATGGCCACTATGGGCCGTTGTTCATTCGGATGGCGTGGCACAGCGCAGGTACGTACCGAATCGCCGACGGCCGCGGTGGCGCCGGAGCCGGCCAGCAGCGTTTCGCACCGCTCGGTAGCTGGCCGGACAACGCGAACCTCGACAAGGCGCGCCGACTGCTCTGGCCGATAAAGCAGAAGTATGGCCGGAAAATCTCCTGGGCCGATCTCATGATTCTCGCTGGTAACGTCGCTTTGGATTCTATGGGGTTCAAGACCTTCGGTTTCGGTGGCGGGCGCGAGGACGTCTGGGAGCCAGACGAGACTTACTGGGGACCTGAGCGCACGTGGCTGGGGGACGAGCGCTACAGCGGCGACCGTGAGCTCGCGAATCCTTTCGGCGCTGTTCAAATGGGCCTGATTTACGTGAATCCGGAAGGGCCCAATGGCAAACCGGACCCGGTCGCTGCGGCAAGAGATATCCGTGAGACGTTCCGCCGCATGGCGATGAATGACGAGGAAACGGTGGCGTTGATTGCTGGTGGTCATACCTTCGGGAAAACTCATGGTGCTGGCGATGCAGCGCTGGTGGGCCCAGACCCGGAAGCCTCGCCCATGGAGGATCAGGGGTTCGGCTGGAAGAACAGATTTGGTACGGGCAAAGCGAGTGACGCGATCACCAGCGGCATAGAAGTCGTCTGGACCACGACGCCCACGAAATGGAGCAACGACTACTTCAAGCACCTGTTCAGCTACGAATGGGAACTCACCAAGAGCCCGGCCGGTGCAAATCAGTGGAGGCCGAAGAATGGCGCAGGCGCCGCTACGGTGCCGGATCCGTTCGACAAGTCGAAGCGTCGCGCGCCATCCATGCTGACCACAGATCTCTCTATGCGGCTAGATCCTGCTTACGAAAAGATTTCAAGGCGCTTCTTCGAGAATCCGGATCAGTTCGCCGACGCGTTCGCCAAGGCGTGGTACAAGCTGACCCACCGCGACATGGGGCCACTCTCGCGATACCTTGGCCCGCTCGTTCCTGGTGAGCCCCTGCTGTGGCAAGACCCGGTTCCCCCAGTGGATCATGAATTGATAGGGGAGCGGGACATTGCTGCTCTGAAGGCCAAGATCCTCGGATCGGGATTGTCGATCTCCCAACTGGTCAGGACTGCCTGGGCGGCGGCGGCGACGTTCCGCGGCACCGACAAGCGTGGTGGGGCGAACGGGGCGCGCATTCGCCTTGCGCCGCAAAAGGACTGGGAGGTGAACGAGCCAGCCGCACTGGCGAAGGCCCTGCAGACGCTTGAAGGGATCCAAAGGGATTTTAACAGCTCGCAGTCCGGCAAGAAGAAGGTCTCGCTTGCTGACCTGATCGTGCTGGGCGGCTGCGCAGCGGTCGAGGAAGCTGCGAAAAGGGCCGGACACGACGTGAAGGTCCCCTTCTCGCCGGGGCGCACTGATGCGTCGCAGCAGCAGACCGATGTGGAATCATTCGCCGTACTGGAGCCGACCGCAGACGGGTTCATCAACTACCTCCGGAATGGACACCAAATACCGGCGGAGGAGCTACTGGTGGACCGGGCGGGGTTGCTGACGCTGACTGCACCCGAGATGACAGTTCTGGTCGGCGGCATGCGCGTCCTGAATGCTAACTTCGGGCAGTCCAAACACGGTGTCTTTACGAAGCGGCCGGAAACGCTGACAAACGACTTCTTCGCCAACCTTCTCGACATGAGCACGCAATGGCAGCCGGCCGCCGGCTCCGCAGGCGTGTACGAGGGGCGTGATCGGAAGACGAACGAGGTCAAGTGGAGCGGCACCCGCGTCGATCTGGTCTTTGGCTCGAACTCGGAGCTGCGCGCCGTCGCGGAAGTCTATGCATCTGACGACTCGAAGGAGAAGTTTGTGAAGGACTTCGCGGCTGCGTGGACCAAGGTGATGGACCTTGATCGCTTCGACCTTGCCTGAGCTCGACAATCGCGCAGGCACTCGAGAATTCTCGCTAGGCCGATCGGGATTATAGCCGCCGCATCGCCCAAGCCGTCGCGGATAGGCGGTGCGGCTGACGGCGACACCAAAAGCTGGGGCGGCTCGCCGCCCCAGCTTCGTCCGAACCGCGGATCTCGGCGTTCGGGCCCGAGCGAAGAAGTCGGCGACGTCATCGGGCGAGCGGCCTGGCAAGCGAATCAGGCGGTGAGGCGGGAACGCGGGGCGCCGCGCTCGCGAGCGGCATAGATGTCGAGAAATTCCGCGACGACGGTGCGCGCGATCGACTCGATCTCCGCGGGTGCGGTATCGACGCCGTAAAGCCGAGTGAGCAAACGCCGATGCAGCAGTCCCCCGAAGAAGAGATCGGCGGCGAGACTGGCGTCGTGGACGATCAGCGCGCCGGCCGCGCTTTGATTCTGCAGGTAGGCGGCGAAATTTTTGTAACTGCGCCCGGGGCCATGCGCGTAAAAGGTCTGCCCGAGCTCGGGGAACTGATGAACCTCGGCGACGACCATGCGGATCAGGCGGATGTAGCGCTCCGACAAAACCATCGCGAGATGCCGGCGCGCGATTTCCATCAGGGCGGCTGCGACGTCGAGCTGCTCGAGCCCCACGGTGTCGTAGTTGACGATTTCGTTCAGGAGCTCGTCGATGACGGTGGCGAAGAGGTTCGCCTTATCGCGAAAGCGCGCGTAGATGGTGGTCTTCGAGCCGCCGACGCGGCTCAAAATCTCGTTCATACTGACGGCGCCGTAGCCCTTTTTGAGAAAGAGTTTCATGGCTTCGCGGACGATCGTGCGGCTCTTGTCGAGCGAGACGCGCGAGCGCCGGGTTGAAACCGCCCGCTTGCCCGCGCTCGCGCTTGAATCCGGCTGCTTGTCGGCCCGTTTCGGCATATCACTTGACCTTGAGCGCCGCGCGCGATTGTCAACGCTGCGCCTCAGCGCCGAAACATAGTCCCTTCTCCGATTGGCAGTCCGAGGGCGTAACGGCGCAGCCAGTCGAGCGCCACCTGTGATGCCAGGAGTTTAATCCAGTCGCGCGTACCGCGCATCATATTGTACTGGCGCGAAACCTTGACGCCGTCCCCGACTAGCCCGATGCAGACCGTGCCGACGGGCTTATCGGCCGTGCCGCCATCAGGTCCGGCGATACCCGAGGTCGCGATCGCAACGTCGGCGCCCGCCCGCTCGCGCGCGCCGGCCGCCATCTCGAGCACGCATTGTTCGCTGACCGCGCCGTGCTGCTTGAGGGTCTCGGCGCGCACGCCGAGGAGCTGCTGTTTGAGCTCGTTCGAATAGGTCAGAAAGCCGCCGACAAAATAGTTCGAGCTGCCCGCGATATTGGTCAGCCGATGACCAATCAGACCGCCGGTGCAGGACTCCGCGACGGCGGCCTTGAGATGCTTTTCGGTGAAGAGCTTGCAGATCACCTCTTCCATCGAGGTGTCGCCTTCGCCGTAAATGAAGGCGCCGATGCGTTCGTTGACGCGCGCGGCCAGCTCGTCGAGCCGCCGCTCAGCCACGCCCGGCACATCCTCGACCATTACTTTCATCGAGATTTGCGGGAAGCTGGCGCGGAAACCGACCTTGCCCTCCTCGGGCTTGATCAGGCCGGCGACCATCTCGTCGAGTCCGGATTCGCTCAGCCCGAAGGTCTGGAAGATGCGCGTGGCGAAGACCTTGTCGTTGCCGCGCGCGCGCTTGATCCAGGGAATCACCTGCTCTTCGAGCATCGGTTTCATCTCGCGCGGAACGCCCGGCAGCACGATCAGATGTGAAGTATGAGTGGCCTGCGGCACCGCCATCCGGAAGCCCGGTGCGGTCCCAAGCTCGTTCCGAATGACCTCGGCGGTTTCGGGAAAGTCCGCCTGCTTGAGATTATTCTCGGGCATCGCGCGGCCAATCGAGGCAAACAGCCGCTTCATCTTGTCCACCGAGGGCTCGTCGCGCCAGAGCTTTTTGCCGGTGAGCCGCGCGATGGTCTCGGTGGTCAAATCGTCAGCGGTCGGGCCGATGCCGCCGGTGGAAACCACGACATCGCCGAGTTCCATCGCGGTCTTCCACGCCCATTCGAGCCGCTCGGGAACGTCGCCGACGGTCAGCACGGCAGCCAGATCGACGCCGATCTCGTGAAGCTTGTCGGCGATGTAGCTCGAGTTGCTGTCCACGACTTTGCCGGTGGTGATTTCGTCGCCGGTCGAGAGGATGACGGCCCGCTGGATCATTGGTGACTCCTCATAATAGGTACGCTGCGAACGCCAAACCGCTTCGCTCGCGGCTAGACGACGCGCCGAACTATCTGTAGCACGAGGTTGGCATAGATGGCTGCGGCCAAATCGTCAAGCATCACGCCCGTGCCGCCATGCAGGCGATCGAAATAGCTGACCGGCCACGGCTTGATAATATCGAAGGCGCGGAAGAGCGCGAAGCCGCCGAGCAGCACGAGCCAGCCGCCCGGGTTGAGAAACATCGTGGCGATCATGCCGAAGACTTCGTCGAGCACGATTTGCGCGGCGTCGTGGTCGGCAAAATCCTGCTCCGCCGATCCCGCGATGAAGCATCCCGCGACGAACAGCACGCCGAAGAGCATCAGGAAGGCGGCGGGCGAGCGCGTCCAGAGTGGCGCGCAGAGCCACCAACTCAGGAAGAGGCCGAGAGTGGCGCCGAAGGTCCCAGGCATCAGCGGCAAGTAGCCGAGATAGCCGCCAGTCGCGAGGAAGGTTACGAGCCTGCGCACGTCTCAGGCGACGCCAAGTTGAAAATGTTCCTGCAGACAGCGCTGCGCGGACGTCGCGACTTCAATTGCGGATCAGTTTGGGCGGACCGGGATAGGTTGTTCGTCGGCGTTGACCTCGACCGCGCGCACGCCGGCGACCTGGCGCGCGACGTCGCTGATGAGCCCGTCCCATGGCGGGACCAGCCCCGGGCCGTTGACCTGCACAACTCCCGCGGCGCATTGGACTTCGAGTGGCGAGCGGCCGATCTTGGGATGAACCATCAGGGCGGCGCGGACTTCGGCGGCAAGGGCGGCGTCGCGCAATTGCCGCCAGCTCTCGGGCGTCGCGGTGCGATCAATCTCCTCGGCGAGGCCGGCGAGCATCCCGGCCAATGTATCGAGCGGCAAAGCGAAAGTGTTGAGGACCATAGTGAAGTTGCCGGGCTCGTCCATATCGACGTTGAGCAAAGTCTGGATGCGTGCGCGCATCTCACGGTCGTAATCACGCACGCGGCGCTCGGCCACCGCTTGGGCGAGCTTCTCCTCGGCGGCAACGATCTTCACGCGTTCGCTGAATGGCGCCGTCAAGCGGACGCGCAAACCGCAGGCCGTGTCAGGCAGCATATGGGTCACCGAGCGGCCGACGACGACGAGACGGTCGGCGGCCATCTCCTTGAGCACCTGCGCGCGAAAAAACTGGACGAAGCGTTCGGTGTCGGTTTTCAGCCGTTCCCAGAAGTGTGGACGCCGTTCGTCGTTTATGACGGCATGCTCCGGCGGGATATGATAAACGCGCGAGGCCTCGGCGATCACCTGATCGCTGGTCAGGAAGCGATAGCCCAACCTTTCGGCGGTGAGCTTACCGAGTTCGAGATAGCGCGTGCCAATTTGCTGGGTCATCGCGATTATCGCCATGTTCGTCCCCTGTCAGACCGGTCCCCAAGGCGCATCTTAGGGCGATGTGGCGCTGACGGCAAACCGCGCGATGACCTCGTGATATGCGACAGCCGAGTCCGTACTTAGCGCCGGTTAAGCGGGCGGATCACGTGCTTCGCAAAGACCTCGATAGTTTTGCGAATGTCGGATACCGGCTGAATCGCGACCTGGTTGATCCCGGCTTTTTCCATCCGGCGGACCGCCGCGACGACCTCGTCCGGCGTGCCGGTCAGGGTGGTCTCGCGGATCATTTTCTCGGTGACCAGGCGCTCGTGCTCTTTTTTGAAGGTGGTCAGGTAGCCGGAGTAGAGCTTCAAATGACGGGTTTCAGCGGATTCGTCCGGCGCGCGATAGGCGTCGCGGAAGGTCAGGAGGTCGGCGCGGAGGTCGTCGGGTAGTTCGCCGGGCTCGTTAGCTGCGAGCGCGAAGAGATTCGACGCCGAGACGACGAAGGGTCCAACCGCGCGGCGCACAGCCGGCGATTCGAGTTTTTCACCGGGCCTGGTCAGATGCATCGTGGTCATCACCAGCGAGTAGATGCGTTTGGGGTTGCGGCCGGCGCGCTCGGCGCCCGCGCGCACCTTGCTCATCACGAAGTTGACGAGACTCGGCCCGACCGCGCCGAACATGATGACGCCGTCGGCGACTTCACCCGCCATCTCAAAGCTCTTGAGCCCGCTGGCGGCGGCGTAGATCGGAATCTTGTCCTTGAGATTGAGCCAGCCGGTTTTGGGATTCAGGAACTTGATTTGCCGATGACGCTCGCCCTCGTGGTAGGGGACGGTCTTGCCGGCCATCAGACCGCGACAGATGTCGATATGCTCGCGCATCTCGGAGACCTTGGCCGCGGGCATCCCGAGCGTGCGGCGGGCGGTGTTGCCGGTGCCGATGCCAAGGATGACGCGGCCCGGCGCGATGGCGTTGATGGTGGCCATCGCGTTGGCAGTCACGGGGGCGATCCGCGATGACGGGTTGGTGACGCCCGGTCCGATTTTGATTTTCTTGGTGTTGGCAGCGACCAGCGCCAGGGCTGCATAGACGTCGGCACAGAGCATCTGGCTGTCGTAAAGCCAGGCGTGCGAGAAGCCCAGGCGCTCGGCGAGCGCGACGTCTTTGTAGGCCTCGGGAGTGGAGAGAAACACAAAGCCGAAATCCATGATTACCTCCATGAAGCGGCGAGTCGCGGTGCGCGGTCAGTGCCAAGCTCGCCTGCTGGTTGTTCGTCAGCGTTCACGGCGTGACGAAGATAGCGAAGTGCGCGGCGGAAAACGATACTTCCCGGTACGCCTTGAACGCTGCCCGCGGCGATTGCGCTTACGCCGAGTCTCAGCCACAGATAAAAGCGTCACGCGGAGAGAATGCGGATGGAGTTTTCGGATGGGAATCGCTGACGGCAAACGCGCCCTGATCGCCGGGGTCGCCAATGACAAAAGCCTCGCGTGGTCGATCGCGCGCGAGCTGCACGCGCAAGGCGCCGAGATCGCGCTGACTTACCAAGGCGAAATCCTCGAGAAACGGGTGCGCCCGCTGGCGGAATCGATTGGCGCGCAGGTCGTCGGCGAACTCGACGTCGGCAACGATGCCCAGATCGACGCGGTCTTCGCCGGTCTCAAGGAGCTGTGGGGCGGGCTCGATCTTATGGTCCATGCGATCGCGTTTGCCGAGCGCGAGGATTTGCGCGATCGTTTCCTCACGGTGAATCGGGTCAATTTCTCGCGCGCGATCGAGATCAGCGCCTATTCGCTGGTCGCAATGGCGCGAGCGGCCGAGCCGCTGATGGAGGCGCGCGGCGGCGGCGCCATCGTGACGCTGAGTTACCTCGGCGCCGTCCGGGCGATCCCCAACTACAACGTTATGGGCGTCGCGAAAGCCGCGCTGGAAGCCTGCGTGCGTTACCTGGCGCTCGACCTCGGGCCGAAAAATATCCGCATCAATGCGCTGAGCGCGGCTCCGGCGCGCACGCTCGCGTCATCCGCTATCCGCGATTTCCACTCGATGGCGCACGAAGTCGAGGAGCGCTCGCCGCTCAAGCGGGCGATGAAGCCGGAGGAAGTCGGCAAGATGGCCTCGGTGCTGCTGAGCGACCTGTCGAGCGGCGTCACCGGCCAGACGGTATACGTGGACATGGGTTACAATATCGTGGGACTGTAGCCCTGCATTCTCATTTTCGGAGGAGGAATCGCGATGGCAATCATTCCGGTGCCGCAACTTTCGGACAATTACGCGTACCTGGTCGTGGATGATGCGAGCAAGGAATGCGGCGTGGTCGATTGCGCCGAAGCCGACAAGGTGCTCGCCGCAGTGAAGCAGCACGGGCTCAAACTGACGACGGTACTGCCGACGCATTACCACTTCGATCATGTCGGGGGGAACGAAGACTTGGCGCGGGCGATTGCAGGTCTCCGCGTTTACGGAGCGCGCGGCGAGCAGGGCCGCATCCCGGCGCAGACCGACGCGGTCGATGACGGCGATACCGTTGCGGTCGGCGCGCTCAAGGGTCGCGTGCTCGGGATCCCGGCGCATACGAACGGCCACGTCGCCTATCACTTTCCGCAGCTCAACGCGGTCTTTACCGGAGATACCCTGTTCATCGCGGGCTGCGGCCGCGTCTTCGAGGGCAAGGCGCAGACCATGGTGGATTCGCTAGCCAAGCTCGCAGCGCTGCCGGACGGGACGCAAGTCTATTGCGGCCACGAATACACCGAAAAGAATCTGCGTTTTGCGCTGACGCTCGAACCTGGCAACGCCGCGCTCAAGGCCAAATATGATTGGGCGCAGAAGGCGCGCGCCGCGGGCAAGTACACGATTCCCTCGACGATCGGCGAGGAGAAACAGATCAATCCCTTTCTCCGTACCGAAAGCGCAGAGCTACGCGCGAATCTCAAGAAGCTTGACCCGGCGATCACAGACGATCGCGTTGCGATCTTCGCCAAGACTCGCGAACTGAAAGATCGCTTTTAGGCAATTGAATGTTAATGTGGCTTTCGCCTGCTTTAAGCAGCTTCAAGGTCACCGAAATTTAGATCGCGAAAGGTTGACAGATAAGCGGAAACGATCCTAGTCTGGCAGGCACGCCGGGATCATCGCGTTGGGGAAAAAGCACGATAAGGAGCGCGCCAAGCGGTCAAAATCGGTGACCGGAAAACGGCGGCGCAAATCCGAAACGTCCGGGCCGCAAGAGATACCGGCAAGAGCTGTGAGCCTACAAAATACACAAGGAGGAACTGTTAAGATGAATCGTGATTTCGAATTCAAACAACTCTTGCGCGCCTACCGCTCGGGAATCATTACCGAAGCGACCTTCGAGAGCGAGATGGGAGCCCTTGAGAGTGGCTCGCCTGCAGCCTCGAACGGCGGCCACGGCTTCCGCGCGCTGGGCAAGACCTACGCGACTGAAAAAGAAGGCGTCGCTGCGATGCTCGATCGCTTCCGCGCCGGCGAAGCCAATGGTCAAACGGCCTTCGCTAACTGGTCCAAGGTCGTCAACACCGACTGCATCCGCAGCGGCATCCGCATGATCACGGAGCGGGAGGGTTATCATGCGCGGATTTTCGAGCGCCGGATGCAGGACTTGGGCCTCGAGTGCAAGGCCATGGTGAGCGCCGAAAGCAAGAAGATCACGGAACGTTTGAGTGATGCAAACACCTCTGACAATGAAAAGTTACTGTACCTGAACGCCTTGGCGCCCGACCCCGACGCCTTCTTCAAGCCGGTGTTGGAATTCGTCGAGGCGATCAAGGACGACCAAGAGACCAAGGAGCTGTTCAAGCTCTATGTGCAGGACGAACTGTCGTCGGCGAAGTGGCTCAACTACGCATGCGGAGCGCTCAATGGCGAGGCGGCAGCGGCGCAGCCCGCAGCGGGACAGATGTCCGCGCAGTCAGTAATCTAATCTCGGCAAACCGATAGCATCGAGGCGGGACGCGCAAGTGTCCCGCCTTTTTTTGCGTCTTGCGTCGCCAGGTGTTTTTCGCGCTCCGGGAGTGCTGAGCGGCGCTCGCCAAAACCGCGCGACTGTATTAGAGATGGGGCAGTTTCAACCGCTGGTAACGAGGGAGGCGCCAAGTGTCGATCAATACAGTCCTCGGAAAATGTGAGCCGCGCGAGCTCGGTTTCACCCTGATTCATGAACATCTCGCGGCCGGGATGCCGGGTTTTGAATTCGATACCGCGGGCTTCGACCGCAAGCGCGAGATGGCCAAGCTGGTCGAGCAGCTCAAGGAGATCAAAGGACTCGGCGTCAACAGTTTCGTCGATCCTTGCCCGATGGAGTTGGGACGCGATCCGGAATACGCCGCCGAGGCCGCGGACAAATCCGGGATGCGCGTAATTATCGCGACCGGAGTCTATAACGAGGCGCTGGGCTATCCGATGCATATGCGGATGATCGGCGCCGACGATATGGCGGAGATTTACGTGCGCGAACTGACCGAGGGGATCGGCCATACCGGGATCAAAGCGGGCATCATCAAGACCGCGACCGGCGGGGTGCCGGGCTGGACCAACGATACTGCAATCACCAAGCTCGAAATCAAGGCGCTACACGCCGCGGCGCGCGCGCACAAAGCGACGGGTGCGCCGATTCTGTGCCACAACAACGAGCTGGCGCCGTTTGGCCGCGAGACCCTCGACGTCTTCCAGGAGGAGGGCGTGGACTTCAACCGCGTGCTGATTGGACATGCCTGCGGTGTCGGCGACATGCGCTATTACTTCGATATTCTCAATCGCGGCGCGTGGCTGGGCTTCGATCGTTTCGGGATCGAGCCGATCGCGTCGGACAAGATGCGGCTGGCGTCGCTGTTTGGCCTGCTCGCGGTGGGTTACGATCGGATTATGCTGTCGCACGACGCGGTCGCTTGTTGGCTTGGGCGGATGACCAAAGGGGCGGAGGAGATGATCAAGGCGTCGCCCAACTGGAACTATGCGCACATCAGCAAGCACATCATCCCGGCGCTGCGCAAAGGCGGAGTCAGCGAGGAAAAAATTCACGCCATGACGGTCGATAATCCGCGCAGCTATTTCGGCGGCTAATGCGCGTTCGCTGAGAAATTTGTGAAGTAACGAAAAGATTGAAAATGGAAAAGATTTGAGCGAGACTTTGCTCTGGAAATCAGGAAAGCCTCAGGGAGGGTAGCGTTATGCACATAATGACTTTCTCGGAAAGGCCGTACTTCGACGTCCCTGAAGACGACATCATCGGCAACGGCAGCAGCTATTTCGGGCTGTCCAACACCGCCTTTGATCCGGTGCGCGGCGGCCAGCTCTACAATGAATACTTCGACGAGCGCGTCTATGCCGAGGAGCTCGGCTTCGACGGCGTGATGCTCAACGAGCACCATCAGACGCCGTTCTGCATGGGCTCGGTGATGGACGTCGAGGCCGCGGTGCTGGCGCGCATCACCAAGCGGGTAAAGATTGTGCTGCTGGGCAATCCGTTGCCGGTCGCCGATCCGCTGCGGCTGGCTGAAGAGCTCGCGATGATCGACATGATCTCGGGCGGGCGGCTGGTGCCGGGCTATGTGCGCGGCGCAGGTAGCGAGCAGATCGCCAACAATATCAGCCCGGCCTACAATCGCGAGCGCTTCAACGAAGCGCACGATTTCATAATCAAGGCCTGGACGACGCCGGGGCCGTGGCGCTACGAGGGCAAGCACTATCACTACCGCTTCGTGAACCCGTGGCAACTGCCGATCCAGAAACCGCATCCGCAGATCTGGATTCCCGGTCTAATCAGCCCGGAGACGGTGGTCTGGTGCGCGGAGCATCGGTATCCCTACGTCGCGCTATGCACGAATATCGAGCCGACGGTCGAGATGTCGAATCTGTACGCCGACACGGCGGCGCGGGTCGGGTATCAGGCGGGGCCGGAGAACTTCGGCTACCTGCAGACGATCGTCGTGGCCGAGACTGAGGAAAAGGCCCAAGAGCTTGGCCGCGGCTTCGTCTACGGCGGCGGTTTCGGCGCCTTCGCGCGGCCGGAGTGGATGTTCCCGCCGGGATATAACTCGAAAGAGGCGACCAAGCGGCTGGCCAAGCAGTTTACCGATCCGCGCACTGGCGCGGAGATCCTGCACTTCACGCCGGGCGAGGTGGATGTCGCAAAGGTCAAGGCGAGTATCGAGGCGAACTACCAGTCGTCGCGCGACCTTGGACTGATCATCGCGGGGACCCCGAAGACCGTGATCAAGCGTCTCCGCACGCTGCTCGAAACGCTGCGGCCCGGCATCATGGGCTTCTGGTACCATCACGGACCGATGACCGTGCAGGATCGGCGCAACACGCTCAAGCTGCTAGGTGAAGAGGTGATGCCGGCGGTGCGCGAGATCGCGAAAGAGCTCGGCCTGCCGGGACCCTTCGAGCAGAAGCCGGGCAGCCGGGCGCTGCCCGCGTCGGGCAAGCGCGACGCCGTGGTGAACTACAGCTCGGCGGCAGCCGGTCGTTGAGCGGGTGATGGATTGGAGGAGGCCGCAGCGCCCCCTCCAATTTCGACATCTCTATTTACTGAGTAAATAGTTTATCAAGGAAAGCGATTCGTGTTCACTTAGACGTTCATGGATATCGACCAGAATCGCGCCGCGGCATAGAGCGAATCGAATTGGGGATAGGTTTGTGAACTATCGCGAGATTGACAACGCGCTCACCGATCCGGGATTTTTCGTCGATAACAATCCGCATCCGCTCTGGCAACAGCTACGGCGCGAAGAGCCGGTCCACTGGACGGAGGGCCTGGTGCGGCCCTTCTGGTCGGTGACGCGCTACGACGACATCGTGACGGTGTTTAGCCAGCCCAATCTGTTCTCCATGGAACATATTATGTTCATCCCCTCGAGCCCGGAGATGGAGCAGATGACGCCCGAGATGTTGGGCGTTCGCCAGATGATGCTGATGACTGATCCGCCGCTGCATGGTGCGATGCGGCGAGCCTTCAACCGTCTGATGCTGCCGCGCGCGGTCGGCAAGTACGAAACCTCGGGCGAAGCGTTGGTGCGGGAGATTCTCGACGAGGTGATCGAGCGCGGCGCCTGCGACTTTGTGCTGGAAGTCGCGGCGCGTCTGCCGATGGCTTTCATCTGCGAAATCATGGGCATCCCGCGTCAGGACTGGTCCGAGATGTTCAAGTGGGGCAACATGGTCGCCGGCTTTGAAGATGCCGAGTACCAGGTTGAATCGGGCTCGCCACTCGAGACCCGCAGCGAGGGTAGCCGGAGAATCGGCGAGTACTGCACCAAGCGCTCGCTTGAGCGGCGCGGCGGCGATGGTGAAGACCTGCTGTCTGTATTGGGAAACGCCGAAATTAATGGCCGTAAACTGACCAACAGCGAACTCGCCCACAACGGCCTCTTGTACGTCGGGGCTGGGCTCGAGACCACGCGCAATGCAATCTCCGGTGGACTGCTTGCCCTCATACAGCATCCGGCCGAGCGTCAGCGATTGCTCGGCGATCCCTCGCTGATGCCGACCGCGATCGAAGAAATTCTGCGCTGGTCGAGTCCGGTCACGCATTTTGCGCGGACCGCAACGGCCGACAGCGAGTTGCGCGGCAAGCGGATCCGCAAAGGCGACGTCGTGGCGCTCTGGATTCCTTCGGCTAACCGCGACGAGGAAGTCTTCAACGATCCGTATCGCTTCGACATCGCGCGGACGCCGAACGAGCATATTGCCTTCGGTAAAGGCGAGCACTTCTGCGCCGGGGCGCATCTGGCGCGGCTCGAGTTGCGCCTGATGATGCAGGCGCTGCTCAAGCGGATCGATCAGATTGAGCTGGCGGGAAAGGTAGAGCGCTTGCGCTCGAACTTCCTCGCGGGCATCAAGCACATGCCGGTGCGCTTCACGCAGACTCACGCGGCGGCGTAGGTTACGGAATCTTGAACTTGCGCGCGATGGGCGGCCGAGGTATCGGCCGCCCATCGCGTTTATCGGGCGCGCGCTATTTGAAAGCCTTGGTCACGAGTTCGGTATCGAGATACTCGGTGACTTCCTGGACCTTGCCGTTGGCGATCTTGAAGACCTGGCAATAGGTGTTGTTGTAGGTCCCGCCGTGTTTGGTGTTGGACTTGCCCCGTCCCTGCATCGCGACGTAATCGCCCTCGGCGATGAAGTTATCCGGGGTGATGGTCAAGCCACCCTCGAGTTGCGCCGACAGCGGCATCAAAACCTTGCTGACGAATTCCTGCTTGCCGTTGAAGGTGCCGGAAAATTTGGTGGTCCCGCAGATTGTGAAGCGAACATTATCGGCCATCGCGCCGAGGAAGGCCTCGCCGTTGCCCTTGGACAGTTCGGCGAACATGTTGCGGATCAGTTCTTTGTTTTCTGCAGCGCCCATAGCAATCACCTGCCTTTAACTTTTCTCGCCGGGCAAACGCTCCGGCTCGCGTGAGAGTACGCCCGCTCGCGTCGCGCCGTCAAAGGTTGGGACGGCTTTGACGTTTGGCCGCATCGGCGTTAAGAAGCAGAAGACGGAATTATTAGCTTTGCCGCCGGCGCGCGGCCTTAAGAATGAGGGGTAAGCAATGCCACGAGTCAATTATATCGAAAAGGCAGCGGCGTCGCCGGAGATGCAAAAGCTCTACGATGGCTTCGAGTCGCAATTTGGACTCGCTGTACCTAACGTCGTGAAAGCGCTGGCCAACAGCCCCGGTTTAGCCGCCAAAGTGTTCCCGCTCGCGAACTATTTCATGAACCAGTCGGCGCTCGATAAACGTGTGCGAGAACTCGCCGTCCTGATGTTGATGAAGCGCTGCAACTGCGAGTACGGCTTCGTCCGGCATATCGACATCGCCAAGCGCTGCGGCTTGAGCCAGGAACAGATCGATGACGTTGGAAACTACAAGACGAGCGCGCGCTTTACGTCCGACGACAAGGTAATTCTGCGCTATGCGGAGGAACTCACCCTGAATGCGCGCGTCGATGACGAACTTTTTGCCGCCGCCGAAAAAATTGTCGGCAACAAGGCGAACATGATCGATCTCACGGGCGCGATCGCGTTTTGGAATATGATGGCGCGCAATCTCAACGCGCTGCAGGTGACACTCGAAAAATAGTATAGGCGGACCGCCACGATTGGGGCTCGCGGCGGTCCGCGGTCAGAGAACTTCTAGGCGAGTTTGCGCACGCGCTGATTCGCCTCGCGGCCGAGGCACTTCTGCAGCCAGGCCTGCGCGGCCGGCGTGGAGCTCATATCGAGCTTCACCAGCGTCGCGAAGCTGAGCACCGCCGCGACGTTGAGGTCAGCGATCGTGAAATCGTTGCCGAGCAGGTACTCGCGGCCCTTGAGCTGATCGTCCAGCACTTTGAGCGGGGCCTTGAGCGCGGTCGTAGCGGTTTCGACGGCCTTGTTGTCGCACTTGTCGGGCGGCATAAAAAGTTTATTGACCAGAATCGTCATGAGCGAGGGCTCGATCTCCGTCATGGCGAAAAAGCTCCACTTGATGGCGTCGGCGTGGCCTTCGGCGGTTGACGGCCACAGCGGCGCCTTGCCGTACTTCTCGGCCAGGTAGAGGTTGATCGCCATAGACTCCCACACCACGTGGCCGTCGTCTTCGAGGACCGGGATGTGGCCGTTGGGATTGAGCTTCATGTGCTCGGAGCTTTTGGCCATGGGGACTGCGGTCGGGACGTGTTCGTATTTCACGCCGATCTCTTCGATTGCCCAAAGCGAGCGCGCTGCGCGCGATTTGGAAGTGCCATGTAATTTCAACATTTGCGTTCCTCCGGTTATGTCGCTTCTTAGCGCGAAAGCTGCCGCCGCACAAACCGCGCGGATTGATCAGCGTACCAACGCCGGCGCAGTGACCGCGGCGAGTGCGTCACGATCGAAGGTCATCACGAGCAAGCGCATAAAGGTGTCGCCCTGCGGAGCGCCGGAGAGTTCCTTCGGATAAGGAAATAAAATCTTTGACGCATGGGCTCGATACTTTTCGATCAGCGGCTGCAACGCATCATACGAGCCGACAACGCCGACCGCGATTTTGCCGTCGGGTCCGGGACCGAGATAGAGGCCGTTATTGGTGCGCACGTCGCGATCAGTCACCCAGTTCGGCGGCAGCAGGCGCAGCTTCTGCGCGCGTAGGGGGGTGAGCGTGGAGAGATCATTGCCCGCGACGAGATAGCCGCGAGCGGCCGTAAGCAATGCCACGAAGCGCGCTTCGGCGTTGGCCTGCTCCATCGCGAGAGCTGAGACGCCGCGATAACGCGCCATCCAGGCGGGGCTCGCGCGATAGAGCCAGATACCGCCGGTATGTCGCGGCGCCGGATCGATCGCCGCGAGCATCGAGCTCCACAGCTCGCGGTGGGCGTCATCGACGACCACGACACTCGCGTCATGCGCCGTCATGAAGGCGGCGAGTTGTGCGGACGCATCGGGAAGCAGCGTCGCGGTCATGAAGGCGTTGACGATCGGCCAACGTTCAAACTCGCGCGGGGTCAGTCCGGTGTAGCCCCCGGCCATCCGGAAGTAGAATCCAGCCTCCGCCTGCCAAAGCATCGTGTTGCCCCGGATGCCGAAGGGGAGCGCGACCACCGTCTCATCGCGTCTGAGCATCGCTGCATATCCGCGCTGCGAAAATAACTGCGGGACATTAGCGCGCGCCGTCCAGATTGCGGCGTCCAGATTGGGCAGCATCGATAGTAGAACTAAACCAGCCGCCGCCACCCGCCAGCCTCGCGAAATCCTGCGATCAGCAAGCCAGAGTGCGACGATCACGCTCGCGCTCAAAAACGCATAATTCATGAAGCGGCCGGGCAGCGCGCTCTTAAGGATCGGGACGTGCGTCATGAGCTTCCACGGCATCGCGAAACCGCTCCAGCCGGCGACGCGTAGTCGCGGTCCGAGTGCGCAAATCGTCACGATGACGAGCGCACTGATCAGCCAGCGCGGGGTGCGCTCGCGCCGTTGCGTCAAGCCGTAGTGAAAAATAACAATCAGGAGAGGGAGGCCAAGATAGGCGCTCCGTTCACCGAGATTGCCGGGAAAACGGTTGGCGATATTTTGCCACAACGGTATGCGTCCGAATTCGGCGGTGCGCGTCGGCACGATCAGGTTCGCAAGATCGGCGGAATAGCCGCCGGGTGAGTTGATCGCGCCGTGCGGGATGCCCGGCCAGACGAGGTAATAAAGATATGGGTAGAGCATGATTAGCGACATTGCGGCTGCCCATGCGAGCGGTCGCACGAGGCGCAGGAGCGCGCCGCGGCCGGCCCCGCCGGCGCTCGACCATCCGAGAAGCAAACCGAAGGCGCCGAAGATCGCGACCGTCGCGGCCAGCTCGATCGAGCAGAGAAATTGCGTCACCAAGGCCGTCGCGAGCAGCGCTACGAACTTCACGGGAGCGATCGCGTCGGTGATCGCGAGAAATATCAGCAGCGCGATGAGCGGCGCCGGAAAGACCAAGGTCAGATTCAGGTGCCCGCCGATTAGCTGCCCCAGCAGATAAGGCGAGAAGCCGAACAGATAACCGCCCAGCGCGGATGGTAGCCAGGCACCGGTGAGTCGGCGGCAAAGTATGAACGCGCACCAGGCGGCCAAGGCCGGCGCAGCAAGACCGATGAGGTTGTAAGCGACGACTGGACCGGCGAACGCGGTGAGCGGCGCGCCAACGATCGCCGCGAGCGGCATCCCGCCCGACCATGCGAGATCGAAGCCGGCCGGCGCCCAGACCAATCGGCAGAGAAACGGATTCAAGCCATGCCGGATCGCGTAGGGCCACCACGCCATCGCCCACATCAGGAAGGACGCATCGCTGCCCGGACCGAGATAGAGATTATTGAGCCCGCCGGTCAGCGAACGCCCGAAAAAAATCAGCGCCAGCGCCGCATACAACGCGAAGGCAACAAGGCCCGCGCGGTCTGCAAATCGACGAAATCGGCTCATTCGCCAGCGCCGCCAGGCACCACCCGATTCCCGGTTTTAGCGCGACAGCGCTTGCGTCGAGCGGCAGGCTGCGCCAGAAGAGTTCCATCCCGCAGCGGACCGCAACCATGACGACACCATCCAACGCGCAAGGGAATGCCGGGGCGGTCAGCTCGGAGGCCGAGTTGCTCGAATTGCTCGAGACGCTCTACAACTCGCGCAACCCGACGCGGCGCTGGCTGCATTGCACGCGGCGCGACTGGGTTATCGCCAAGCTGCGGGAGTGCGCGCGTGAGCGGCCGGGGCGTGCGATCGAGGTTGGCTTCGGCGCAGGAGTTTATCTCCCGGCGTTGGCGGAGAGCTATCGCGAAGTGGTGGCGACCGATCTTGACGAGTCCCATCTCGCGCACGCGCAGCCGCTGCTGGCGCGCTATCCGAATCTGCGCGTCACCACCGACGACATCACGGCCTCGCGGCTGCCCGCCGGCGATTTCGATCTCGTGCTGTGCAGCGAAGTGATCGAGCATATCCCGGATACGCGCGGCGTAATCGCCGGGCTGCGCCGGCTCCTCGCGCCGCAGGGGATACTGATTCTCTCGACCCCGCAGCGCTACAGCCTGATGGAGCTGGCGTGCCGGATCGCCTTCCTGCCGGGCATCATCGATTTGGTGCGTAAGATTTACGGCGAGGCGGTGTTCGAGACCGGACACATCAACTTGATGACGGCGCGAGCGGTTGCGGCGGCAATTGAGGGCGCGGGCCTGGAAATTCGCGAGCGCTTCAAATCGGGCCTCTACATTCCAGTCATCGCCGAGTTCGGCGGTCCGCCCGGGCTGCGACTCGCCGAATGGCTCGAGAAGCGGCTGCGTGCGGGACCGCTGAGTTTTGCGCTGTGGACGCAGTACTACGTCGCGCAACTTTCCCGGCCGGCGGCTCGCAACGAACATATAGGCTAGGGTTTCTGCTCGACGAGCAGGCGCGGTCCGTTGCTGTCGACCGGATCTGAAGTGAGGATTGGGGTCAGGCAGGCGCGATCGGATTCAGGCAGCGCATCGAAGCGCTTGCGCCGAATCACGAGATACGGCGGAAAAGCTCCCGCGGCGCCGCAACGGAAGTGGAACACCGGCGTAATCGGGCGCGGCGAATAGAAATAGAGATCGCAGTCTTCGATCCCGATATGGCCGATTGTCGCGCCGGCCGGAACGAGGTCCATAATCTCGCGGGTAAACGGCGCGAGCGTCTCGCGTGCGGCCAGCGCCGGCGTCATGACGCCGAACCAGAAGCGCGCTCCGGCGAGTGCGATGAGCAAAATGCCGAGGGCCGCCTGCTCTGGAAGACGCCGCGTTGATCCGCGAACAATCACCAGCACGCCGATCAGAGTGATCACGATCCAGTTGAGCACGCCGTAATGATGGGCCGCGGCGAGCTCGCCGAAAATCGCGAGATAACGCTGGTCCGTGGGATGCAAGACGATCGGCAGATGGTCGGGCAGGCCGCGCATCAAGACCGTACCGCCGGCCGCCGCCAGGAGTAGCGCGCAGAGCCCGATCGTGAGGCTCGCCGCGGTGAAAAGCGGCGTCGTCCAGGGTGGTGTCGGAGCTTCCGCGCAGACCAGCGAAATCAACCACCCGAGCAGCGCCGCAAGCGGCGGAAAGGCCGGGAGAATATAGACCGGGCATTTGCCGCGCGACGCAGAAAACAGGATGAAGACCCCGCCAAACCAGCATAAAGCGTAGATGATCGGTTCGGGAATCGTGCGGCCACGTCGCGGCCAAATGGCGGCGGCCAGCGCGGGAATCAACAGGCTCCAGGGAATGAAGCCCGCGACGATTTGCGGGCCAAAATACCAGATCGGATGGACACAGTAGTCCGCGCCGCCGGCCTCGGCCGGAACAAATCGGCTCACCAGATTCATGCCGATCTGCCAGCGTAGGAATTTGGCGCCTGCGATTTCATAGCCCGCGACGTACCACACGAGCCCGATCGCCAGCCCGGCTGCAAAGGTGATAATGAAGTCGGCGCGGAACAGCTCGGCCCAACGTCGGCGCACCAGCAGATAGAATCCGGCGGCGACGCCGGGCAGCGCAATTCCGAGGATGCCCTTGGTGAGGCAGCCAAGGCCGATCGCCACCGCGGCCGCGCCCATCCATACGATGCGCCTCGTCGCGATCCCGCGCTCGAGTGCGATCGCAGCCGCGGTGACGAAGAGCGCAAGCATCGAGTCCATGCGCGGCTGCCGCGCCGCGTCCAGGAAAAAATGGCAGAGCAATAATGCGGCTGCGCTCCAAAACGCCGCCTCACGATTCAGCCGGCTCAGCATCCAGCCATAAAGGATCGCGCAGGTCAACGCCGCGGGAAGCAGCGCCGGCAGCCGCAGGGCCAGCTCCGTCCATCCAAGCATGCGGACGGCGACGGCGGCGCTCCACCAATAGAGCGGCGGCACGTGAACCATCGGACCCGGAATGAAATGGGGCAGGATGAGGTTGCCCGCCAGCACGTCGCGCACCGCGCCCGACTCGCACACCCCGAGCTCTTTGGTGAAGGGCGCGGCCGGCGCGAGCGTCAGCAGGATGGACAACGCGCCGAGGAAAACTGCCGCCGCTTCGACACCGATCCGCTGTGCTCCGGGACGGTTGGTCATCTGGATGCGGTCTCGTCGATGTGGTGATGGCCGGCGGCGCCCGTCAGGCGCGGGCGAGCGCGATCAGCGAGACGCCAAGCGGAACACGCAGGCGGCCGACGACGAAACGCTCCACGGCGTAGAGGTGAAACAGCACATGATTGAGGATAGCCGGCGGCATCGCGAGATCGTGGCGGCCGTCCGCGGCGCCCGCGCGTCCCGCGATCACTTTACCGAGCAAGCGCGCGGCGGCGATCGCCGGCAGCAGGATAAAATTGCAGTGGCTCAGGTAGCTGACGTTGAAGCCCGCGCCGGTTAGCATCTGGCGCAATTCCGTCGCGCGATACCGCCGCCGATGATGATGCGTGAGATCGTGCTCGCTCCACAATTGCGGAAGCGCCGGCACGGTCAACAGGAGCCAGCCGCCAGGCGTGAGTCGCGCACGTACGGCCCGCAAGGCGCCGGCCGGATCATCAAGATGCTCCAGCACGTCGGTCATTAGCGCCAGATCAAAACGGGTATCGCCGAATGGGATGTCGTCCGGCAGCGTGCCGCGCGCGAGCGTGGCGAGGCGGCGCGAAGCGGCAAAGCTCAAGGCCGAGACGTCGGCATCTATGGCGAAAAGTTTGCCGCGCCGCGCGAGCATCGGGAAGTTGCCGCCCGTGCCGCATCCGGGTTCGAGGATTTGCGCCGCCGCGGGCAGCGCGAGGCGGTCGATGAGACGCTCGCAAATTGCGCGGCGCGCGGCGAACCACCAATGCGCATCTTCGACGGCCGCCATGCGCGGATAAAGACTCGGATCCATCGGTCAGTGTTTCGTCGTCAGGTTTTGGGGTTTTCGTTCTCGAAGCCCCAACGCTCGCGGACGAGATACAGCGGACGGCCCTTGACCTCGTTGTAGGTGCGCGCGAGGTACTCGCCGATAATGCCCAGCGAGATGAGTTGGACGCCGCCGAAGAACAGTACGGCCACCATGATCGAGGCGTAGCCGGGGACGTCGATACCGCGAAAGATTTTCAGGCCGGCGAGAAACAGCGCGTAGAGAAATGCGAACAAAGAGATTATGACGCCGAGGTAGCTCCAGACCTTGAGCGGCATCGAGCTGAACGAGGTCACCGCGTCGAGCGCGAAATTCCAGAGCCGCCAATAACTCCACTTCGAGCTGCCGCCACTGCGCTCCGGGCGGTCGAAGATCACCGCGGTCTGGCGAAAGCCGACCCAGGCGAAGAGCCCCTTCATGAAGCGTGTGCGCTCGGGCAGGCGGATCAGGACGTCGACCACGCGGCGATCGAGCAGGCGGAAATCGCCGGTGTCACGCGGCATCGGAAAATCCGAGATGCGATCGAAGACCCGATAGAAATAACGCGCGCTGGCGCGCTTTAAAAAACTCTCGCCCTCGCGCTCGCGGCGGGTCGCATAGACCACGTCGAAGCCCTCGCGCCACTTCGCGACCATCGCCGCGATCAGCTCGGGCGGGTCCTGCAGGTCGGCGTCGATCGGCACCACCGCGGCGCCGCGCGCATGTTCGAGTCCAGCGCTGAGCGCGACGTCCTTGCCGAAGTTGCGGGAAAGGCTGACCACCCGCAGCTCGGGCATCAGGGCGCGCCGCGCGAGTAACAGGGCGAGGCTGGCGTCGGTGCTACCGTCGTCCACGCACACGATTTCGTAGCTCATCTGCAGGCCGGCGAGCACGGTCGTGAGACGGGCGAGCAACTCGTCGAGCACCTGCGCTTCATTATGGATTGGCGCGACGATCGAGATTTCGACCGGCGACCGCGGAGGATCGCGGGCTGGAACGGAGACGATCACGGGAAGCGCCGGCGTCGCCATGCTAGGGCGTCAGCCCGCGGCGCCGTGTCGCGTAGAGATCGTAGTAGTCAGCGCCGTATCGCGGATAGCGTTTGAGGAACTCGAGGCACGAGGTGTTGGAGGTGACTGCAAAACGCCTTTCGTCGCGTCTGCCGATTAACAGATAGGCGGCGCCATTCTGCGCCGCGAGCCACTCGCACAGGCTCGGGACGGGAGTTAGCGGCAGCGCGACGAAGCGGGCGTGGGCGTACCAGGCGACGCGGCCGTCGCGCGCGACCACTGCGCCGGGATTGTCGCGGCTTGCGATCACCTTGCCGGCATAGCGCACCCCGCGCATGTCATAGCCGATCGGCCAGAGCGTTTGCGGGAGCAGAATCAGCGCGAAAATGACTGCCGGAACGGCCAGTGGCATCCGCAGGTTGCGGCTCGCGCAGATTCGCTGAAGCGTTAGCGAGAGCGTTTCGAGACCCAGCATCACCCATCCGAAAGTATATGGAATCAAATGAATCATAAACCGCGCTCCGGTATAGGAGAGCGTGAAGCCAAAGAAGTAGAAAGCGACCACCGCGGCGAGGAGCGCCTCGGCCGCGGATGCGAAGATTTTCCAGCCGCGCGTCCACCAGCCGGCGGCGAGCAGGATCATGACGACAGGACCCTCGGCCTGCGCAAAGTTGTAACAGGAGACGAGAAAATCGCCGCGCACCTTGACGAAATAGAGTCGCGGGTTGGCGATCAGCGCCGTCAGCGGCGCGGCGTCGGGGGAAAAGCCGAGGCGCCGCCACGTCGCCGGGTCATGGGCCACACTCCCCATCCCGAACATCATCGCCGCGGTGAACTCGCGTCCAACACTCCAATGGCCGGTTACGGCATGGAGAAAAATCGCATAGGGCGCGATGAGCGTCAGCGCCGCAAGCGCGAAAGCCGCGGCCAGTTGCGACGATTTCGCGAGCGACTCGTCGCGCCAGACCAACGCCGCCGCGAGCGGGAATACCGCCAGCAGAAAAACTAATCCGATCGCCTCGGTCCGATACAGGTACGCGAGTCCGGCGCTCACTCCCGCCAGCGCCGCGGTCGCGACGCGCTGCTCACGCCGCGCGATCAGCATCAGCCAGACCGCGCTCGTGGTCAGAAAAATGTATCCGGCTTCGGTTCGCACCGACGCCGCATACGCCGCGAGATCAGGATGAATCGCTGTCAATGCTGCCGCGCCAAGCGCGAGATCGCGGCGGGCAAAGGCCGCGCGCGTCATCAGATAGACGCTGACGATCGCGCCCGTACCCATGATCGCCGAGACCAGATTGCCGGCCAGCTCCCAATCCGGAACGAGGCGATGAAGGCCGGCGACCAGCAGCGGATAGAGCGGCGAAAATATAGCGCCCAGCGGTTTTTTCCATTCGCCGCGCGCGAAGTCGCCCGCCAAGCCGAGGTAAGCTGCGCCATCCCCGGAGATGCAGAAATTGGTAAGACTCAAATAGAGGCGAATCGCCAGCCCGCAAAATCCGATCGCAGCGATTCCGCGCCAACCCTCATGGTCAGCCCGCAAATCCGCCGGTAGCTTCGGTGCTCGCGCAACATTGCTCATCCGCGCCCTATCTTAATAAGACGCGGCTGGCGCTCAAACCAAGGCGGCGCAAACACCGTGCAAGGATCCTGCTGGATCGCCCTCGGCTTAATTTGCCCGGGACGAGCCTATGCGCGCATCACTTTAGCGGCCTGCAGACCCTTGGGTCCTTCAGCGACCTCAAAAGCAACTGCTTCGCCCTGCTCGAGCGAGCGGAAGCCTTGCCCATCGATCGCGGTGTAGTGAACGAAGACTTCCTGGCCGTCTTTGAGCGTGATGAAGCCGTAACCCTTTTTTGGGCTGAACCATTTAACCGTGCCGTTTTCCATGTTCCCCGAGAACCTCCTCCGAAAGCAGAGCTTGGCCCGCCGACAACCCCCTCAAGTCGCGGCGACCTATATCCACCAATCGGCGCATATAGCACAAGGTTGAGGCCTAACCAAGCCACGGCAAAGACGTTCGGTAAGTCGAGAAGAATGCGGTTATTGCTTGTAGCCGAAGCGCCGCAGCATCGCATGGCGCTCCGATTGTTGCCTGGCATCTTCAACACCGTTGGGAGCGCAGCCGTCGATTATGCCCATCACACCGCGCGCGCCCGCCTCCTCGGCGACGATCACCTTGAGCGCATTCGCGCTCGCGCAAAACACCGTGCAGACTTCGCTCAAGTTCTTGATCTGATTCAGCACGTTGATCGGAAACGCATTACCCAGCATCACCACGAAGACATGGCCGGCGCCGATCTCGCCGGCGGTTGCGACCGCGGCCTCTTCGAGCTCGCGATCGGTCCCGGTATGGCGAATCAGCGCCGGGCCGGAAGCCTCGCAGAAGGCCACTCCGAACTTCACGCCGGGCACGGCCTGAACGATCGCCTCGTAGAGATCCTCGACCGTTTTGATGAAGTGGGACTGGCCAATAATCACGTTAACGTCGGGATTGGGTTTGTTGACTTCGATCGCTTTCAGTTCCATCTGGTTTGATCCCTGTGCGTTTTCGCGCGGTGGAAGTTGCATTTTCTCCCGCGCAACTCCACGATAATAATGCGGTGGGAGCAGGGCTAAAAGGCGGCGGGCAAGCGGCGGCGAGGCTTCCCGCTTGGTTCCAGCGGCTCACGGTCGGGGCTCAGCGCGTCTATCTGAAAAGCGACGCGATCGACCGCTTTGATTTCACCCCGGGGGACACGGCGCGCGAGCTCGCGCGAGCGCTGATGCTCGCGCTCGAAGCGGGAGCATCTGCGCTGGTCGAGCGGCGTGCACAACTCCTGATCGACGAGTTGTGCCGGCGGGCGACGCTGCCCCGCATCCAAATCCAGGTGCGTAATGTCCGGCCGCGCGACGCGCGAGGCGAACTGCACGGTATCTTCTATCCGCGCGGACGCGGCCGCGTCGCCGCCAACCCGTACCAATACTCGTCGGGGGCGGCCGGCGGACCGCTCGTAATCCTTTGGATGCGCACCGCGCAGCGCCATGAGGTGGTCAAGCCGAAAACTTTCATTCGCACCTTGATGCACGAATTCGGGCACTATCTCGATTACGCGCTGCTCCGGCTCGGTGATTCGCCGCATACCGCGGGCTTCTTCAAGCGCGAGTCATTTCTCGTGCGATCGTTGCAACTTGCGCCGCACGACTAGAGCGATGGGACTCATAGCCCGGTTCATCAGTTCACTGTCGCCGGCAGTGCGGCGGCTGGAACGCCTCGCGAGCATCGGCGGTGAGAGCGAGCGGCTTGCTGCTAGTCTCAAACGGCACGGCGGTTTGTGCAGCTTGCCTCGCATCCGGGAAGGGCTGGAAACCTTGGCGGCGGCTGAAGCCGCGGACGCTGACGTCTTACGCGATCTGCTGTTGGCCCTCGGCGTCTGGCCGGCGCGCCCGGCCGCACCATCGCATACCGGATCGAACAATTGGGCGCGGCTCAGCGCCGATCTTGCCGCCGAGGTCGAACTCGTTCGCGCGCTCAATGGCGCAATAGCCGATTGGGAGGGCGTGAACCCGCAAATCGCCGAGCGGCTGCGCGAACTGGTCGCGCGCAAGGAGCAGAGCCTCACGCTCCTGCGCGGCTTCGCGCTGAAATGCGATCCGCAGGCGCTCGATTAAGCCTGATCAAGTCACAGGTATTTCTGCAGCCCCCGCCGCTTAAGCTCCACGAAAACCCGCGCCAGCTCCTGCGAGCGCGAGCGCCGCGCGATCAGAATCGCGTCCTCAGTATCGATCGCGACCAGGTCGCTCAGCCCGAGCACCACCATCAGGCGCTTGCCGCCGCGGGCCAACACGCCGTGGCTGTCGAGCATCAGGACGTTCCCCGCTGCGACGCTGTCGGCGCCGCCGCGCAAGGCCTCCCAGACGCCCTCCCAACTGCCGACGTCGTCCCAGCGAAAGCGCGCGTGCACGCCGAACAGATTACGGCTGCGCTCCGCGACGACGCGATCGAACGAATCAACCTTGAGTGCGCGATACGCGCCGCGCAACTGAGCGGGCGTCCCGATGGCGAACCGGCGCATCGCCGCGGCCAACGCCGGAGCATGCTGCTGCAACTCGCCGCCGAGCGTCGCCACGCTCATCACGTAGATTCCGCTATTCCAGAGAAATTTCCCGGCGCGGATCATGCGGCGTGCGGTCGCGAGGTTCGGCTTCTCGACGAAGTGCGTCACGCGGAAGCCGGCGCCGACGGCTCGTCCGATCGCCTGGTAGCCGTAACCGGTTTCAGGCCGGGTCGGCGTGATACCGATGGCGACAACGGTATCGGGACGCGCGGCCAGATCGATCGCCTGGCTGAGCGCTCGCTGAAACAATCGGGTCTGCGGGATGTAATGGTCGGCGGGCATCGCCGCAATGATGGTCTGATCCTGCAGCCGCTGAGCGATCATCGCCGCCCCATAGGCGATTGCAACCGCAGTACCGCGAGCCTCCGGTTCGACGATCACGTTGCGCGGCGGAATCAGACCTCTGACGGCGCGCTTGAAGAGATCCGCATGATCCGCACCCACCAGCACGAAAATCCGCTCTGGCGCGAGCGGCGGTTGCACGCGAGCGATCGTGTCAGCCAGCAACGAACTCTTGCCGTTGAGCGCGAAAAGCGGCTTGGGCCGCCGCGCGCGTCCTTCCGGCCAGAAGCGGGTGCTCCGCCCACCGGCGAGAATCAGCGCGGCGGCTTGTTCGCGCACGCGCATTAACGATGACGCTGCGCGCGCGAAAGCCGCCGCGCGCGCAACTGAGCGCGGGCAAGCGCCATCGGGATTAGAGCTTCGCCCCCAGCTCAGTCAGCTTCTGCTCGAACAGCGCGCGAATCTCGCCGAGCCGGGCGGCGTCGTCCGCCTCGAACCGCATCACGAGCGCCGGCTGCGTGTTCGACGCCCGCACCAGGCCCCAGCCGCCGGGAAAATTCACTCGCGCGCCATCGATCTCGATCGTCTCGTAGCGCGAGCGAAAGAACTCGGCAGCCTGCCGCACGACCTCGAACTTCCGCTCGTCCGGACACTCCAGCCGGATTTCCGGCGTGAACTGCGTCGGGGGCAAATCGCCCAGGATGGCGCCGAGTCCGCGTCCTTCGTCGCCGAGGATTTCCAGCAGCCGGAACGAGGCATAGATTGCGTCGTCAAAGCCGTAGTAGTGATCGTTGAAAAATATGTGTCCGCTCATCTCGCCAGCCAGCGCCGCGTTTTCCTGCTTGAGCTTGCTCTTGATTAGCGAATGGCCGGTCTTCCACATGATCGGACGGCCGCCGTGCGCCGCGATATCCTCGAACAGGCGGCGCGAACATTTGACGTCGCCGATAATCGTCGCGCCGCGCCGCTCCTTTAGGATCGCGCGCGAGAAAGCTATCAGCAGTTCGTCGCCCCAGACGATCCGGCCGTTTTCATCGATCGCGCCGATGCGATCGGCATCGCCGTCATAAGCGATGCCGACGCGCGCGCCGGTCGTTGCTACCACCGCTTGCAGATCGTGCAGATTCTCGGGGACGGTCGGGTCCGGATGATGATTGGGGAAACGCCCGTCCATCTCGATATTGAGCTCGACCGTCTCGATCCCCATCGCCCGCATCAACGGCGCAGCGACCACGCCGCCGCAGCCGTTGCCGCCGTCGACGGCGACCTTCATCCCGGGCGTCACCGTAATATTGCGCCGGATGTATTCCGCATATTCGGCGACGATCGGCCGCGCCGTCAGCTTGCCCGACGTGCCCGTGGTCTTGAAGGCGCCGGTCTGTATGATTTCTCTAAGGCGCTGGATTTCCGCGCCGAAGATCGTCGTCGGCCCGACGCCGAGTTTGAACCCGTTGTATTCGGCGGCATTGTGGCTCCCGGTGATCATCGCGCCGCCGTCCATTTGCCAGTGCAGCACCGAGAAATAGAGCAGCGGAGTCGGCACTATCCCAATGTCCACGACGTTGATTCCCGCCGGCAGCAGGCCCTCGATCAACAAATCGCTCAACGCGTCGGAGGTGAGCCGGCAATCGCGTCCGAGCGTAATCGTGCGCTTGCCGGCCTCGAGCAGTAGCGTCGCGTAGGCGCGCCCGAGATTACTCACGAATTCGTCGTCGAAATCGTCCTCGACTACGCCGCGAATATCGTATTCGCGGAAGACCTGTGGATTCATCGAGGATAATTATCGATGCCGTATGCCGCTGATGCAACGACGCGGCGTGGCTTGGTGCTGTGCTTGCGGGCTATCATCGGCGCGACTACGGATTTGGTGACGAACACAGCTAATGGCTGAGGATCATGGTTGAAGCGGAGCAAAAAGTCGCAATCGTGACCGGCGCCGGCCGCGGAATCGGTCGCGCGACCGCCGTGGCCCTCGCACGCAGCGGTTACGCGCTCTGCCTGGCCGCACGCACCCGCACCGAGCTCGAAGAGACCCGCCGCCTGAGCGGCCTCGCGCCCGCCCGCTCCCTCATCGTGCTCCTCGACCTTGCCGACGCCGACGCACCCGAAGCGCTGTGCGAGACCGCCACGGGTCACTTCGGGCGGCTCGACCTCCTCGTCAACAACGCCGGGTGGGCGCCTGCGCGGACGCCGCTCTTCAAGACCACGCCCGCCGATCTCGATCGGATGATCGCGCTCAACCTCCGCGCGCCGATCGCGCTCGCACGCCTGGCCGCGACTTACATGGCGCAGCAGCAGTCTGGCGGCGTGATCGTGAACGTGGCCTCCAGCGCCGCGCGCGCTCACCTGCCCGGCGAAGCAGTTTATGCGGCGGCCAAGGCCGGTTTGGTCGCCTTCACGCACGCTTGCTATGAGGAGTTCCGGCGTCACAACATCAGAACTTCGGTGATTCTCCCGGGTCTGACGGATACCGCGCTGATTCCGCCCAACAAACGGCTCGACCGAACTGCGATGATTCAGCCGGACGACGTTGCCGCCGCGATCCTCAGCGTCGCGAATGCACAGGCTTCCGCATCTCCACTTGAAATCGTGCTCGAGCCGGCTCGCGATCCGATGAGCGGCGGCCGTTGACGCAACCCGTTTTAGTAAGCGCGTGAATCGCGTCAGCGGCGTCATACAGCAGCGCGCTTTCACTCGATGGTTCCTGCTGGCCTTGATGCTTGCAGTCGGAGCGGCGGTCATGCTCGCCCCGCTCGCGGCTTACGCCGTCGCGGGCGCCGGACTGCGGATCCCTTTCCCGCGCATTTTCGATCGCGTCGTGATGATCACGCTGACGGTCGCGATCCTCCTGCTGGCGCGCCGGCTCGGGCTGCTGAATCTGCTGCGCGACGGTTTCGCCGAACCGCGGCGCAACCTTTCGCAAATCCTGATTGGCGCGGCGATCGCTTTAGCCGTGATGGCCGGGCTGTTCGCTCTCGCAATCGCGATCGCCCATCCGCCGCTCGCGATCGCAAGCCTGCTCTGGCGTGCGACCCGCTCCTTGGCCGCCGCTATCCTGATTGCTCTGATCGAGGAAGCCTTCTTTCGCGCGATTCTGCTCGGCGGCTTGACGTGGGATTTCGGCCAGCGCACCGCCTTGCTTGTCAGTGCAGCAATTTACGCCCTCGCGCATCTGCTGCGTTCGCCGCGTCATTATTACCTGGCCGGATTCCATCCAACGGCCGGCTGCGCGAATCTCGTCGCGAGTCTGGTGCGCATCGTCCATCCCGACGGATTGCTTGCGATGACGGTCGGGCTCTTTCTGCTCGGCCTCGTCCTCGGGGCTGCGTTCCTCGTTACCGGACGCGTCTATCTTTCCCTCGGTCTGCATGCCGGCTTTGTGCTCGGCGCCAAGTGCTGGCCGCTCGTCGCGAGCAGTTCCCGCCGGCTCCCGCGATGGCTCGCCGGGCCGGGCCCGGTTCCGCTGATCGCCGCGCCTGCCGCCTGGGCCGCCGCCCTGGCGCTGCTCGCCGTCATCCTGTTCGCCGGCGCACTTGGGTCTCGACCCTAACGCCCGCGACAAGTTCAAGAACGAGCCGTGGCATCAAAGGGCCGTCGATTTCTGCGCAAAGTACGACGAGGTCTCGTTCGATCCGGTGTACCAGCATGAGCCGATGGTGAAGTTCGAGCGGATGGTGCGGCGGCTGTTGGACAAGCCGTGGCTTCCGCCTTAGTTTCACAGTTCGGCAAGAAGGTCGTGTATGTCAACGTCACGCTCGAAGCCAAGGAGACCTCATCGATGAAAGTCGGATACTTTCCCTGCACGCAGGATCCGCCCAACGGCGTCAACATCGGTCGCGTCCTCAACGAGGCGATGGTCGAAGCCCAGGTCGCCGAAGAGAGCGGCTTCGATAGCTGCCTCTTCAGCGAACATCATCAGCAGGACGACGGCTATGCCCCCAACGTCATCCTGATGGCCGGGATGGCCGGCATGAAGACCAGCAAGCTCCGCGTCGGTACCTGCGTCACGCTGCTGCCGCTATGGCATCCGGTGCACGCGGCCGAGGATGCCGCGATCGTCGACCAGATAACCGGTGGGCGCATGATTTTGAGTGTCGGCGTGGGCTACCAGGACGTTGACTTCGGCGCCTTCGGCCTCTCGGTCAAGGATCGCGTCGGCCGCACGGAGGAGGGCCTTGAGGTGCTCAAGAAATGCTGGGCCGGCGAGCGCTTCAGCCACCATGGCAAGTTCTACGACCTCGACAACGTCAACATCACGCCCAAGCCCATGCAGCAACCGCGGCCGCCCATCTGGATGGCGGCATGGACCGATATCGGATTGCGGCGCGTCGCACGGATTGCCGACGCCTGGATCACCTCGCCGCTCGAACACATCAACACCATGAAGCGCTTCGCCGAGCTCTACCGCAGCGCGGCGCTCAAGCACGGGAAAAAACCGATGCTGGTGCTGATGCGCGACGTCCTGGTCGCCGATTCGATGGAGGCCGCGCGTCGCGAGAGCGAACCGCTGATGTACACGCATCGCTTCTACTTTCGCAACAACGGCTACGCCTCCGACGAAGTCGTGGACCGCGTCAAATCGGAAGAAGGTTGGACCTTCGACGTTGCCGCGCCCAATCGTTTCATCGCCGGTTCGCCCGCGGATTGTCTCGCGCAATTACGTATGTGGCAGGACGTGGTCGCGCCCGATTACCTGGTGTTGCGCATGCGTCATCCGGGCGGCCCGTCGCATGAGCGGGTCAAGGCGGCAATCCGCACTTTCGGCAAGGAAGTGCTGCCTCATCTTTAGCCGAGCTGGCGTGAGGGAACGTTACGAATAGATCTGTGGGGCGCCGCGCGGGCGCGTGCGGTAACGCCGATGCATCCACAGGAACTGCTCAGGATAGCGCCGCACCATCGCCTCGACAGCGCGCGTAAAACGCAGCGTGTTCTCCTCGATGTCCGCGGCCGCGTCGGCGCTGCGCTGCACCGGAATCTCATCGAAAATCTCGATCCGGTGGCTGCGCTTGTCGGGTTGCCGGATAATGAACACTGGTACCACCGGCGTCCCGGACATCGCGACCAACCGCGCCACTCCGCTCGAGGTCGCAGCGAGCTCGCTGAAAAACGGCACAAAGACCGCCTCGCTGCGCTTGGCGTTCTGGTCAAACGGGATGCCGATGAAAAGCCCTTGCCGCAGCGCTTTCAAGACCGAACGGGCGGCGGCGTGCTTGCGCATGATCGTCACGCCGGTGCGCTCGCGAATAAACGTCATCAGCGCGTCGCCGGCCAAAAATCGCTGGGTATGATGCACTATCACGATCTGGTGACCGAACATCGCATGCGCGGTCGGCAGCAGCTCGAAGTTGCCGAAATGCGCGGTCAGCGCCACGCCGCCCTTACCCGGGTAGCGTCGCTGAATTTCATCCCAATAGGCGAAGCGCTCGTAGGTGACTCGCTTGAGTATCCGCCGGTGGAAAAATCCGCCGAGCCGGACATATTCGGCGACCGAGCGGCCAAGATTTACGTATGAGGCGCGCAGGATCTGTCGCCGTTGCGCAACGCTGCGCTCGGGAAACGCGATCTCCAGATTGCGCATCCCCACTGCGACGTGGCGCCGATCGAGGATCCAGGCGATATACCCACCCGCTACTCCCAGCGGATAAAGAATAAAATCCGGAATCAGGCTGAGCGCGTGGATTACTCCGACCAGCAGATAGAAGACCAGCCGCTGCCACCAGTTAAGCTTGAGTTCGACGATCTGCCGGCGATTACGCTGCCCGCGAACCGACGCGGTGACTGCCCCCTTGCGCGCGGGCTGGGCCGAACCCTGCGGGCCTATCGGTGACGTCGGAATCGAGGTCGGCGGCGGTGATGCGGGGACAGGTTGGGCGGCGTCCATCCTTAGTTTTGAAGTTCCCTGGGTTTAAATCCGCGCCTCAGTTGAATTCCCGCCCGCGCTTAGGCGCCTTCGGTATCACGACGATCCCGCTCTCGGTAACAAAGAAGCGTTGGCGATCGCGTTCCAGGTTGTAACCAATCTCGTCGCCCTCGGCGATCTGCACGTTTTTGTCCAGAATCGCGCGCCGCACTCTGGCCCCGCGGCCGATATCGCAGTAGTCCATCACCACCGAGTCTTCCACCTGGCTGTGCGAGTGGACCACTACCGAACGGCCGAGCACCGAATTAAACACCGTCCCGCCGGAGATGATAGTGCCCTCGGAGACCACCGAGTGCAGCGCGTGACCGCGGCGATTATGTTCGTTGAAAACGAACTTCGCCGGCGGTTGGTTATAATACGCCGTCCGCAGCGGCCAATGCTGATTGTACATGTTCAACTGCGGCCGCGCGTCGCGCAGATCCATGTGGGCTTCATAGTAGGCGTCAATCGTGCCGACGTCGCGCCAGTAACTCTGGTTTTCCTCCGAATCGCCGCGGATCCGGTTGTCCATAAAATTATACGCGTAGACCGGCACGCGGTTGATCAAGGCGGGAATCAGATCGCGGCCGAAATCATGATGACTGCCGGTCCGCTCGGCGTCCTCGCTCAGGGACGAGCGCAGGATCTGCGGATCAAACAAATAGTTCCCCATCGAGGCGAGGCAGAGCCCGGGCGCCCCCGGCATCGGCCGCGGATTAGCGGGCTTCTCCTCGAAGCCGATTACCCGCAGGCCGGAATCAACTTCGAGCACGCCGAACTGATGCCCCTCTTCCAGCGACACCGGCAGCGTCGCTACGGTCGCGGTGCTCTTATGCTCGACATGGAAATCGACCATCTGGCCCATGTCCATCCGATAGATGTGGTCGGCCCCAAACACCGCTACCACGTCGGGCTTGAAGTCCTCGATCAAGTTCAGGTTCTGGAAAATCGCGTCGGCCGTGCCTTGATACCAGGTTTCCCCCATCCGCATCTGCGCCGGCACCGGCACGATGAAGTGATCGTGGAGGATCCGGCCGAACTGCCAGCCGTCTTTCAGATGCTCGATCAATGACTGCGAACGCCACTGCACCAACACGTAGATCGAGTAGATCTGCGAATTGACCATGTTCGAGAGTACAAAATCCACGATCCGGTATTTTCCGCCGAACGGCACCGCGGGCTTGGCGCGATCACGGGTCAGCGGATAGAGGCGAGTGCCCTGTCCTCCAGCCATGATCAATCCAAGTGTTCTCATTGCGACATCTCCGCCGGGTAGCTCAGCACGCGAGCGCCCGGCCGTCCAATCCAAATACTATGGACCTGAGAAATTTTAGGAAAGTGTCCCGGCGTTCCGTCGCGCGAATTTCAGGGCTGCGGCGGCTGGTCATTGTGGTCCGCTGCGTCATCGGACCTCGATTCGCCGATCTAAATTCCTGCGTCCGCGCTTAGGCGCTGCGCCGATGTCGCAGAAAGCTGCCAATTTTGGGACGTTAGTGCATCTTCTGGAAGAACTTACCTATGAGAGCGGCCCTCATTTGGAAAAATAGTGCTGATTTATCAAAGACTTGACGGAACTCAGCCTCCGGGCATGACGATTGCTTGAAACATTTTGCAACGGGTTCCGTCTAAGATTCTGAATCGAACGCTGGCAACCCGTTGGCCCCTCCTCATTGGAGGCGGAGAGAGAGGTAGGAAAATGCAAACTCATAGCGAACCACAAACGCCGCGCGCTCAAGAACGTACCAAGGAACCGGGCGGAATCGTTTACCGGACCGCGTGTCAGAACCCCGGATGCACGCATACCTTTGATCTACGAATAACGCCTGAGAACGCGGGTCTTTTGAGTGGCACGGTGGCATGTCCGCGATGCCGTCGGCATGGTGGGATGCTCAAACCTCAGGGTCGCCTTGGCGACCGGCTCTTTTCCGCCAAGCTGGTCTACCGGATGACCGGTATTGGCCCGCGCCCCGACGAAGACGACGCTTATACGGAGACGACCGAAATCCGCTATTAAGTTCACGGCGGATGGCTTAGACTCTGACGCGCCGTCTCCGCATCCGCGACAGCCTCGCGATGCAAAACGCGCCGCCTGCTGGTTCAGGCGGCGCGTTTACATTTGCGGCGATCGCCGGGAAGCGCTCGATTCAGACGCCGGCGACGAATTGCGATGTGAGACCGTCCAGATTCTGGATACTCGGACGCTCGATCAGGCGCTGCAGCCACGCTTCGATGTTTGGGCGATTCTGACCGGCTTCCACCCCAAGGTCGCGCAGCACCACAAGACGCGGCACAAACGCGATGTCGGCGACCGAAAACTGGCCCGTCAAGTATTCCTGACCCTGCAATTCATGATTGAGGAAGGTCAGCATCCGCTCGACCGTCTGTTGCAGCCGCTGCACCCGCGCGGCGTCGCGCTCGCTCTCGGGCTTGGTCAACTCCGCCATGAGCTGCCCGACTTGAGGCGTGAAAGAGGTATCCGCGAAGTCCTCCCAACTGCGCGCGCGCGCACGCAATCCGCTCGCGCCCACCGCGGCGAGCAGCGGCGGCTCGGGATATTCGTCTTCAAGATACTCGGCGATGACCGTCGAATCATAGATGGTCAGTTCCTCGTCCACCAACACCGGCACTCGACCGAAGGGATTCAAGCGCAGAAAGTCAGGCTTGCGCTGCTCGCCCTGCGCCAAATCGATCTGCACCAACTCATATGCCAGCCCCTTTTCCGCCAGCACGATGCGGACCTTCTGGCCAAAGGGACAAGGCAGGAAATCGTAAAGCTTCATCATGATCTAAACCGGATATCTTCGCTCCGTCGTCTTGCGTGAAACGTCTTGCGTGAAAGCTTGCCTATTCGCCCGCCGCTGCGACCACAAATTTAAGCGTCGCCTCGATTTCCGGTTGCAGGCGCACAGCGACCGTGTAGTCACCCAATTGCTTGACCGGTTCGGCGAGCAAAATCCGCCGCCGATCGATTTCGAAACCTTTTTCGCGCAGCGCCCGCTCGAGATCGATATTGGTAATCGATCCGAACAGGCGACCCTCCTCACCGGTGCGCGCGCGCAGCGCTAGCGTTAGCGCCTCGATTTTCGCCTTGAGGCCCATCGCCTGGCTCTTGAGCGCCTCGCGCTTGCCCAGCGCGACGCGCTTCTGATGCTCGAACTCGCGCAGGTTGCGCGAACTCGCCTCGACCGCCAGTTTGCGCGGCAACAGATAATTGCGCGCATAGCCGGCGCGCACGCGCACGACATCCCCCGGATGGCCGAGATTCGGCACCTCTTCGCTGAGTATGATTTGTACGTTCATCGATACGTAACCCTGTCTTTCAAAAAAACGTGCTCCTACCGAGAAGTAAACTCCGTCACAGCGGGTTGCTCGCGTTACGGGTCTCAGGACTCGAGGGCTTCAACCGTCGAAAATCGATCCATAGATCGAAAACCCCGGCCGCGCAGATGAGAATCGCCAGCACCGGCTGGACAAAGGTGATGATGTAAACCAAGCCCCGCGCAAACGACGGCATCGCCAGCACGCGAAAGTAAAAAGCCATGATCGCGAGCCCCTGGCAAAAATAAATTGCGGCGATGCACACGGAACAGTTCAGCGCCGCCGCACTTAGCGGCGACACCGGAATCAGCAAGCCAAAGCCCGCGATCAGCAAGACCCAGATGAGCCACTCGGGCGTTGACCACAGCGCGAGATCACCGAACAGCGCATAGCCGATTCGTTGTTGGCGGCCGCTGATCCGCCAGAACAACGCCAGATTCGCCAACGCCATCATCGCAGCCGAGATGGCCGTCAGGGCCGGCATCAGCCGGACGGTCGCGTTGACGATGCGGATGCGCAGATCCTGCGTCAGCGCCGTGTCGAGACCTGCGACGCTGTAGAGCTTTTCAGTCCGCGTCATCACTTGCAGCAAATTATTGTGCAGCCCCTGCGCGAGCGCCTCCGGCGAGCCAACGAACGCCAGAACCGACAGCGCGCCCACCACCAGCATGCTCGCGGCCGTCACGGCGACAATCTGCTCGAATGGCCGACGCCGTTCGAGCATGAAACAGATAACGACCGAGCTGACTCCGATCGTAGCGAAGTAGGCCGCTCCAGCCTCGAGTCCGCCGGCCAAGGTGATCAGGCCGGCGGCAGCGGCGGTGACCGCGGCGGCACGCCAAAGGCCATTACGGAAACCGACCGCACAGCCCAGCACGGGGGCTGGCGCCAGGATCAACGCGATCGTCCCCAGTACTGGCACTAGCGCCCCCGCCATGAACATCACGGCGGACGTCAGGCAGGCTCGCAGCATCCCGAAGAGGTCGCGCAACGTCACGCCAGCCTCGTCACAGCCCCAGCGTTGAAAAGGGCAACAGCGCTATGATGCGGGCGCGCTTAATTGCCACCGACAATTGCCGTTGATGTTTGGCGCAGTTGCCCGAAGTGCGGCTCGGTACGATCTTGCCGCCCTCGGTAATGAAGCTCTGGAGCGTGCGCACGTCTTTGTAATCAACGGCGAGAGTTTTGTCGGCGCAGAAGCGGCAGACTTTCCGCCGGCCCATCGGACGCCGCCGGCCGCCCGGGCGTTCGCCCTGACGTCCTTCACCGTCACCCCTTCCGCCGCCTTCGTTGCGCCGAGGACCGCGGCCACCGTCACCTTCACTGCGGTTCGGCCGCTGCTCGAAATTATGTTCTTCGTCCGCCATAAATTAGCATCCTAGCAAGCATTGTTTAGCGAAACCCGCCCGCGCGACTGAATCCGTCAATTACCCGTACCGTCAGGATCGAGCTCGACGCGATCGGCGATGACCTCGATGCCGAGGCGCCGCTTGACTAAACTCGGCAGCGCCCGTAGCGATCCGGTGGCATGGATCCGCACGCCCTCGCGCAAATTCCGCGTGAGTTCCGGTACGCGGTCGCCGGTAGCAACGATTTCGAGCAGCAGCGGATTCGCGCCTTCGCCGCAATCGGCCTCGAGGCGCAATGTGCGCGTTCCGGCCGGAGTTACGCGGCTCTCGGGCTTGCGCGTCAGCCTCCCGCTGAGCTCAATTCTCGTCGCCACCGTCAGCTTCGTCACCCGCAGTTTCGTCGCCGTCAGGTTCGCGAGCGGCGGCTTCGACCGGCGCCGCCGCAGCGTCCTTCGCGGCTTGCGACTGTTCGGCCCGCTCCGCGGCTGCGGCGTCGCGCGCCGCGTCGGCGGCCGCCCGTGCGGCTTCCGCCGCGGCGCGCGCCTCTGCCGTTCGCTTGCGATGGGCTTCGAGCTCGGCGCGCACCGCCTCAGGATCGACGTCGTCGCCCACCAGCACTGACAGGTAGCGCAGGATATTGTCCGACAGCTTCAGGTTGCGCTCGACTTCGTTCATGGTGGCGCCGTTGCCGCCGTAGTCGAGCCGGACGTAAAAGCCCCGCTGCTCGCCCTTGATCCGGTAGGCGAGCTCGCGCGAGCCCCACTCCTCGCTGTCAATCAGATCGCCCCCGCTGGAGGTGACCAGGCCGCCGAAACGTTTGATCGCCTCCTTCTGGGCGGCTTCGCCCAGATCGGGACGTAAAATAAAAATGGTTTCGTAGCGCCGCAAGCGCTGACCTCCTTTTGGCTTCCAGCCCCGGAATGGAGCAAGGAGAGGGCGGAGTCTATCAGGCACCCCCTCGTCCTCACAAGCTGACCTTCGCGATGGTTGCTGCGGCGTGGCGGTCTCGGCATCAAGCGACCCTTGCCAAATCCAGCGGCAGGCGCAACAACTACGCAAGCTTCAATTCAGACGGAGGTTTTCAATCATGCCAGGAATTCTCGACGGGAAGGTTGCGCTGATTACGGGCGCGGGATCGGGTATCGGGCAGGCGACCTCGCGCATCTTCGCGCGCGAAGGGGCGAAATTGGCCCTCGCCGACGTGATCGAGGAGGGTGGCAAGCGCACCCTCGCGATGGTGCAGGACCTCGGCGCCGAGGCGATCTTCATCAAATGCGACGTCGCCCGCTGGGCCGACGTTGACGGCGCCATCGCCAAAGCGGTGCAAACTTACGGGCGGCTCGATTGCGCCTTCAACAATGCCGGAATCGAAGGGGCGGCCGGCGATACCCACGAATGCACCGACGAGAACTGGAATCGCGTGATCGCGATTAATCTGACCGGCGTGTGGTACTGCATGAAGGCGGAAATTGCCCAGATGCTCAAGCAGGGCGGCGGCGGCGCGATTGTCAATACCTCCTCCGGCGCTGGACTCGCAGGCGTGCCGCACATGCCGGCCTATGTCGCGGCGAAGCACGGCGTGGCCGGGTTGACCCGCGCCGCCGCGCTCGAATACGGCAAGCACAACATTCGGATCAACGCCGTCTGCCCCGGTCCGATCCGCACCCCGATGCTCGGACGGCTCACGCGCGAACGCCCGGAGGTGGAACAGCGCTTCGCGCGCTCGGAACCGTTGCGGCGCCTGGGCGAACCGAGTGAGATCGGCGAGGCCACGGCTTGGCTTTGCTCCGACCACGCCTCATTCGTGACCGGCTTGCCGATGCCGGTCGATGGCGGCTTCATGGCGATGTGAAGGTGGCCGCGCCGTCCGCAATGGCGGCGGCGCACCCTGTCACGACTTGGTCTTGGCGACCTTGCCGCTCAGCGGGACCGTAATCTGTGCGTTGTTGGTCCCATAGGAAAAGGGATAACTAAGCGAATCGGTGAGGGTTCCGCTGGCGCCAAGTGGCGGCGCGAATTCGACCCTAATTGCGCATCGAGCCTTGGGAGCAAGCGTCTGACCAGTGCACGAGTCCGCGGTGATAATCGAGTTGTTGAGCGTCCCCGGCGTGCCTATAGTCACAGTTTCTGCGCTCTTGTTCGTGATGGTAATGCCGGCCGGCTTGCCGCGCGCACCCGCTTTCGCGCCCGGCAGCTTCTTGGACTTCGGGGCCACGAGGATCGCGCTGGCGGTACCCTTGAGCGCGACGGTAACGCGTCCGGCATTTGCGCCATAGGTATAGGCGTAGCTGAGCGAGTCGGTCAGTCGGCCGACACTGCCGGCTGGCGGGGCGAAGGCGATCGTCACCGCACAACTCGTTTTGGGCCCAAGGGATTGGCCGCTACATAGGTCCTGGGTGATTGACGAATTTGCGAGCGCCACCGGCGCGCTCATCAGCACGCTCGCCGCACTCTTGTTTGAGATGGTGATATTGATCGGCTTGCCGAGCGCCCCGGCCTGCGCACGCGGCAGCGTCTTGGACTTCGGCGCCTTGAGCACCACTGCGGTGCCAGTCCCCGTCAGGGTTTCAGCCGGACTCGCGCCATTGTAGGGGATGGTCATCGTCTGGCTCACGCTGCCGGTGGCCGATGGGCTGAATGTCACGTCGACGGTGCAGTTTTGATTCGGCTGGACCGTCGCATTCGAGCAGGTATCGTTGCTCAACGTAAAAGAAGGGGCGGCACTGAGTTGAGCGAATTGCGCGGCGACGGCGCCCTTGTTGTCCAACCTCAGGGTCTTGGGCTTGCCCGCGAGCGTGGCTTCGACCGCTTCGAACTTGAGCTTTGCGGGCACCGCCGTGACCGTCGTGGTGGGCGTCGGCGAGGGTATGGGTGTGGGTGACGAAGTTGCAGTCGGGGTCGCGGTCGGGGTGGGCGTTGCCGTAGACGTTGGCGAAGGCGAGGGCGTCGCCACGTGGAGGAAGGGACCGCTGTAACTGATCACCCGCTCGTTGCCCGCATCGACTGCATACAGATCTCCGTTAGAATCCACCGCCACGCCGTCCTGCTGCCCCGGGCTCTGCGCGAGATTCAGCGAACTCGCGCTGCGGCCGCCGAGGTTGGGCGTGCCGCTGTTGAAGACCGTGCCGGTTTGACCCTGCCCAAATTCGTAATTCGCCATGACGTTGGCCGGCGGATTGGCGAGTTGCTGGTAGATCAACAGGCGATTGTTGGTCTGATCGGAGACGAAGACCGAACCGAAGGGGTCGACCGCCACCCCACTGGGCTGGCACAGGGAAGTTGCCGCGATGCCGCCGTTGTTGCAGAACGCGCTGGTGAAGGCTGCGCCGGCGGCGTCCTGCCCGAAGACCAGGTCCGCGGTGACATCGCCACCCGAACCCGGCGTGCCCGGCGTACCCGGCCCACCCGTCAATGGATGGATGTATTCGAGCAGGCGGTTGTTGTTGTAGTCGGTGACGTAGATACCGTTGTTCTTGTCGAGGGCGAGCCCAACGGGACCACACAGAGTATCGGCGCTAGGCGCGGCGGCCCCGGTGTTGCAGTTCGATCCGGTGAAATTGTTGCCGGCGCTGCCCTGACCTAAAACCAGACTGGCCGGTTGGGGCGCGCTGCCGTTCGCATTGCCGGGGGTTGTGTAGACCAGCACGCGATTGGCGCCAAAATCTGCCGCGTAAAGATTGTTGCCGCTGTCAAAGGCCAGACCCGCCGGCTCGCACAGAGTCGTTGCCGAGGCGGGGCTACAGGCCGCGGGCGGGGTGCCGGTGACAAAATCGGCTTGGCCTAGAACGAGACTCGCAGGCTCCCCGGCATCCTGGCCGGAGTTCGTTTTGTAGGCGAAGGGCGCGCTGTACTCGAGTACGCGGCCGTTGCCCGGGTCGCTAACCCAAACGTTGCTGCTGTTGTCCACTGCTACGGCGCCGCCTTGAGGGAAGCCGGTAAGCGCTCCGTTAAGGCACAGTGAAGTCGCGGAAGGCGGTGAGCTGAGGTCGACGCCCGGGCCGTTGCAGGCAGTCGTATAGAAGTCCGGCTGGCCGATCACGAGATCGGCCGCGGCGCCATTGGTGAACTTCGTCGCGTCGTTGAAACCGAGCACCCGATTGTTATCGGCATCAACCACATACAGATGTTGCGGAGTCGCCAAGCGATCGACCGCCACTGACGAGGGATCGCTCAAGGCGCTGCCGTCGACGAAATCGACCGTATTATGCGCGAGATCCACCTGTCCCAACTCGCGCAGCGCGGCCCCGTCGGTCGATGGATTCGCGGCAAATTCGAGCGCACGGTCGTTGTCGGCGTCGAGCACGAAGAGGTTTGCGCTGGTGTCTGCGGCGATGCCCGCGGGCGATGACAGGGTGTTGGCTCCAACCGCCGCGCCCATGTTAGGCGCGTTCCCGGTCCCGCTTAGTTGCCCCACGAGTATCGCGGTTGCCTGTCCATGGTTGACCGGCGATGGACCATATTCGGTGATTCGATTGTTGCCGGTGTCGGTGACGAAGACGTTGTGATTGAAATCCACGGCGACGCCGCGCGGCGCGCACAACGAGGTGAGGCTGGTGCCGGTCGCGCATCCGGAGGCGGCAAGATTAAACGCGATTTGGCCGAGCACACGGATCGCTCCCGGATCGCTGGCGAAAACCCCGGCAGAAATAGGCATGAATTCGAGCACCCGGTTGTTGCTGGTATCGGCGATATACGCGTTGGTGCCGTCCGTCCCGACGCCATAAGGGCCGCACAACGTTGACGCCGTCGGCGCCGGGCCGCCCTGATTGCACGTAATGCCGGTGGTCTGGCCGAAGACGTTGTCAAAGACCGTGTCGCCGGCTCCGGGCTCGGAGCTCGCAGGGTTGAGCGGAGCGTTATACTCCAGCACGCGATTATTATTGCGATCAGCGACGAAAAGGTTGCCCAGCAAATCGACCGCGAGGCCCCAGGGATCGCCGACGTTGAAGATCAGATTGCCGATGAACGGGCCTGAACTATTGCACGGAATATCGTATTCAACGACGCGCGCGTTCCCATTGTCGGCGATATACAGATTGCCGGCTGGATCCGCGGCTACTCCTGTCGGCGCGCTGAGGCTCGAACTCGAGAGGCCGCCCGCGTTGGCGCCTCGCGACCATTGGTCCTTCTGCCCGATTATGATGTCGGCCAGTGCGCCGTTGGCGAAGCTGCTCTCATTTTTCCATCCGAGCACTCGATTATTGCCGGTGTCCGCCACATAGACGCAGCCGTTCGCTGAGTCCACGGTGATCGCTGGCGGCGACTGTGACGCAATATCCAGACCGGCGCCACGAACAAAGTCGGTGGTGCCATGGATGAAGTCAATCTGACCTAATTCAAAATCCCCGATATTGTTGAACAAGGCGTAAAGCAGGCTCCCCACCGAGAGAAGCAGGCCGGCGGCGAGGATCAAGACGTAAAGGCGGGTTCGTTTTATTCGCGCAAACATTCGCCTGAGCCGTTTAGAATCCCGATAATCCTGCTCCAGCATCTATAATCATGTCAAAAATGGTCGAAACGCCAGCAGCTTACCATGTCGATTGGCGAAAACACTAGGTGGAACGTAAAGGAGGCGCGACAGTCGCCTCTCCGCTGATCAGGAATCTTAACGCAGCGCGGACGAGCCTGCGCGGACACTTAATTATCCGAACGCACTTCGCGGACTCGTTTGCTCGTTTCACTGGCGGTGAGCAGGCCCGCTTCGCTAGCGTGTGATATGTGCGGCTAATGCAGGATGCTTTGGCTATGAGGCCGGGGCGGATTAGCCTCAGGCGGAGCTTCGGCAAGGGAAGTCGCGATCGGGCCCGTTTCGGGCGGGGCAGGGACGAACTGGTTAGATAGATTCATCGGCGCCGGTGCGAAGGTTCCCGGCGGCACGAGGTCCGAATTGTTATTTTGGCCGAACTGAAAATTATCCTTATCCCCGCTCAGAACCGGAGCGAGCGCGGAGCAGGTGGCGAGATAGTGCAACGGACGCATCAGGCCCCACTCCACTCCCATGCCGATGGGGGTGAGGAGATAGGCCGCAAGTTGCAACAGTTGCGCGTTGTCGACGTCGCGATATTCGTACGGGTCAAGCCGATCGGCATCGTTGTACTCACCCCAAAGGTTGTACTGCGCATAGTCGGCGCGCCGGCCGGCGTCGTTGAACTGCGCATAGTTGGCGCATTGCGCATAGGTCAGAGCCGGGAAGGCCGACACGAGCATAACGAGCAAAGTTGCCCAAAGTGTCGCGCTTTTCATGAGATCGATCTTGCGTGTACCGCCACCGTTTTGTCAATCCGTGCGGATCGGCCCGCAACCGGTTCAGACCTCACCGAGGCTCCGAACAAGATGCGCCGCACCGACCAGTATCACAGCGCCGACGGTCGCCATCGCGAGGAACGAGAAGCCGCCGTATACCGGAACGCCCAGGCGTGCGAAGAGCCACTCGCCGATGATTGCGCCCACCAGACCGAGCAGAATGTCCGCGATGATCCCGTAGCCGCGCCCGCGCATCAGCTTACCCGCCAGCCATCCGGCGACGAGACCCACCAGAATAACCCCGATCATGTACTTGAATCCTCTGCCGCGCGTGCTGTAACTACGCGGCGCGCGGTAACCTGAGCCGCAAAACGCAGCGCATCCGCCCGGCTATTTTTTCTGCTCGAGTGGCGCGCCGCAGCACTTCATCGTGCCGGTGCCGGCCTTGGTGACGATGACCTGCGAGCCGCATTTGCCGCAGATGTAAACTTTGCCGAGTTGATTAGCCATGATGCATTCTCCCGAGAATCTCGTTGATATTTGTGCCGGCTCTCATGAACCCTTGAACAACGGCTTGCGCTTCTCAAGGAAGGCGCGCACGCCTTCCGCACGGTCGGCGGTGGTTTGTAGCAGAGCGTACAGGTCCTCTTCAAGCCGGACGCCCTGCTCGACAGTCATATCATAGCCCTTGCGCACGGCATCCTTGACCATCCGCAGGCCGAGCGGGCTGCGCTCGGCCAGTGTCGCCAAAAGGTCGCGCGCGACCATAGCGAGTTCGTCGCGGTCCTGGGCGAGATAGGTTATGAGACCGAGCCGCATCGCTTCGGCGGCGCTGAGCGGCGCGCCCGTGAGCAGCATCCGCAGCGCCTCGGCCGCGCCGATCAGGCGCGGCAGTCGCTGCGTCCCGCCAAAATGCGGCAGCTCACCGCGCTCGAGTTGCGTGAGCGCATAGCGCGAATCGGCCAGCCCGACGCGCAAATCCAGCGCCAGCGCGAGTTCGAGTCCCTCGTCACTGGCGTCGCCGTTGAGAATCGCAACGGTGGGCTTCGCGATCGCCGCCAAGGTCTCGACCAGCCGCCGATCAACGTCGTACTCGAAGCCGGCGCAAAATGTTTTGTCCGCGCCGGTGATCGCCAGCGCCAGGATCGAGTCGTCGTCCTCGACCGTCTCGGCGAGATCCATCAGCTCAGCGCCCATCCGGCGGCTGATCCGATTACCAATGGTGGGGGCGGCGAGCGTCGCCGTCAGACAGCCACCGTCGAGCGCGAGTTCGATCGCGCCATGAACGGCAGACGGCGCGCCGACGCGGCCTTTGACGAGGGCGCGCCGGGCGTCCGCAGCATGGTTCGAGGACGCCGCCGATTTCTGCCGCTTCGCCGTTATTCGCCTCGTCGAAAAACTGTCAGGCGGCGCCGGCGTTCTCACGCGCGTGCAGCTCTTTGCGTAAGATCTTGCCCAGCGCGTTCTTGGGCAACGCGTCGATAAACTCGAGCTGCTCGGGCCGCTTGAAGCTCGCGAGCCGCGTCTGGCAAAAATCCCGAATCTCCTTCTCGCTCGATTTCTGCCCAGGACGCAAAACAATGTAGGCCTTGACGGTCTGCCCCCATTCCACCGACGCGACACCGATTACCGCAGCTTCATCCACCGCCGGATGAGACATCAGCACGGTTTCGATTTCCGCCGGCGCGATATTTTCACCACCCCGGATAATCATGTCGTCCTTGCGTCCGGCGAAGAAGACATAACCATCCTCGTCCACCCAGCCGAGGTCGCCGGTGGCCCGCCAGCCATCCGCGAGGGCCGAATCGTCGGCCCGTCCGGCGTAGCCCTTCATGATGCGCTGGGTCTTGATAATAATTTCTCCGATCTCTCCGGCGGGGAGAAATTTACCCTCGTCGTCGCGCACCTTGATCTCGACATCGGGGAGCGGTTTGCCGATCGAGTTCAGCCGGCGCGCCTTCTGCTCGATTTCGGCCGGCGTGCCCTGCAGGCGATGGTCGTCCGGGCCCAGGATGGTCAGTGAGGAAGTGGTCTCAGTCTGACCGTAGGCGTTGACGAAGCCGACGGTCTTGGGAAAGGCCTCGATCGCGCGGCGGATAACCGCGATCGGCATCGGCGCGCCGCCATAAGCCAGGTTGGTCAGCGAGGAGAAGTCGGTCTTGGCGAAATCCGCGTGATCGAGCACCTGCTTCATCATCGTGGGGACCACGAAGGCGTGCGAAATTTTCTCCTGCTGCACCAGCTTGAGCCAGGCGCCGGGCTCGAACTGCGGCATGATCACCATTTTCCGGCCGGTCCACAGATTGGTCATCATCGCGGTGGTCCCGGCGATATGGTAGAAAGGCGCGCAGACCAAAAACCCGCCGCGCTCACTGCCGTCAGCCATCTCGACGTTGGCCGTAACATAGGCCGTGAAGTCGCGAAAGCTCAGCATCACGCCCTTGGGCAGCGAGGTCGTGCCGCTGGTGTACATCAGGATCGAGACGTCCTCGTCCTCGACCTCCGCCTCGTTTTCGTCGGCTTCGGCTTTGGCGATGAGCGCGTCGAGCCGCGGCATCTTGCCGTCGCCCTTACCGAGCGCGACCAGCCGGGCGCCCTTGAGTTTTGGCGCGATCGTGCCCACGAGATCGATATAACGATCGCCGACCAGCAGCACCTTCACGTCGGCGGTGTTGATCATGTATTCGAGCTCGGCTTCCTTGGCGCGGTAGTTGAGCGGCAGGAACGTCAGCCCGGCCTTCGACGCGGCGTAATAGGCCGCGACGTAGAGATGCGAATTGGTATCGAGCGCGGCGATCACCTCGCGCGGCTTGAGTCCCAGCCCTTTGAAGACGCTGCTGAGCCGCGCCACCAGATCATTGAGCGCGGCATAGGTCAACCGCTCCGCACCAAAGACCAGCGCTTCCTGGTCGGGAACGATTGAACCTGGAATCGAAATAAAGTTGACGGTGTTCATCTGACTTATCTACCTCCCGCACGAGCGGCCCTGAAAACTCTTACGCCAAACCCGCCATCTGCTCCAAGCGCTGCGCCAGACGCGATTCGAGTTCGAGCCCCTCGGCCAGCGAGCCGTTGAGTCCTTCCCAAACGGCTAATTTAACGATCGCGGCGTGATCGCGCCGCAATCGGCTCAAGCGTTTCGCGCAATCAAGCGCGGCGCGTTCCAGGTTTTTGCGTGGGACCACTTCGGCGACCAAACCTATAAACAAAGCCTGCCGGGCGTCAATCCAGCGGCCGGTGAGGCACAAGTCTAGCGCCCAGGCGGGTTTGAGGCGGCGCGGAGCGGTTTGCGTACCGGCGACTCCCGGCACCATCCCGAGACCGGTCTCCGGCAGACAAAAGCGCGCGTCGTCGGCCGCGATCGCGATATCGCACAGCAACGCCATCTCCATCCCGCCGCCGACCGTGAAGCCGTGCACCGCCGCGACCGTCGGAATCGCGAGGCTCTTCAGGCGGCCCCAGACGTCGCGCCGGAAACGAATCCAACGCGCCGCCAGCGGCGACGGCGCCTGGCCGAATTCGCTCACATCGCCGCCGGTCGAAAAGGCCCTGCCCGCGCCCCGCAGGACCATCGCGCGAACGTCCGCATCTTCGTGGATCGCGCTCAGCACCGCATAGAGTGCGTCGCGCATCGCGACATTGTAAGCGTTGAACTTCTCCGGCCGATTCAGCGTGACCCAGGCGATCGCACCGCGCTTTTCGTAGAGTACGGCAGGTTCATGCTGCATCGCGTTCCGCCGCCGGTTCATCTTTTCGGATTAGGCCGATAATCGTTGAAAATCAAGATGAAGTCGCGTCTGATGGTCACGCCCTCCGGTGCTCGCTCCGCGCGGCGATCGCGCTCCGCTAGAGTCACGGCAAGTTTGCCCCGGCAGCGCTGGTCGTCGCGGGGCGGCCGCGCTCATAGACGACGCGGCCATCGATAATCGTGAGATCGATCGTGGCTTTAAGCAGCTCGGCGGGCGGCGCAGAGAGCGGATCGGACGACAGCACAATCAAATCTGCAAGCCGGCCCGCTTCGATCGTTCCGGCTTCGAGGCGGGAAAGCCGCGCCGCGGCGGACGTGAATAGCGCGATCGCTGAGGCGGCGTCGAGCCGCTCGTCCGGCGCCAGTTCGTAGCCTTCGAGCGAGAGCCGCGAGACCGCGACCGCGACCGCAGCGAGCGGACGCGCCGGAGTCACCGGCGCGTCCGTGCCGGCCGCGAGCTCCACGCCGAGGTCAGTGAGGCTTTTCGCGCGATAGAGATATGGAATAAGCCCGGGTTCGCGCGCGTACTTCGCGCCGCGATAGTGGATGAAGCCAGGATTGGTGACGACCCAGACGCCGAGTGCAGCGATGCGTTCAGGATAATAGGGTGGGATCAAACCGCCGTGCTCGATTCGGCATACGCCGCGTCGGAGGAGACGCGAACCTATTTGTTCGCGCGCCATCGCGATCGCACTCAGGGCCGCGTCAAGCTCCTCGACTTCAGTGCAATGAAAGGCGCAGTCCAGCTCCTGGGCCAAAGCGTCGGCGATCGCGCGCGCGAGGCGGGCGGGCGCCCAGCGCGCCGGCGCGATAAACTTGATTCCAGCGAGACCAACCGCGCCCACCTCGGAAATTCGTCGCAAGGCGGCAACCTGATCGATACAATCCGGACCGGCCATTACCGCGACGCGCTGCACAATCGCGCCGTTGGCGGTCAGGCGGCCAAACAGGGCGAAATCGTCGACGCCGTTGCGCGCCGTGGCGTCGGTGAAGGCGGTGACCCCGGCGGCTGCCAGCTCGCGACTGAAAACCCGCGCCCGCGCTTCGAGCTCCGCCTCGGTCACGCGCGGCATCCGCGCGCCGAGCCACTCTTCCATCCCGGTCACGAGCGCACCCAGCCGCCCGCCGGACTCGCGAGTCAGCGCAGCCCCTTCCGGCGGCTGAAAGTCCGGACGTTCGAGCCCGAGCAATGTGATCGCGCGCGAGTTGAGCCATGAAGCATGGAGAGTCTGATGACGCAGGCGCAGCGGATTTTTCGGCGTGGCCTGATCCAGCTCCTCGCGACTGGGGCCGCGCCCCTCGCGCATCAGGGACTCGTCGCAGCCGAACGCCTTGAGCCAATTGCCCGGCGGGGTTCGCCCCGCCGCGACGCGCAGATCGGCCAGCAGGTCGGGGATCGCTCGACAGCGCAGGACCGAGAGCCCGGCCGCGACCGACGCGCCCTCCAGGAAGTGGAGATGACAGTCGATAAAGCCGGGCGCCACGACGCGTCCGTCGAGACGCAACAGATGAGTGCGCGGTCCCACCAGCGGCTTGAGTTCCGCGAACCTTCCATGGGCCAGAATCCGCCCGCCGCCGAGGGCGACCGAATCGCTGGCAGGATGTTCGAGGATCGCCCCCTCGTGCAGGACCAGATCAGCTTTTTCGCTCTTTTCAGCGGCCATCAGCCAACTGGATCAAGCCCGGCATCGATGCTGCGCCGACGTTTCGCACGACTCGGTAACCGCCGACGGAACAGGGTTGGGTTGCCCCAATCGATTAGTCCGACGAAGGGAGAGCCTTCGCCTCCTTGAGTTTCATCTCAACGTCGCAGCATTCCAGCGCCCCCGAACCAGCCTTGTTGCACAGCACTTCGGTCGAGCACTTCTCGCACATGTAACGTTTGCCTAGCGTGTTAGCCATAAGACGCCTCCAAGATGATCTTAAATCACGAATTTCTCATTACCAGATGTCAGCCGCGACTTGAAGCCGCGCTATGGATTGCGAAACGGCAGATCAGCGGTCTGCGCTTCCAAGGCCCCGTGCCCATCGCGGATAACGACGCGTGTTCCCTCCGGCCAAACGCTGTGGTGGAGGACCGACAGTCCGATCAGTCCCAGCGTCGGCGAACGAACGATACTGGTCAGAACACCGACCGGCTTCTCGCCGGCGAGGATGACGCTGCCTGCATCCGGTAAGCGGCTGCCTTCGATGCGCAGCCCGCAGAGCCTGCGCTTGATTGCGCCGCGCGCGGTCGCCCGTTCGAGCGTCTCCTGCCCGATATAGCATCCCTTGTCGAGCGAGATCGCGCGGTCGAGCCGCGCTTCGAGTGCGAGGGTTTTTTCGCCCGTGTCGATCCCGACGCGCGCCAGTCCGTTTTCAACCCGGATAACCTCGAGCGCCTCGGCCCCAAGACGAACGACTTTATTCTCAGGATCGACGCGAGCTAGCGTAGTCGCAACTTCGTCCGTCTCGACGAGCATCGTGAAGGCCGCCACGCCGAAGCGCGGAATCCGGGCGAGCGTGCTTGCGGGATCGAAATGCCACGATTCCGGCGTTGAGCCGCCGCCGCTTTCCGCGAGCACTGCCGCCGCGCCGGGCCCCTCAAAATCGACGACGCTCAACGACGCCAGCTCGTCGAACTCGACATCGTCGGCGACGAGAAATTGCTCGAGATGGCTGAGCACACGCGGCCAGGCGTCGCGCCCGATCTCGATCAGGAAGGCGTCGGCAAGCGCGTAGATAAAAAAGTCCGCGATCACGTGCGCGCGCTCGGTGACGAACAGGGCCGCTGCAACCGCGCCCGGTGTCAGCCCCTTAACGTCGGCGGTGCACATCCCGTGCAGGAATGAGATGCGATCGTCGCCGCTGACACGCACGATTAGCCGATCGTCCAGTTGACGCAGCCCGGCGCCGGACTTCAGCGCCTGATATTCGCGCTCGAGGCGCCCGTCAACCGCAGTGATCGGATCGACGCCCGCCGCGCGAACCGCAGTCGTGTTTGATTCCAGGGACATTTGCCAAAACGATTCTACGCCAGAATCGCTCCGCTTCCAAAAATCCGCTCTTGCGAGACGTCAGCGGCCGTGGCGCCTCGCCTTGCGAGCCGTCGCGTGCGCACGCTACGCTAAAGAGTTAAAGCCAATTTGCGCGAGAGTGCATGAAAGATGTTACTACAGGCAACGCAACTGCGGCCCGGGATGGTGCTCGAATACAACGGCGCCTTGTGGCGCGTCATGACCATCAATCATATCACGCCCGGTAACTGGCGCGGGATGGTGCAGACCAAACTGCGCAATATCCAAACCGGCAGTCAGACCGAAAATCGGTTCCGCTCAGAAGATCGGGTCGAGCGCGTCATTCTCGATCAGGTCAAGATGGAATTTCTCTATCGCGAAGGCGACGAGTTTCATTTTATGAATACGGAAACCTACGACCAGATTACGCTCTCCGAAGAGCTGGTCGCCGACGTCGAGGGCTTTTTCACCCCCAACCTCCAGGTCGAAGTCGAGTTTTACGACAGTACGCCGCTCAACGTCTCGGTGCCGAAGACAGTGACGCTCAAGGTGATCGAGACTGACCCCGGGATGAGAAACGCGGCGGTGACCAACACCCTCAAGCCGGCCAAGACGGAAACCGGCCTGGTGATTCAGGTCCCGCATTTCGTCAATGAAGGCGACGTCATCACGATCAATACCGAGACCAAAGAGTACGCCTCGCGCACCAAGTGACGACGTATCGTGAGCGCGAGCTCGCGCGGCGCGCCGCGGGGCGAGGGCCGGGCTCGCGCCGCTTGCTCGGCCTCACGGCGCAGACTTACGCGATACAAACTCAGCCGGGGCTCGAGGGCGTCGCTTTCGCTGAGGTGGCGGCGCATTTCGCGCCCGCGAGCGCGGGCGCAATCGCTGCGCCGCGGCGGCGCGACGGCGTCCGCGAGCTCGGACGCCGAAGTGTCCCCGGTCGCGTCGGCATGACGTTATTCCACGCCGCACCGCTTGAGCCATTGCTGACGCTACGCGCCAGCGAAGACCTTTTTGCGGTCGTCGCCTACTCGAATGACCTGGCGATCGATCGGCGCGCGCTCGAGCGCATCCGGGCCCTCGCGCGCGACGCGCCCTACGTCGAAAGCGCGTTGGCCGCGCGCGTGAAAGTGCTGCCAAGAGCGCGGTCAGGACGCCGGCTTAAATTTCGCATCGTCGCCCGGATGACCGGGCTGCAGGAGTTCCGGCGGAGCGAATTCAAGCAGGCCATCGAACGCGGCATCAGTGAGCGCGGCGATCGCTCCTGGCGCTGCGTCGCAGAGGATGCTGACGTCGAGTTCTGGGCGACCCTGCTGGACGACGAATTGATCTTCGCGCTGCGTCTGAGTGACGAAACCATGCGCCAGCGCGATTACAAGACCGCGCATATCGCCGGCTCGCTGCGCCCGGCGGTCGCCGCCGCTATGGGCCTGCTGTCGGAGCCGCAACCCGATGACATCGTGCTCGATCCTTTTTGCGGCGCTGGCACCATCCTGATCGAGCGCGCGCACCTGGAGCGCTATAAGGCGCTGATCGGCGGCGACTTCGACGAGAACGCGCTCAACGCCGCGCGGACCAATATCGGTCCGCGTTACAAGCCCATCGAGCTGCATACATGGGATGGCGCGGCGATTCCGCTACCGGATCGCGCCGTCAGCCGCATCATCACCAACCTGCCGTGGGGTCAGCAGCACGGCTCGCACGCGGACAATCGCAGGCTCTACCCGCGCCTATTAACCGAGTTCGCCCGCCTCGTACGCGATGGCGGCGTGATCGTGATCCTGACCGGCGAGACGCGCCTGATGAGCGAGTTGACCCGCAACGGGCCGCTGCGGGCGGAGAAAATCGTGCGCGTCGCGATCCTCGGCGCGCCCGCCGCGATCTATGTCTGCCGCAAGCGCGCGACAAGTTTGACGAAACGAACCGGCCACCGCGCTTTTGAAGCGCGGATCCAGGGAACCGCGGGCGTCGCCGACCAAGAATTTTAACGCAGCTCCAGGGGGCGGCGAAGTCTGCGACGCGCGGCCAAAGTAAAGACTCGCCTGCTCGCTCCGCGCGGCAACCGCGCTCCGCTAGCGTTTGCGCATCACGTAGCTCGCTCCGGTATGGCTGAAATGGATCACGCCGTTAACCATGCGGACGTCGAGCCCGCTGCGGTCCTCCTCGATAGACGCGCGCATCAGCGCGCGGATCTGCGCCGCTTCCGCCGCCGCCGGCGCGCCATGCGCGATCCACTCGTCGATACTGTATGACGATTTAACCGTCTGTTTGTGGGTTAACGCGAAGTTCTGATCCGCGAACATCCGCTCGAACTCCGACGCCGGAATCGCGCGCGCGTGCGACGGATCGCACAATCGTTCGAGCCGGTTGTGATATTCCGCCTTGGCCGCGTCCTCAGATGCAACCATGTCCACGATAACGACGGCGCCGCCGGTCCGGACAACCCGCCGCATCTCGGCCAGAACACTCGCCGGCCGTGGAAAATGATGGAAGGCGAAGCGGCAAACCGCGATATCGAAGCTCGCGTCCGCAAAGCTCATCCGCTCGACATCGCCGAGCGTGAAGGAAACATTGTCCAGCCGCCGGCGCGCGGCATCGGCGCTGGCCCGCGCGACGAAACGATCGGTCGCATCGATCCCGATCACCTCGCGGCAATGCGGCGCGAACGCCATCGCGATAAAGCCGGGTCCGCTGGCGATATCGATCACCCGGTCGCTTTTGCTGACGCCGGAAATTGAAACGATATAACTGAGAAAGGCCGGATCGGTTACGATCGGCACCGCAACATAGGCTTCCGCCTGACGGTTGAACTGGTTGCGGACGATTTCCAGATGGCCATCGGCCTTGGACGCCATCGTTTGATCTTCGCTTGCCATAGCCTTACTCGCGCTGGTTTGTATCCAAGCCTCATAGCCTAGGTCATTGCACCTTCTATTGACAGTCACAAAAAAAGAGACGCCGCATGACGCCTCTTTTTTGTTTGCCAAAGATCGTGAGGTCGAATTATTTGATCTTGTCGAGCACCGGCATCAGGTATTTTTTGTAAATCTCGGGATTCTCCGACATCGGGAAATGGCCGATACCCTCCATGATGATGCACTCTGAACCCTTGACCTTCTCGGCCGTCTGACGCGTCATCTCGGGCGTGCAGGCGAAGTCATAGACCCCGGTCATGAAGTAGATCGGCACCTTGCCGTCGAGTTTCGCGCAGAGCTGCCTGAAATCGTGATCGATACTGTAGAAGTAGAGATCGCCTTTGAAAACTCCGGGACCGCCCTGCGCGTAGTACCACCAGGTCTCCTGCCGATACTCGAGCGGGCTCTGCGGCGCCATCAGGCCATAGACCGCGGTCGCGCTCGCCTCGCCGCCATGAATATGCGGATGATGCAGCCAGTCCAGCCACCAGCCCGGCGAGTAGTCGCAGGCTTCGACCGCGATCAGCGCGCGCATGTAATTGCTGTGATTCAGCGCCAGATGGAGGCAGATATTGCCGCCCATCGAACTACCCATCACCACCGGCTGCTCGAGTTCGAGCGCCTTGCAGAACGCGACGGTAAACTCCGAGTAGAATTTTGACGTCAACTTGTACTCTTCCTTCCACCAGTTGCGCGGCGGAATCGACTTGCCGTGGCGGGGCATGTCGAACGCGATTACGCGGAAGCGCTTCTGGATTTCCGCATCGTTAAGCTGATGACGCCACTCGCGGCCGTCGGTGCCCGCGGTGTGCAGACAGACCAGCGGAATACCCTTGCCAGCCTCCTCGTAATAGACCCGATATTCTTCGCCCTGGTAGGGCACATAAATGTAGCGTCCGATAACTGATTCAATCTTAGCCATCGACCTTCTCTCCCGGGTTGCGCGCCTGGCAAGCTGCTGCAAAATGATGAACTAAGAATCTTGACGCAGCTCGCGGACTCGCCTGCTCGCTCCACTTCGTTCCGCTAGCGTCTCATCAAATCAAGCGCCCACGCGAACGCCCGCAAATTCTGCCATAGCTGCTTGGTGTCACCCTCAATTTTGAGGCGCCCATGCAGCTGATGAGACATCGCGATGATGTCATTGTACATCGGCGGCGGTTCGGGCTGGACGAATTTGCCCCAGGTCTCGGCGGGCGCGCGCAGCGCGAAGGCATAGCAGCTCTCGGCATTGGTGCCGTTTTCGACCTTGGCGATCCCGCCGTCGCGGAAATGGATGACGTAGGCCTTATCGCCGAATTCGAGCAGCACGTTGGCGCTGAAATGACGGCCGAGGAGTTTCGCGACATCGTCGCCGTTGACCGCTTTTTGCCAGCGCTCGACCCATCGACTATCGAAATCGGGCATGTTTTGACCTCCCAAAAAGTACGCCTCTGCCGGTTGTTCCAGAGGCTGGCGACGCTTTTTCGGATGAAAACTCTAAACTCCCATGGGTCAAACTACAAGGGCGAGCAATCGTACCGCTTGGACAGAAGGTCAATCGCGGGACGGCCGAGTTTGGTGACCCTTAATTGGTGTTTCGACCGATCAACAAAATGGCTTCGCATAGTCCTAGTCGCGACGTATATTGACTCGGAACGTAACAAAACAAGTCCTCGTGGTCGATTGCGTGAGATATTATAACGAAGCACTAATTGCACTAGTCTAAACATCCAAAAAGGAACAGAAGATGCGTAAGCAAGCAAATGGATTCAGCCCTTTCCGCCTTGTGGTTGTGACGACCGTGCTGGGCTTGATTATGCAAGCCAGTTGCTCGCACTCGACGATCGTCAATCAACGCTTTGTCCTCGCACAGATAGACGCGATGGCCGCCGCGAGCAGCGGTCAGGCAGCCGAGGCGACGGCGGCGGCCAAGATCAAGATACCGGTGCCTGGCGACGTCTTAATCGCCGGCGGCGTGAGCGGCACAAAATCGACGGGCAAGGCGCAGTTCTACGATCCGACCACCAAAAAATTCTCTACCGCCGGCGCGATGAGCAGCAGCCGCATCGCGCCCTGCGGCCTGAGCCTGGCGAATTCGCCCGCGACGCAACCGATCTTTGTCTTCGGCGGCGCGCAAGGGTCGGCCACCACCAAGAACGAAGTGACGCTGACCCTGATGCCGCTGAACAGTGCCGAACAGTATGCGCCCGCGACTGGGCTCTTCTCTGCGGTCACCGGGTCCATGACTGCGCCGCGCGCCGGCTGCACCGCGACGCTTTTGAGTGACGGCACTGTGCTGATCGCCGGCGGCCTCGACGCGACTGGTGCGCCGCAAACCACCGCCGAGATTTTCGATCCGGTCGCCGTGACCTTCACTGCAACCAAAGGCAGCCTGAACAGCCCGCGCGCTTTCCAGACGGCGACACTGTTTCCCACCGGTCCTCTGGCCGGCGAAGTTTTGCTCACTGGCGGCCTCGCCAACAACACCATTGGTTCGTCCTCTCAGGGCCTGACGTTGAATACCGCCGAGCTTTACAATCCCGCGACCGGCACCTTCAGCCTGGTCGCCTCGAGCATGAGCGATTTTCGCGCGTTCCACACCGCGACCGCCCTTCAAGACGGCACCGTGTTAGTCGCCGGCGGCGACAGTGACGGATTTCCCGGGTTTGCCTTTGGCGCGACTGCCACAGCCGACATCTTCGATCCGGCAACGCAAACCTTCACCGCAACCGCCGCGCCGATGGCGGAGACTTTGCTTCTGCAGGGGGCGACCCTGCTCGCGGACGGCACGGTCCTCATCACGGGCGGTTTCGACGCGTCGCAGATCGTGATTTTCACCAATGGCAGCTTTGGTGCGTTTTTCGGCTCAGTGGCGCAGGGCGCGGAACTCTACAATCCAACTTCCAAGACCTTTTCTTGCATCGGCGGAACTGTTGTGACCAAGAAAACCAACCAGACGGTATGCGCCTCCACGATGAAGCATCCTCACGCCGGTCACGCCGCAGTACGGCTCACCGACGGGACGGTGCTCGTAGCCGGCGGTTTCGGCGGCTCGAAAGATACGAGTAACGCCAAGACCACCAAGGTCGCCGAGATCTACGATCCGACGACGCAGACCTTTACCAAGGTCGGCGGGATGAAAACCTCCGCGGCCTTGAGCGCGGTCGCAATCGTGACCAGCCCGACGCTCGCGAAATAGACGCGTGCGTCACGTCGAGCCCGGCTCAGCGTGATGCCGCCCGCGCCTTGAGCGAGACCAGCGGTTCGCGCTGTGTCCCAGCGATATACGGACGCGAGCCCGGCTCGCGTTGGAAGGGATCGACCAGCCCGAGTTCCTTGCCCATCTCGCGCACCGCGGGCAGAACCTCCTGCCCCAGCAGGCGAATATTCGTCATGCGATCGGCGAAGCTGACCGGGCCCTGCGACGCGAAGAAGCCGAAGACGCTCGGCCGCAGAGTTTCGAGGATGCGCCGAATCTTCGGCAGCACCGATTTTGGTGTCCCGGCCACGACGGCCATGCTCTTCTTGGTCTTCTCGTAGCGGCCATAGATCGCAGCTTTGGCGTCAGCGATCGAGGCGTCGCCGCGCTGCAGCCGCTTTTTCGTACTGTCTTTTTTGGGTGCATCACCGCGCGCCCGCCCGAGCTGCTCAGCGCTGATCCCGAGCGTGCCGGCGCCGCTGTCGCCGCTGGCGGTTGCCCGCGCCAGCCGCCGCGTCGCCTCCTTCGAGTTATAGCCGGGCGGCAGCGTATGTTCAGGCCGCGAGAAATTGACCTGGCCGCCGCCGAACAGATGGCATCGGCCGAGTTCATCGGCTTTCGCCTCAGTCTCGGCGCAAAAGACGTGTTGCAGGTAGCCGAAGTTCTCCGGGCCGGCGATGTACCCCTCCTGCGCGGCAACATCGGCGTAGAGGTTCCACAGCTCGACGGTCGCGCTCAGTCCGGTGCCGAGACCCAGGTAGAGGTAACGATGCCGCGCGCACCAATCGACGGTTTCGGGACTGAGCACGCCCGGAATCCAAATCTGCGGGCGCGGCTTCTGATAGGGCGTCACCCACGGATTGATGAAGCGATAATTGAAATGCTTGCCCTCCCAGCGGAACGGACCCGGCCGCGTCCAGGCGGCGAGGATGACGTCGTGGGCTTCGTTGAAGAGCTCGCGGTTGTAGGCCGGGTTGGCGTTGTTGAAGATCTGCTCGCTGCCCGCGCCGCGCACCCATCCGGGCACCAGCCGCCCGCGCGAGATACAATCGATCGTCGCCAGCTCCTCGGCCACGCGCAGCGGATTCTTGAAGGTCGGCAGCGGATTACCGAGCAGGACGATTTTGATCTTTTCCGTAATCCGCGCGAGGATCGCCGCCTCGACGTTCATCACGCCGCCCATGCAGAACGGCGTCCCGTGATGCTCATTCAGCATCACCGCGTCGAAGCCAACCTCTTCGGCATAAACCGCCTCGTCCAGATACTCCTGATAGAGGCGCGCGCCGACTTCGCGATCAAAGAATTTATTCGACAGGCCGAAGAAGGCGCCGTGCTTGATCACCTCGTCTTCGGGAACGTCGCGATAGGGCCGTTCGGTGAAATACATCAACTGCACAGGAGTCGTCCTCCTTTAGCGTCGGCGCCCTCGATGGGGTCGCCCAAGTCGCCAAGCTAGCGATGGCAGGAGTGTTTTGGCAAGCCTCGAACGTGCACTAGCGCCCTGCAAGCTACAAGCTTCAGGGTTCGCAGCCACTTTGCATTGAATTCAAAACAAAAAAGTGAGCTTCGACCGAATTGTTCATTGTGGTTGAACAACCCGTTCGCTCGTTTTGAACGCCTTTCAATTGAAACGGAAAGGGTAGGCCAAACGAATAATTCTGGCCAAAACCCACAAGGAGAAAAAGGAAATGGCTGCAAACAAGTTCTTGCTCAAGGGTGCAGGCGTCGAAGTGGATTACACGATCGGCCTCACGCCCGGCCTCGTTGCCCTGGTATACAAAGCCGGGGCGTTCCAGAAAGACTTCACGTCCGCACAGGTCCTCTCTAATGACACCGGCCTTGGGGAATTAGTATCCGTCCCGCTGATCCTCAGTATTGACACGGGCGGAGAGCGGTTCGGCTTCTTCCTGCCGTTTATCGACGTGGCCCGCGGTCAGACGGCGCACTTTTGCACGGTCGGGGTCTACGAGACCTTCAGCGGCCCGGATTCTATCCCGCACCGGCCGGCGACCTGGCGCTGCATTGAAATGACCGGCATCGCGGAGAGCGTCATCGTGCCCCTGTAAGAAACCAAGATCTCAGTTTCTTCATATGCGGCCACTCGGAGCTGGTAGCTTAGCTCCGAGTGGTCCGGCGTTGACCGCGGCTGAGCGATGGCAGCTCTAAAGTTTCGTATATAAGGGCGGAACCGGAATTGCTTCAAGAGTTCTCGAATTCATCGCGAATGGATGAGTGATCGAGCGTCCACGACCGATCTTGCAAGCGTGGCGCTTTTACGATTCGCTGATTTCGAGATGGGTCCCGCTCATACCGCGCGCGCCACGCTCTTCCGGCTGCTGCCCGTGGCCCTGCTCGCGACGCTTACCCTTGCTCTTTTCGGCTGCGCCGAAAGCTCGACGCCGGCTGCCAACGCGGTGCCGGTTGCTCGCATCCAGCGCCATTCCGGGGCGCTCAATAGCCTCATGAAAAAGGCCAAGGAGGCGCCGCCGGACAAGGTGCTCACGATGGAACTCGAATTCGCCAACCACGATCAGGCGGAACTCGATCGTTTGATGGCCGAGGTCGAGGATCCGCACTCGAAACGTTATCACCAATGGCTTGATCCGAAGGAGGTTCACGCCCGCTTCGGCGAGTCGCAGGACCAGTTCAACGCGGTGCTGCAATGGCTCCAGGCACAGGGCCTCGCCGTCACCGACCAGAACTACGGCAGCAACGAAGATTACATCCGCTTCACCGGCACGGTGGCGCAGGTCGATAAGGCCTTCCAGGTGCACATCATGCAGCCTGAGTTCGAGCTTTACGTGCCGCGCGAGGATCCATTCATGCCCGCTCAATTCAGCGGCGTCGTGGCGCGTATCAACGGCCTCGACAACGTCGGCTTTCGCGAAGTCGAATCGCGTTAACCCGCCGCTCTTACGGGGTAATCAGGGGTTTTTGCTTTCGGGTCCCGGACGACCATCACCGCCACCCTCACCCGAATGACGATGCATCGCGCGGAAACGCGCACGCATCTGCTGGCGTTCCTCCGGCGACATCCGCTGCCAGCGCTGGTAATTGTTGAGCATGCGCTCACGTCCGCCCGGCGGCATGCTTTGAAAGCGCTGATAACGCTGAGTAATCCGCCGCTGTTGCTCCGGCGGCAGGCGCTTGAAGCGCGCGTAGCGCTGGCTGAGCTCGGCGCGCCGCTCCGGCGGCAACTGACGCCACCGCCGCAGTCCCTGCAGCACGTGCGCTCGTTCTTCGGGCGGCAGGCTGCGAAACTCGCGAAAGTTCCGCTGCACGCCCATCCGTTCATCCGGCGTCATCTGCTGCCAGTGCGAGAAATTCTCCAGCACCCGACTGCGCTCGTCCGGCGTCAGATTCGCCCATTCGTCCGGATGCTGGCGGATTAGTTCCTGCTCCGCAGCGCTATACGAATATCCGGAGTCGGGCGCCTGCGCGCGGACCGGCGCTGCCGCGACGATCGAGACGAGCGCGAGCGCGATTGCGCTCACAGTCCATGTCATCCCGCGATGCTTGGACATCGTGAGAGGCTTGGACATCCCGCTATGCCGGCGGCGGCTCATAGCTGCGGCACTCCTTCCGTGTTGGCTGGCGGCCCGGCATTCGGAGGTAGACCCGCATCAGGAGTCGGAGCAGCGTCAGGAATAGGCGGTACCGGGGGCTCGTCGCCAGAAGCTGGAGCAGAATTCGACCCGGAGCCCGCCAGATATCCCATCTGGTTGAGGGTCTGGATCTGATCGAGCATCGACGGACCCGGCGTCGCGTCGCTCCCGGGCTCCGGTGTCGGCGCTGCGAACAGATCGAGATTGAGCAGCATCCGCAGCGGCGGCGATTGTTGCGCCACACCCCGTCGCACGCTGACGAAAAGCAGTACCGTGGTGAAGGTCATCGCCATGATCGCCCTAAAGGTGGCGGACCCCTGCAGCCTTTGAATCTGATGGCGCCAGTTCATCGAGATGCTCGATGACTTCATAATTATCATTTTCGAGCAGGTCTAGCCGCTCGACCATCGGATAATCGCGCAGGAGTCCGACATCGGTGCGGCTGGCCACGTCTTCGAAAGCGAGTTGCTCGAGACCCAATTGATCGGTCACGGGCACCGCGCGATGCGGCCCGCGATGCAGTATGGCCAGCGAGACAATCGCAATTGCCGCGACGCCCGCGGCCGCCAGCGGTCTCCACGCGAAGATCGCTTGTTGCCACGGCAGCCGCGACGGCGCTTTGCGCGCCGCCAGCTTGCGCCGCAATTCGCTGCGAAATGCGCTCCATTCCGGCGTGGGCAGCTGCGCGACTTCGCGCGCGATCAAACCCAGCGCCCGCGTCAGCGCTTGCGCCTGCGCAGGACACTCGCCGCAGTTCTGCAGATGAGCCTCGACCCGCGTCCGCTCGCGCCCGGCAAGTTCACCGCGCAACCAAGGAATCAGATCAGCTTCAGGATGCCTGCGCAGCATGGCTAAGTTTCCTTCAACATCTTCATCAGTCGCGTCACGCCCCGATGCAAATGCACGCGGGCCGTGCTTTCCGAACATTTGAGCACCGCGGCAATCTCACGGCTGCTGAGGTCCTCCTGCACGTGCAGCAGGACGGCGGCGCGTTGCGCCGGTGAAAGTTGCTTGAGCACTTCGCGGAGGTTCCCCGCGGTCTGACTGCGGATCGCGTCCAGCTCGGGACCCGGTTGTTCAGAAGGCGGGTCGATCGGCGGCTCGTCCGACTCCTCGCGCGGACTTGAGAGCGGCAGGACTTTCCGCCACCAGCGGTTGCGCCGCTGATGATCGATGCAAAGGTTGACGACGATCCGGTAAAACCAGGTGGAAAAGCGCGAACGCCCGTCAAAGCGATGGGCCGACTCGAACAAACGGATGAAAGCTTCTTGTGCGATGTCACGGCCGTCGGCCTCGTTGCCCAGAATGGAGCCGGCCATGCGGAAGACCCGCGCCTGATGGCGTTCGACCAGCGTCTCGAAGGCCATATTGTCGTGCGCGGCGATTCTTTGGCACAGTTCCTCATCCGTCGGCTCCAAATTCACCGGTCCATCTCTCTGGTACGGCTGCGCCCACTTCTGGGGATGCGCGCGCGACAATTCTCATCGAATGACGGGAAATTGCTCGCTTTAGCCGACGCCGGACCGATGTTACTCCCCGCAGAGCATTGGACGGAAGGAGATTAAGATTCGTTTACCTTCGCAGCGCAGTGTCTCATGAAAGCCCGGAGAATTTCTTTGTTCCTTACGATTGCTGCGGAATGCTTCGCGAACTCCGCAACCTCGAGTAGCGTAAACGGAAGCGAGCCGCTCTGCGTCCAACGATTTGAGCGGCACAAATCGCCGATCAAAGGAGAAAGACGGGAGGTCCAAGTTGATGAAAACTGAAGGTAAAAGGAAGAAACGTTTGCTTACGGCCTTTGCGGCGTCGATTCTGGTCGGCGCGCTCGGTACTGGGGCCATGGCGCAAAACAGCCCGGTGGCCAACTTTGATTACGGCTACCTGAACCAGCATCCGCAGATCGCTCAGCAATTGGCCGGCAATCCCGCGTTGGTCGATAACTCGCAATACATGACGGACCATCCGGGCCTGCGTGAATACTTTGCGAATCATCCCGAAGTCAGGTCACTGATAAAACATCATCCGTACCGCTTTATGTCCGCCGAAGACCAGGCCAACAATTGGCGTGGTCGATACTGGCCCAATAACTGGACCGGAAATTATCATCCTTATCCAGCGGGCGGCTGGAATTCTTACAACAACGCCAATAATGCCTCGTGGCGCTTTGACCACGGCTACTTGTCGCAGCATCCCGACGTCGCGCAGCAGTTGGCGTCGAATCCGGCGTTGGCCGACAATCCGCAGTTCATGGCCAGTCATCCCGGACTGCAGGAATACCTGGAGAATCATCCGCAGGTGCGGAGCGATCTGCGACAGCATCCCTACCAATTTCTGAGCCGGGAAGACCGGCTCAATGGCTGGCATGAGCCTTACAATCCAAATGCTCCGCAGCCGCTCGCGAACAGTGACCGCTACCTCGATCAGCATCCCGAGGTCGCGCAGCAGCTCAACACAAATCCCCGGCTGATCGATAATCAGCAGTACGTGAGTAACCATCCGGGTCTGCACGAATTTCTGGCGACTCATCCCGACGCGCGCCGGCAGTGGCGGTCGCATCCGTACAGGTTTGATCATCGCGAGAATCGCTACGATCGGACTCACTGAGGAAGCTCTCCCTGACCCCTCTCCTGCATGGAGAGGGGTCAGAAACCTTCCGAATTTCCCGCCCAATCCCCTTCTGTCCTTTCCCGGTTTTTCGGGCAGCGCGCATCTCTACGTTCCACTGCGGAAGGTTGTGCCTGTCTCCCAAATAGATAAATCGCGTTTGCGCTGCTGCGCGATCCGACGCGCACCTGCGCTCCGGTCCGCACCGAAATGGGCGCGCACCGCGGGCGCGGCGCTCCACAGAGTTCGAGGATTCTGCTTATAGGGTTCCGGATGGACAGCTCTGCCGTAACTTTTATACGGTGGGGGTCTGAATGATTCCCTTTGCCGGAAATCCCCTTAATCGCGCGAGCGAGAAGCGCACCGATACAGCCTGGATCGAGGCCAGGCGGCGCGAACCCTCCTCGCTGATTTTGCCAATGTGGCGTCTCGCGCCATTTCTTCGCGGGCTGGAAGAGGCGGTCGCACCCACGGAGCTCGGCCTGGTCCATCCGGAAATCGCGGATGCGCTTGCGGATGAAGACGCGGCGTGCGTTTTTCTCGGCCTCGACGGTGACCTCGCGGTGTTCGCACTCGACCTCGCCGCGAGCGGCGACCCGGGGACAAGAGAACCGCTTGCCGGACTCGGCCATTTCCGCGAGGCCCGTAACGCTGCGCAAATTGTCTCGATCAAAGACGCCGCGATCATCGCGCAAGCTAAGGCGATAATCGATTGGCATCAGCGCCACGGTTTCTGCCCGCGGTGTGGCGCAGCGACGAAGATCATGGATGCGGGCTATCGGCGGCTATGCGGCCAATGCAAGGCGGAACATTTTCCGCGCGTCGATCCGGTGGTGATCATGCTCGCGACCAACGGTGAAGCATGCCTCGTCGGGCGCGGCAAACAGTTTCCGGCCGGGATGTTCTCGGCGCTGGCAGGCTTCATCGAGCCCGGCGAAACGATCGAGGAAGCCGTCCGCCGCGAACTGATGGAGGAGGCGGGCCTTAAGGTCGGCGCGGTAACTTATTATGCGACGCAGCCATGGCCCTTTCCCTCGTCGCTAATGATCGGATGCTTTGCGCAGGCCGCGAGCCGCGCCGCCAAGGCGGACGACAACGAGCTCGCCGAAGTGCGCTGGCTCGAGCGCAGCGTCGCGCGCGAGCTGCTGGCGGGAAAGCAGGTCGCGGGCATCCGGGTGCCGCCGCCGATCGCAATCGCCCATCATCTGATCAAGGCGTGGGCGTTCGGCGAGAAGTAACCGCGAATCAATTGCTGGCGGAAGCCCTTTCGGGACGTCGCTCGCGGTCATGACCTTGGCTGCTTTGCAATGCACATGGCGTTGGGGGTCCGCGATCCGGATTGGCGCGCCGTCCGCGAAGGCGACTACTGCCTCGATTCCGGCTCCGGCGATATTCTTCAGACTCAGGACACTAGTCGAAAGTCAGGACGGTGCGGGTGACTTCGCCCGCTTCCATCGCACGGAAGGCCTCGTTGACGTCTTCGAGGCGCCCGCGGCGGCTGATCATGTCGTCCAGGTTGAGGCGGCCCTGCCGGTAAAGGTCGAGATACTTGGGCATGTCGAGTTGGAATCGATTCGAGCCCATGTAGCAGCCCTGGACGCGCTTCTCGACGAAGAGATGGCCGGCGTTGAATTCGACCTTTTGATCGGGTGGGATTGCGCCGACCAGGGTGGCGAGGCCGCGCGGCGCGAGACAATAGATACACTGCTCAAGCACGCGCGGATTGCCGATCGCATCGAAAGAGTAGTCCGCGCCGCCGTTGCTCAAGCGCTTGATTTCGCGGACCGCATCGGCGGATGAGCTGTTAATCACATCGGTCGCGCCGAAGTGCCGGGCGATTTCGAGTTTATTGTCGCGAATATCGACGGCGATAATCTGCCGCGCACCGGCGATCCGCGCCCCTTGAATCACCGAGATGCCGACGCCGCCGCAGCCGAACACCGCCACCGAAGAGCCGGGCGCGACCTGCGCGGTGTTGAGCGCGGCGCCGACGCCGGTGGTAACGGCGCATCCGAGCAGCGCGGCGCGGTCGAGCGGGATGTCATCGCCGATCTTGAGTACGGCGCGCTCGTGGAGGAGCATCTGTTCGGCGAAGGCGCCCAGATCGGCGAATTGAGTCAGGCGGACCCCCTTCTGCGAAAGGCGGGGCGGCTGGTCACGCGGCCGCTCGCAGTCGGCGCGCCCGACGCATAGATGCGGCCGGCCGAGCAGGCATTGCGTGCAATTGCCGCAATAAATCGAGGTGCAGGCGATGACGTGATCGCCAGGCTTAAGCGCGGTCACGGCGGCCCCGACGGCCTGGATTATGCCAGCAGGTTCGTGGCCGAGAACCGCCGGAAGTTTGGTCGGCAGCGCGCCGTGGAGGCAATGCAGATCGCTGTGGCAGACGCCGACGGCGACGGTGCGGATCAGGACTTCATGCGCTTGCGGCTGGCCGATCTCGATTTGCTCGATCGACAAGGGCTGGTTGATCTCACGGAAAATCGCAGCTTTCATCTCTGATAACCTCGGCTCTCGGGATGCGGCTTCACAGCAGGCGTCCCTCTTATAGCCCGCGTCGGCTTCCGCGACCAAACGCGCGGTGCTTGCAAGTTTTCGAGCAACCTGATTGTCATCGCGTAAATCATCTGCACTGAAAGAGGCATCATGGCATTCACGAATATTACGCTCGAGAAGCACGAACTGATCGGGACGCTGACGCTCAACCGGCCCGAGAAATTGAACGCGATGACTCCGGGGCTGATCGGCGAGTTCGGAGAGGCGCTCACGGAAATCGAAAAGGACGCCGAGATCAAAATCGTGATCATCCGCGGTGCGGGGCGCGCCTTTTCGACCGGTTATGATCTGACCGGAGGCTGGGGCGAGGGCAACTCGGAGAAATTCACGATCGACTCCGATCAGCAGTTTCTGCAACGCTACGTCGAGCACTGGCTCCGCTTGCGCGATTTGCCCAAGCCGGTCATCGCGATGGTGCATGGCTACTGCCTCGCGGGCGCGACGCAACTCTGCGTGAGCAGTGACATGATCTTTGTGGCGGACGACGCCCAGATCGGGTTCCCTTCGATTCCGGCCGGGGCCGGCTACGTCAGCGCGTTTTGGAACTGGATGGTCGGGCCGCATCGAACGAAATACCTCGCTTTTCTGCCCGGCAGCCGGATCAGCGGCAAAGAAGCCGAGGCGATGGGCTTCGCGACGCGCGCGTTTGCGGCCGCGAGCCTCGAAGCTGAAACCTACGATTATGCCCGGCGGGTGGCCAAGGTGCCCGCGCAAAAGCTCCGGCTCGAGAAGCTCGCGATCAATCGCGCGATGGACTTGCGGGGTTTTCGCAGCACAGTGCTGGCGGGCGCCGAGTTCGACGCGATTTTCCATTTCGGGCCGGGCAACGACGAGGTCCGCGCGGTGCAGAAGGAACGCGGCCTGCGCGGTGCGATCAAGTGGTACGAGGAGAAGTAACTGCGTTCAGGGTCAGAACTCGTCCAGCTTGACGGCGCGGGGAAGCTGTCGCTCATCGTCGCTGGAGGGGCTCCCTTCAAGGCACCACGCCGACCAGCACCAGCGGCACGGCAGGAACCCCGCGGCCCTGTCGAATGACGTTGTAGAGTTCGGATTCATAGTAACCGATGCCCGACGACATTCGAGATTGCAGGTCTTTCATCGGCAAAATCTCGATGCCCACGTCGATGACGTCGCCGACAAAAAACGCCATGTGTTTCACAAATAGATCGTAAGCCACAAACGAGTACTTCCCAAGTTGCACCTCGACAGCGATCCGGTCTTTCACGAAATCGGTTTGGTTATAGGAACTGATAGCGCGGTGACCAGCTCCTTCAATTTCAGCCTTTTGCTGAACGGGTTTCAGGTTGATGGTCTTACGGATCAGGTGAACATCCGCGGTCACCCAATAAGAGGTTCGCTGTTCGCTCCATCCGAGCGTCTTAAACGCGCCGCGCATCGCCTTGTTCATATCGACAGGCGAATAGAGCAGTCCTAGCGCAGCCTTGCGCTTCTCCTTCGATTTTTTTGGTCCGGCATTTCTCCGCGTCAACGGCTGCGATCACATCCTGTGTTTCCTTCCAGCGTTGCGGATGATGCACAAGTAAAAATTCGATGCCATTCAGATGCGAGTGCGTTGCCGCAATCTTCATCGGTGTCCGCCATATGGTTTCGCCGGGTCGTAAACCGGCTTGCCCATTGGTCGGATTCGCAGGAAGCCCGCATGAAGCTGATGGACGCGATGCGCTTCGTCGGAAGTAGAGTTTTCCCTCGACCTCACCTGAGGTTCACTATTCGACTGTGATTTCTGTAATTTCACGAGAATAGCCTCGCCTGACGACATTTTCGCCGGGCGAGCCACCTTCAATGTCATAATCCCGGATTACCACAGCAATGGTTGCCGGCTTGGCCTTGAGTCCATGCGATTCAGGCAACCGCAGCTTCTTCGTCAGTACTGTTGCCATGCCTTTGCGAATTTCGATTGTAATTCTAGGGATCATCATTTTCGCGCTCTTGTAAAAATGGCCTACGTAACGACAAGACAATCTTTCAGATCGAAAGCTGTCACGTATGACTCTGTTCTCGTGTCTGGATTCTTCTGTGCCAATCAAAGACATTGCGATACTCGAAAAAAGTGCAGAGTTCATGGAGTCTACTTGCCTTAAATGTCGGCCGAGCCAGCTGTCGGACGAAAAGCGCCCGACGTTCGTCGTTTGACACGATGCCGAATCGCAGCGTCGGGCTCGGGAGCATCAAATGGACGTCATTGAAACGGAGCAGCCCACTGTACACGGGTGTCGAGTGTTCCACTTCGTAGAAGGCGGCGGGGCGATCGCCGCCGCGCTCCAACCAGATCACATCTATTTCCCCCGCGATTTCCCTAATTTACAGTATCGAAGTGGGCCACTTCAGCGTATCGAAATCAACAAGTGCCCGTAAGACATTCCCCGCCAGCAAGCAGCCTCCGACATCCTAGACTCGGCAAACCTACAGGTAAGACGATCGTGAAGCCGGCAATGCAGGGCTGACTGCCTGCGAACGCGCCAGCGACGCGATCTTTGGTTGTCCGCCGATCAGTAAGCGGCCTGCTTCGTCAAGCCTCTTGACATAAATTACGAAATTCCATAATTACGTGTCTTAGACATGCAAGAACCCGCTTCCAGTGTCCAGCGAAAATCCCGCGGACAAGGCAACTGCAATGAAACGATCATTTGGACGCACAGCAATCAGTCTTGTGACCCCAGGTGCGACAATCGCTCTCTTGCTGTCAGCCAGCCCTTGCTTGGCCGCTCCGACCGCTGGCGAATTGCCATGGGACCAGACGCTGATTGCCTTTCAAGACATGCTCATCAGCACCGTAACTCCAGCGGCTATCGCGCTCGCGTTCACCAGCGCCGTAGTCCTCTACGCGCTCGGAGGCCACGACGAGCAGGCACGCCGACTGTTGGGCTCCAGCATCGGCGGCGGCATTGCGCTGGCAATCGTCCATCTCCTCAATTACGTCGCCCTCTGAATCAGTTCGAAGCAACACAAGCTCCGCAGTCTGGAGGTCCAAGATGAAACTCGCACGCATCACCAAACCGCTCCGCTCCGTTCAGGCCCGCGTCATGCTGGCCGGCGACCTGAACGCCAGCCTCGAACGCTACGCGCGATACTATGAGCACATCCATGGAGACTCCGTGGACGCGAGAGCGCTTATTCCCGAGATTCTTCGCGCCTTCCTCGATGCCGACCGTGAGTTCCAGTCGTGGTCGCGCTCTGGCGGCGACAATCAGCCCCGCCGCGGCTCCGCTCCGGCTTCATCCAACGGCAGCGCCAAGGTGCAACCGTGACTTGCCTCATCGCGGTACCGGCTGACGTGCTTCGCACGTGTTTCGGACTGACACGCCACTCATCCCTTGGGATGAATGATGTGTACCAGAGCGTACACGGCGCATCGGAAAGTGGCGTGAGTCCGGGCGCTTCATCGTACACGCGAGCGTGTACGGCGTCCGGAGAGTGCGAAGCACATCAGCCGTAAGTCCGCGGAATCATTGATGCAAGCAGCGCTTTAACTGAGCACACACCGAGAGAAGTCCGATGTCGGAGATTGCGTACACGGTCCGGCTGGCGCCGGAATTACTGGAGCGGATCGAGAAGTCGGCGCGTGAGAGGGGCGTCTCGCCGCGCAAATTGATCCGCGCCGTGCTTGGCGAGCGCTTTGGCGCTCAGCAGAACGTCTCGTCCAGCCAGACCAACCAGCAACGCGATCTCGATCAGATTCTGTTCGATCTCACCCGTACCCGGCTCACCCTCCAGCATCTGCTCGATCGCCAAGTTGGGTCCGAGGTCACCGACCAGATCCGACAAGCCGCGCAACAGGAAGCCGAAAGCTACCTGCGCCGGCTGAGGAGAAGAACCATATGAATTTGTCACGCACTGCCATCCGATACGAATTGAGTCACGCTTCGGCGGGTATGCTGCTGCGCCTCTGGTTGCGCTGCTTTCTGCTCTGGATCCTGCTCTGGGCGGCTTCCGACGTCTTCATCGTCTGGTATTGGACCGGGCGCATCTCCGGGCCGGGCGCGCACGACTACTCCGGCCGCTGGATCCTCGCCTGGTTCTTCACCCAGAAGGTTCCGCTCTATTTCCTGACGCTTCCCTACAAAGGCGGCCGGGCCACCATCGACAGCATGTACGCCTACCTGAACTGGCGCTTCTATCTGAACCGCGACTTCGGCGATTGGTTCGCCGCCTACAGCATCTGGGGAGGGTTCTGCCCACACTCATAGTCGTCGTGATCGGTTTCGTGCTCCTACGAGATCCGGATGATCGTCCGGAAGGGAGGTATCTTCGAGGACTCAGACTGATCTCGCCGCGACAGCTCTCGCGCGAGCTTCGCCGCAGCACCACGCCCAATGACCGCGTAGGAGTCGAACTCGCGGGGGCCCGCATTCCGCGTTCCATGGAGTGCGAGCACTTCCTCGTCACCGGTGCAACAGGCGCCGGCAAATCCATGGCGATCCGCTCGCTCCTCCGTCAGGTTCAGGCGCGCGGCGAGATTGCCATCGTGGTCGATCCCGAGTGCGAATACGTTTTGGAATTCTACCGGCCTGGGCGGGATGACGTGATCCTGAACCCGGTCGATGAGCGCTGTCCGTACTGGTCGCCGTGGCTCGAATTGAGCGAGCGCTACTACGAGGCTGACGCGGCGACGCTGGCGGCTTCTCTGATTCCCGAGCCCCCGCGAGGCTACGAGAGCGGGTCGGATCACTTCTTCCGCCAGTCCAGCCGGACTCTACTGGAGAGCCTGCTTGGGGTCGGTACTTCCCGAGAGCCACAGAGCATTCCCAAGCTGCTCGAACTCAATCGCGATCAGTTGAAGCAGGCGCTGTCCGGTACGCCGGCATACAGTCTGATCGATCCGGGCGCGCACGAGCAGGGCGCCGGGATCGTCGCGACTGTCGCCAACGCGACCCGGCCTTTCCTGTATCTGCCGCCTCCAGACGGACGCCCCCGGTGGTGCGCACTCGAATGGTCGCAGGAGCCTGAAGGATCGTTGTTCCTCACGATGCGCGACGACTCCAACTCCGCGGCGCTCCCGCTCGCCAACCTCTGGCTCGATCTCTTGGTTGGCCGATTGCTCAACTCCAACCCCCGCCGAAGGGTCTGGATCATCGTGGACGAGCTGCCTGTGCTGGGCCGCCAGGCGAAGCTCGAGACGCTGGTAACACGTGGCCGCAAGCACGGACTGGCCGCCGTTCTCGGCTTTCAGAGCATTGCCCAACTGCGCCGGATCTATGGTCAGGAGCAGGCCACGGTCCTTGCCTCGATGCCTTCGACCAAGCTCCTGCTGCGCGTAGACGAGCCCGAGACGGCGGCGTTCATCGCGCGGCAGATTGGCGACCGCGAGACGCTCCGGGACGAAATCGGAATAAGCACAGCCCAGCGCGGCAATCGCTTCAATACCCATCCTTCACGGCGGACCGAGCCGGTCGTGATGGCCTCCGAGATCCAGCGCTTGCCGCGGCTTGAAGGCTATCTCTGCATCGCCGGACTCGACCGTGCGCGCGTCAAAATGAAGCCGTGCGTCGCTCAGAGGCGACAGGTCCAGTTCATTCCGCGTGCACTCCCGAGACAGATCCGCACTAAGGCAGGCGACGGAGTGGCGCCGCTGACGATCGCCGGCGGACCGATTCCTTCAAACGGGACCGTGGACGCACCGGTGAGGCCTCAAGACTAATGCTGGTAATGTCCAAAGGGGCGCTGACTGCGGCCCAGGCCGAGACCTACTACGAAGAGAAATACTCCTACGACGACTATTACAGCGAAAAGCAACGGGTCGTCGGGCACTGGTTCGGGCGCGCTGCCGAGGAGCTGGGACTCTCTGGTGAGGTAGCGACGCAAGACTTCCGGGCCGTGCTGCGCGGTGTTCGCCCCGCATCCGGCGAGGTGCTCGTTCACAAGGCGAGCGGTTACGACGACCGTCGCGCCGGTTGGGACGCGACATTCAACGCGCCCAAGTCGGTGAGCATCCAGGCTCTCGCCGGAGACGACCAACGCCTCATCGCTGCGCACCGCCGGGCAGTCAACCGCGCACTTGAGGAGGTTGAGCACTACGCCCTGTCGAGGCGACATGGCGGTAGCGAATGGGTCGTCACCGGCAATGTCGTCGCCGCACGCTTCGATCACATCGCCGCGCGTCCCGCGAGCGGAGTCCAAGACGGCTACGGCCCCGATCCTCATCTCCACACCCACGTCGTCATCGCCAACATGACCCGCCGCCCTGATGGCGAGTGGCGCGGTCTCGATCCAATTGAGATCTATCGCGCGCAAGCCTTCGCCACCGCCGTCTACCGTTCCGAACTGGCCCGTGAGGTCCAGCAGCTCGGATACAGAATCAAGGTCGCGGGACGAGACGGACGCTGGGAACTTGGCGGCTACACGCGCGAGCAGGTGATGGCGTTTTCTCGCCGCCGCCAGGACATCGAGCAGGCCCTAGCGCGTTCGGGCTTGGCAGGAGCCGAAGCCGCCCAGAACATCGCGCATAGAACCCGGCTTTCTAAAGACCACCGCGACGAAGATAGCCTCAAAGCCGAATGGCGGTTCCGCGCGAGGGAATACGGCATCGCATTCGACCGCGATGTCTCGCAGTCACATCGGCGTGAGAAACTTCAAAACGCCAACAGTGTTGAGGAGACGATTCGTTACAGCATTGCCGAAAACACCGAGCGCGAGGCCGTCATCGATCGCCGCGCCCTCGAAGCGAAGGCTCTCCAGCACGCAATGGGGAGCGTCGAGCTCGATGAGATACGAAGGGAAAGCCATCGCTTCCTGCGAGAAGGGCCGCTGATCTCGGTCGGCGACGCCGCGAGTTCGCCGCGGGGCGCGTACACGACGCCGGAGATGGTTGCTCTTGAGCGCGAGAACATCGAGCTGATGCGCAGTGGGCGAGGGAAGGCGAGCCCAATCGGCACGTTGCACGAGGTCCGCACGTGGGCGAACCAGCGCGGGCTAGCTTCGGACCAAGCCAGCGTCGCTGAACTCACTCTTGCGTCCGGCGATTGGCTGACTTCAATCGAGGGGCGCGCTGGCGCCGCAAAGACCACGACGGTTGGTGCCATCCGCGAGTTCGCGGAAGAACAGGAGTACGCAGCCTACGGCTTCGCTCCGACGACGCGCGCGGTCAGATCGCTCTCCGACGCGGGCATCGCCTCAAGAACTGTCGCGAGTCTCCTCGAAGGCCGAACACCGGATGTCGAGAAGAAACAGATCTGGATTGTTGACGAATCGAGCCTGCTCGCGACACGGCAGGTCAACCGGCTCCTGCAGAAGGCGAGCGCCGAAGGTGTCGAGCGGGTCATTTTCGTCGGCGACCAGCGCCAGCACCATGCGATAGAAGCAGGACGACCAATCTCTCAGATGCAGGAAGCGGGAATGCCGATCGCCCGCCTGGACACCATTCGCCGCCAGCGTGATCCGGAGCTCCGCGAAGCCGTTACGCTCGCGTCTAAAGGCGAGATCGCGCAGTCGCTTGCAATCCTTGAGCGGCGCGGCGACATCCGTGAAGTCGCCGACATCGAACAGCGCAGGGAGCAAATCGCGAGAGAATATGTCGCTGCCCACGCATCAGGGCAGCGGATTCTGGTCATCAGCCCGTCAAACGACGAGCGGCGCGAGCTGAACGAAGCGATTCGGTCTGCGCTGATCATCCGCGGCCATATCTCGTTCGTCGGCAAGGAGCACACGATTCTCTTAAATCGCGGCCTCTCCGGCGCGCAGCGTGCGATGGTTTACAACTACGAAGTAGGCGACGTGATCCGCTTCACCCGTGGAAGCAAACAGTTTGCGTTAATCAAAGGCGACTACGCCCGCGTCGAAGCTGTTGATCGCGACGCCAACCTGCTCACAGTGACGGCGCCGGATGGGCGGCGTCTCGAATACAATCCTGTCCGCCTATTCGGCGTCGAAGTCTTTCGCGAGGAAAAAAGGTTCCTCTCACGAGGGGACCGCATCCAGTTCCGCGCACCCGACCGGGCACTCGGCCTTGCCAATGGCGAGTTCGCTACGATTAGAGCCATCGACGCTCGTCGGGCCGTTGTGCACCTAGACAACGGCAAGCAGTTGAGCGTGGCGTCGGATCGTCTTCGCCACATTGACTACGGGTACGCTTCTACTTCGCACTCGGCGCAGGGCGCGACGGTCGATCGAGTTATCGTCGACATCGATAACCGGCTCTCCCCAGAGCTGGTCAACCGCAAGCAGTTTTACGTCTCGATCAGCCGCGCGCGGAGTTCTATATCAATCTATACCGACGAGCGGCACAGTCTCTCGTACGCAGTCAGCCGAACCCGCGAGAAATCCATCGCTCTTGAGCATTCCGGTGCTGCACCGCATCGCGCTTTCGCAGTTTTGCCGGAGCAGCATCAAACTATCAGTCGAGGACACGGTCTGCGCAGATAGATCGGCGCAATCAACGCCTTCTCCCAAGAAAATAGGTGGCGCTCGCTCCACTGGACACGGCGCGCCACCCGCTTACGCCGGACGCTTGCGCTTGTCACGCCGTGCAGCGTTCCACTTCGCGCGTCTCGGAATCCAGCGCGCGCCCTCAGGTTCGAGTGAAGGGCGCGCGCCTTCAAAATGGTGCGCAGTCACAGCAGGCAAACGGCTTACGGAATCATGCGCGAATCTCCGCGCTAAGAGCGGAGTCTTGCATATGACTCCGCTGTCGGGCTTTAGAGCATCCGGCCCCTGCCGGGAAGCGGACGCCGGGAACCGGGCTGGCACTCGATTCGATCTCTTGCACATTTTCGTAATTCAGAGATTGTGGCTTTTGATGACATTCCTGTTGTTCTCGGCTAATCTCTACTCGGAGGCGGCGAGCGGCGGTTGCTGGCGCTGACAGATTTTGAATGAAGACCTTCGGCCAAGTACTCAGGGAAGCTCGAAAGAAAGCCGGCATCACCCAGAGAGAGCTTGCCGCCCGCTTGAAGCGCGAAGATGGGCGTCCGGTCGATCCACCCTATCTCAACGCCGTCGAACACGACCATCGCTATCCGCCCGAAGACTACCTGATCGAGCAGATGGCCAGAATTGTCGGCATCTCCGCCGATGTGCTGTACTTTCATGCGAACCGGCAGCCGCCTGACGTAAAGACCGAAGCGGACCAGGAGCGGGTCGAGGCCGCTTACCGCGCGTTCCGCAGCGCGCTGGGAGTAAAACCGACCGGCAATCGAAAATGAAGCTGCTTCGCGACCCACTGGGACGCCCGATCGAGCGCCTCTACTTCAAAGCCGAGGTGCTTGACGAACGCTGCGAGCGGAAGATCGCGGACTTCATGAACCAGCACTGCGGCGGCTTCAAACTCCCGATTCCCACCTCCTCGATAATCCGCATGATCGCGGCGGAGGCCGATGAGCTCGAACTCCATGCCGATCTGGCCCAAGGCGTGGATGGATACACCGACTTCTTTCCTGACCGCAAGCCCAGGGTGAAGATTTCGGCGCGACTCTCCGCCACCCGCTACGAGAACCGCTTCCGCTTCACCCTCGGCCATGAATACGGCCATTATGCCGACTTCTGGATTATGCCGAGTTTTTTCGGTTGAGCTCTACGGGCCGAGCGGTGCGACTGGAAATGTCGGCATAATTCGGCTGTGCATTTCCTCGCGCTGAACGTTCGACTTGCGGTTGGTCGGAAGCTCGCTGACGATTCGGTTGAACCGCGCCTTGACCTCTTTGACATTTAACACTTTCACAGAGCGGGCTTCGTGAGACAGCATCGCTGGAAATTGGCAGGTATCCAAGCGTGTGGCAATTTCAAACGTTTAGGCTTCAGGGTCTTCGATCTGAGCTTCCTCGAGTTTCCTTGCTTCGCGGTTCCACGCATCGAGCATCCACGCCGGGAGTTGATCATGTCTTCTAACAGCGACCCGAGCGTTAGCGTACGGCATATGAGGCTCGAGAATGGTTCGCACTAAAAGAGTCTCGGCAGACACTTCAATCGGCGCAATCAAATCCGGAGCCATCGTGATGTTCTCGCGACTAGTCAGGTACAGCGGCACGACATAATTCATACGACCGAAATACCAGTACGGAATTTGGAGATTCCTATTAATGGACCACTGTATGGCGCCAGCGACTGCACATATCTGCGACACTGGAGGGGTTTGCGCTAAAAATTTGACCCGATCGGCATGGTCTCCAAGAATGTGATCATGGCTCATGACGATTTCCGCGCTGCGACTGATCGTTGGCGGTTCTGGGATAGACGGTGAGAGCGGCAATTCAGGCGCTGAAATCCTCGATCCCGCTGCGACGAGAATATAAGGTTGCTTGCCGATTTGAGGATTTGGCTCGAAGACCAGGTAGAGCGGCGTGCCGTAGCGTGTCTGCAGATGCCCGGCGCTCACGTAGATTTGATTCTCGCTCTGCGTGAAGCGCCCTTCTATGATGCTCCATGCGACATGCACAGCGAGATACTTCACCAAAACAAAAAGATCGTTGCCCCATTCCTCGGGCAGTGCCTCTGCTGAAAGGCGTTCAATTGTCTTATCTGGAAGAAACGCGAAGCGTCGCAACCTCTCGGTGACTTTAGCCGTTGCGGCAACGCCAAGCTGAGAGACTAGAGCATCCTTGTCGAACACGGTTCAGGCCCCTTTGCGAACAACGGTTGCGGGATTATTAGAACGGACGTTTTCGGAGCGCAAGGATCGGCGGACCGTGTGTCTTCCTCCGATTCAGGCCGTCCGTGGAATTGCCGCATGCGTCCAAGATAGAGAATACCTTAATCCTAATGCTCCTGACGGAAGGGCCAGGTTACGCTATTCTGTCGCAAGACAGGGAGGAGGCGGAGATGGCGGAAGGCGCTGACTCGATGGCATGAAGACATTTGGCCAAGTAATTACCGAGGCTCGCAAAAAAGCAGGCCTCACACAAAAGGAGGTTGCCGGACGCCTGAAGCGCGAGGATGGCCGCGTGGTTGATGCCCCATACCTAAATGCGATGGAGCACGACCGGCGCTATCCACCGTCGAATCATTTGATCGACCAGCTTGCCGAAATCCTCGGAGTGCCCGCCGACTTGCTCTACTTCCACGCGAAGCGATTGCCAGGCGATATCAAACGCGACGTGGACAATCAGCAGGTTGAGGCGGCGTACCAGGCTTTCCGCAAGGCGCTGAAAGGCTCTAAAACCGGCAGCAAAAAAAATGAAACCGCTTCGCGATCCGCTTGGTCGGCCGATTCCACGTCTCTACTTCAAGACAGAGGAGCTGGACGCCAGGTGCGAAGGGATCATCAGAGATTTCATGGAGCGCCGAGCCGGCGGCTTCCGCCTGCCGATTCCCACTGACGAGTTGACGCGCCTTATCGAAGAGCAAGCCGACGACCTCGATATGTACGCGGACCTGCCCGAAGGAATTCAGGGCCAGACGCTGTTCTTCCTCGATCGGCGGCCCAAGGTGCAGATCTCGGAAGCGATCCACAGAACCAAAAGCGACCACCGCGTTCGAACCACTCTGGCTCATGAATTCGGCCATTATGCCGACTTCCGGATTATGCCGAGTTTTTTCGGTTGAGCTCTGCGGGCCGAGCGGTGCGACTGGAAATGTCGGCATAATTCGGCTGTGCATTTCCTTGCGCTGAACGTTCGACTTGCGGTTGAGACTTGACCTATAGGGTCTCGGTCAGCGCCGGGGCGGGGAGTTGCTGATGCCTTCAGCGACTCGGTTGACGGTGCCGATCCAAAGTTCCCCACGCGAGGGGTAGCGCCGCCGATCTAACCGGGATGCGACGAGCGAAGCGGCTCTGATTCGCCGACGATCTGATCCTCCGAAGCCAGTGGCCTGACCTTTCGCCAACACGAAAGGAGAGGCACATGACATTCCCACGGACTCCTGACCGCGCGCGGCCGGGTGAGGCGCAATGGTTCTGGCCGCATCGGCAAACCTTCATGGAGCGACTGGCCGCGCAAGGCTCCTCGCGATTCACGCTGCGCGAATACGAATCGATCGCCGACCGCTTCGGTGCGGCAATTGAGAGCCGCGCTTTTGGTGTCGGCG